>Ga0180437_10012354_pt1 | contig 10102 bp, 11 predicted proteins | sample SS_ome_4_FD_132410 | JGI IMG/M metagenome (GOLD analysis project Ga0180437, IMG submission 132410) | Hypersaline lake sediment archaeal communities from the Salton Sea, California, USA - SS_3_D_1 metaG | ecosystem: Environmental > Aquatic > Non-marine Saline and Alkaline > Hypersaline >... | reverse complement strand
TGTGAAGCTTCCGGAGCCAGGGATATATGACAACCTGGCAGTACTTGACTTCAGGGGGCTGTACCCCTCGATAATAGTATCGTACAACATAGACCCTGAGACCCTTATGAAGAAAGGGAAAGACGATGCTTTTGTCTCCCCTACTGAAGCAAGGTTCTCGAAGAAGGAGATGGGCCTTGTGCCTTCTGTGCTTGACTATCTTGTGGACATGCGGGGCAAGATTAAGAGGGAACTCAAAAAACTCGACAAATCAAGCCCTGCCTATGTGAAGATGAATGCACGCTCCCATGCCCTGAAGATACTGGCCAACAGCTTCTATGGATATCTCGGCTATGCACGTTCAAGATGGTATTCGAGGCCATGCGCAGAGAGCGTCACTGCATGGGGCAGGAAGCACATCATGGAGACTATAGAAAAAGCCGAGAAGCAGGGCTTCCAGGTGCTCTATGCAGATACCGATTCAGTATTCCTTATCTACAAGGATAAGGAAAAAGTGCTGAGGTTCATGGAAGAGGTGAATGCGGCCCTTCCGGAAAAGATGGAGCTTGAGCTTGAAGGATTCTACAGCCGCGGGGTCTTCGTCAGCAAGAAAGGCACGGAAGAGAGGGGGGCAAAGAAAAAGTATGCGATGATAGGAGAGGACGGGAGGATAAAGATAAGGGGCTTTGAGCTTGTAAGAAGAGACTGGTCCGACATAGCGAAGGAGACGCAGCTCAGGGTGCTTGAAGCCATACTGAAAGAAGGGAGTAAAGAGAAGGCAGTGAGCATAGTGCGTGAGACTGTAGAGAACTTGCAGAAGGGAAAGGTGCCGCTTGAGAAGCTTGCCATAAGCACGCAGATAGGGAAAGACCCGAAGAACTATGAGGTTAAAAGCCCTGAGATCAGCGCAGCAAAAAAGATGCTCAAGGCAGGGATGCATGTGGAGAAGGGAAGCATAGTCTCATTCGTAATAGGAAAGGAAGGGAAAAGCATATCTGAAAAGGCAGAGCCGCTTGAGCTGGCAAAGGACTATGATGTGGACTACTACATCAACCATCAGGTGCTGCCTGCTGTGATGAAGATACTCAAGGAGCTCGGCTATGATGAGTACAGCATGAAGCACGGTGGCAAGCAGAAGAGCCTGGACTCATTCATCTAGTCCTGTGAAACGAACCTGGCAAAATTATGCAGTGTTATGACATCAAACCTTTCCCTGCGGTTTAATGTCGCGAGGGCCTTATCGACATCTATCAGTTTTTCCACAACAGAGCGCCTCTGCTCAAGCACATCCCTGATGCAGCTGGCGGTATACTCAGGATGGAACTGGATACCCCATGTGGAATCAGAGACCCTGAAGGCCTGGACGCTGCCATGGGTCGGAGAGATTCCGAGCAGCCTGCTGTCGGGAACTTCTGGTATATAATCAAAATGAGAGAACATAGCATCGAATATCTCAGGTATTCTCTGGAAAAGCACGTCCTCTTTCCCTTCCGGGGTGAGCCAGACAGGTGCAAAGCCGACCTCATAACCCACCTCAGGGCCGAATCTCTCTATAGGAGCGCCAAAGGAGCGTGCGACTACCTGGTGGCCGTAGCAGATTCCGAGCACAGGCACCTTTTCATGAACATTCCGTACGAAATCAAAAAGCCTGCGTATCCATTCATTTTTGGAGATGTCATCATCGAAGAGATTAAGCTTTGAGCCCCCCACCACCACCGCTCCTATGCCCCCTGCGGCAGGAAAATCCCTGCTGTCCTTGACAGGGCGGTGGATTATGGGCTCAAGCCCCAGCTCCTTGAATGTGACTGAGAGCAGCTCCCTTATTGTGATGTTTTTCCCTCTGAAACGCATGGGCTCCTGATGGTCCGGTTCGCAGCTCATGATGGCCAGCCTGCGGCCGGTTTTTCTGACATTCATATATACACATCAACAAACATTATGTGATAAATAATGTTCAAATCTGCTTAAAAACCTATCGCTGAGGTTGTGGACCTATCTCGATTTTCCAGTATAGTATAATTAAAAAAGATAATTGTGGATATCTATTCATGCCGCCCAGGAAACAGGCCAAAAAAAAGAAGGAAAAGGAATCAACCGAAGAGATGAGAAAGCGTTTTGGTAACTGGGTGTCCGAGATTTTCAGGGCAGGGCCTGCATTCACTATGGAGACCCTGGAGCGTTATGAGGAAGAAGCTGTAAAGGCCAGACAGCAGAGGCAGGCGATAAGGGAAGTGACGCCAAGGCCTGCAGAGGAAAAGGACATCCTGGGCGAACTCGTTTTCAAGAAAGTGCCTAAACAGAAGCAGGGTCAGGAGCCCATAAGGCCTCCGATGACGCGCAAGGCCCTTGATGATGCGCTCACGCTGGTGCAGATTATAGAGGATGCGAAAAGCCCTCGTGACCTGAACAGAATCAAAAAATGGATGGAGGGTGGATAATGGTCGCATCTCTTGAAATCCTTGATGATGAAAACAAGGAAAGGATAATCAACGTCTGGAGAGGGATGAGCGAAAGCGACAGGGCCCATTTCATAAACCAGGTGGCACTCGCGCTCAGCGTATGGGGAAGCGACAGTAAAGGAAAGCGCCTTGTGATAGAGATACTCAGGATGATGACTGAGGATGGCACAGGGACCCTTGCTGATTTTGGCCTCTATGTCGAAAAAGCGCTTGGTGTAAGCGGAAGCGCTGATATAAAAGAAAAGGTGAGGAGGGCATCCCTCATAATCGAAGGCTACAGGATAAAGAATGCGATGTCATCAGAGCCCCACCTGGAGTTAGTCTGATTTGATGCGGCTCTGTAAGGTTTGCAATTCTGCAAATTGCTCTGCTTTTGAGGAAGGAGAATGCTATATCTGCAGGGGCAGGGCGATGAAAACAAAGGAAATGGTAGATGAGGCTGCAGCAATGCTCTCGAAAGAGGATGCAGAAAGCTTCTCGATATCGACCATGATACCAAAGGACTGGCTGGTCAGGGAAGAGGCAGCATGGGACAGGAATCTGAGGGATAAAACAGAGAGCCTCAAGAACATGCTGAACAGGAGCATTGCGAAATCGCTCAGGGAAAAGACGTCCCTCCCGTATGTGAGCGATGGCGACTGCAGGGCCGTGTTCGATTACAAGACAGGAAAAGCCAGTATAGAGAGGAATGCTCTTTTCATCTTTGGAAGATACAGAAAACATGTCACAGGGATTTCTCAGAGCAGGTGGATATGCGCCAGGTGCGGCGGAAAAGGATGTGAAGGATGCAGAGGGAAAGGGAAAAACTACGAATCCGTGGAAGAGAAGATAGGAGAGCCTGTGAAAAGGGCTGCGCAGGCTGTGGATTATGTCATGCACGCTTCAGGCCGGGAGGATGTTGATGCGACAAACAGCGCAGGCAGGGCATTTGTGCTTGAGGTCAAGGAACCCGGAAAAAGAGCGATAGAGCTGAAAAGGATAGCTGGGGAGATAGCAGAAGGCAAGGAGGTATCTGTATCAGGACTGAAGATAGTGAAAAGAGGCTTTGTGGAGCTGGTCACTGAATCGCATTTTGACAAGACCTACAGGGCTGAAATCGAATTCGAGAAAGAGATAACAGCAGATGACAGGAAGATGATTGAGGGCATTGAGGGGAAAACGATACTGCAGCGCACCCCGAGCAGGGTAGCGCATCGCAGGGCAGACCTTGTGCGCCATAGGAAAATAAAGGAGATAAAGGTGGTGGATGCCGAAGGGAGGAGAGCAGTGCTGGAGATAAAGGCAGAGGCGGGCACTTACATAAAAGAGCTGGTATCCGGCGATAACGGAAGGACCGAGCCAAGCATCACGGGCCTTGTTTCAGCAGCTGAATGCAAATCATTGGAAGTGACAAAGATAGAAGATGAATACATAGACTTCTGCCTTTAGGCGGCCCCGTACTTCTTTATGTATTTCTGGTAGGTTTCGAAGGTCTTCTCATTGACATATGTCTTGCCGTCAACAGGATTGCCCTTGAGATAATTGAAGATGTTGTCGATGTTCTCTATCGCATGGACCTGGACCCCTGCAAGCTCGGAGAATTCTTCGACAGCGCTTTTCTTTTGCCCTATTTCCATGCGGTCGACTGCGATGACTATGCCTGTAACCTCTGCCTTCAGGGTTTTCTTGAGTTTCTCAATCGCCTCTATCTTGGTCCCGCCCGTTGTTATGACATCATCGACAATGACGACCTTGGCTCCGAGGTCAAGGTCCTGGCTGCCCACAAATATGCTCTGCGCATCCGCGCCGTGCAGCTTCTTCTCCTTTCTGTCGAAAATCCATCTCTTGTCCACTGCATACAGCTCCCTGAACTTCATCGCAGTGCTCACTGCGATGGGGATTGCCTTGTAGGCAGGCCCGAAAACAAGGTCAAAATCATTTCCGAATGACTCATGAATTTTTTCTGCATAATGTTTCCCGAGCTCTGAGATTGCAGCCCCGCTTGTCAATACACCCATGTCTATGAAATACGGGGATTCCCTGCCGCTCTTCAGCGTGAACTCGCCGAATCTTATCGCATTGTTCCTTGCAAGGAACTCAATGAATGCAGAGTTCATCTTGACTTCGCCCCTTCCCGGACGGCTTTCACCATTTCCTTAATCCTGCCGACCGAGCCCTTTTCCTCGAATGCAGTGCCGACCTGGATTATGTCGGCCCCTGCCTGTATCACAGACTTGGCCTGCTCCGGGGTCCTTATGCCCCCTGCGGCCACATACGGGATTTTTACAACAGAGCTTACGGCCTTCACCATCTCCAGCGGGACATGCCCTGTCTCAGGATTGCTGCCTGCATCGGTTATGAAGAACCTGAAGCCCATGTATTCCGCAGCCATTGCGAATGCGGCTGCAATCTGGGGCTTGCTTCTGGGCACTTTCTTGGCATCACCAACCCATCCTACTGTGCCTCCCGGCTCCACCACGACATAACCTACAGGGAGGGGCTCTATGCCGTAGTGCTTCACCATAGGAGCTGCAAGCATCTGGGCCCCGCTTATCCAGTAGGGATTCCTTGAATTGAGCATGGACATGAAATAGACTGCGTCTGCGTATTTTGTGAGTGTCCCTGTGTTGCCAGGGAAAAGAACGACAGGTTTCGATACCTCCTTCTTTATCTCCTTGGCAACCGTGTCAAGGACAGGGCCCTGCACCCCGGTGCTGCCCCCTATAAGTATTAGGTCTGCGTCTGCATCGTTCGCATTCTTCGCAGTCTTCACAGCATCCTCAGGCGTCTTGTAGTCAAGAGGGTCTATCAGAGCAAAGAGAAGACCTTTCTTGCTTTCAAGCTCATCCAGGATGTATTTTTCGACTTTGCCTCCCATTCAAGCACCCCCGGCAATATTCTTCAGGAAATGTGTTACCATCTCAGGACGTATCATCTTCATAGGCCTGTCCATATGGCCATAGCTGGACAGATAACCATCACAATCGAGCTTCTTAAGCCTTTTGCCAAGGCTGGCAAGCGTGCCGTCGGAGAGCGATGATACATACGAGTGTATGACCTTGTGCATCGCAAGGTCGCTGCCGAAGCGAAGGCGCCAGCCCAGCTCATAGCGCAGAGGCCTTGTAGCGTATATGCCTGCCAAAGCAGCGCAGTTGGCGCCGAAGATGACGCCCCCTCCTGTGGTCGACTTCACCTGGCCTGCCGCATCCCCTGCAAGGAGCACATTCTTTTTCCCTATGCGCCTGGCAGTCCTGCGCCTTGTCTTGAGCGGGATTACATGGCCCGCAGGCTTTGATGTTTGCGTTATCTTCTTCAGCCTGAGCAGCTTGTGCCATGCTGCTGAAACATTGTGGGGGAAGGAAACGCCGAGGCCTATTTCTGCGGTATGCTCGTTGTGAGGTATTACCCAGCCGAAAAATCCGGGGAATAAAGAGTTGGAAAGGAAGACCTGGACCTTGTGCGGGTCCTCGCATCTGAAATCCGCTGTTGCCCTGAGCGTGGCAGCATAGCGGCTGATGTTCCTGAAGCCGAAATGCCTTGCGACAGAGGATAATGGTCCGTCTGCCCCTATGATGTTATCTGAATGGAACCTACCGTTTATCCTCTCGCCGTAATTGATGGCAGCTCCTTCCTCCTCTGCTTTCAAGGCAAGGGCCTGGTCCATTGCCGCCCTGTCACAGACAAAGCCGACAGGGAATTTCTTCTCAATAGAGAGCTTCTCATCCAGGACGTAGATGTCCGCCCCTGTGATGGGATTTATCACGAACTTCCTGTAGTCCATGAAATCCTTTAGAGAATCAAGACCGTCTTTTGAGAAAAGACCTGAACAGTTCTCCGGGATGCCGGCCGATGGATGCTCCTCTGAGACGATTACATCAAAGCCATTGCGAACAGCACTTATCGCAGCAACAGAGCCTGCCGGCCCGGCACCCACTATGTGGACTTTGGCCATGCGGGGAATGTAGCGGAAATGTTTTTAATGAAGCACCCTTGCACAGAGGATACAGAGAAGAAAGAGGGAAACGGCGCAGGGTTTGGGTACATCTGCGGCGGGCTTGGGGGCATCGTTGGTGCTTATCGTGATTGTTGTATCATCCCTTGCATCGTTGAATGATGCATAGATAGGCACGCTGTAGGTATAGCCATCATCGAAAAGGGAGCGGTTGAAGCCGTAATAGCGGTGGGTGTTCTCATCAGGGCTAAGAAGCATGATGGATGATGAATCTGTACCATAGCCTTCAGGCAGGCTGACGACATAGGTGCCGAAAACGTATTCCGGACGCTCATTGGTTATCGAAACATCAACTATGTAGGTCTCATTGTCGAAATCAATGGAAAGAAGGATTCCTTTCGGGTCTTCATTGGAGAAAGCTTCTGTGACAGTGTTCTGGGCGGTCATGGTTACAGCAGTGTTGTCAGTCAGCAGGATGTCATAGGATGTGGACTGGTCATCGCCGTAGTTCATCGCGACATGGCTGCTGTCAAGGATGCCTGCCTGGTTGAAGGTCGGATCAACAGGAAGCCACCCATAGCCAGGGACATTGACCTCTACCCAGGCATGGGGCTGCCATGAAGGCGCCAGGACATAGCCGCTCACATACCTTGTCTCAAGGCCGGCAGAGCGGGCCATGGATATGAAAAGATGCGAGAACTCCACGCATACCCCGCGCTGCTCTTCGAAAACAACCTGGGCCGGATTCACTTCGCCCCAGCATGCAAGGTCATATTCAAGATAGTCATTGACCCAGTTGGCCATATTGGCTATGGTGTTGAGTGTTGAATCCTTCTCAGCCAGGAGCCGGGCTTCTGTCTCTATCTCCTCATTGGGCTCTGTAAGATTTGTGAAAGACAGGTTATTTTCAGGGAGCGGGGCATCTGAAAGGATATTTGTATCATAGTCGACGTTGACAAGGGCAGTGGCCTTGAGTACCATCTTTGTGCTGTTCAGTTCTCCTTGGTAATGGATTGTGACGACACCGTCCTTATTGGTCTCATAATCTATGCCAGGGTCCGTTGTGATGGATATGATATGCTGGTTGCTGTTGTTCACAACAAGGGAGCCTGTGAAGTCTATGGAGCTGCCGACAGGGCCCTCTATGGTCCATACCCTTTCCACACTTACCCTTGAATAGCCGAAGTTGTCGCTTGCGGATGCAAAAGAGAGGAGGAAAAGCAAAAGTATGAGGCGCTTCATGGTGCTCTTATGGATTTCATGTTATCTATCCGCCTTTCGATGAGTTCCCTTGTGCCTATGTCCTTGCGGTGCCATACGGAACCGTCAACAAAGGCGCAGCCGTTCTCTGCTATTTTCTCTGCTTCCTCCAGTGTGCCGGCTTTTCCCAGAACACCGAATGCACGGGAGCCGGTCGTCCTTATCTTTCCATCATCCTCATAAACAGATGCATAATAGAGCTTGGCCCCTGACTTCTCCAGCCCCAGGCTGTCCATCCTGACTTCCACATCTTTCTTAGGTGACTCAGGATAGCCTTCAGGGACAAGGTATTTCACCACGGTGCATTCATCAGAGAATTCAGGGGGGCTGAGGTTCCCTTCCGCCATTGACAGGAACACGTCAACAAGAGGGCTCTTGAGCAGGGACAGAACATTCATCGCTTCCGGGTCCCCGAAGCGCGCATTGAATTCAATGACGCGCATGCCTGCCCTGGTAATCATGAACTGGCCGTAAAGTATTCCTTTGAAAGGGGCGCCTTCTTTTTTGAGCGCATGTATTGTCTCTTTCATTATTGCTGTTGCTTTTTCTAAATCAGAATTCTCAAGAAACGGGAGGTTTGCCCCTGTCGAATAGCTTCCCATGCCTCCTGTATTAGGTCCTGCATCCCCCTCATAGGCGCGCTTGTGGTCCTGCACCGGCGGCATCACACCAATCCTTGAGCCGTCGCAGAATGCCTGCAGGGTGAATTCCTCCCCGACAAGCTTCTCCTCTATCAGGACATTGCCGTCCTTTTTGATAAGGGCCTGCGCATAGCCTATCTTCTCGTCAATGGTATCGAAATGGTCGCCGCTCACCTTAACCCCTTTGCCGCCTGTCAGGCCGAGAGGCTTTATGGCAACATGTCCGTAATCCTTTATCACTCTGATTGCATCATCAACGCTGTCCACGACCTCGTGTTTCGGCGAGCCATCTATCTTGTGCTCTTCCATGAGCCTGCGCATGAAGCCTTTGTCCCATTCTATCCTTGATGCTGCCTTTGAAGGTGATGCGACAAGGCTGCCCGCATCAGCGAAAACATCGCTCACCCCTGCCTCAAGCGTTGCATCAGGACTGGAGAATGCAAGGTCGAACTCCTGCCCCTCCACAGCCTTTGCAACGGCACCGGCATCCTCTATGTCGCATATCCAGTGCTGTTTTGAAAGCTGCGCTATTGCAGGATTCTTCTTTGACATCACTGCATAAAGGTCGCAGTTCTCTGCCAACCTTTCTGCCACTGCATGCTCCCTTGCTCCGTTTCCAATAAGAACCACTTTCATAGATGCCACCTATTCCTTCCCGCCGAAGACAAGGTTTTTCAATGTAGCTCCCATCGAGGTTTTGAGGGGTTTCTTCACTATGAAGGACCTCCTGCTCGGATAATGCTTGATGAAATCGAATGTGTAGATATACTCCGTCATCTGGACATCCTCCTTCTTGATGGCCTTCTTCTTTTTCATTCTTCGAAACGCCTCCTTATGTAGCCTCCGCGGATAAGCATATCGAGCCCTTCCTCAACACGTGTGACAGCAACAGAGTTTGCCTTGGAGAACTCCCTGACATCAATCGTTCCGCCATGGAGCTTTATCCAGTTGTAGAGCGATTCCTTGAGGAGGTCGTCCCCCATGCCTGTCAGGTGGTCGAGCTGCTTCTGGAGCTCATCGCGCTTGCGCTCGCATTCAAGAAGGATTCTTGTGTTACCTTCGCTTGAGCGCACGAGGTCCTCGTATTTCGCATTGAGCTCTCCATATTTTGTCTGGAACTGCGTCAGCTCTGTTGAGAGCTCTATGTTGTCACGGTCCAGCATCTTGGACACTTCTGAGAACAGGTTGTTTATCTGCGGGAAGACGCTTGTGGGATTGACATCATAGTAGTCCTCCGCCACTTGGAGTATGTTCAGGTAGATGGGCATCAGGCTTATCACCCTGGAGAGCCTGTTCCTCTTTGCGGAATAGCTGTATGTGAACTCTATTGATTTGGGCCTGAACTCAACGCGGTATTCCAGATAAGGCCTTCCCTTGAGGTCCCTGCCCTTTATCTTCTCGACAGCAAGCACCTTCGGAGAATATGCTATTTTCGTAAAACCAAGGCCGCCGAGCAGTGTCGACAGGGTCTTGAGATTCTTCTTCTGCTTGGCAAGTGTGATTATTTTTTCTTCAGGCATTTAAATCCTCCATGACAACATTCACAACGCCTTTTGTGGCTTTCCGCATTTTCACCAGTGAGAAGATGCGGATAAGGTTCTTCTCATCTATCCCCAGCTGCCTGAGGAATGAGATTATCGAGGGCCTTGAATAGCCGAACTTCTCCAGAATCGCCACAAGCTGCTCCCCGTCAAGAGTGCCGTCCCCTTTCTCGAATTCAGATTTCAAAAGGGAAAGCTGGCTTTCGTTCAGTCCAAGCTCATAGAGCATACGCACAAATTGTTCTCTTTCTATTTCAACCATCATTTTCCCACCCTTAATCTTGTATATTA
>Ga0180437_10012353_pt1 | contig 10102 bp, 6 predicted proteins | sample SS_ome_4_FD_132410 | JGI IMG/M metagenome (GOLD analysis project Ga0180437, IMG submission 132410) | Hypersaline lake sediment archaeal communities from the Salton Sea, California, USA - SS_3_D_1 metaG | ecosystem: Environmental > Aquatic > Non-marine Saline and Alkaline > Hypersaline > Sediment... | reverse complement strand
TGCCTCCGACACCCTCATGGTAAATTAGCAAGTCATCGTCATTACCACTACCTAAATTTATTTGACCAGAATCAGCAATATAAATATTACGTATTCTAACACCGGTAGAACCTAAGTTACCACCTGCATGTGTGTTAGGCTTAAGTGGGTAATAAGCTGAATTTTCAATCATCCATCTATACGCGCCATTTGCTTGAAAATAAATAATATTATTGGTAGATGGACCTAATATTAAATTAGAATATTTTGTTTCAAATTTACTTCTTGAAATTATAGTATCATAAGATGAACCACCGTTTATGAATATAGCGCCATCCATATACAAATGATCTACGCGAATAGCATCAGTACCGATAGTATAAGTACTTGAGGCAACTGGAACAAAATTACCAGAGCCGTCTTCTTCCCAATACGCTAATAAACCTGCATCAGCATAGAGTGTAGCACAATGAATTTCATTTACTTTAAATGTAGCAGAACCTATATTGTATGTACTTGAAAGTTCAGGTATAAAATGTCCTGAAGCGTCTATAGTCCAACGAACATAGTTATTAGTAGAAAATGATATATCGTTTGAATCACCACTTGAACCAGCTACAAAAAGTAAATCATCATGCCAACCATTAAAAGCAATATAATTTGAAGCGTCACTTCTTTGGATTTCTGCATTAGCACCAAAACGGACGGTACCACTCTCGTATAAGAATAACTGTGCTACTTGCTCACTACTACTACCTATGTCATATACCCCATCATCCCATGGAGCTAAGTCACCACCATAATCTACATACCAACGGGGTAATGCATTTGTATGAAGAGTTAAAATAGAATGAGCCTTTAAGTCTATAGAATCCGCTGGTACATCAATTATTAACCCCGAATCAAAATATATTTCAGCGTCTTGACTACTACCTAAATAAATTTTACCGCTGTCTTGAAAATAAGCGTTACCTAACATCCTACCCGTGGTACCTAAATTATATCCACTTATGTTAGGAGCAAAAGCCGTACCTGTTTCAGACCAGTTAAAGAGAATAGTACCACTACCTACGGGATTCCACCACGTGGGAGAAGATACCGGTATATGACCTTGATTTGAATCTTGGAGAGAAAAGTATAAAGCTGAATTATGAACTACAACATCGTCTATTTCATATGTCGCATTTGTATTCCAATGATGAATAAAGCTTACTTGCTCCCACCAAGGAGAAGTATCAGAAGGTACATTAGCAACATTAGCGGCAGCAAGAGATACGAAATAATTCCCAACATAAGTAACAATATTCCCCACATCATATGTAGTTGTACCATCCCATTCTTCAAAATTCTCACCAGAACCGAGGGGCGAACGATCAGCTAATACAGGATCAAATTCTTGGACTAATTCACCAGGAAGACCAGTAACTGGGTTTTTCTCATAAAGTTTTACTTTATAAACACCAGTACCAAAAGCATTAGGGCATCTTCCTTCAGCATCTAATTGCAGTGGATTTTCGTTAGCAATTGTTTGAGATGAATCTGCATAAGTTGGTTTTTGAGTACTGGTAGTACTTGAAGCTAAAAACTCCAGATACCCATTTTCCAAAGGATCACCGGCACCATCAAAAAATTGAGCAAAAGCGGCAATAACTCTACTCATCGGTTTGCTCCTGTAATTGTTTTTGTAAAGCCATAGTCATATCAACATATTTTCGTACAGCGGCTTCTAACTCTTTATCACGGTTAGGAATTTTATGATGTTTCTTTAAATGCTGTATTCTCAATAAAAGATCACGTGTAGGTTTTGATTCTATAAGTCTTGATAGTAATCCTAAACTGGACATCGCACCAACAGCACCAGCGGCACCAACAGTACCACCACCGAATATAGAAGTTAAAGAAGAAACCCCAAACATGGGCATTAAAATACTTATCGGTTTATACTTAGCAGCTTCACCAGAGCGTTCAACGTCTTTTATAAGCTCTGCCATAGCATTGAGTACTTTTCTATTTTTAGTATCAAAATAAATGCCAGTTGCTCTACCACGTTTTGATACTTCTCTTACAAATTTTTCAGGAGTAATATTATCGATACCACCTGATTTTTCAACTATGTCCTGTATCATGGCAGCACGAATATATTTCTTTCCTTGTGGTGAAGCACTTTTATAAAGTTGTTTAGCAACACTGGCATCTTGTGTGTGGATCATTGTTTTTACAACTTCAGGTTGAACTTTTGCTTGTTTTAAAACTTTCTTAAAAGCAAGCATCTTTTCACTCTCAAACATATTTCGTAGTTTTTTATTTACTGCTTGCCACTTTTTATAATCCCCTGGTTTTCCTTCTTTTTTAATGAAATTACCTAAGTCTTCTTTAAAAGCGGCATAAATTTTATCGTTAACCCGATTTACACGTTTGCGGGATTTATCATATGCTTCATCTGCTAAGTCTTCACCGAATAAAGCCCTTGCTTCATCTAAAGATTTAACATTAGCTTGTTTGTATTTACCTTTACCCGCAGGTTGTACAGCGGAAGTAATTTGATCTTTTAACTTAGTTAAATCATTTACTAATCTATTCATACCACGAAATTCGGCTTTTTGAATTTCGTCATCAATGACAGTAGTTAATTTAGGTACCGGTACAGAACCTTTTCTTGCTAAAGGATTAAATACTTCATCCTTCATTTTAGAATATCTTTGAAAATATTCTTTTCGTTTTTTTGTTACATCTTCAACTACCATTGATTTAACATCTTGTGGAACATCTGCGCCAACTTCATTGATATAATTTTTAACCATTTCCTTTTGTTGCTCAACCTGCTTAACACGCATACCAGTAGTACCATGTGGTGTACGTTCAGAAGCAAATTGAACAGCACGACCTACAGCGGATTTAGGCTTAATTATATCTGAGGTCATAACATCAACACCAAGTTCTTCACCACGTTTTACCGCTTCAGGTGTTTTATATTTAGGTGTTGCTGCTTTACCCATACCCGTAGCTTTAGCGCCAGCAAGACCACCTACAAGTTGACCAGCAATTTGACCGACTACACCAGTATCAGGTAATGCTTCTTCAACAGCTTTACCACCTGTATACGCAGCAGAACCAGTAACAATTTGTTTTACAGGTTCATCCGCAAGAGATTCAGCAACTTTTGTTGCGGGTTTTGCGGGATCAAATGCTTTAAATCCTTTAGGCATAGCTTTTGCGGCTGTTTTAACTCCTTTAGTTATTGCCCCCGCAGCACCAGCACCAGCGGCAGTTTCAACAGCAAGTTCACCAAGATTACCTATGAACTCTTCTGTTTTTCCCTCATAGTCTGGTACGCCCATATCACTAAGAAGCTTTTTTGTAGCTTGTCTTAAAGGCTGTACATCGGTTCCTAATGCCATGTTCGTAAGGGTAGCTAAAGGATCGTGAACCACACCTAACAGGCTTGCTAAACCTTGGGCAATCGTTCTACCGGAAATACCAATAGAACGAGCAGCAGTATCAAAGGCAGTAGAAGGAGTAGTTTCTTCTTTATCATCCTCCCACTGAACTTTGTTTGGGTCTATTTGTTCTATTTTATCCCATTTAATTTTACTTGGATCGATATTAATCGGCATAATCAATTGTCCCATCTGAGTATTGAATAACCGGCTTACCGTTATATGTACCTCTTTTTACCACTTTTCTTTCATTTTGTGCGGCTTCTGGTGTATAAATACCTTCTGTTAATTCATCTCTTTTTTCTTCCCAGTATTCTTGAAACCCACGTGTACCTCTACGTGGACTCTCAGAAAGATATTTTGCTTTCTCAACATAATAAACATTATTGAGTTCAGCCAGTTTAGAAACACCACGTAACCATTTCGCCATGTGTTTAGGAGAAGCGTCTTTTGTGGGTACCCCTTCCATCGCAATAGCAACATCAGCATCAGAAGCAGCACCAGGAGGTAAGTTAGCCATTGCTTGTTTACCACGTAACATTCTGGCTTTTGTGTAAAGTAAACTAATATCATCTTCTTTACCCAAACGTTCTTTAAGCCATTCCGACGCGGATCTTTTCATACCACCGTATTGCTCATCTTCAGCAATATTTTCAAATTCTCTTGCCAATGAAGAGGTTTGATTAACCATAACTTCATTTTCTCTTGCAGCGGTATCAGTAGCGTCAAATACTTTTTGAATATACGCGGGGGTATCACCACGTTTTTCGTCGAATTGTGCTACTTTTTCATCAAGCTCAAGTTTTCTTAATCGGGTATTTTCTATCGCTGCTTCAGCTTGCATTTCTTTAGCTTTTGTTTCACGTTCAATAATATCAGGAGATTTACCAGAAGTACCAGTACCTTCACCCTGCAATTCTCCTAAATGACCTTGCCGTTTTTGCCATTCTACAACAGCACCAAGATCTTTGGTAACAGCTTCACCACCAATATCGGGAGAATTTGCAAGTTTATTAAGCTCGATAGCTACGGGGTGATTTTCAGGCAAACCGGTTTGCTCTTGAGCAATTTTAAGGTAATCCCTTCTATCTTCAGGTGTATCAGCAGTAAAGGCCATCAATATAGGTAAAGAAGCTTTTTTAAGAGACTCTTCTAATGCTGCATCCTGCATTTCAGCTTCTGTTTTTTGTGTATCAAGAGCAGCTTTTTCTCCCATTCGTTTTTCTTGCTGCAAAGCAGTATCAGCAATTTGTTGTTTCCTTGCTTGCTCCTGTGCATCCGTTTGTTCTTTTCTTCTCATAGCAATGGCACTAAGAACGTTTTGGGAAAGCCCTTGTGTGGGTCTGCCTAAACCTCTTGCCCATGCGGTAGGATCAGCTATAGCCATAATTTTTCTCCTTAAAAAGAGGGAGTATAACCAATATTAGCTTGTGGTTTTGTAACACTGGGTTTAGTAACTGGAGTCATATTTGATAACCCGTAGGTTGCTATTCCTGCTAAATCAGTCAATGTTCCCATTCTTTGCTGTGAAGCACCAGCTAAACCGGAAGAAATAGCGGAGCCTGTACCGGTAGTCAAATCACTTAAACGTGTTCCTAAATCACTTGTCATACCAGCGGTAGTTTGAGCTTGTGCTGTTCTACCTTGCAATTGGGCTTGTGCTGCCAATTCACCCAAAGCAGAAATATTAGCAGTAGTACCAGTTTTTACACCAAGTTTATCTGAACCTCTCTGTTGTAATAGCCCAATCTGTTGCAAACCTAACATTTGTTGAACATCCGCTTGTGCCATACCAGTTTGTTGAGCCAACTGTGCAAGTTGAGAAGAAGACATAGTTTCAAGTTCTGCTTCACTAATACCTAATTGAGCAGCAAAGTTTGCTTTTGCTTGCGCAGCCTGTTGCATAACATCTGCTTCTTTACCGGCAAAACCCTGTAGTAATTGCCCACGTTCACCGACTAAATTAGCACTTCTTCCAGCAATAGTACCTAAATTACTTAAATGCTGTTGCTGTTGTGTGGCGGCAATACCCATTGCTTGTTCTTGAAGAGCTTTTAACACATTAGCTCCACCCAATCCACCTGTAGCGGAAGAACTTCTTAATAGTGCTTTTTCTTGCTGTTCTCGTAAGTACTGTTGACCAGGACTTTCAATAAAAGCATCCAATGCTTTTTGCTGTTCTTCTGGACCCAAAGCACCAGAAAGAGCGGCTTCTTGGTATGCGGCTTGTTCACCATATTTCATATATGGATCATAACCTTTCATTGCATGTTGTCTACCAGAAGCAATAGCAGCTAATGACCCTTGTTCACCCTGAGTAATATCACCCCGCGCAGTACCAAATCCACCTTGTAGCGCTTGACTCCCAATATCTCTACCGGCTTCTATTTGCGCACCAGCACCATAAAAACCAGAAGTTAATTCAGGTCTTACGGTAGCGGCACCCTGCATACCAGGAACTTGAGGTGCAGGAACATATTGCCCCGTAACAGGATCTTGAGTCATGGCAATATCCCCCATGCCCGTTGTTTCAGGCATAAATCCGGCGGTTGGGCCAACCGGTTGGGTTTGGGGCATACCTTGGGGCGTGGTGGCAGGGGTAGTGGCGGGTTGGGCTTGTCCGTAAGGCGTACCGGTTTGAACACCAGGACGTTCACCCATTATTGCGGCATTAGTCAATTGACCAGTTTGACGCAATGTTGCGGAAGATCTATCAAAAGTGTCACGTATTTGAGTAAGCGCTTCTTGTTTGCCGAGAACGTTAGTACGTTTAATTTCAGCAATACGCTTATCAAATGCTTCTAAGGCAGGGTTTGTTCTATTAAGATATTCCTGTTTTGCTCTGGAATAGTATTTTTCAGAAACACGTTGTGCTTCAATAAAATACTTTGCTTGTTCTTCACCAGCTTTTTTAACATCGTCGGCACCAGTAATAAAATTCATGCCTTTTTTTATACTATCGAATAAGCCCATACCGATTCTCCTAACCTATAGCAATCCACCCTAAAGTTTTGTCACCACCTACATCGGCTAATTGCTTGATATATTTAACAGCACCAGGAGCGCCAAGTTCATCTAAATACTCAACGCCTTGTTCAGCCTGTACTACTCCCAATGGAGAACCTTGACCAATGAGTAATCCCCGTTGCTGTACTTGTAGAAGAAATACCCTAAATTGATCGTTGGGTAAACCCGTGACACGATCAATTAAGGGTATAGAAGCATTTAATTGGAGTATTTGTTTTCTCATTAGCCTATGCGTTCAATGCGGGATGACCGAAAAATCGGAAAAGAAATTGACCAGCATCATATACACCGGTTGCCGCTCCAGTATCACCTTCACCAAGATACAGATAATCATTAGCTGTCAGTTTAGGTGTAAGGGTTACTGCTTGTTCTCCCGCAGCCCAATCTCTTGCAGCGGCGATAACCGTATCATCGGCGGCACTGTCATAAGCAAGGTCGGCCTCATCGTCTGCCATCAAATCGATATCCGGTTCATACGTAGCCGTTCCTTCACCTGGAGCTTCTAAACAGGTCATTTCGATTTTGTATACGATACCGTAATCAGCCACAACATACCTGCCGATATACGCAGCACCACCCGCAGCAAGACCGATTACATCACCTTGAGCATCACCCTTACAAGCAAGACCAGTGATATCTACCCAAATTTCAGTAATAATATCTCCGTTTTCGATCCATCGAAAGGTCTTTGGAGCAAAAGCAGTACCGATAGCACCCGCACCGTGTTCAGCATCCAAGGTAAGGCCACGATCAGCGACTATGATACGATCTTTGTAAAACACACCCGCTTGCACCCATTCAGCCCAGTAGTCAGCAATAAGAGCATCACTTATATTAAGTAATGCGGCAGCTTGTGCAGCAGAATAACCAGCCATGTACAAATCTCTTGAAAACAATTTTTTCTGAGCAGTGCTTAATGACATTTTTACTTCTCCTTTAGATTAAATGGATTAAATTATATCGGCGTCTAAACGAATTACAACCGCTTTAACAGGATCTGAAAATCTAAACTGCATTATACAAAATCTTGGAAATCTACCATTTTTGTACCATATTGTTCTCTTCCCATATTCACCGATCTTACCTATAGGTCTATTACGTTCATATCCAAAGGTCTTAGCATCTTTAGAAAAAGCTAAAGATACTTGTGGATCAGTAACGCCATTTCCAACACCCGCTTCCATTGTCAGTTCTACTTTTGGAATACGAAAAGAACTACCGTTATTAAAAATTGGTGGAGTAGTAACTATACGAACTATATCAGTAGAATATTCTTGATAAGTGTCATCCACTAACTTGCCTATTCTCCCATCTGTATAGTCACCAACTAAAGTATAGCCATATGCAGTAACAAGAGAATTTACACGCCAACGGGTTTGATCCAAATCCCCAAACTCATTAAGTATACCAGACTTTTGTTCATGCCATAAATCAGTAGTAATATTGTAAACAAAAGCCCTATCATTAAAAACAAAAGCTACATAATATTGACCTTTAAAACCCCATGCTAAAGAAAAAGCATCTTCAATAACAGCATCTGAATATTCAGCTAAAACAATATCGATAGCAATGGTAGAAACTTTTCTAAATTGTCCTCCTGAATAAGTCCAAATAGCGGGACTCTCATCTTTACCACCACCGATCATAAAAAATTGTTGATTAGTAGAAACGAGAGAAAAAGGAGCAAAACAACCTTTATCAAGAATTATATTATTTCGCTGAAAAGGAAAACCAGCACCACCTATATTTTGAAAACCTTCTGTGGTTTCACTACCAGTAATAAAAATCTGATTATTATGAACTACTGGTGCTACAGGTAAATCAGGATCAGCTTCAGCCGACCCAAAGTCAAGTGCAGACCAAGCAGTACCATCATTAAGATTTGAAACTATCCACTTTTTTGTATCGGTAGTACAAGCAAAATAACCGTCAATAAACACTACATGTTGTGGATTTCCATTAGCAGTAAAATCACTGTCGGTAATTTGAGTTAAACCACCCGCAACAGTATAAATATAGCCATTGCTACCAGGAACTAATATCATTAACTGGGTACCATTATCAGACATTGAAACCCTTCCAACACCTGAAATAGTACCTAAAGAGGTCACAGAGAAAGTTTCAACCCCGGAAACAAAACCACGATTAAGGCGATAGAGAGTATTACCATTAACAAAATAAGGTATTCCTGCCAAGTCATGAGCACCCCTATTTATATCAGTTGATAAAGAACCAGTAGTAATAATACTTTCAATACCGGCAGTACCAAAAAGCTGTCTTTGTGATAAAGCCGGTCCTTGTGGTATTATAGGGACCCAGTTTATACATTGCTGGTGTGAAACTGGTAAAGAATCAGAAATATAAAAGCCTGTGCCAATCGGTATTTCCATTATCCTGATATCCTTAGCACGATGTTCTCAATAATGACATTTACAGAAGTATCATCATTTTGTACCCAAAGTTCAATATAGTCATCTGTTGCTAAATCTAATGCCCAAAGTAAAGATAAATTGCCAATGTTACCAGCATCAAATTCTCTTGTAATTTTTGACTCTGTAATTTGTACTCCATTATGATATATAAAAAATGAAACGTCATCAACACCGGTAGCAAGGTCAGCAGAAATAGAAGCAGTAATATCTACTTGAGCGCCTTTACCCGTATAAGTCCATCTACCACCGGCAGAGTGGGTAAATCTGTGCATATCTTCAGATACCCAAGTAGCGCCAATAATAACCGGTGTAGCAGCAGAGGCAATGGTTATTGTAGCTCCACTATGAGTTGCCAAAGCAAGGTTAGTACTATTTACTGCATTAGCATTAAGTACAAATTCCCATAAATCATCATAAGGAGAAATATTCTCAAGAAAAGTACCAGCGCCAAGTTGCTGACAACGGAAAATGGTAGCAAAGCCATCGGTGTTAATATTACCAGAATCAACTAAGCCACTAATACAATAACTTGTCGCACCTTCAAGAACAAAAGCAGTTAAGCCAATATGAAGAAAATCAAAAGTAGCAGACCCTAAGTCAAAAGCCTTTGCCCCCGCAGCAGTAACCGTATTACTTAAGCCAGTAGAAATAAACAGAAAGTTAAAGTCACCACTAAATGCTAAACCTTGTGTTGTAGCAGTAATTTGAAAATCTCTAAAATAACAGATATTTAAACCTGTCATAGTTCCAACAGTAGCACATGTTAAATCTGCATTTGTGAAGTTAAAAGAATCAGATTGATCAGTTGACGAGATATCAAAAGCAGTACCAGAAGCACATGAAATTGTCATACCAGAGATAGAATTATCTCCTGCATCAACTGCCGTAAACATCGTACCCACACCGGTATAAGAAAGAGTAATCAAGCCCTCATCCGGTCCAGTTAAAATAGTATTCTCACTAAGTACAAATCGACTGGTAGTAGTGATATCAGTTTGAACACGATATTCAGTATCAGCGGCAAGAGTAATAACACCTAAAACAGCAGTAGGAAAATCTGCTTCTTGATATACATAAACGGTTTTAGTACTTCCTGGTACAGCGGCAGTTGCAATCTGTATTACTTCACCAGCAGTTGCAATTGTAATACCAGAACCAGCTTGTAGGCTTTTTACTTTTGGTTGAGCAAGAGTTACATCAGTGATAAGAGGAACACCAGTAGAATCT
>Ga0180437_10012351_pt1 | contig 10103 bp, 9 predicted proteins | sample SS_ome_4_FD_132410 | JGI IMG/M metagenome (GOLD analysis project Ga0180437, IMG submission 132410) | Hypersaline lake sediment archaeal communities from the Salton Sea, California, USA - SS_3_D_1 metaG | ecosystem: Environmental > Aquatic > Non-marine Saline and Alkaline > Hypersaline > Sediment... | reverse complement strand
CGACATCATTTCGTACATCATGTATTTGAAGGGTGACCGGGAGTACGCAGCTGCCACTTCCGCCCGTAAAGTAGCTGCCATCAGGTCATTCTTCCACTTTCTGGTCGCTGAAGGGTTCATCAGGGACGATCCCACAGCCACCCTCGACTCTCTGAAGGTCAAGAAGCGGCTGCCCAAGCCGATGACGGTGGAGCAGGTTGACAGACTTCTGGCGGAGCCGGCGAAGCTCGCGAACCGAAAGGGCCTGCGAGACGAAGCGATCTTGGAACTTCTCTATGCCACTGGTATGAGAGTGAGCGAGCTGGTGTCGCTACATGTGGATGACGTCAATCTGGCTTCGGCATCCGTCCGCTGCTGGGGAAAGGGCTCCAAAGAGAGGGTCATCCCCATACACCAGCAAGCCGTGTCGGCGCTGCGCGACTATCTGGAGAGGGCCAGGCCTCACTTCGTCAAAGACTCCGATGAGAAGACTCTGTTCTTGAACATGAGGGGAAAAGGCCTGACCCGGCAGGGACTGTGGCTTATCTTCAAAGAATACGTGGAGAAGGCTGATCTGCCCCCTGAGTTGACGCCACACACGCTGCGACACTCATTTGCCACGCATATGCTGGATCGAAATGCCGACCTCATCAACGTGCAGAAGCTGCTTGGTCACACGAGCATCTCCACCACCCAGGTCTATACTCACGTCAGCAGTGAGCGGCTGAGACAGGCGTATGACGAGTCACACCCCCGGGCCAAGTAGCGCAGCAGGGCACGGTCCTGGCCACGGAGCCGAAACACCACACAACTAGTGAAGGAGCAGTGATGCGATGGGGTATCTAGAAACTCTGATGGGTGCCAGGGAGAAGATCGCCCTCAAGGAGAGGCAGCACTGGCTGGTGCTCGTACCCAGGCTTGTGTTGTGGGGCGCGGTCTCCGTGCTCATCTTCCTGATCACTGTCGTCCTGGCTGCCACGGTTCTGGATGGGCTGGCCCTCGTGCTGCTTCTGGGACTGGTGTTCCCGTTCTGGAGGATCGCCGTAGACCTTCTCAACTGGTGGAACGAGCAGTATGTGATCACCAACAGGAGGGTGATCCAACTCGAAGGCATCATCAACAAGCATTCCATCGATTCCTCGCTGGAGAAGGTCAACGATGTCGTGCTGAAGCAATCTGCGCTGGGTAGAATTCTGAACTACGGAGATCTGCAAATCCTCACAGCCAGCGAGATAGGGGTCAACCTCTTTCGTCGCATATCCCGTCCCGTGAGATTCAAGACCGGAATGCTGAACCAGAAGGAAGGTATGAGTCAACTCGACATCTTCGAGGGCAGGGCAGGTCGGATTTTGTCTGAAGAGGCGCCTTCGAGGGGGGACATACCAGAACTGATTGCCGAACTGGATGAGCTGAGGAAGAAGGGAATCATCACAGCGGGCGAGTTCGAAGAGAAGAAGCAAGCTCTGCTAGCAAAGCTCTGAAAAGCGCGAGGACACCAAGAATGGCCGAAGAGAGCCTGGGTTGGGACCAGATTGAAGAGAGCGCCGATTACATCCGCCAGCGCGCGGATGTGCGACCAACGGTGATGATTATCACCGGATCGGGACTCGGTGGATTGGCAAACGAGCTGCATGCCCCGGTGTCACTGCCGTACGCGGAAATCCCCCATTTCTCGCCTACGAGTGTTCTGGGCCATACGGGAGCGCTGGTTTTAGGAGAGATGGAGGGCAAGAGTATTGCTATCATGCAGGGGAGGGTCCATTTCTACGAAGGGCACTCCCTGCGTCGTGCTACCTTTCCCGTTCGGGCACTGCATCGGCTGGGCGTGGGCACGTTGATTGTCACCAATGCAGCCGGCGGCCTCAGGGAGAGCTTCGCGGCCGGCGATTTGATGCTGATCACTGATCACATCAACCTGGTTGGGATGGCGGGGTTCAACCCTCTTCGAGGCCCCAATGACGAGCGGCTTGGGCCCCGGTTTGTTGACATGTCTTCCGCGTACGATGTGGGACTGAGGACTCTCGCGCTGTCGGTGGCGCAGGAACTGGGCATCACCTTGCAGGAGGGTACGTATTTCATGTCCGCCGGCCCAACCTTTGAGACGCCAGCCGATGTCAAGTTTCTGAGAATCATCGGTGCGGACGCCGTCGGTATGTCCACTGTGCCAGAGGTGATCGTGGCGCAACACGAAGGCATGAGAGTCTTGGGCCTCTCTCACATCAGCAACGTCATACCGGCTGCCGATGCTCCGCCGCAGGAGGCGTCCAGCGAGCAGGATGGGCTTCACCTGGAAGTGCTCGACGCAGGCAACAGAGTGGTGCCCAAGCTTGGGCTCCTGGTCAAGGGGGTCGTGGGTCGGATTGACGAGGCATAGCACGGCCGGGGCGAATACAGACTGACAGGGAACGAAGATTTCGCGCTCTTCTCTGCCTCTTCGTTCCCTTTTTGACAGGCGTTGTGCTGCCGTGGTAGAATGAGCAAGTTGAAGCAAGGACTTCTATGACCGTACTACTTGAGCTGATTGACAACTTCGCTATCTGGATATACGTCGCCTGTGCACTGACCATATTAGTCTACCTCAGGGTCATCTACCTGGCGAAGAAGGAGAGAGGAGCATCTCTCTTCACCATCGAGAAGGAGGTTGCCACAGGCAAGGCCTATCGGGCTAGTTTCACCATCGTCGGCCTGTTGGTGATAATCAGCCTTGTGGCCTTCGTCGACTTATATCTGGCGCCCACGCTGAGCGTCGCCGTTGGCAGCAGCACTCCCTCAGGGCCGGTGGTGCTTCCCACCTCGACCAGCACCCCTCTGGCGCCGACTCCCACTGTCACTCCCACCAGAGGGCCCCTTGTGAGGCCCACACCACCGTGGACGCCCACTCCGGAGGAGAGCCCGACTCCTGTTGTGGCGCCAGCATCTTGCCCAGATCCAATGTCGCGGATCACATCCCCGGGCGCCAACCAGACACTCGATGGGCTGGTGGAGGTCAGGGGGACGGCTCAAGCTAGTGATTTCCAGTTCTACAAGGTGGAGTTCTCTTTTGGGCAGGGAGGAGGCGAGTTCCACGTCATAGGCGATCTGCAGTACACACCAGTGGAGGACGGTGTGCTTGTCCTCTGGAATACTGGCGAACTGTCGGGTCCGGTAACGGTGCGGCTGACTGTCGTAACCACCGACGGCAATTTCCTGCCCCAGTGTGAAGTCCCCGTAGTCGTGCAGGGCTGATGCACTAGAAGGAGGCAGCCTTGCGCAAGTACCTCGTCGCCTTGCTGACACTCTGTCTTTGTGTCTGTGTCTGCCTGGCCTTCGACATCTTCCTGGCCTCCGTGGTGCTGGTGCGAAACGCCGTCACCTCGCTGGAGGAGCCGGAACCCACGCCAACCGTGTTGCGAGTGCCGGTTAACGAGGAGACACTCTCAACAGCTGAACTGCTCCGCAACACGGCAATTCCCGAGAGAGACCTGTATGCCCTTACGGAGCGGCTGAAGCACACAGGTCCTTTGTCGCGGGTAGTGCATGAAACACCTCCTTACCGCGAGTTGGGGCAGCGGGAGACTTTCTGGGTCAACGATGAACAATTGTCGGATACGTACATCACCATCGAAGCTACGTTGCGCTATGCCACACCTCACGTCTATATGTGGGTGCAGGAGGGGCTGTCTCTGGATCAGGAGGGGATAGAAGCGGCCGCCCGCGAGTTTGAGGAACACATCTATCCGACAAACCGTCAGTACTTCGGGTCAGAGTGGACTCCTGGCGTGGACAACGATGTGCACATCCACGTCCTGAACGCGTCTCTCCCCAGCGTGGGTGGCTACTACTCCAGCATTGATGAGTACCCACAGAGCGTCAACCGCTTCAGCAATCAGAGGGAGATGGTCTATATCAACGGTGACTACGTTTCACCGGGAACTGACTTGTACAGTAGCTACCTCGCCCATGAGTTCCAGCACATGATACACTGGAACATGGATCCCAATGAAGACACCTGGGTCAATGAAGGATGCGCGCAAACCGCGGAGACTCTCAACGGTTATGACGCGTGGGTAACAACCTTCCTGAACGTACCTGACACGCAGCTCACGGCCTGGGCAGATGAAATAGAGCAGGCAGGTCCCTACTACGACGCATCTCACCTGTTCATGTACTACTTTGCGGAGCGGTTTGGCCCGGAGCTGATGAAGGAGCTTACGGCCACGCCACAAGACGGGATGGAGGGTCTCGACGCTGTCCTGGGGCAGAACGGACTGGGCCTCACATCCACTGAGGTCTTCGAAGACTGGCTGATCGCTAACTTCTTGAACGATCAGAGCGTCGGTGATGGTCGGTACGGGTATGAAGGCATCTGGCTGCCCGATACATCGGCCGTCGATCATAGACATCGCCGCTTTCCGGACAGCCGTGCAAGCACTGTCCATCAGTACGCCGCTGACTACATCGAACTGGAGTCTGGCCGCGGAGACTTGGTCATCGAGTTCAGAGGCTCGACTCAGGTGAAGCTGGCGAACAATGAACCTCACAGCGGGCGATATGAGTGGTGGTCCAACAGAGGGGACGTGAGCAACATGACCCTCACTCGCGAGTTCGACCTCAGTACTCTGCAGGAAGCAAACCTGGAGTTCTGGGCCTGGTACGACATTGAGGATGACTATGACTATGCCTACGTCGAGGTTTCTGTTGACGAGGGGCAGACGTGGCATATCCTTCCCGGCGCGCACACGACCGATACCGACCCCTACGGCAACAGCTTCGGCCACGCGTACACTGGGCTCAGCGGGGGAGGAGAGGAGGCCAGCTGGATCAAGGAACAGATTGATCTAACGCCATACGCTGGGCAGCCGGTGAGGATTCGGTTCGAGTACATAACTGATGATGCGTACAACGACCCAGGTTTCTTCGTTGACGACATATCCATTCCTGAGTTGGGCTATCTGTACGATGCTGAGAGCGATGGCGGATGGACGGCCGAGGGCTTTGTTCGCTCTACGAACATAGTCCCGCAGGACTGGACGGTGCAGCTCATCACCTTCGGAGCCGAGACTGAGATCCAGAAGATGGAGCTGGGGGACAACAGAGAGGGCCGCATCGTGATCGAAGGCCTCGGAACAGACGTCGAGAACGCGGTGCTGGTAGTTGCAGCGCTGGCTCCTGCCACCACGGAGGTGGCAAGTTATGAGTACTCGTTGTACCTAGAGTAGTACTCACTTCACCCATCCTAGCGAGTTATCCGAGGGCATCGGGCTTTCAAGTACGATGCCCTCTCTCTTGTCTTGACAGAGATCAGGGATTATGGTATATTGAGAGTAAATGAAAACGTTTTTCAGTTATTCCCGGAGCCACGCGTGGAAGACAGAGGAATGATTACGGAGCTGCGGGCAAATGGACACAAGCTGACGCGGCAACGGCTGGCTGTGGTCAGGGTTCTCAATGAGGCCAACGAGCATTTCACGGCGTCACAGGTGCTTGAGCTAGCACGCGCCGTATGCCCTGGAATAGGGTTGACTACGGTGTACCGGACGCTGGACGTGTTGAGTGAGCTGGGTTTCGTACGCCGCGTTCATCTTGAAGGGCAGTGCCACGCATATGCTCCCGTGAGGGAGAGGGAGGGACACTATCTGGTGTGTCACAACTGTCATCGCGTGGTGGACTTCCCGTGCATGGGCCTCCCGGAACTTGTCGAGAGAACGGCGAGGGAAACGGGCTTCGCAGTTGAGTCTCATTTGCTGGAGTTGGTGGGGCTATGCCCCGCCTGCCAGTGAACGATTGTGACGGCGGCATCCCGCGCTTCCGGGCACAGGTGACACTGGTCCACGCAGCAGACTTGCCCACGTGCACCAGGAGAGCGGATGGACTGAGGCACAGACAAGTCTATCACGGGACGGCCGACTGCTGCGCGGGGGAGGATAGCTTTCCGCTGGGTTCAGGAGGCCCTCGACCAATGAGACGTGGGAAGAGGGACCTGTATGGGTCCACGAAGGCAGTTGTTGCCGGAGCGCTTCTAGTGGGGCTAGCTGCGGCGCTGGTGGCCTGCGCTGCCCCACAAGCGGCGGAGCAGTCCGTGTCCGAGGATGTGGTCAGAGTCTGGGTGAGCATTGTCCCCCAGGAGTATTTCGTGGAGCGGATAGGCGGTGATAGAGTCCAGGTGGAGGTGATGGTGCCCCCTGGTTTCAACCCTGCCGTCTATGAGCCCAAGCCGAGCCAGATTGAAGATTTGACGGGTGCGGACATGTATGTTCGGATCCGAGTCCCATTCGAAGAGGCGTGGCTGAATCGCATCATCGCAGCAAATGAGGCTCTGCTGCTCGTGGACCAGTCACAAGGGATCGACCGCATCGAAGGAAAGGATCCTCACATCTGGCTCTCGCCGAGGCTGGCGAAGATGCAGGCGCGCACGATATGCGATGGCCTGGCACAGATAGACGGGTCGAATGAGGGATTCTATCGTGCCAACCTGGATGCCTTCCTGGCTGACCTTGAAGAGCTGGACGCCTCTATCGACGAGACGTTGTCCCGTGTCGAAACCCGAAAGTTCTTGGTTTTCCATCCCGCCTGGTCCTACTTCGCACGGGACTACGGGCTGGAGATGATTCCGGTGCAGATAGAGGGCAGCGATCCTAGTGCTGCCGACATGGCCCAGTTGATCGAAACGGCGCAGACCGAAAACATCAGGGTCATCTTCGCACAGCCCGAGTTCAGCACCCAAAGTGCAGAGACCATCGCCCGCGAGATCGGTGGCCAGGTGTTACTCATCAGTCCCCTTGCGCCGGACTGGATGCTCAACCTCCGGCGAGTAGCCGATACCTTTGCGGAGGTGCTGGCTGAGGGGGGATAGTAGCCTAAACGACCGCCCAGGGCGGGACTGGAGATGTGACCGGGAATCCACCCAGGGTTTTAGTGGGGGCGGTGTCCTAACAGGGATGATGCCGAGGGCTTGGGCATGGACGCAGTCGGGCAGGTAGACCGGCTTGGCGTCGCCGCTAGGGCACTCTCTGCTGGGTGACCGGCCATCCGGGGAGGGGGGTGAGTAATTGTCAGAGAATACCGAGGTAATCCTGCTCGAGGATGTCTGGGTCGAGTACCAAGGCTTGGCAGTGCTGGAATCCATCAACCTCTCGGTCCGGGAGCTGGATTTCGTGGGCATCATTGGGCCTAACGGTGGGGGCAAGACTACCTTGCTGAAGGTCTTGCTTGGCCTTGTTGAGCCTGCTCGCGGGCGCGTGAAGATTCTGGGACGAGAGCCGCGGGCCGCTCGCAGGTTCGTAGGATACGTGCCGCAGTACACCGAGTTCGACCACGCCTTTCCCATCAGTGTCTGGGACGTGGCAGTGATGGGGCGGTTGAGTGCACGAGGGCTGCTGCGGCCGTACACGGAGGAGGACCGGGATGCCGCGGAGAATGCCCTCCGGCAAGTGGACATGCTACAGCACAGGGATCGCCGAATGGGGGAGCTTTCCGGTGGGGAGCGCCAGCGAGTCTATGTCGCACGGGCCCTGGCGGGCAAGCCGGAACTCCTGCTTCTGGACGAGCCAACGGCTAGCGTTGACACTCGTGTAGTGGGTAGCATCTATGACGTCTTGGGAGAGCTGAACCAACGGGTTACGATACTCTTGGTGTCACACGATATCGGCGTCGTCTCCTCGTACGTGAAGACCATTGCCTGCCTGAACAGACGCTTGATCTACCACGGATCGAAGGAGATCACAGCTGAGATGCTGGAGGCTGCCTACCACTGCCCCGTCGATCTGATCGCGCACGGCTTGCCCCACAGGGTGCTGGAATCCCATCTGCCTGGGAAGGAGGGATCATAGTGGAAGTCCTCCATCTCGAATTCATACAGAGAGCGATGCTGGCTGGGTTCCTGGTGAGTGTTGCCTGCGGTATCATTGGCGTCTATGTGGTGGTAAACCGTATCGTCTTCATCAGCGGTGGCATCGCACACGCTTCATTTGGGGGCATCGGATTGGGCTACTACTTGGGAGTCAACCCTGTTCTGGGAGCGCTGCTATTCAGCGTGGGCGCTGCTGTCGCGATGGGGACAGTGCAGCGGAGGGCTGACGAGCGTGCCGACACGGTTGTGGGTATGATGTGGGCCATCGGCATGGCTGTGGGGATCATTCTCGTTGATTTGACGCCTGGCTATGCTGCGGACTTGATGAGTTATCTCTTCGGCAGCATATTGACTGTGCCGTGGGCCGATCTGGCGATCATGCTCGTGCTCGACGTCGTGATCATGGCCCTGGTTGCGGTCCTGTACAAGGAGTTGCTGGCTATCTCCTTCGACGAGGGGTACGCCACTACAGCCAGCGTCCGGGTGGATGCGATACATCTCCTTCTCTTGTGCCTGGTTGCGCTTACAGTGGTGATGCTGATGCGTGTGGTGGGGCTGATTCTAGTGATCGCCCTCCTGACCGTCCCGGCTGCCATCGCAGGACAGTTGACCGGGGACCTCAAACGGATGATGGCGGTCTCGATAGTATTGGGTGCGGTATTTACCACCACCGGACTGTGGATTTCGTATGTGCTTGATCTGACCTCAGGCGCTACCATCATTCTGACTTCTGCTGTGGGTTTCGCGATCGCGATGCTGTACAGGGCTGTGGAGAGGCGCCGCCTGCGAGTTATTCAGTGAAGGGGGTATCAGGAGACAAGGTGCTAGAGCAAGACTCAGAGAGGGAAGGGCGGTGCCCCGATCATCAACTCGGCGAGGATGCCAGACAGCGGTTGAGATCCATCGTTGATTCCGTAGTCGCGAGCCCTGGCGGGTCGACCGTGAGTGGTGAGGAGGACGCGCCATTCCCATCGCCAAGGGAGATCTCCCGAATAGTGGAGAACCTGATGGATTTGGCTCTTCCGGTCCGCGCTGGAAACCACAAGGTTCTGGCGGGCTACTCGGTCGAACGAGAGGTGGCCGAGAAGGTCGCTTGGATCTACGACAGGCTTTCCCTGCAAATCTCCGTGAGCATTCGCCATGGGTGTATGGAGAATGGTAAACCTTGCGCGGAGTGCGCTGAGCGAGGACAGAGTCTGGCCATGGTCTTGCTAGAACGGATTCCACGGCTGAGGAAGGTTCTGCTGGGCGACGTCAGGGCGGCTTTCGACCGGGATCCCGCTGCCAAGAGTCTGGAGGACGTGGTCCTCAGCTATCCTGGTCTGGTGGCCATCACCACTTATCGATTGGCCCATGAACTGTGGCTGCTGGAGGTACCGTTCATTCCAAGGATGATGACGGAATATGCCCATGGAATCACGGGTGTCGATATCCATCCGGCGGCCAAGATCGGATCTGGTTTCTTCATCGATCATGGCACCGGTGTGGTGATCGGCGAGACCACGGAGATTGGCGACAACGTGACTATTTACCAGGGGGTGACTCTGGGGGGTTACAGGTTCCGCAGGCGGCCGGATGGCTCTTTGGAGCGTGGAAACAAACGTCACCCGACGGTGGGCGATAATGTCATCATCTACGCAGGCGCGACGGTTCTCGGGGGCGAAACCGTCATTGGGGCAGGGTCTGTTGTCGGGGGGTCCGTCTGGCTGACTCACTCGGTGCCGCCTGGCGCTGTCGTCACGATAAAGGAGCCCGACCTCAAGTACAAAGTGGGATACTGAAGGGTGGTAGGCGTGGCAAAGATCTATGAAGATATCACTGAAACCGTGGGAAACACCCCCTTGGTCCGGCTCAACAAGGTGACGGCTGGCCTGCAAGCTACGGTCGTGGCCAAAGTTGAGTCCTTCAATCCTCTGTCAAGCGTGAAGGATAGGATAGCTCTCAGCATGATCGAGGCGGCCGAGAAAGCGGGCCTGCTGGGCCGGGACACCATCATCGTGGAGCCCACCAGTGGGAACACAGGAATCGGGCTGGCTTTCGTCTGCGCTGCTAGAGGATACAGGATCACGCTCGTGATGCCGGAGACGATGAGCATCGAGCGGAGGAATCTGCTGGCGGCTTTGGGAGCAGAGATCATCCTAAGCCCTGGTGACGAGGGTATGGAAGGGGCCGTGAGGAAGGCTGAGGAGTTGGCGGCGCGTGATTCCCGCTGCTTCGTTCCCCAGCAGTTCAGCAATCCAGCCAATCCGGACGTGCACCGTAGGACCACAGCTGAAGAGATCTGGCGCGATACCGG
>Ga0180437_10012350_pt1 | contig 10103 bp, 10 predicted proteins | sample SS_ome_4_FD_132410 | JGI IMG/M metagenome (GOLD analysis project Ga0180437, IMG submission 132410) | Hypersaline lake sediment archaeal communities from the Salton Sea, California, USA - SS_3_D_1 metaG | ecosystem: Environmental > Aquatic > Non-marine Saline and Alkaline > Hypersaline >... | reverse complement strand
TTGACCTTGAAATTTTTAAAAAAAGTATTCTATGGATTCTTGGAGGAAGTAATCCCGAGAATCCTAAAGAGTTATGGGAATTGATTGCAGCAATAGATATGAATGAAAGAATATTAGTTTCATATGAAGACCTCATCTCTACCTTAGAGACTATGATCACAGAGGGTATAATCAATGAAAGTGAGCCCCTTCATTTTTATATATCTCAAAACAAAGATAAAGGAGGACAACTAACCCATATTTCACGATCTGAGTATGAACAAGCAGTTGAAAAATTTAAAGAATGGCTTAAACAAGAATGGGAAAAAGAAGAAATATATGATGTTGAGATTGTACGAGTTAAATGGATTACAGATAACAAGATTACAAAAAAAATAAAGAAAATCTTTGTCGAGGATTTGGAATATCAAATTGAAGAGCCATTGATTTATTTTCCGCGTGAAATAGAAGGTTATGATAAAGGAAAAAACCATATTAGTTTTTGGATATTAAGTACTGAAGAAGTTGACGCACATGAAGTATACGAGATTATTTTACCTCAAATAGAAGATTTTATTCGAGTAAATGGAGGTTATTGTGAAATACAAGTCGGTAATAAAGAGGAGGAAAAAAAAGTTTATACAATCAAATAGTTAGAAATCCTTTCCGTGTTCAATATTCAAAATATTCTAATAATGTATAATATCTTTGACTTTTTGAATTCCCTTTTTAATTCGGTCATTGATTTCATCAATCTCATTATTTTGAACAATTAGAGGAGGCATTATAATTAATGTGTCTTTTTTATTCCCGCAATAATTCAATAATACACCTTCTTTGATAATAGAAATCATTGCCAATAAACTATGCTCTTCTTTATAGAATTCCATACCCCACATCAAACCTCTTCCTCTAAGCTCTTTGATCATACCAGGATAATTCCCTTTAATATCTTCTAATCCCTTTCCAAAAATTTTACCCATTGCTTTAACATGTTCTAAAAAATTTGGATCCGATTGTATTTCTAACATCTTAAGGGCCACAACACAACCTAATTCCGCTCCGCCGGTCGTAGAGATATGAATAAAGGGATCATCTTTAAAGACTGCCTTTTCTATAAATGGTTTATAACTGCATGTCGATAAGGGATAAATACCTGCACTCATTCCCTTGCTTAAAACCATAAAATCGGGAACTACTTTCTCATTGGGATACATACCTCCATAGATAGCCCAGAAATGACCAGTTCTTCCAAGACCTGCTTGAACCTCATCAATTATCATCATTGCTCCAGTTTCATCACATATTTCTCTCACTTCTGGAAAATACCCTTCGGGAGCAATAAGTACACCAGCAGTGGCTGGAATTGTCTCTAAAATAACACATGAAGTGTTTTTATTAACTGTTTTTCTCATAGCATCTATATCTCCAAATGGAATTTGTTTAAATCCAGGTAAGCTCCATAAAAAGTTATCTTTAAAGCTAGGGTCTCCTGTTGCTAGTGCAAATCCTGTATGGCCATGATATCCCCCTTTCGCTGAAACACATTCTGTTCTTTTAGTATATGCTCTTGAAAATTTAATCGCACAATCTATTGCTTCACCACCACTCACTCCAAAAGTGGTTTTACTAATATCTCCTGGGAGTAACTCTGCCATCTTCTTGCCAAGGAGCGCTCGTTGTTCTGATAATAATTGATGGTCTCCTAAATCTAAACCCTCATCTAAAGCTTCCTTGAGGGCTTCTACAATTACTGGATTGCAATGACCTAAATTAAAAACTCCTCCTGAAGACCGACAATTATAGAGTTTTAGTGGTGGTTCATTTGGCCGAGGTCCTTCCAAGGATTTTAACATGATACCCTCCCTCTCACCGGGAATTACACCTAATCCTGCGGTTTTGAAGAATCGGACTTTCGGACCATTAACGTATTTAGTATAGAGTTTAAGCAACTCTTTCTGGGATAATGTCCCAATGTATTTTTTCTTACCTACCATAATTTAAATATTGAACTTAACGATTTATTAAAATTATGAATTTTATTTGTAATAGAACAATAACTAGAATGAATCTTATATTTAGGAAATCCTATGGTTAACTAGTTTGTTAAGAAATAATAAAAAGAAGGAAGAAAAAAATGAAATATTCTATTAGAATAACCTAAAACTCATATCCACACTTTTTACATACGTGTTTTTTAGCATACATTGGGATATGCCCCACGTAGCTTAATACTTTTGACTTATCTTCTGCTTGCTTTATATCTGAGCCCACCGCCCCGCACATGGGACATGTAATCCGTTCTTCACTGGCAAATCCACCTGCTCCAATATCTGGAGGTTTTAACTCTCCAAGTTCGGATTCTACTTCTTCAATGTGAGTTGTTTGAGCCTCAATTAATTTTTCTTTTTCTCCTAAAGCAGCAGACAGTTCTTCAATTTGTTTATCTTTTTGGAGCAATAATTCATTTAATTCTCCAAGTTGAGTATTGAATTCTGCTTTTTCTTGCTCTGCAGTAGACATTTTGCTGTTTAATTCACTTATTTCTTCTTTTAAATTTGAGATTGTATCTCCTGAAGAGGTATGTGCAGTTTCCATTTCTTTAATTTGATTTTCCAAATTTGATATCTTATTTTTAGCTTCTTCTAATTCGGATGAGAGGTTAGATAAGGCTGCTTCTGAATTAGCAACACCTTCCTCTAATTCAGATACTTTCGCGTTAGCCCCTTCTAGACTCGATTTAAGGCTCTCATTTTCAGACTTTAAGTTATTAATCATTTCTGCTTTATCATTGATTTCATTATTACTATTCTCTAGGGTGCTTTTAGTCTCACTTAACTCTGATTTGACTGCCTCAAGTGATGCATTAGCGGAATTAAGTTCTGCAGTTGTTTTTTCCAACTCTTCAGTAGTGTTTTGCAAATTATCCTTGGTTTTAGTGAGTTCAGTTTTAGTTTCACTTAGTTGCTTTTCTAAATCGTTAACTTTAGCTCTAAGATCTAATAAAAAGCGACCCTCAACGGATTGTTTCTTATCGGGTTTTTCCTCAGCTTTACTCCAATCGATCGAAATTTTACTTCACCTAAACTATTTTTTCTTAAGTTTTTTTATTTTATATATAATATAAGAGATCGGTTTTTTAATTGTTTCTTATATAAAAATTAAAATATTTAAATTGATATTGGAATGAAAAGTCCAAATATTAATATAACAATTATGTAAAATATATTTATTTTTCGATAATTAATAATATAAGAAGAATTAAGAGAATTTGCAGTTGAGAGAAAATGGAGAAAAATGTTAAAACCTCAGAATTTGAATATATATCAACGTCTGGTGCATATAAAACCCCATTTAGCTTAATAGTTTTAATCCAATTTATATTTGGTTCATTTGTAATAATCTTCGTTAATTTATGGTATTGGAATTCATTATACTTTTACATGTTTGGAAGCACTTTTTTTCCCCTCCCAATAATTAATAATGAATTAACTAAATGGATAATGGTATTATTACTCCCATTAAATATCTATGGAAATATTTTCCTTTTTGTATTTAGTATAATTATTTTCTCGTCCTTAATTTATAAAATTTTGAACTATTTATCACCTCCAAAAGAGGGTATTTTTGAGAGGGCTTCAAAAGATTGGAAATATATGCATCGGAGATTTTGGACGGCATACTTTCCAATTTGGTTAGCGAGAGCGTTACCTATTCCCTGGGCTGACATATTTGCCTATCGTTTCTTTGGAACAAAAGTTGGTAAAAATGTGGTATTGTATGAGGGCTATATAGATCCACTTTTTGTTGTAATTGGTAATTTTACAATGACATCTCTCAATATTTGTATATTTTCCCATTTAATTTATCCTAATAAAGTATTAATACGGAAAGTGAAGATTGGGACTGCTTGTGTAGTAGGACCACAGACAGTAACATCTCCGGGTACAGTAATGCATGATGGAGCGATATTGGGAGCAAATAGTTATACATGGGTCGATCAAGAATTAGAAAGTGATTTAATTCACGTAGGAACTCCTGTCAGTATGAAATTACCAATACAGACATTAGAAGAATCGCAAAAAAAAGTGGAAGAATTACAGAAAGGAAAAGAAATTGATGATTCGAAATTAAAAGAGGAGAGTGAGAATAAATAGATGTTTCAACCCGCGAGCCTTAAAGGGGAATCTCCATTACCTATTGATGAAAAACTGAGGAGAAAGTTCATATTTCTATATCTATTCATTATCATAATTAGTTTTATTCCTTTAGCCGTTATTGAATATTTTTATATAATCTATCTCTGGATTCCTAGTTTTTATCTATTATTTTTCATGCTACTACCTCTAAATGTCTTTATTATGTTATATCTACTTCAAATCAGCGCGGTTTTTGTTTCCAAATTAGTTTTAATTATAGCAAATTTATTTCATAAGCCGATTGAGGGCGCTTTTAAACGTTCTATCAATGATAAGAATTATTACTACTGGAATCTACGAAATATGATAAAAAAATGGCCATTATTTATAGCTGCATCGAATCCGTTTCCTTGGTTAAAAAATCGTTTTGTTCTGAGATTTTTTGGAGTAAAAATAGGAAAACATACAATTTGCGATAATAGTTGGATTTCATCCGAATTTGTCACAATAGGTAAGAATGTCATAATTGGAATGAATAGTACCCTGATTTCATTTGGAATTGAACAAGATAAATTTATAATTAAAAGAATTGAAGTAGGAAATAATGTTGTAATAGGCGCAAAATGTGTTATTTTACCTGGAACGAAGATTAATGACGATGTTAAACTTTCTGCTCATTCCTATACTTCTTATAATTCAAACTTAGATAAAGGAAAAATATATCTGGGTCATCCTGCTAAAGTTAAAACTATAAAATGACATAATAATATTCTATGAATCTATAAATAATATATTACATTTTAGATGAAAGAAGTGATGAAGTATTTTATTTTAGAGCAATATAATTTAGTATTAATTCGGTATGGAGAGGTGTGGCTTAAATCACAGAAAGTAAAAATTCGAATGTTAAATCATTTAATGTCGAACCTTAAAAATATGCTCCAAAAAAAAGGAATTCCATTTCATAAATATCAACTTAGCAAAGATTCATCTCGTATCTTTTTCTTTTTTGAAAATGAAGTCCTTCATAGAGCTTTAGATGTGATTCAAAAGGTTTTTGGGATCCATTCATTCAGTCCCGCGTTGAGAACCTCGAATAAAATCAAAAATATTACTGAAAGAACTCTCGAAGTTGCTGGTAAAATATTAAAAAAAAATGATACTTTTGCTTTACGGGTAAAACGGTCTGGAATTCATGATTATGATTCATTGGAATTAGCAAGGATAGTGGGAAAAAAAGTAATAGATGCATTTTCTGAATTTAATCTAAAAGTAAATCTTTCAAATCCTCAAAAGAAAATCTTTATTGAAGTTCGAGATGATTTCTCATATATTTTTACTCATATTTATGAAACTAAATGGGGTGGATTACCAATTGAGGGCCGGAAGAACATCTTAGTTATGGATGTTGGTCGATTGGAGGATTTGATGGCAGGATTTTTATTAATGCGTCGTGGAAGTAACATACATCCTCTTCTACTTGATATGAGCGATGATACAAATAACTTTGATAAATGGCTCTCAAATTGGAAAGAAGTGTTAGACTATTTCCCATTTAAAAAATTCAGAATTCTCAAAATCAAGTTAACATCTATTTTTGATAAAATTCTTTCAAATCTTAAACAAAATGAATTTAAATGTGCTATTTGCCGTCTTTTAAGATACAATATCATTTCAAATGTTATTAAAGACCCTAAATTTCGAAATTTAAAGGAAATAAGAGCATTCACAGATGGCTTAAGATTCGCAAATTCCTCATTTTGTACGGATGAGATTGATTTACAGTCAATATCTCTAAATTATTTATTTTCAAATTATCCTGTTTTTACTCCATTAATTGGTTTTTCAAAAGAAGAATTTGAAGAAAAAATTAGAAAGTTATCGGAAAATCTAATTAGATTTGATTATTGTAAGTACCAACCCAAAAATCAGATTTTTAATAAACAAGATGTTCAACTCATTTACAATAATCTTAAAATTCGGCAGGATCTAGAAAAGATCACATATTCAATTGAAATAATTGATTTGAAAGACTAAATAGAATTGATATGTTTTAGAATATTAGATTAAACTTTTTTATTCACGCATTATTTGATTAATATGAGTAGTTGTATTTAATCTAATTAGTACAAATATCATCTTAAATTACTATGGCAAATGTAGAACTAAATCTGTTAAATATTTTCGCTTTAAGGATTAAAAAGCATAAACTGCATTATGAAGGCAAAACTGTTGGTGATATCATTAGCCAATTTCTCAATGAATATAAGGATAACTTAGATGATTCAATTTTAAGTAAAAATAAGAAAAAACTCAGTAATCAAATGGTAATTTTACTCAATGGTAAAAATATTTCTTATCTCAAGAATTATAAAACTAAATTAAAGGAAGGAGATAAGCTTTATATATCATTCCCTATTTCTGGGGGGTAAAAAGTAGGTAATTATAATTCAATTCTAATTTGTCCTATGAAAAAGTAAGAAGATTAATAAATTTCTAATGCAATTATTATTTTGCAATAATTTAGTTACTTTTGGTGATATAAAATTCGAAAAATATCCTTCATGGGTCTAGATAATGCTGGAAAAACCAGTATCATTACTGCAATAACAAAAAGGTTTGGATTTCAAGAAGAGATATTTAAATTGATGCCGACACGAAAAATAGTACGGGATGCTTTTCGATTTTTAGGTATAGAGTTTATAAGATTAGATTTTGGCGGACAATCTCAATATCGACAAGAATATCTAAAGTATCCTTCAAAATATATTTCTGGAACTGATCTTATATATTATGTTATCGATGCTCAAGATTTTAAGAGATATGTTGAAGCTATTGACTATCTGGATGAGATTTTATTATATTTAAAAGAAGAGAGAGAATATCCCCCAATTTGTGTTTTATTTCATAAATTTGATCCCCAATTATTGAAAGATAAGGAAATCAATAAAAGAATCCTTACTTTGAAACAGGCTTTGACTCGATATTCTCATGATTTTACCATTTTCTTTTTTGAAACCTCCATTTATGATATTAAATCAATAATGGATTCTTTCTCGAGTGGTTTATCGCTCTTATTTGATAAAATGGAGATGATTTCTCAGTTATTTACAGAAATTAGCAAGAATTATGATGCGATTTTGATTGCCTTGTTTGATGCGAAAGGTATAACGATTGGTGAGTATTATCGACCCCATTTACATTTACAAGAGAAAATGCGTATATATGATAAATATTTAGATGTTCAAAAAAAAATTATGGCTGAAAATAAATCCTTAGTAGAATTTTCTGATAAATTCGATGATGGAGCTAGATATTCTGGAATTGTAGAAGTTTTAAGTTTTAGTAATTTGGATTTCTATCTATTATTCATAATTGAAGAGAATGTTGAAGATTTAGGAGAGACCGTTCTTATTTTAGACAAGATAGAAGCTGCTAAACCTCAAATGGAAAATTTAATATTACAGCTTTTACAATGATCCCATAACTTCATGGATTTTTCGATGTTTTAATAAATTCCTCTATTGTTTTTTTAGAGGGAATTAATTGAGTTGAGATTTTGTATACAGCAGAAAATGTAGCAAATTCCATACAAGTGGATAAAATTGTTTTAAAACGTTCTGAATTGTGACTTTGATTTAACTCAATTAAGTCATTCTTATTTTTTATTAATTCAAATAATTTACTGAGAAAGCCTGCAGCAAAACAATCTCCTGCTCCTGTGCGATCCTTTATATCGTTCAGTTGTATAGTAGGAGTAAATATTTGAAAACTATTGGAAAACAAATAGGATCCTTCACTTCCAGCTGTATAAATACGAATACTAGCAAATTTTTCATATAACATATCAACCTTATTGTCATTAAGATTCTTTCCTATGATTAAATTTGCATCATTCCTGTTTATGAAAATAATATCAACTTTATCCTCAATTATATTCTTTAGGTGTTCATAATTTTTGATTTTTTGAGCTTCGATATTAAGACTAACAATAGCGTCTTGTTCCAATGCAACTTTCAATAACTTCTTATATTTATCCATAATTGGAGTTAAATATATAATCTTAGCATTTAGAAAGAGGTCATTACTCAACTTGATTCCATTAAAATTCATTTTTTGCTTGAGATTTTGAGCAATAAGAATCTTCGTGGTGAGTTGAGATTTTATAATTGTACTAATTGGTGTTTGAAATTTTTTTTTATAGATTAGAGTCGTATTAATTCCCAACATTTTTAGCTCATCAATCATCCAATCAGTATTAGTACCAATTACAGCTATTAAATATGTAGGAATTCCAAATGAAGCGCAATACTCCGCGGTATTATTACCATTTCCACCTCTTTTTAAAGTACAATTCGAAATGGTTTTTTTTGGAATATCTGATATTGCATTTCTAATGATTTTTTCTAAAAGCTGTTTATTGATATCGTCTGGATTATAATAAATAAAATTCGTTAATTTGGTACCGATTTTTTCCACTAATAAGTTGAATAATGTGGTTTCACACACTAAATCTAAATGCAGTTCACCAATTATAACGAGATTTTTCAAATTAGGTTAGAACACCACCGTATGAGCTATATAAGCGCAGATGGAGGGACTCGAACCCCCGAACGCTTACGCGCACCGGCTTAGTCGGGTAGGTTTACCTCTCGAAGCCGGCGTCTTACCAGCTAGGCTACATCTGCTTATTATATTAAATCTTAAATCAATAATAATTGAATTCTATACTTTAAATTTTAAATATGAGTGTATTTAATAAAAAGTTGATTTTTTCATAAAAAATTTAAAATTCTAAAAGAATATTTGAATATCTTAGTTCTACTTTAAGTTATTATTTACTTGGGATGTAGATTTTTAACTTCAAGGATGGATCTACTAATTCTATTAATCCTTCTTCCTCATATTGATCTAATAAATGCTTTATTGTAGAGAGGCGTATATCATATTTTAAAGCAATTTCAGAAGCAACAATAGATTTTTTTTTCTTTATTGATTCTCTTATATCTTGCTCAATAGATTTTGGGATAAATGAATCACGTTCTACAATGTTGATTTGCTTTGATCTTCCATACTTTCTTCGTAAATTCAGAGTTGCTTTTCTAACTAATATTTTTTCATCTTTCTCTGACAAGATAAATCACTGCATTCTTCATATTAACGAAATAAATCTGCTTTGAATATGAAATGATTAAATTCTAATAAAATTTATTATTTTAACCAAATTGAAAGCTATGTAATATTTATAATGAAATTTTTTTGATGTTATAAAATAAAATAATGCCATATGATGACAATTTCCAAGTGAAAAAACAAAGACCAGAAGATATCTATAGAGATGTGCGAAACTATTATAAGAATGATACTCTTTTGAAGTATGCTAACTCTAAAAACTTGATGAGAATTCAAGAGAAAATCACAAAAAGAGTTATTGATATTTTAAATTTTAAGAATTCTCAAAAATTAATATTAGATGCTGGATGTGGACCTGGCTTTGCCTCATTTTATCTTCAACAACATGGATTTAGATTAGTTTCGCTTGATTTGATTAATGAATTTCTCAAAGTTTATGATATGTCAGGACTTAATCCTATTAATGGTGATATGTGTAATTGTTCTTTTAGACCTAACTCTTTTGATGGAATTGTATCAATTTCAGCATTACAATGGATCTATCAAGATTTTGATAAAGAAAAAACTAATAAAATAATGATAGGATTAGTAAAATCATTTTATTCAATGTTAAAAGAACATGGGAAAATTGTGATTCAATTCTATCCCAAGAATTCAGAAGTAATGAAAAAAGTCGGAACATACTTTATAGATAATGCTTCATTTGAAGGGGGATATATCATTGATAATCTTAAGAGTCCAAAAAAGAGGAAGATTTATTTAAAACTTAAGAAATTTTGAAAATAATAGTTTATGGAAAAATGAATTTGACTCATTAAAAAAGGAACCACTCTATCTAATTTTTCTCTTATA
>Ga0180437_10012349_pt1 | contig 10103 bp, 12 predicted proteins | sample SS_ome_4_FD_132410 | JGI IMG/M metagenome (GOLD analysis project Ga0180437, IMG submission 132410) | Hypersaline lake sediment archaeal communities from the Salton Sea, California, USA - SS_3_D_1 metaG | ecosystem: Environmental > Aquatic > Non-marine Saline and Alkaline > Hypersaline >... | reverse complement strand
TATGCTCGGGGATACCACATGGGGAAGGTTGCGGCGCATGAGGCATCGATAACCACGCGCCGCCGCAACCCGCGGTCGAGAGAGGCGCAAGAACGAATCAGAATGGCCATTGAGCGCGAAAGGGAAAATGAACTACAGGCTGCAAAGTTAATAGCGGCCGTACCAAATCATATCGTAGAGAAGGTAACGGGTGGGTACTACTTCGACTCCAACATGTCTGTGCTTGCGTTTCTGGCAAAAGACAAGGACGCGCTCCCGTATTTGCGCAAGGCGAAGGCAAAAATGCTAAAACGCAACCCCGGCCGGCCTTACCATCGTGGCCGGGCCTCCAAGGTCGAGGCGGCGCTTGCGAAGCCTCAATCGGACGAGAGCCGCGCTTACCGGGAGGGCCAGCTTGACGAGGCCCGCTTGTCCGCGCGCCGGTCAGCCGGCATGCGCAACCCTTCCCTCAGCGCTGCCGACAAGAAGAAGGCGCTGAAGATCAAGGGGGTGAAGCCTGAGATGCTGGGTGATCCCCGGTTTGTGCAGGCGTTGGCGAAGTACAAGGAGTTTCATGGTTGTTGGCCGAAGACGCTGGAGGCGCGGGAGATGGGGGTAGGGAACCCTGGGGACTGCGACTTCTTCGTGAATGCGGGCAAGGCGGAGACGATGAACTATCGGCCGACGAAGGGGCAGAAGGGCAGCAACAAGTACGGCAGCGCCTGGGTGCATGAGTACGGGGAGGGCAAGGGCAAGATCACGGACAAGGACCGTCCGGATGTACTCATTTCCGGCGATGGCAAGACGATAGTTCACCATGGTGGGTCCTTCAAGGTGAAGGACTGGGTGAGGCACTAGCATGACGAACCTGCTGAAGAACATACCCAGGCGAGCCTACCAGGGGGTGGGCGAGATCGTTGTGCGGCGGGTGAACTGGGAGTTGATCGCGCTGGCGGGGATAGGGGTCCTGGCGGTGGCGAATCTCATGCTCTACCTCCGGAGGAGGAACGGTAATGGCTGATGTGGCGACGACTACGACGAAGACCTTCGCTCAGAGCTTCAGCGACATGACGAAGAACATCGTCAGCAACCTCATGACCAAGTTGCCGAACGTGGCGGTGGACACGCTGGCGGCGGTCACCCAGCAGAAGCTGGCGGACAAGTACCTGGACAGCAGCAAGGATGATGCTGCCAAGAAGGCTGCCGACCAGCAGAAGGCGGCTGCGGAGGCTGCGGCCAAGGCGGCGACGGCTGCGGTACAGGCGCAGATGAAGGCGCGTTCGGGCATGCCTTCGTGGGTCCTTCCGGTGGGCCTGGGTGCAGCGGGCCTGGGCATCGTCTACCTGATCACGAAGAGCAAGCGTCGGCGGTAGATGGGAAGCAGCATCTCCAGCCCGATAGTCCCCTGGACGAAGGTATACCAGGCGGCGGGCAAGCCTGAGGGTGCGGACAAGGTCGTGAAAGACCTTGTGGCGAAGGCGTGGCCGCAGTTTGCCACGATCCTTGAGGCTGGCGCGAGGTATTTGGGGCTGGGGCCGTCGCAGATCAGTCCGTTTCTGAGTTACGACCGGCCGGCGAGTCCGGGGTACAACGAGGCGACTTATGCGGCTGGTCTGCAGAAGCAGTACGGGCAGACGCTGAGTGGGGATGTCGAGATAGACTACGGCGATCTGCTCAAGGAGAATGCCAAGGCGGCGCTGAGGGATGTTGGCAAGCAGGCCATCGTGGACTTGGCGACGGGGGTGGGCATCCCGTCCGGGGTGGCGCAGGTAGGCATCTCGCTCTTGGAGGATCCGAAGGCGCTGTTGACGCCTGAGGGTCGGGTGAACGCCGGCTTTGCTATAGCCAGTGCGATCCCTGTTGTGCAGGTGGCGGTGGCTCCGGTGATGGTGATCAAGACCGCTGTCGAGTATCACAAAGCCAAGAGCGAGATGGAAAAGGAGATGGAGCGGGCTAAGAACTTCCAGAAGATGATCGAGAGCTACATAGCCGTGGTGGTGGCGGAGGCCAAGGGCCTGACGCAGTCGCTGGCGTCCCGGGGGGTGTCCATAGGGCCGGGGAGTGGGGACTGGAGTGCGCAGTTGCGTAACCACTACGAGAAGCTGGTCATTGTCCTGAAGGAGGACGAGAACCTCAAGCTGGCCGAGGAGAAACGCGAGTGGTATGCGCAGAAGGGCGAGGATGTGGTGGTGCAGTGGGAGGCCCGGAAGGCATTCACACCCGTAGAGCTGGGCTTGGGGCGGTCGGACACGTTGCGGTTGCTGTTGCAGTTGGCTCGGGACATGCGGAAGGTCCGGTTGTTCATCGACGGGAAGATCCCGGTGCAGGGCACGACGGCGAAGGGGGCGGATGAGGTCAAGAGCGAGACGGTACGGATGACCGAGGAGTTGGTGGCGGCGAATCCCACGATGCCGTACCAGGAGGCTGCGAACGTAGCGGCGAAGGCGGTACGCAGCACGCAGGTGCCGATCACGCCGGAGAAGGCTGCGCAGGTGGCGCAGAGCGTGCAGCCGGTAGTGGAGGCGGAGGCCAAGAAGCAGACGGTTATCAAGGCGGGGATGCTGGTGGTTGGGGTCATTGGTCTCATCTTCAAGTTGAAGGGGTAGGGGCATGCCTATCTTGGGCGCGGGCACGGCAACGCCGAAGGTGGTCAGCGCGGCCCCGGCCAGTGGCGCTCAGGCCAAGCTGGATGCGTTGGTGGCGGAGGCGAAGAAGCTCCGCGCCAAGCTGATATATCCGGGCACCACCTCGGGCGAGCGTCAGCGTATCAACCAGCGACTGCAGGCGTTGCAGAACGAGATGGTGAAGGTCCGCAAGACCAGGACCGAGGCTGAGAAGCTGGACATCATCAAATCGAAGTGGGGCTCGGGGAAGCTCAAGCTCCCGCCCGGGGTTTTCAAGGCGATGGAGAAGGCTGGTTATAAGCTGTACCAGCCGGAGACTGGGATAGTACGTTTCGTGGGGGGCAAGGGCGACTCGATGCTGATCAGCGGGCATGAGGCGCTGCGTCGGTGGGAGATCGCCAAAGAGCGGATTGAGCGTTCGCGGAAGGAGCTGGAGACCTATCAGCGCAAGGAGGCCCCGGTGGTGGGGCCTAGCCTGATAGACGATGCGAACCGCATCGCGCAGGATCTCAAGGACACACAGGGACTTACGGACGACGAGGCGGCGAAACAGGCCACGCAGACGGTAATTAAGCAGGCTGCGGAGAACAAGCCCGCACAGGCGCCTGTGGCGCCGGCAGCGGGGCCTGCTGGGGCCTCGGCGGCGGTCCAGGCGCCTGGGGCGCAGGGTGGGGTTATTCCGGCGGTGATGGGCATAGCCGGGGCGATTCTGGCGTGGAAGTTTTTCTAGGTGGGGGCCTTGACAACCCCCCGGGACATGTTCTAAGGTAACACTGACAGCACAGACTAGTTGACGCGCGCAAGGGACCCGGCATTACAGGGTCTGTAGGCGGCGAGCCCCGGAGGGGGGCTTGCCGCTTTTTTTTGTCGGAGGCCAAGGGAGGTCGGCATGATCGGATTTGTTTTCAATCCTCCCCGAAGGAGAAGGAGGGCTGCGAAGCGACGGACCCGCAGAGCTAAGTCGAACGGGACGCGGAAGGCGCGCAGGCCCCGCCGGAGGAAGGCCGCGAGAAGCGGGCGGGCCTACAAGAAGGCCGCTCGCAGGCACGGGGTGAAGAAGCTGGCGAAAGGCAAGCGCCGCAACCCGCGCAGGAAGAAGAGAGTCAGGAGAGCCACGAAGAGAAAGGTGGTGGGCAAAGTGGCAAAGAGACGGAAGAAGCGCCGCACGAAGAAGCGTGCGAAGCGGCGTGCCCCGCGCAGGCGCAAGGCCCGCCGGAAGGCGCGTCGGAACCCGCGCAGGAAGGCTCGTCGGCGTCGTCGGCGCAGCAACCCGAAGCGGAGGGTGCGTCGGCGTGCGCGTCGGCGTCGGAGCAACCCCAAGCGCCGCAGGCGGCGTGCGCGGGGGACCAAGAGGGGTCGCGCGCGGCACCGGTACTACATAAAGCGCAAGCGCCGTGGCCGCCGCAAGCGCAGGAGTCGCAAGCAGGTGAAGGCGTCACGCAGGAACATCCGCAAGGCTCTGAACCGCAGGCACGGCAAGGGTCGCTGGACCAAGTACAGCACGGCCCGGTGGAACCCGGCGGGCACCCTGAGCGTCAAGGGCGTCAGCCGTTCGGTGATGGACGTCTTCAAGGTGAAGAACCTCTACGACGGCCTGGCCATTGGCGGCGGCATTGTCGGCGCCCTGGGCCTGCCGTCGATCATCGACCGGTTCGTCCCGGCGGCCTGGAAGGCCAAGCTGCCGGTGAGCCTGACGGGCGGCTGGTTCGGCTACGTGATGAACGCGGCCTCCGCCGGCCTGGCCGGTTACATCGCCGGTCTGGTCTTCAACAAGGACGTGGCCCGCAAGGTCTTCCTCGGGGGCATCGGGGCGACCGTGGCGAAGATCGTCCTGGACCGGATACCGATGGTCCGCTCCTGGTTCGGCGGCGTGAGCCTGTCGGGCTTCGGGGACTACGGCCTGCAGAAGGCCGTGGAGCAGGAGGTTCTGGCCGAGCTGAAGGCCGGCGGGGCGATGGGGGCGTACGTTACCCCGAGCCAGATGATGGCCGCCGCCTCCCTCGGGGACTACGCCACTCCGGGCAACATCATGGACAGCGTGGCCCTCGGCGCGTACCCCGGCGGGTACGACGAGTTCGGCGCGTACCCCGGCGGGTACGACGAGTTCGGGCAGTACGACTACGACTACTAGGCGCATGGGCTGGCACCGGATGGTCCGGTGAGTCCATTGCTTGACGCCCCCGCGCTGGGCCAGCGCCAGGCCCCCAGGGGGAGTTGAGAAGGAGAGACGAAGTGAGCGAGAGGAACCTGGTCTACTCGAGTCCCACCCCGCGTGCGGCCCTGAGGCCGCTGAAGCAGCCCCTGTACGACACGGAGAACGTGCCGTCAGCGGGTGGTGCCGCGCAGCTGATCTACTTCGCGCGGCCCATCGGCCAGAACTTGGCCCAGGCCCCGGTGGCGGCGAAGACGCTGGCCGACACCAACATGACCCAGGCCCAGCAGCTGGGCACCCCGCAGGAGTTCGACCTGTACGGCTTCAACTGCCGTCTGGGCAACACCGTGACGGTGGCGGACTTCCAGCAGGTCATGAACCAGGGCGTGTTCCAGTTCTTCTTCGGCCAGGGTCGCCCCTGGCTGCGGACGCAGCTGTCCGACCTGCCGACCGGTGCCGGCATCACGGGCTCCACGGCAATCGACGGTGCGGCGGCGCAGGTGCTCAACGACCTGCCCGTGAACGCGGTCCCCAGCACCCGCGAGATGTACAACTTCGCGGTGGGCAAGAAGCCCGTTCGGATCCGCTCGAACGAGAACTTCTCGGCCCAGCTGGACTGGCCGAACGCCAACCCGAACCCGGTCGTCTTCGTCCGCGTGAGCATCATCCTGCGCGGCATCCTCTACACCAGCCTGTAGAGGCGGGCAAGGACGCAAGGCAGGGGGCGGCCCACAAGGCGGGCCGCCCCTTGCCCCATCCCGAGCGGCAGACATAACGGCAGACCTACCCTCGTTCAGTAGGAGGAGAGCCATGAGCATCCCGCTTTTCAAGCGGTCCCGCAAGACGAACCTGGTATATCTCAACGAGCTGAAGAAGTACGTCCTCCCCTGGTGGCTGGTCCCCCAGAACATCGTGAACCGCAACGACGGCATCCTGGCCGTCCCGGCGAACGCCACCCGCAACTGCATGATGACCCCCGACCAGAACGGTCCGTTCGAGGGCATGTACCTCACCTGCGACCTGTTCGGCGGGGACATGACCGTACGCATCAACGATGCGGGCTTCACCCGGGATCTCATGAACCGGGACGTCTTGGTCAGCACCATCATGACCCCGGCGCCCGGCGGCCAGAACGTCTTCATCCTGCCGGAGACCTTGTGGCTGGAGCAGCGCCACTCGCTCCTGTTCACCTTCACCGACCAGAGCGGTGCGGCGAACAGCGTGCGTCCGGTCCTGCATGGCCGCAAGTTCTTCCTGCGCCAGGCTCCTGCGGGTCTTGGGGATCGCTTCCTTGCGCGTCGGCGCATGCAGCGCAAGGTCAGCACGCCTTACTGGTTCACGACCGACCAGGCGGTACAGCTCGCCAACGGGGCGGCGGGTGCCCGCGCCAACATCACCATCGGCGGCGAGGGCCATTTCGTCGCGTACAAGATCACCTGCCAGAGCGATGGCCCGTTCGAGTTCCGCCTGATAGACGGCGAGACCGGCGCGGCCCTTTCGGGCAGCGTGTTCGTCTCCAACACCAACTGCACCGGCATCGGCATGGACCCGTACGTCTTCCCGGAGCCCTGGTTCATCGAGAAGGACCGGCTGATCACGGTGGAGATGAACAACCTGAACGCTCTGGGCGCCAATAACATCTGGTTCACGATGTCCGGTCGGCGCATCTACGACGAGTCCTACCGGGAGATCGTGTAGTCCCGGGAGGAGGTCGACATGCAGGGGTTTTTCGGCAGGGAGCCTCAGGCTCACCAGTCGGCGGTACCGAGGGGGCAGCCAGGGGTGGTCTACACGCCCCCGCAGGGGTCCATCTGGGGAAGCATCAAAGCCTTCCTCGCGGAGAACTACGCCGCCGTCAAGCAGGTCCCGTTCCGCATGATGACGGTTGACGCCTTCACCTTGGTGATAGGCGTTGACACGTGGATTGACCAGAACAGCAAGTTGTCGAAGCGTCGGGCCTTCGCGGTGACGAACAACGACCCCACGCTTGGCAACGACATCTGGATCAAGGACCGGGGCATGACCGCCGCCGGCCAGGGGGGATTCATCCTGGCGCAAGGCGGGGTGGCCTACGTTCCCGGCGGCGAGGAGATCGACGTGCACCTGTGGGCCACGGCTGCCGGCACGGTGGTAAGTTTCTGGCAGTGGGCGTAGGAGGGCCATGTGGCGCTGTTGGCATCTCACACCGATGCCTACCTCAGCAATCCCGGAGTCTCGGGATTGCACGCGCCATTCGTGGTACCTCCCGTCCCCGGCCCGATAGTACCGGGACCCGGTGGCGGCGGTGGCGGCGGCATGGTTCGCGCAATGCTTGCCGGCGGCGGGGATGGAATCACCGGGCGCATAGGTGCCGCTCCGGTCGCCGGCACGCCTTGGGTCACGTCGATTGACACCGGTCTCGCGTTTGGCGGGTTTCCGGATGTATGTTACGGTAATGGCATGTACGCCGCACTGCTCACGGCCGGAGCCGATCCACCGCGTGTGTACCGTTCGGCGGATCTGGTCACGTGGAATTGGGCGGGGCTTGGGCCATTCCAGGATCCCGGTGGCCCGCATGCCTTTACGCGGGCGCTGTACTGGTCCACAGCCAAGGCGCAGTACTACTGCTACTGCTCGGACTTCGCGCCGTTCTGGTGGGCGCGGGTACTCTACAGCGCCGACCTCATCACGTGGAATCGGGCGGCCAACCCCATCCAGGGCGGCGCGCTGGTGGCTTGTCGTTTCCTGTTCGTGACCAACGCGGGCACGCTATTGGGGTGCATGGCCAGCGCCCCGTTTGACAGCGTGCGCCGCAGCATCAACGACGGCGGGGCTTGGGCGAACGCGGTGTTTGCGGCCAACATCCAGAACAGCGCGATGATGGGGCAGGCACCCGGCGGGAACATCTACTTGCTGGGGACTTTGGGCGGACCGGTCCTGCGCCAGAGCGTGGATGACGGCCAGAATTTCACCGCCGTGGCCACGGTGGCTTGGGGTGGCATGACCCAGGCCAACTACTTCACGGTGACCCCGGCCGGGACGCTGCTGGCCAGCCAGGCCGGGCAGATTTACCGCTCGGTGGATGGGGGCATCAACTGGACTGCGGCGGTCATGCCGGCGGTGGTGGTCATCACCCGCATTCGTTCGGAGAACGGCGGTGTCATTTGGGCGTTGGGAGCCAGCGCTCTGGGCACGGTCCTCTTGACCAGCGTGGACGAGGGCGCCAACTGGACGCAGGTCTTCGACGGCGCCATGCTTGCCGGCGCGGTTCCCGAGGGGGTTGGGGCGATAGGGTCGGCCCTGGAGTACGAGCGATGATTGGTTCACAAATAACGGTGCAAAGGGAGCTTACGGGATACCAGCAGACCCTTGATTTGGGCGCAGTGCCCGTTATGACCTACAAGCACAAGGAGCACAACCATGCCTGAGATGCAGCGCAAGCGACCGCTTCCGCAGAGGTACCGCGCGGAGTCCGAGCGGCAGACGAGCAGTCGGGGGATCTCCAGTCCCAACGTGCCGGGAGTGAACACGCCGGGGATGCCGCAGGGGGCGTGGAGTCAGCCCCACGTGGTGATAACGCCGGAGGTGGTGGCGAACCTGTCGGACGTTATCGCCAAGGGCATCCAGGAGGCCTTCGACCGCTACTCGGTGTACATCCGCAGCAAGTCCTTCGACTACTACGATCTGTGGGTCGTGCCCGTTGGGGTTGCCCCGGTGAGGCTGGATCCGCAGGCGGACGCCCAGAAGGAGCGCCGGGCGCTCCTGATCCAGAACCTGGATGCGGCCACGGACCTGACGGTGGGCAAGAGCCCCAACTTGGTGGCCGGGCAGGGTTTCCAGGTCAACGCGGGCGGCGGGACGTACCTGGTAAGCATTCACGAGAGGGAGCCCCACTACGGGATAGTGGCGGCAGGGCAGATCAACGTAGCGGTGGTCTGGTACTCCTAGCCCGAGGTGCAGGGTGAATAACGCCCCACTGGCCGCAGGAGTAAATCTGGCAACGCCCGGCGTGCGGGTTCACAGCCTGCTGCAGGGGCTATTGACCAGCAACGACCACCTGCAGTACGTCGAGAAGCTGGGGTTCATCGATCCCACCGAGGCGACCACAGCGTTTGTGAACGCCACGCGCACTTTCACCATAACGCCGGTGGGGGCCTCTTTCCGGGTGGTCTGCAGCGGCATCGTCTACACCAAGACGGCCGCCGAGAGCGTCATCATCACCAACACCGAGGGCGTGTGGTACATCTACTATGACGCCAACGGGGTACTGACCGCCACCCAGGCCCTCTGGAACCTGCTGACGGACGCCCCGGTGGGCATCATCTATTGGGACTCGACCAACCTGCGGCAGATATACGATGCTTGGGAGCTTCATGGCCTGACCTACCCGGGGGCGGTGCACCGCCAGCTGCACTACAGCGTGGGCACGACCTACTCCACCGGCTTGGCCATGACCGATTTCACGACCACCGGCACCGGCGCCTTGGACGCCGACGCGCAGTTCGGCATGTCGGACGGCGACGTCTACGACGAGGACATTCGCATCGCCATCCGGGACGCCGCCGTGCCGGCCGCCGTATGGGAGCAGGTCCTGGCGGTCCCCGCCGAGGTGCCGGTCTTCTACAAGAGCGGCGCCCTTGGCGTGTGGCGCCGCTACGCCACGGACACGTTCGCCATGGCCGACCCCGCCAAGACGGGGCTGGCTCGCCTGGGCTACAACAACCCCGCCGGTCCGTGGACGGTGGACGTGGTCAACAACAGCAGCCACGTGGCCATGTGGTACTGCGCCACCAACAACCGGAACGAGCCGATAATTGCGCTTCTCGGCCAGCGGCAGGACACCACCTTGCCGGCGGCGGAGCTTGAGAACAAGTATGAGTCCCTGGACTTGACCGGGCTCCCGTTCCAGGAGATACGGGTCCTGTTCCGCGCCATATACCAGACGAACGGCGGATACGCCAACACGCCCAAGGCCCGCCTGCGGCACGTACAAGACCTGCGCCAGAGCACCATCCGCGCCGGTGGCCAGTATGTACCGGTGAACCACGGGTCGCTGTCGGACCTGGACGAAGACCAGCATCCCGTCCCCTACGTGGGCGGCGAGGACCACACCCGGGTCAACCTGACCGCGAGCCAGAACGACTGGAACCCGACCGCGCTGCAGACCAGCCAGATCCTGCACATCGATCCCGACGCGGCCTGGAACATCACCGGCATCGTCGCCCCGGACGGGACCTACCGCATCGACGGCAAGATACTGGCCCTGCACAACGTCGACACGGCCTTCGCAATCACCTTGGTGGACGCCAGTGCCGCCAGTGCGGCCGGGTACCGCTTCGACTTCGGTCACGACGTGGTCATCCCGCCGG
>Ga0180437_10012348_pt1 | contig 10103 bp, 8 predicted proteins | sample SS_ome_4_FD_132410 | JGI IMG/M metagenome (GOLD analysis project Ga0180437, IMG submission 132410) | Hypersaline lake sediment archaeal communities from the Salton Sea, California, USA - SS_3_D_1 metaG | ecosystem: Environmental > Aquatic > Non-marine Saline and Alkaline > Hypersaline > Sediment... | reverse complement strand
CTAATGCATTACTATCTCGAAATCCTTATTAGATGTGGTTTATAATTAATATTTTTATTTTGAAATTTCTATAAATAACAAAACTGCATAAAAATAGGTAAATATAATGACTACAGATTGCAAATACTGCTTCGTTACTGGTGGAGTTATGTCAGGAATAGGAAAGGGAGTAGTCACAGCCTGTATTGGTAAAGTTCTACAATTTAGAGGATTTAAAGTATCAGTAGTAAAAATAGACCCGTATTTAAATATAGATCCTGGGACTTTAAATCCAACTGAGCATGGAGAGTGCTTTATCACTGAGGATGTATGGGAATTTAAACCTGTATTTGAATCCGACGAAAGAAGCTATAGGATTTCCGAAATTGATCAAGATTTTGGGACTTATTCCCGTATTTTAGGTATTGAAATGCATCCTTCTCATAATATAACCTCTGGTCAAATTTACCTCTCGACCATTTTACAAGAAAGAAAAGGAAAATTTTTAGGAAAAACAGTCCAAATAATCCCTCATGTCACAGATATAATTAAGAATCGATTGTTCGAAATTTCTGAAAAGGAAGAATTAGACGTATTATTAATTGAATGTGGAGGAACAGTAGGTGATTTAGAGTCAAGCATATTTTTAGAGGCATTTCGACAAATTAAACTAGAATTTCCAAAACAAACAGCATTCGTTCATGTTACTCTTGTTCCATATTCAAAAGCTGTTGGTCAACAGAAATCTAAACCTACCCAACATTCGGTAAAAATGCTTCAAAGCCTAGGGTTACAACCAGATATAATCATCGGTCGAAGTGAAGTTCCCTTAGCAAAGGATATAAAACGTAAAATTTCATTATATTCAAATGTTCCTGAAAAGGCTGTTATCTCAAATCCAGACTTAGAGGTAGTATATGAGCTTCCTATCCTTTTTGAACAACAAGGGCTAGGAGATATTATTTGTGAACTAATTGACTTAAAAGCTAAACTAGTGTCTAGCGAAGCTAGTGAAGTAACAAATTATTCTGAATGGGTAAAAATGGTTGAGATGTATAAAAAAGCAAATAAAATTGTGCGAATTGCTATGCCAGGTAAGTATTTTAACATCTCAGATTCCTATATCTCAATTAATGAAGCTTTAGAACATGCTGCCGCACACCAAGGATGTAAACCAGAATTAAAAATGATAAATCTTGCTGAGGATACCGACATTGAAAAAGAATTGAATGATTGTGATGGAATTTTATTAACACCTGGATTTGGAGAGAGAGCCGTAGAGGGTATGATCCGAGCAGCTGAATATGCTATGGAGAATAGAATCCCCTTTCTGGGGATATGTTTTGGAGCACAATTATTTTACATAGCGTTTTGTAGAAAATATTTAGGATTGAGTGGAGCTAATTCAACAGAAATTGATCCAAATACCCCATATCCCGTTGTGGATTTATTAAAGGGTCAAGAAGCTATTACTGAAAAAGGAGGAACAATGAGATTAGGAGCCCAGAAAATTATCATCCAACCAGATACAAAATTATATGAGGCTTATAAAGAAAAAGAAATTTTAGAGCGGTTTCGGCATCGCTATCATATAAAAGAACGATTTATTTCAGAAGAGGCAAAACAAAAAGGATTAGTTGTCTCAAGTAGAGATGAAACGGGAGAGATTATCAATAGCATTGAATTAAATCGAGCAGATCATTGGATGATTGGTACCCAATTCCATCCTGAGTTCAAATCACGCCCCTACAACCCTTCACCCATATATATGGAATTCATAAAAGCATGTATGAAAGCTCATAAATCGAAAGAATAAAGCCTTTTTATAAATCATGCTTTAAATGGAAATAACTATAAATAAAAAACTAATTAATTGATATTTGAGTTAGTTTTATTAATAAAATCAATTTCTATTACAAAATAGAAAATCATAAAGGTTATTTTTAAAAATGCCATTAAAAACCCCAGAAGAATATTTAGAAAGTATAAAACGACCGGTAAATCTCTATATGTTTGGTGAAAAAATAGAGGATTTCTGGAATCATCCTATTGTTAGACCATCGATTAATACCGTAATGAAGATCTATGAATTAGCCCAAATGGAAGAGTACAAAGACTTAATGACAGCAACATCTCATCTTACGGGAGAAATAATTAATCGTTTTACTCATATACACCAATCAACCGATGATTTGATTAAAAAAGTAAAAATGCAAAGACTCCTTGGACAGAAAACATCATGTTGCTTTCAGAGATGCGTTGGATTTGATACTGCAAATGCTCTTTATAGTGTTACTTATGAAATGGATAAAAAATACAATACTAATTATCATGAACGTTTCAAAAAGTACTGGATTGAAGTTCAGAACCAAGATCTCATGGTGGATGGGGCAATGACCGATACAAAAGGGGATAGAAGTAAAAGACCTAAAGATCAACCAGATCCTGATGCATTTCTGCATATAGTTGAGGAAAATGATGGAGGTATAATCGTAAGAGGCGCTAAAGTCCATCAAACAGGGTTTCTCAATTCCCATCGTGCGATAGTCATGCCAACCCTTAGATTAAGAGAAGGTGAGGAGCCTTATGCAGTTAGCTTTGGAATTGATACCAACGCAAAAGGAATTACCATGATATATGGAAGACAATCTTGTGATACAAGAAAGATAGAAGAGGGAAAATTAGATATTGGGAATTTTAAGTATGGCGGTCAAGAAATATTTGTTGTATTTGATGATGTTTTTGTTCCTAAAGAAAATATCTTTATGAAGGGAGAGATCGAATATTCTGGAGAACTTGTGAATCGATTTGCGGGCTTTCATCGGCAATCATATGGAGGATGCAAAGTGGGTGTAGGGGATGTATTAATAGGAGCTGCAGCCTTAGTTTCAGAATATCATGGCACTGAAAAATCATCCCACATAAAGGATAAACTCGTCGAAATGATCCATTTAAATGAAACGTTATATAGTTGTGGAATCGCTTGCAGTTCTTTAGGATTTAAAAGAGAGGCAGGTAATTATGAAATGGATATGCTTTTGGCTAATGTCTGTAAACAAAATGTTACGCGATTTCCTTATGAGATTGGGCGATTAGCTGAAGATTTAGCAGGTGGAATGATTTGTACGATGCCCTCTCAAGCAGATTTCAATTCAAAAGAAGTAGGACATTTAATCGAGAAATATCTGACTACCTGTAAAGGTGCTTGTGCTGAAGATAGATATAAAGTTTTACGATTTATTGAAAATTTAACAATGGGCGTAGCTTCGGTGAGTTACCGAACAGAATCTATGCATGGTGCGGGATCCCCCCAAGCACAAAGGATTATGATATCGCGGCAAGCCAATTTAGAAGATAAAAAAAAGTTAGTAAAAAACATTCTTGAGATCGACTAATTTATTCGATAATTGCATAAGCGTTTCCTAGAACAATACTTCGGTCTGTTTTCACTTGAATTATATAGCATTTATTATCTTTCCAACCTTGTGTAGTTAATATTTCACCCGGATAAACTTCACTGGTAAATCGTGCCTTGAATTCTTTTAGTCGTGTAACATCTCCTTCGCAAATTCCATGCACTATAGCTCTTGTAGCAAACCCATACGTACATAATCCATGGAGAATGGGCCCTCTAAATCGTCCACTTCTATTAGCAAATTCCGGATCTATATGCAGAGGGTTAATATCTCCATTAAGTCTGTATAAAGCAGCTTGATTTTCTTGAGTTTTATATGATATTGTAAAATTTGGTTTCAGTCCTGCGGGTGGGTTAATTGGTTCAGTTTTCGGACCTGGATCACCTCCAAATCCTCCTCCCTTAAGATAAAAGAATACCCATTTAGTATCAAATATATGATCTTGCTTTATATTAAAACCTGAAACGTTCATGTGAATAACTGCAGCTTTTCCTTTATCATATATATTTTCAACTACTGTATTGCATATAATCTCGTCAGAAGCTGAAAAGGGGTGGTAAAGCTTAATTAATTGTTCTCCATGAACAAAATGTGAAAAATCGATTTTTCCGATTCTATTGAGTTGGAGTGCTGTTCCTGCAACTATACAAGCAAAGCTTGGGAATACTTTTAGACCTTCAGGATGTTTTTCATATAGAAAATCTAATTCGTCAATCTTAGCCCCAATACCTAAAGCGTAAAGTACAACATCTTTCCAATTGTATTTAAAAGTGATTTGGGGGAATTCTTTTCCAATAACATCAAGATTTAATCCTGACAATATACTTTCACTTTTTTATTTTTTTGCGTAATAATGATTATTTCTTCTTTATTTTCCATAAACTTAAGGCTTTTGTTTTTCCAAAAAGGCACTCGCTCCCTTTGAAATATATTTATTACGAGAATTAATAATGCTTCCCTTCCAATTAACTAATTATCTAAATTTCTCATTTTTATTTTTCTGGCATTACCTATCATGATATATTACTTTAAAACTAATAACAAGGATTTTGAAAGGAATAATAATAAATATTTTCGTATTTTATTTGATATTATTATTGATCTTTTGTTATTTCTAATAGGATTATTAATTTTTTAATAAAATTTTTTAACAGAAAAACTAAAATTGGTATTCAATGTTCCAAACTGATAAAACTCATTATAAATTTAAAACCTACAGATCTGATGCTTCTCCCTTTTTCTTTTTTATTGATATCTTTCCTCTTGATCTTAAAATTTTTGAGACTCCTCACTCCTTAGCTTTAGCTAAACATATTAAAAATAATCCAATTATGCCTTTACCAATGAGAGTAGATCGTGTATTTAACGGAGAGAGTTCGATAGTTATTCGTCCTAATTCTCCAGTATCATTTCCCTTGAATGAATCAATTGTAGCTATTATTAATCCAATCCCCTTTCTCCAACTAGGAATTGAGAATTTACTATTTTTCGCTGAAATTCGTTCTTCCCAGCAACTATTGCGCTCTCTTAAGAATCAAAAAGTTAAAGAATGGTGGGAAAACACAAGATATCTTTATGGCAATCTACGTCAGATTGAAGAAGATTTTTCAGCTTTTTTAAAAGCATATTTATATACGATTATAAAGGCAGAGATAAATGAAGAGGATATAACTGGAGCAGCGATAGAATATTGCGAAATTGTAAATAATATTTGCAAAGAAAAAATGTTAAAGAATAAGATTTTAGTTGAAATAAAAGATTCTCAAGAGAGTGTAAAACTATATCGAGAAAAAAAAACTAAAAGCAGAGAAAAGCTGAATATCATTAAAAAGATGGAATATCACCCAGAACTCATCGATATTGAAGTATTTAATTTTTCTGATATTAGTTTTCCAAACAAAAAGGATTTTAGCAATGATATTATAAAAAATTATAATAGTAGGGTAGCAAAGTATATTCCATTGTTATTGTATGATGATTTACAAGAATGCATGATACAGAATATAATTTTACTTGAAAAAAGTGAAACTGAGTTATTATGTCCTTCTTTTCTTTTGGAAAATAATGCGATCATACTTTTAAGCTCAGAAAAGATAGAATATAATGATTTAGATAAATATAATTGGTTATCAGATTTAAATGAAGTAAATATTGAAGGAGTTTTAAATTCTATAACTCATATAAAATAAAGCTTTAGAGGGATATTTTCAATAATAATAGAATAACCAAAATATATCTCAATGCTCCTTAAATGCATTTATCTTAATAAAAAGTATAAAAAACATTTTAAACTTTTAATCTAAACTAGCTGAATTCGAATCAATCGATATTCTTGCTGAAAATGTTTATATGACAATTTTATTGAGTTTATAATGAGTAAATATTAAAAATTTTTGTAGTGTTTTTCGAAGCTTTGTAATTTATGAAAACTTTAAATACTCTCGCATCGTATTAAATTCTAAGTATGTTTAATGCATACTGTATATTTAAAAAAAAAAATAACAAACACTGGAAAGAATAACAATGAGAAAAAATATAAAAATTTTAGTCTTGATTTTATTCGTTAGTTCTTTTTCTCTACCATTTATCCCGGTTATGGCAGATCCTCAAACCGCTCAAGATGACAAAGTAGTCTTTAGGTTAGGTGTCCAGATAACTGCCGCAGGCGGAGATTGGGATCCCGTAATTCGTCGTGCATCTAACGCTGATGTGGCCCGTATGTGCTCTTTGGAGGGTTTTGTAAGATATCCTGCTAATTGGGAAGGAGATTACTCTGAATTAGAACCAGTACTCGCAACCGATTGGGACTTCGAATATTGGCCAGCAGAACAAAATACAAAAGGATTTGTTAATGGAGGAGGTATTAAGGCAGTTAATTTAACGTTGCGAGAAAATGTAACCTTCCATGATGGCTCGAAATGGAATGCCTCAGTCGCAAAATGGAATCTGGATCGAATCATCATAGTTTCGGGTAATTTAACGGGAAATGGAGATATGCTTTATTATTATGATTTTTGGGAAGAAGCGATTGATTATGTAGATTTTTACACTCCGAGTTGGAACATGTCAAAATATATTGATAAAATGCCTTCCTATAATGGCATTGTTGCTACTAATCCTGTATTAAATGGGACTTTTCCTAAATATGAGAATGTAACCATCCTAGAAGCCGGAGGACCTAATGGAGGAGGAAAAATTAGAATCAACTTTAATGACTGGGCTTCTTTTTCGGTCTGGGAGCTTTTAGCAACTAATCCTCAACATTATATTCTAATGATATCGAAGGAGGCTTATGCGGATTACTGGGATAAACCGATTTATGGTTTTGGAGAAAATCCCTCCTTTCCTCAGGATGAGACCTTCCAACACTTGGTTGGAACGGGACCATATATATTTGATCATTGGGATGCAGTCGCGCAAACTGGCAAAATGGTGAAGAACGAGAATTATTGGAATAAAGAAGCTCTTGAAAGTGTCGGTTGGTTTGAAATCGATGAACTACAATTTGTATTATTTACACCCGATGCAGATGGTACGCAATCACGTAATTTAGCCATGAAAACTGGTGCTATAGATATGTCTGAAGATACTACTGGATTTAATTTTGTTTATAGCGAAGTTATGGCACAAGCTGATATTACCTATTATGAAAACCCGATTGGAGATTACCCATTCATAATGGTATTGAATTGCATTAATGACACAGAATGGAAAACCAATTACGACGCCGGAGACCCATATGTTCCCTACCAGCCCAATGGAATCCCGCGCTTACTACGGAAAGCAATCTCATATGCATTCAACTATGAAGGATTTATACAGACTGCATATAGCGGACGGGCGACGCGTATGAAGAGTTATCTTGGTAACAATATGACCTATGCTAATTATGATATTCCTATGCCATATCTCAATCTTACAATCGCACGAGAAGCTATACTTGCTCAATATCCAACTGAATGTGCTACAAGAAACTTAAATGAAACTAGTACCGATCAAGATTGGCAAAATGTTGCAAACAGTAATCCCATCTATACGGTTGATTTCTATTGGGATACAACTGCACTTCAGCAAGTCCTTCAGGATTATATGGCAACTGCTCTCCATAATATAGGAATGGCTTATTATGATGATTCGGCTCATGAATTAGCTTCTGTATGGATACAAATCTTATATGTTCCTGGAGGATCGTTTAGTGCTCAAGCATGGCCAACGACTTTTGCTATAGCACCGACTGAGATAGGTCACGCACACATCAATGCCTATTTCAAGTATCCGGGTCCATATACAGTAGGTTGGAACCTAGCTTTCAATTATCTTGATAATGTCACAGACTGGATAGATCAAATCTATTTTTCAAACCGTACCATAAGACAAGAATGTTATGATAACATTGGATTAACATTGCAAGACTACCAGTACCCATGGATGTGGATATGCCAAGGTGATTGGGGATGGGTTTATAGAAGAGAATGGGAAGTACGCGAGTTCGAATTCTATACTGGAATGCCAAGGATTGTTGGAGATTTTACGCATATTAAGTATGTAGGATGGGAACCAACACCACCTGCAATACCCGGATTTTCGGTATATATCATGTTGTCTGTTTCCCTTGCTTCATCTGTTGGGCTTATTTACGTAATGATGAGAAAGAGAAAGTAAACAATATCAAAATTAAACTAATTTTTTTCTTTTTATTTAACAATATATCAATTGTTTTTTTTCTAATAATAGTGAGAATTATTCCTTTTTAAGCGCAAAATTTCTATTATTATAGAACTTTAAACTATTATATTAATTGAGTTTTTTAAAAAAAAGAATCCTGCATTCAGATGAAAATGTGACACACCTTCAACTGAATTTTAACAGGATGAATGTTATTTTTACTCTCTAAATGGGAACTATACGTATTTCATTGACAGGATATTTATTAAAATTTTCATAGCCATTCTGTGTAAAGACACCGGAGGAACCTACCCAAAGACCTTTTTTTGTATTAGGAATCCTAACCCATATATGCAAAGTAACGGTATGACCTGGTTTAAACTCGAAATCATGATACATTTGTGCATATGGTGTGGATTGATTACCTGGTGCACATCCTGCTAATGGTGGTTGCATCATAAAACACCAACCAGCTATTAGTAAACTCGGTACTTGCTCAAAACCAGCATCATAAATTGGTTTAAGAAAATTGTCAATATCTTTTCCTTTCATTCCTGGTTTTAGTTCGGAAACCATATTATCATGAACCGTAGCTGCAACATTGAACATTTTTTCATATTCAGGTGTTGGATTTCCAACAAACCAAGTTCCCCAGAGCTTTCCCCAGTAATTACCATATCCCAAGCAAAACTCTGACATGAGAAAATCGCCTTTTTTAACTCGTTTACCTGTTGAATAAGGGGTGGGGTAATAGAATTCAGGATTTTCCATAGAGAAAGAACTAACATGACCGAATGGAAATGTTCCATAATGACGAACAGCTGTTAAATTCATGGCTCGTTGTAAATCCTTGTGTTTAACTCCAGGATAGGTCAATTGAAAAACCTCTTCTTGAGCAAGATCTGTTAAAGCTCCTGCACGCCTAAGAAGTGCGATTTCTTCTTCGCTTTTAATAAGTTGTAGAGCTTGAAGCCATTGATTAGCGCTTACAATTTTCGCATCTGGAAGAGCTTTATCTAAAATCTGCCGTTGCTCTGTGAATAATGTTATGTCACCAAATTGAGCTCCACCAGGGCCAACGAGGCCAATTGTTCCTCGTTCGTAACCTAGATCTTTGATTTTCTTAATTGCATTTGGGAAAGCGTCTCCATCTTGTATGTCTTTAATATAGGAAATGGTTCTAGCATTTACGCAATGGTAATCTAAATTAATAAACATTGTAGGTTCACCTTCTACTGGAACAGTAAGAAATGTTTCAAACACATTTGCGAAACGGGTGAGATACTGAAGGTGTATCTGACCAGGACTACTTCCTACACCGACATGACCATATACTAAAAGTACATCTATTCCTCTTTCCTTCATCTCCTTTCGTACATTAGCATGACGCTGAGCCATTTCTTTATCCGAAAAATATGGAAGAAAGTTATTATCAGCGGATTCATCAATCACATTATATAAATCTTTACTCATTTTCATCTCTCTAATTGATTTTACTAATTTTGTTATACGATCTATAAGTGAATATCTTTTTTAAATATACAGTATGCATTAAACATACATAGATTATCATACGATGCAGGATTATATAAACTTTTATTATAATTAAAAACGCTTTAAAAGACACCCATCTTATAAGTTCAAACGTTTAAATATAGTTAATTAATTTTACTCTATTTATTATGACCGCCTTAAAGGAATTTCACATAAACGAATCTCTGTCTCTCAAATTAGAAGAAAATGGTAAAAAAAATGTGTATGTAAAAAACAAGATATTTATAAACTGTAAAAGAGTGTTTATTTCAATGCGTGTAGATCATTTAAAGATATTATTGTTCTGGGGGATTTATGCACCAGATATAATGACCGTCTTCGATTCTTATCTTATGAGGTAATTCAAATTCACATTCCTTAGTGCGCACGTCTGAGGAACATCGGGGATGAAAGGTACATCCCGAAGGTGGAGCTATGGGACTCGGGACTTCACCACGAATGATAAATTTTATGTCCCGATTTTTCATATCGACTTCAGATCTTGATGCT
>Ga0180437_10012346_pt1 | contig 10104 bp, 7 predicted proteins | sample SS_ome_4_FD_132410 | JGI IMG/M metagenome (GOLD analysis project Ga0180437, IMG submission 132410) | Hypersaline lake sediment archaeal communities from the Salton Sea, California, USA - SS_3_D_1 metaG | ecosystem: Environmental > Aquatic > Non-marine Saline and Alkaline > Hypersaline > Sediment... | reverse complement strand
GCGGAGGGGAACTCGGCGATCCGCTCGGTGAATGTGCGGTGGTGCTGCTCGGCCAGGATGGTGGTGGGCACCAGGATGGCCACCTGGTAGCCGGCGTCGACCGCCTTGAAGGCCGCCCGCATCGCCACCTCCGTCTTCCCGTAGCCCACGTCGCCGCACAACAGCCGGTCCATGGGCCGCGGCTGGCTCATGTCGCCCTTGATCGCCTCGATGGTGGTCAACTGGTCTTCGGTTTCCTGGTAGGGGAACGAGGCGTCGAATTCCCGCTGCCACTCGGTTTCCAGGGCAAAGCTGATGCCCGGCCGCGAGGCCCGCGCCGCCTGCAGTTCGAGCATGTCGGCCGCCAGATCGGTAACCGCCTCCTGGACCCTTTCCTTCTGTTTCACCCAGGTGCGACCGCCGAGCCGGGCCAGCGTGGGGCGGCTTTTCGATCCGCCCACGTATTTCTGCACCAGCCCGATCTTCGAGCTGGGCACGTAGAGCTTCGTGCGGCCGTGGAACTCCAACACCAGGTGCTCTTCCACCTGGCCGGCCTTCTCCAGCAGCTTCAGCCCGCGGTATCGGGCGATGCCGTGGGCCACGTGCACCACCAGGTCGCCCGAGCGCAGCTCGATGAAGCTGTCGATCACCCGGCCCAGGCGCCGCCGCGAAGGACGCTTCAGATCGGTGCGGCGGAACAATTCGGCGCTGCTGAGCAGCACGATCCGGTCGGGCACCAGCCGAAAACCGGTTTGCAGCGAGCCGATGGGGAAATGGAGATTGCCGTCCCGGGCAAGCTGCGTGCTGCCGAAGATCTCGGCCAGCCGGCGGACCTCGGCCTCGGTCTGGGAGACGACGAACACCTCCTGGCCGGCGCCGGCGTCGTCCAGCTCGTCGCGCACCCGGTTGACGTCGCCGCTGAACCGCTCGACCGATTCGATCTTCAGCCGGCAAGTCGTCTCCAGCGAGCCGGCGGCCACGGCCGAGGCGGTGACCGACGGGAAGCGCAGCGCCTGCTGCAGGGTGGCGCTGACGCCGTGGAAGTCTTGCGGCCGTTCGAGCCGCTCCAGGTAGTGGCGGCCCTGCTGTTCGATCTCGCCCGGCTCGATCAGCATGAACCAGCTCGCCGGCGGCAGGTAGTCGGCCAGGTGGGCCCGGTCCCGGAAGTTCGGCTCCAGGATCGTCACGTCGACCGCCTCGAGCTTGGCCAGGCTGCGTTGGCTGGAGACCTCGAAGCGCCGGATCGATTCGATCTCGTCGCCGAACAGCTCGACGCGGACCGGGTCGTACCAGTCGGGGGCGAAGATGTCGACGATCCCGCCGCGGACCGAAAACTCGCCCGGCAGCTCCACGGCCGTGGTGTTGTGGAACCCGTTGCGGACCAGCCACTCGGACAATTCCTCGACGGCCACCTCGCCGCCGGTCCGCAGCGAGCGGGTCTGCCGCCGCAGCGACTCGCGGTCGGGCACCGGCTGCAAGAGGCTCTGGATGCTGGTGGCCACCAGCTTCGGCGGGTCGGGGCCCTGCAGCAGCTTCAACAGCCGCACCCGGTCGCCGAACACCTCGTCGTGGATCACCCGTTCGTTGGGCAGCGACTCCCAGGCCGGGAAACGCTCGGGCGTAAGCGGCGAAAAGAGCGTGAGGTCGTCGACCAGGTCGTCGGCGTGGTCGACCTGCGGACAGACGATCACCACGGGCCCGGGGGCATGGGCGGCCAGCACGGCCGCCACCAGCGCGCACGACGACCCCCAGACTCCGTCGAGCGTGGCCGCATGTCCCGCGGCGAGACTCTCGACGACCTCGGCGAAGCCTTGCTGACGCTGCAGCCGCCCGACCAGCTCAAACAGCCGGTCCGACGCAGTGGTTGCCGTTGCGGCGCTTGCCATGATCTGGCGGTATTGTAGCGCAATCCTTGCCTGGATGAAAGACGACCCTTGACGAGTACGGCTCAGCACGGTCTATTCTGGGGGATGTGACGTACTGACGTATCCGCGGTCGTTCAATGGGAGGGATTGGCGATGTTGAGGTATGTGCTCTTTGGACGTTTCACGTTGGCTGTGGTGCCTCTAGCTGGGGTGTTGCTTGTTTCGCTGGCGGGATGTGGCGGTGCGTCGGACGACGGCAATGTGCCGAACGCCAGCCGTTCTGAGGATTTGTCGGATAGTGAGGAGATTGTCAAGGCACCTCCGCCTCCGCCACCGCCGCCACCTCCTGCTCCCGGGGTGAAGGTCGCAACGACCAACGGCACGACTTCCGAAAGACCTTCTTCCGTCGCCGATGTCCCCGCGTCGCCACCGGGAGCACCACAGCCGCCCGTCTCGGAAGCAATCAATCTACGACTCAATGGGCTGGGTAACCTGTCCGCATTCTTCGTCACGGCCGACGGTACACGCCTGGTCACGTGCGCCGGCTGGACAGGGAGAGGGCAGCCTCCCAATGCTCCGGAAGGGACGCCTTTTGTTCTCTGGGATCTTGCCACGACCAAGCCGCTACGGGCTTTCGGCACCAAGGGCGATACGGCGACCGCCATGTCACGGGGCGGAGAGTATATGCTGCTGCGGCCGAAGGCAGAAGACTCGATCATTATCAGACCGTCGGACAGCCGCTACTATGCGATGGGATCTCACTCGCAGCAGCAGGAGGTCTCCCGTACATTGCTGGAGGTTGCTACCGGGAAGCGACACGAATTCCGTTTCCAGACGGTCTTTGTTCGCGCTCGAGACTTCGCGCATGACGCCAAGAAGCTGGTGCTGGCGATCAACCAGGCGAAAGACAAGGAAGCGCTAGTGATTGTCGACACAGCGTCGGGCAAAATGCAGGTAACGCCGCTGTCGAACCCCATGCCGATCTCTTCCGCCGCATGTTCTCCCACGGAGGGAACGCTTGCGGTGGGACGCAACGACGTGGGCCGCGTGGGCAACCAGGGGGCATCGGTCATCGAGCTTTACGACTTGCAGACCCTACAAATCAAAAAGACACTTCCACAGAAGGGACCGCCTTACGACCTGGCATACTCAGGCGACGGTCGAACGCTGGCGGTGGTTCGCGGCGATCAGACGCCTCCCTCCACGCTAAGCGGAAAATCCATCGATTTTTGGGACACCACGACATGGCAGTCGCGTGTGCATGTAGAGCAAGACGGCACACACGGGCCAGAGTTCATGAAGCTTGCCTTTTCACACGACGGTGGCCTGCTCGCTGCTCAGCCCGCGATGCATCTCTGGGACGTGCGTTCGGGCAAGTATTTCCAACGCAGCGCCCAAGGCTGCAAGCTGTCGCGGCCGTATTTCTTGCCCAACAACCTGCTGGCGGTTGGCATGGGACGGGGATTGGAGTTCTACGATCCCTTGACGTGGATCCCGCACTTCCCGCCATATCGATGAGATGGGGTGCCGCAGTTGCTGCGAAGACTCCAGCACGCATTGCCAGACTGCGAGATTTCGCGCTAACCGCTTCCGTTGGCCGAGCGAGGAGCGGACGAATGACCGACATGGACCTCGCGTTCGCACCGATTACCGAAGCCGACGTTCCCAAATGACGCAGGTCATGACCCGGGCTTTCGATGACGACGCCCGGAAGCATCTGGGTGCGCAAAAGGGTGGGCCGGAAGGCTACGACGACGGCGAGTTCTTTCGCAAGTGGCTGTTCGGCTACGAATCGACCGTCGGATAAGGCCCGGCGTTTTCCGAGGGAGAAAACCGGGAACTTTGGGGCGTCTCGAGTCGTCCTATGGCTGGGGCAATAGCGACTGGTATTCAAAGGAGGCGAAGCAGATGACACTTGCCATCCGAGTGGCCGCGGTCGGTTTTCTGGCCTGTTTTCTCACCGGTGCGTCCTCACAGGCCGAAGTCTACCTCAAATCTCATCCGTCACCCAACGAGAAATACGTGGTCCGGGTGTACTGGATGTCGGAAGCCCCGGACTCCCAGGTCACGCTCTTGGAAGGCGACAAGCGTCGCTGGGTCTTTGCTCCCGACCCGAGGGACAAACCGGTGAGGGTCTTCTGGCATCCCGCCTCGGCTGCGTTTCTGATGGAACACGTCACTGAGCATGCGGAGTATCGACTCTATCTCGTCAGCATCCACAAGGACCACGTCAGCACGTCTCCGATCACGATCGACCCGAAGAGCCGGCTGGCCTCGATCGTCGACGGCTCGATCGTCTGGGATCAAGTGGATGCCGGAGGTGGGTTCACTTCGCTGACGATCCAAGGTCAAGACGGGCAAGAGCACAAGATGCGGATCGTTTTCTTGTATCGCCTGCGGCCCGAGGACTCGGGCGCGTCAAGCCACACAGACGATCGTGGTTTATCCGAACTGTCGGGAGTCCTGAAAAAGACCGTCAAGGCCCACAGCCCGTACAAGATCGAACTGGATGGCCGGACCACCTCGTTCTACCTCCGCGGCGACGTCTTGAAGAACGTCCCGGAAGGAACACGCATTCGGGTCTGGGGCCGAATCCGGAGCAGGTTGTTCAAGCCCGAGGAAGTCTCCCCCTGGCCGATCCATTGGCAAATCTTCATGAACGTGGAGCAGGTGAAGACGATCTCCTCATACTTTGACCTGCCGACCACCGAAGACGGCTCTCCGAAGCCGTCGATGCGCCCGGAGACGGCCGAGAATCGACGGGCTCGGAGGCCCGTCGTACAGGCCTATTCTGAATTTCAAAACACGTTCTGAGTCCAGAAACTGGCCAACAGTTCGTCCGGTGTCGCTTCGACCGCGCTGGCCTTTTCGGACGACGCCGTCGGCCCGTCGGCCGGCACGAACTCGTAGAGCCAGTCCAGTTCGAGCGACGTGGCGGGACTCTTCGGCTGATCGTCGTCGACCGGCGGTGGCGCGTCGTCGACCGCGGGCGACAACGGAAGTTCCGCCTTGCCGGTCGGCACATTGATCAGCCGCAGCGCGTCGAGAAAGTGCGTCTGATGGTTCCGGGCCAGCAGCAGGTCGGGGCGTTGACGCGCTGGTCGCGATTGTAGTCGAACGCGAAATCGATCGGCGCCGGGTCGATCAGACTGTGGGGGTTGTTTCGGGCCAGGAGCACGTCGACGGCGTTGACCCTCAGGTCGTCGGCCATGTTGCCCGACTCGCCCACCGCGTTGCCGAAATAGAAGACGTCCGGCTCGTCCAGCCCGGTCGCCGCGTTGGCCAGCACGGTCACCTGGAGCCATTGCTGCCCGATGGCGTGGTCGTCCCACACCAGCGTGATCCGATCGGAACCGCCCGGGCCTTCGCCGGGTCGCACCGTGGCGTCGATCGGGTCCGGGGCGTCGATCCAGCCGTCCGGGTCGTCGTCGTTGCCGACGCGGAATTCGAAGTAGTCGGCCGCGTCGATGGCCGGGCCGGCCGCCGGCAGGTCGATCACGTCGACTATCACGCCGTTGATGCCGCGGTCGTAGCTGGTGACGTTGTGGAAGCCGGCCGCTTGCCCGGGCAGCAGGGCCGCCTTGTCGGTGGCGATGGCCTGATCGTCGCCGGCGACGTCGAACGCCGAGTTGTTATAGAAGACCTCCCGCCCCACAACCTGGGGCATGGCCGGCATATCGAACGCTTCGACCACCGCGGTGCTGTTGTGGTCGCCGCCGTCGTCGGCCCCCAGGCCCATGCCGCGACGGGCAAACGCAGTCCAGATCGCCCGGTGGTTCGCCCCGCCGTGGTTGACCGTGTCGGCCAGCAAGATCGCGTCGCGGGCGTCGAGCATGGTCGGGTGGGACGGCTGCAGCTTCAGCCCGTCGAGGACCAATTGCAGGGCCACGTTGTTGCCGCCCGTCCCGTGATACAGATCGGGATCGAACCCCATGCCCGCAGTGGCGACGCCGTCGCCTTCGATCAGCAGCCAGTTCAGGTCCCAGAGGGCCGAGGCCCAGATCTCGCCGACGTCGTGGACCACAGGGCTCTGGGCAATGTCGGCGTAGGTCAGCGGATCGATCGAGACGTCGAAGCTATACGCGTAACGTCTCAGGCCCATGCCGAACGACGCGTAGCTGCCGATCGGATAGGCGTCCATCTGGTCATCGTCGGCCGTCTGCGTCAGCATCAAGGCCCACCAGTCGCTCCAGCCTTCGCCCATGCCGTCGCTCTGGGTGCCGCCCAAGGCGTTGACGGTGCTCGGACCGCCGGTCAAGCGGAGGCTTACCCCGTGGCCGTACTCGTGGATGATGATGGCGTTGTCGAAGTCGGAATCGCGGCTGGTCAGGTCGGGCTGGCTCAAGGTGCCGTAGACGGGTCCGGCCGCCAGCGCCGACTTGATCCGGTCGCCGACCTGCCGCGAGACCATCGCCGCCGGGATGGTGATCGTGGGATCTTCCCCGCCCATGATCACCGGCTGCCCGGACACGTTGTTGATCATCAGCACGCCGATGGCCCCGGCGTCCTGGGCGTTTTTCACCTTGACCACGAAGTAGCAGTCGCCCCGGTCGATCACCGCGATCTTGCCGGCGATGGCCTCGGGGTTGGTCAGCGGATCGCAACCCAGGGCCGGCTCGGCCAGCACGAACTCTCCGCTGATGCCGCTGGGGGTCAGCGCAGGTCCGAACACGGCCGGCGTGGCGGCGTAGTCTCCGGCGATGCCGGCGGGAGAAGTCACGGCGACGTTGGCGTTGCCGCGCGGCCAGAGGAACATCTGCATCCGCGGACTGGATCCGTCGGGCGGCGTGGCGAACGTGGCGTTGCCGACGTCGCTGCCGTCCTGGGCGTCGGCCTGGACCGCATCGCCCCCCAGGCCGCCACGGCCGTAGTTGTTGTCCTGGAAATTGCCGGCCGCCTCGTCGAAGCCGTACTGGTAGTGGACGTCGTGCAGCACGTTGTTCCAGTAGAAGAGGTTGGCCACCGCCGCCGCCTCGTAGCTGGTCGGCTGGTCGGCCAGATCGAGCGGGAAGTCGAACTGGAGGTTCGCGCCGCCGTGGGGACGGAAACCGCCGCTGTCGTTCGCGTCGCGGTCTTCCTGGGCAAAGACGTTGTTGCCGCGGGTGTCGTAGTATTCGGCGCCGGCGATGCCGTTGGTGTCGTGCCAGCCGAAGGGCGAGGCGTCCGGATCGGCGACGCTGGTCAGCAGGCTGCGCCCGCCGTCGTCGGGACCGCCCAACGGCAGTGCGAACACGTTGTAGCTGCCCTGCCCGACGCCGTGTACCCAGTCGTCGCAGGAGAGCAACTCGCCGTCGACGGCGCTGACGGCGGCGTCGTACCAGTGTTGGCCGTCGGTCGTCTGCACGTTGAGCTTCCACGCCAGCTCGACGCCGCCGTCGGGCGTGGGCACGTAGTGTAAGCTGGCCGGGACGTCTTCCAGCGAAATATCGCGGGCCGCCAACACGGTCTGCTGCGACAACTCGGGCTGCGGGTCGAGGGTCGGCGGGGCGGCCAGCGCGCTTTGCGGCGCCGCAACGGGCGGCAAGGCGAGATCGGCAGCCAGTCGGGTCAATGCCTCCGACGCACCCAGTCCCAGTGGCACGTCCGGCGCCCGCGCGGTTTCATCCAGTCCGGGCAGGAAGCTGCTGGCCACGTTGATCACGCGGCCGTCGGCCGTGAGGTTCACGTGGACGTCGGCCCCCGACACTTCCAGGCCGCCATGCGTCTGACGCAGGTAGATGTGCGTCACGCCGTTGTGTCCGCTGGTGTACTGATCGGTGACGACAAACTCATCCAGATCGCCGGCCGTCAGCCCCAGCTCGCTGGCTTGGGTCTTCAGATAATCGACGGCGATCTCCAACGGCGTGCCGGTGGAAGGACCCGACAAGAAGCCGCCCGGATCGCGGAGGTGATATTGCGGCGGCTCATAAGACGCTTCGATCGCATACGGATCGATCGGAGCGTCATCGGACGAAACGGCGAAAACCGGCGCCAGCATCGAGCGGTCTTCGAGCCGCTCGAACTTCAGCCCGCGTAAGGAAACGGCCCGGGGACTGTCCCGATTTTCGCGAAGCGAAAATGGGACTGTCCCCCTCCTCGTCCGACGGCGAGGCTTGCGAGAAGAGAGACGGAAAGCGTCGGGTTGTCCGGCCATAGCTGCGATTCGCGAAAAAATCGATGCTTCCCGCCCTTGATCCCTCCATTATAACACGAATGAGGGGCAGAAAATGGGCGTCGGACGCGGATTCTGGTGAAGCCTGGCGTCGCGGGCATCCGAAATCAGACACGGAGCGGTGCGTAGCCGAAGTCGCCAGACTTTGGCCGGCAGCGAGGGAAACGCCAAATTCTGGCGAATTCGGCTACATCTGGATTGTCGCACTGAGTTTTATGGCCATCACCCGACCCAAACCGACGCGCCCGAAACCGCCGTCCGCCCGCAAGCAGGCACGGACGTGGCTGGAGGCGTTCGTCGACTATTCGGCCGGCGAATGTCACCTGGCCGAAAACACTGTGGCGGCCTATCGGCGGGACTTGCAGCGGTTCTTCGAGTGGCTCGACGGGCGGAGCATCCCCAAGCTGTCCATCCGCGACCTGGCCGACTACGCCGGCTGGCTGCACACCAAGCGGCTCGCCCCGGCCAGCGTCGCCCGGCATCTCGTCTCGCTGAAGGTCTTCTTCCGCTACCTGCAACTGGAAGGCGTGCTGCAAGACAACCTGGCCGAGCTGCTGGGCAGCCAGAAGCTCTGGCAGCGCGTGCCCAAGGTGCTCAGCCCGCAACAGGTCAACGACCTGTTCGCCGCGCCGCAGGAGGGCGATCCGTGTTGGCGGCGCGATCGGGCCCTGCTGGAACTGCTCTACGCCACCGGCTGCCGGGCGTCGGAATTGTCGAACCTGCGGCTCCGCGACCTGCATCTGGACGGGGGCTTCTGCGTCTGTCGCGGCAAGGGCGACAAGCAGCGGGTCGTGCCGCTGGGCGCCCGGGCGGCCGAAGCCGTCGAGGCCTATCTGCAACACGAGCGGCCCAAGCTGGCGGCGGCCGTGGCCTCGGCCACCGACTGGGTGCTGCTGTCGTACCGCGGGCGCCGGCTGCGCCGAGAACGGATCTGGGAGCTACTGAAGCGATACGCCCGGCGGGTCGGGGCGCCGAAGGAGGTCAGCCCGCACACGTTGCGACACAGCTTCGCCACCCACATGCTGGCCGGTGGCGCCGATCTGCGGCAGGTGCAGGAGATGCTCGGCCACGCCAGCATCGCCACCACGCAGATCTACACGCACGTCGATCCGACGCGTTTGAAGAAAGTGCACCGGCAGTTTCATCCGCGCGCGTGAGGGGGTGGCAGGGTGAGGGGGTGAGAGGGTGAAGGGGTGAGGGGGTGAGGGGGTGAGGGGGTGATGAAGAAGAGGGTTCGGACGCACTGCGATTTGGAGGTTTATCGGAAGGCGTTTGACGCGGCGATGCGGGTGTTTGAGTTGTCGAAGCGGTTTCCGAAAGAGGAGGCCTATTCGCTGACGGATCAGATTCGCCGGTCTTCGCGCAGCGTTTGTGCCAATTTGGCCGAGGCCTGGAGGAAACGCCGCTATGAAGCGGCCTTCGTCAGCAAGCTTTACGACTCGGAAACTGAAGCCGCCGAGACCCAAGTTTGGATCGAATTTGCGGTGAAATCCGACTACCTAACCCGCGACGAAGGAGCACGACTCTACACCACCTACGACGAAGTCATCGCCACGATCGTCGGCATGATCAACCACCCCGAAACCTGGATCCTCCCCTGACGAACTCTTCACCCCCTCACCCACTCAGCCCTTCACCCTGTCACCCCCTCACCCTGTCACGGCTGCGGCCGGGGCGGGCTGAACTTGATCTTCTCGATGAGCTTGATGATCCGGCCCCCTTCGGTGTAGCCGGAGACGGCCGTGATGGCCAGGATGACGTTTTCGTACTTGAGATTGTAGTCGCAGTCGAACTCGACTTCCGTCTCGGCGGCGAACGAACCCGGCCCGCTGTCGTCGCCCACGATGCCACGGATCTCTTTTCGCAACTCCTCGAAGTCTTCCATGGCCCGCTGGGCAAAGTAGATGCCAGCCAGTTCGCCGTCGGAACTGGCCCGCAACGTGACCTTGATCGGCGGGAAATCAGGCTCGAAATCGCTTTGGCTGGGAGCATCCTGCGGCATGCGGATGCTGAAGTCGCCCTCGGGCGCGATGATCTTGAAGGTCATGATGAAGAAGACGAGCAGTTGGAAAACGATGTCGATCATCGGCGTCATCTGCAGTTCGATCT
>Ga0180437_10012344_pt1 | contig 10105 bp, 7 predicted proteins | sample SS_ome_4_FD_132410 | JGI IMG/M metagenome (GOLD analysis project Ga0180437, IMG submission 132410) | Hypersaline lake sediment archaeal communities from the Salton Sea, California, USA - SS_3_D_1 metaG | ecosystem: Environmental > Aquatic > Non-marine Saline and Alkaline > Hypersaline > Sediment... | reverse complement strand
TCGTCTTCGACGACCTGCTGCCAAAATGGAACTATCGAGCTATCCCTCAATATGCGACAGTAATATCTTGACCGATCCTAAGCCGCTCGCGGCTTTGCAGCAATGAACCGAAAGATGAAACCATGCCCAGCAAAACCGTCATCCGTTGCCGCGGCCTGGTGAAGGGCCAAGCCGAAGGCGAGGCCCTGGTGGCCCCCACCACGTTGTCATTCTGGGGCGAAGTGGATCCGCTGACGGGCCGGGTCCTTGCCGAAGGACATCCCCTGCAGGGCCAATGTCTCGGCGGCAAGGTGCTGGTGATCGAGTCGACCAAAGGTTCCTCGGCCACGCCGCTGGTGATCGGCCTGGCCCACGGGGAAGGCAACGCCCCGGCGGCCTTCGTGAACACGAACATCGATGCCTTGGCTGTGCTCGGTTGTGTGGTCAACCGGATCCCGATGGTGGCCGAGTTGGACCGCGATCCGTTCGGGGCGATCGAGACCGGCGATTACGTGCGGATCGACGCCGACCGAGGGACGATCGAGGTCACGAAGCGGTGACTTGACATTCGGTCGGCTATCAATTTACCTTCTTTCACTCCGGCATGTATACTCGAAGGCATATGGTCCTCCATGGCGAGTTGATCGTGGCAAATCCGCATCACGACTTGCCACAACCGGGCCGATGGAAGACAGCCATTGCACGAAGTCGCAAGCAAGAGCAAGAAACCGATGAGAAGCATCAGGCTCGTGATCTACGGATGGGACGCGGGGGCTGGCACCGGGCTGGGCGTGGGATTGGTCACGATCGACACCGTCACGGCCGAGGCGGTAGACGTCAATCCCGCAGTCTCGGGCTCGGCGCTACAGGTTCAAGCTCTGGAATTCGCCCCCGACGGCACGCTTTACGGGGGGCGCAACGAGTTGTATGTGATCGACCCGGCCACCGGAGTCCTCACGCTGGTCGGCTCGGGCGGATACTCCAATCTTCGCGGTCTGGCGTTCGCGGTACCCGAGCCGAGCACCTGGGCGCTTGCCGCCATCGCACTGCTCATGATGGTCGTCGTGTCAAGGCGACGATCCACCCTGCGCAACTGGAAATGAAAACGTCCGACGGGGGCTTGGCCCGCCTGTGTTGTCGAGTTATACTCAGCCGCGACACGGCTTCAAGCCAGGAGGGACGCGGCCATGGACGATTCGATTCAGCGCGATCTGGAGTGGGCGCGGAGCAAGCAGACGGCCCATGCGGCGTTTCCTGGTATGGTGCGGGTGAACTTTCTGCGCTACTTCCGGATGTTTCCCAAAGCCATGCTCGTGGTCCTTCTGCTGGTCCTGGTGCCGGCAGCGCTGGTCTATGTCCACTGGGGCTTTGGGATCCTCCTGCGGGCAGGCCTGGGCGCCAACTACGTGTATCTGAGGGGACTGAAGATCCGACTGCTGGGCGGATGCATCAATCCAGGAGCGATCATCTCTCTCGACCCTCCACTGATCGCCGCCGCCACGGACCTCTCCAGAAGCGGCTCCGAAGACTGCCCCGTCGTCAAGATTCTGCCACATCCAGTCGCCAAAATGACCGACGGTGAGGGCCGCATGGGCCAGCGAATCGGCACGATCGCCACGTATGCCGAAGGCTGGGCAGAGGGCGGCACACACTGGAACGACTTCGATCCGATCTCCACGAACTGTGCCACTTCCGACCAAGACGAGATTGCCCGAGTCGTCGGCAGTATTACCCCCGACCGCTGGGAACCCCTTCGAGTTGGCTTGCGGCAGATCAAGTCGGCGGAGGTCGGGCTGTACCGTGTCTACATGACGCTACCCAAGGCGCTGCCGGACCAAGTCCTGTGCGATCGATTGCCTGATCTGGTGGCGAATATCTTGCCGCACAATCCGGAGAAGGGCTGCTATCTGGCGCGGGAGGGGATCCCGCCGAAAGCCTGGAGCCAGGTACAGCCGTATGCAGCCGCAATCGATCCCAGCCGAACGCTGGCGTTCATTGGCAGTTCGCGGGGCAACAACTACGGAGTCGTGCTCTCGCTCGACGGTGTCTGCCTCCATGCGCCGACCGTTCCGCCGATGCAGTTCCGTTATCGAGACCTCGTGGGAGCATTGTATGGCTACTTCAAGTTCGAACTGACTTTCCGCAACGCGCCGCGAGTGCGATTCAAAGACAAATGGGTCGACGCCGCCCCTTGGGAACTGGAGACGATCCTGAACTGGGCCTCCGGTTTGTCGTACTGCCAGGAACAGGAAGAAGGGGGCGGGACTTGTTGATTGCGGCCTGGATTCTGTTGGACTTCCGTCATTTCCAGACTCAAACGTGCCGACGAGGCCGACGGCGTATACCATGACTTCCATCGCGGCAACGCTCGCGCCGCCGTCTTCCAAAAGGAACGTGACTACGAAGCGTTCAAGCGAATTCTCGCTGGAGGTCTCCCTAGACGAGAATGCGCATCGATGGATGTGTCGAGATTCCTTCCCCCCAACAGGAGAAAACGGGAATGTCAACGAAAATGGCGAGACACACGTGGCGGACGACTGCCGGCCTGATGGCGGTCTTGTTCTTTGGCCTGGGCTGGAGCCTTTCCGGCTGTCAGCCGTCGGCCCGGACCGATTCCGACGACCGAACCCCGGACGCCGACACGCCCGGCGGTCGATTGGTCGTTCAGATCGAGGGGATGACCTGCGAAGCATGCGTGAGCACGATTACCGCAGCGATTAAGGGATTGCCGGGTGTTGAAACGGTGGACGTTTCCCTGGCTCAGGAGCAGGCCGTCGTGACGGGCGATGCCGCCAAGATCACGGAAGAGGCCGTGGTGGCAGCCATCGAGAAGGCGGGTTACACGGTGCCGCCGGCTGCGGCGAGTCAGGGCGGAGGTCCGTCCGCAGGGGGCCCGGCGTCGAAACGCGGTGTGTTGGTGAACATCACCAGGGGGAAAGACGACCTGCACGCGGTCTCGATGGCGTTGGCTCTGGCCCAACATGCATTGGAAGACGGTCGCAGCGCCGTGGTGTTCCTCAACGTCGCCGCTCCCGTGTTCGCCGCCGCCGACCTTCCGCAAGACGTCCAGTACGCCGACTTCCCGCCGGTCGGAAAGATGCTGGCCGATTTCATGGCGGCCGGAGGAAAAGTCTACGCGTGTGGCCACTGCAGCCACGTCTGCGGCCTGCAAGAGAGCGATCTGATCGACGGCGTGATCGTCGCCGGTCACACGAACCTGTTCCCGGAACTCGACGACGGCGCGGCAGTTTTCTCGTACTGACTCGAACGGGCCAGGCGACCGGCCTGATCGAGAAACCAGCCGGGTGCAAGGAGGCCGCGATGGTTCGCCTTCTCCCGGACTTGCTCCGGGCGGCATGATCAGAGGCGGACGTGATACGTTGCTTCGTGCATTTTTGCCGTCAGCCACTTAAGTATGGCAAACGTGGGAACACTCACCACGAAGCACACCAACTCCGCGACTCTGAACGGCGGCACCATCAGCGCCGCGATGGAGCCAGAGCCCCTTGGCAACCGAACGCCCCGTCGCGGGGAGGCCGCGAAGCCGCCCTCGACTATTGGCCTTCGCCGACTTTCTTCGGCTGATACTCGTGCCCGCGGTCACGGAGCACCTTGGCCTCGAGGATCTGGTCGGGCTTGGGCTGACCGGGGGCCGAGGGATCGCGGCGTTGGAGCTTGTAGAGCGCATCGAACCCCTTGATGACGCGGCCGAACACCGTGTGCTTCCCGTCCAGATGGGGCGTGGGCAGGAAAGTGAGAAAGAACTGCGATCCACCCGTGTCCCGCCCGGCATGGGCCATGCTCAGGCTGCCGCGGAAATGCCGGCGGTAGTCCGGCTGGTAGCACTCGCAGGGGATGTTGTAACCCGGCCCACCCGAGCCGTCGCCCGTGGGACATCCGCCCTGGGCCATGAAGCCGGGCAACACGCGATGGAACGTCAGCCCGTTGTAGAAGCCGCTCTTGACCAGCGAGATGAAGTTGGCCACCGTGTTGGGGGCCTCGTTTTCGAACAGTTCGATTTCGATATCGCCTTTGCTCGTCGTCAGCAGCACCCGCGGCAAGTCGTCCGCCTTGGCCTCGGCGTCGCGAATCTGCTTTTCTTTGGCCCAGGCCTTTTGGTAGTCGGGAATGCTCTGCAGCAACATGCCGCCCTGATCGCTGAGCAATTCCCGCTGTTTGGCGGCCTGAAGGTACTTCTCCGCCGTATCGAACTCGGAGACGGCGAACGCGGCGATGCCGGCCGCGTCGGCAGCCGCTCCATCTTCACACTGATGGTCCATCAGCAGCTTCCCCAGCCGGAAGGCCTCCTCGTAATAGTCCGACTGCACCTGGGCCACCAGCACGTCGACCAGCAAGTCGGTCACCTGCTTATCGGCGTTGGGGGCTTCCACATAGGCCTTTTCGGCCGCACCGATCAGTTTCGGTTCCATCTCGTCTCCTTTGGCAACCACTTGCTTCCACTGCTGTTCGATCTGGGCCTTCTGCTGATCTTCGGCGGTGCGATATTTCAGCTGCAAGGCCTCGAGTTCGGCCAGCATCTTCTTCCACTCGGCCAAGATGCGGTCGAATTCCGCCCGTTGCGGGCCGGGCTCGGCAGCGGGGGCCGCCTCATCGGCAGCGGGAGCGGCAGTTTCGGCCGGCGGGGCCGCCTCCTGGGCCGACAAGTTGGTAATCAACAACACCGCAAACAACCATCCCCACGTCAATCCGATACGAAACTGCATGACCAAATCCCTAAAAACAAACGGAAATTCGTGACTCCGGGCCCCGCGACACGTCGGGCTTCCCACTCCACGCATCCTACGGTACCATATCGGCCACGTTTGTCCAACGGGGGCCTGTGAGGCCCAATACCGCCCCCCGCGAATTCGCCGCCAAAACCCGAGCTATGACGCCCCGCCGACCCAAGCCGAGCGGTCGCCGAGCGGGCCGCACCACGCGGCAATCGGCCGCGCCGTCGGCCGTGCTGCGGATCATCGGCGGGCGTTTCCGGGGTCGAAGACTCCTCTACGGCGGCGATCCCCGGGTGCGGCCGATGAAAGATCGGCTCCGCGAGGCCATTTTCAACCTGGTCGGACCCGAGGTGAAGAACAAACACGCCGTCGATCTGTTCGCCGGGACCGGGGCGCTGGGGCTGGAAGCGCTCAGCCGAGGCGCCGGCCGGGCCACCCTGATCGAGCAGCATTTTCCCACCGCCGAGATCATCCGCCAAAACGTGGCCACCCTGGAAATCGAAGACGTCACCCGGATCGTCACGGCCAACGTGTTCGTCTGGCGGCAGCGTCAAGCGGACATCGCGGACCTGGGACCGACCCCTTGGATCGTCTTCTGCTCCCCGCCGTGGGACTTCTTCGTCGAGCGGACCGGCGAGATGCTCGATTTGATCAGCGGCCTGATGCGGTCGTCTCCGGCCGGGAGCATTTTCGTCGTCGAGGCGGACGGGCGCTTCGATTTCGGGCTGTTGCCCGAGGCCGAAGCCTGGGACGTCCGCACCTATCCGCCGGCGGTGGTGGGCGTCTATCGCCGGGCGGCTCAACACGTATCGGACCCGTAACGAGACCACCAGGGGACTGTCCCGATTTTCGCAACGCGAAAGTGGGTTGGGGACTGTCCCGATTTTCGCACCGCGAAAGTGGGTTGGGGACTGTCCCGATTTTCGCACCGCGAAAATGGGACTGTCCCCTTCCGCGCACCCTCCAGCCACCGAGGCGCTACTCATGGACATTCAGAACATCGACCGCGTGGCGGCGTTTACGACCAAGGACGGCTCGGAGATCCGCGAGTTGCTGGCCCATCGCAACTCGTGCATCGCCAACCAGACGCTGGCCGAGGCCCGGCTGCCCGCCGGCGGCCGCACCACGCCGCACCACCACGTCAAGACCGAGGAGATCTACTACGTGCTCTCGGGTCGGGGGCTGATGCAGGTCGGTGAGGAAACGGCCCCGGTGGGTCCCGGCGACGCGATCGCCATTCCGCCAGGAGCGACCCATCAGATCACCAACACCGGCGGCGAGGTGTTGAAGTTCCTCTGCTGCTGTGCCCCGGGCTACGAGCACGAGGACACGGTGCTGACGGCCCGCTGACACGGATGTCTCGCCAGGCGTGTAGAAGGGGACAGTCCCATTTTTGCTCCGCAAAAATCGGGACAGTCCCCCATTTCCCCGCTTCCTCTGCGCTCTCCGTGGCTCCGTGGTCGTTGCCCTATCTTCTTCCCTGCTTTTCGGCCGGATGCCGGTTTGTCGTAGCCCCCTTGTACCGGCGCGGTTTTCCGACAGGCTGCCGGTGGCCAATAAGTTGGCTTGAGGTTTGGGGTTACGTTTGGTATAATATACATATGCACAGATCATGGATTTACCCCGAGAGGGAACAAAGGACGCTCGATTTTGTACTTAAGTCACGCCGCCGCCGCGAGTTATGTCGGATTTCGTACACCCCCGAAAACTGGGCCAAGTGCGCGCACCGACTTACGCCGACCGGCCGGACCGTCCGCTGGCCCGAACCGCTTGCCCGCCAACACCTTGCATCCACCCCGCGGCGGACTCGGGTGACGTAAGTCAAGTTAAGGCCGCGTTAGCTAATCGGGCCTATATGCTAAATGAAGGCCCAATGCGACCTTAAGGAGAAAGAGATCCCAAACAGGAGGAAACGGAGGCAGCAGAGGCCCGTCTGCAACCGTTCGTAGTGGCCGCATTCATGCGGCCGATCCAGGGATTCGGCCGCACGGCCCCGATGAATCGGGGCACTACAAACGGTGGCCCCGATGAATCGGGGCACTACAAACGGTGGCCCCGATGAATCGGGGCACTACAAACGGTGGCCCCGATGAATCGGGGCACTACGAACGGCGGCCCTCATGAGTCCGGGTATTACGAACGGATTCGACCTGGCTGTTGGCAACCCCGCCCCCTTTGACCGAACTACCGGCGACTGCTACAATCAGGGTACTTCGTTCGTCCATTACCCTGTTAGCAGCGAGGGCAGACGATGGCGCCGGTCCTGGAGTTGGAGTTCTGTGAGGTCGGCGGCAGCCCGTGGGAGGGCAGGGCCACCGTCCGGTTTCAAGGCGAGCCGTCCGAGCCGTTTCCGGTCCGCGAGGGGATCTCGGGCGACCAGCGCGAAGATATCCGCTGGTACATCGAGCAGTACATGGACTTTCCCGAAGGCGGCCACGCCACCCGGGCCGAGCGGATCGAGCGGGAGTTGAACGACTACGGCCGGGACCTTTGGGGCGGCCTGCAGGGTGCGGCCTTGCAGCAGTGGCTCGGCGCAGTGCAGGCGGCCGGCGGCGGGCGATTGGAGCTTCGGGCCGCCGATCCCCGCGACGAAATCGCCTTCCGCTCGCCCTGGGAGCTGATGCGGGTCGGCAACACGACCTCCGGCGACGGGACGCTGTTGCACCAGCTCAACGTCGACGTGGTCCGCCGGGTGACGGCCAACCTGCCGCGGCTCCAATTGCCCGATACCTCCGATGGTCTGCGGATTCTCACGGTCGTCTGCCGGCCCGACGACGCCGGCTTCCCCGATCCCCGCTACACGCCCGAGGCGATTCTCGAATCGCTGGACGGCCGGCCGGAGGTCTCGGTCGAGTTCTGCCGCCCGGGCACGCTTGCGGCTCTGATCGACGCGATGCAACAGGCGATCGACGACGAGCGGCCCTACCACGTGGTGCACTTCGACGGGCACGGCGACTACCTGGCCGAAGAAGGCGGGGTGGGCATCCTCTGCTTCGAGAATGCCGACGGGCAGATGGACGCGGTGCGGGCGACACGTTTCGGCGACCTGATGGCCCGGTTCTGCGTGCCGCTGGTCGTGCTGGAGGCCTGCCGCACGGGCGCCAAGTTCTTTGCCCAGGAGACGCTTGCCTCGGCCCTGCTGCGCCAGGGGGTGGGCACGGTGGTGGCGATGGGCCACTCGGTGCACGTCGACATGACCCGAAATCTGATGGAGGGTTTTTATGGGGCGATCGCCCGGGGCCAGCCGCTGGGGCCGGCGCTTCAAGCGGGCCGCAACCAGGTCTATGCGGCGCCGAGCCGACGCCTGGGCAGCGGGCCCGACCCATCGCAGGTCGACCTGCACGACTGGTTCGTCCCGCAACTCTACCAGGGCGGCGACGATCCGGTGCTGCTCTCCAAGAAACCCTCGCGGCGGAAGCCGAAGCCCCGGCCGGAGCTGATCGGATTCCCTCCGGGCCCCCGGGCCGGTTTTCAGGGCCGCGGGCGCGAGCTGCACCGGCTGGAACGGGCCGTGATGAAGCATCGCGTGGTGGTCGTCCACGCGCCGGGCGGCATGGGCAAGACGGCCCTGGCCCGCGAGGCCGCCCACTGGTGGACCCGCACCGGCATGTTTCCCGACGGGGCCGTGTTCGTCTCCTTCGAGCGGATCGCGTCGCCGGAGGCGCTGCTCAATGAACTGGGCCAGGCCATCGAGGGGGTCGATTTCCTCAAACGTGACGACAAAGAGAAATGGCTTACCGAGCAGTTCACCGGCCGTCGGATGCTGTTGGTCTGGGACAACTACGAGTCGGCGCTGCCGAAGTTCAACGACGGCCGGCCGACGCCGCCGGAGTATGCCCGTTGGGCCGAGGCGTGGACCACGGGCCGGACGCGGATCCTGGTTACCTGCCGCGATCCGGAGACGGGGCTCGGCGCCTGGCCGTTCCCGCTGGGTGAGCTGTCGCTGCCCGAGGGACTGACGCTCTTGGTCCGGTTTCTGGAGCGACTGGGAATTGACCGGGCTGACCGGTTCATGGCGGGCTGGACGTCCGAGGCGTTGGAGCCGATCGTCAAGCAGACGCTCGGGCACCCGCTGGCGTTGGAGTTGCTGGCCCCGTTTATCGAGAAGCTCGGCCCGCAGCAGGTGGCCAAGGAGTTGGGCCCGTTGCTGGCCAAGGCCGAACAGGAGCACGGGGAGGACCGCAACCGCAGCATGTGGGCCTCGCTGGAATTCTCGATGCGGCACCTTTCCCCGGAGGCCCGCTCCGCGCTGCCGGCCGTCGCGCTGCTGTCCGGCGGCTGCCTGGAAAACATGGCGTCCGTGGTGGCGGGGCTCGATGAAGCGGCCTGGTCGGACGTGCAAGGGGAGTTGCAGCGGACGGGACTGGTCCGCGTGGAGCGTGCGCTGTTTAAGCCCCATCCGGTGCTGGCCGACGTCGAAGAGTTAGCACCTTCGGCCGAGCTGGCCGAGCGGTTCATCGCCGTGATTCTGTCGCTCTGCGCGGAGTTCGACAAGCTGGTCCGCACGGACCGGGCCAAGGACGCCATGGTGGCGTTAGAGGCCTGCGAGGTGGTCGTCCGCCGGGCGATCGACGCCGCGCTTGAGCGCAGCGACGTGCAACAGGCGTGGGGCATGGCCGACTCGCTGAGAGTGTTCCTCAATCGCAGCGGCCGTGGCGGCGAGGGCGCCCGGCTGATCACCGAGGTGCATCGCCGCGCCGGCCTGGAAGACGAGGGGGAACTGACCGAGACCGCTGCCAATCTGGTGATTCAGTCGGCCTTGGCGCGGGCCGCCGGCGACGCCGAGGGGGCCGCCGAGCAGTTGAAGGCGCTGCTAAAGCGCCTAGACGGCGTGGAGTCGTGGGACACGCGGTTTCAGCGGGCGGGCGCGCTGATGACGCTCGGGCGGGTCCATTACGACTTCCGCAGGCGGCCGGCCGACGCGCTCGATCCGCTTCGACAGGCCGAGGCACTTTTCGAGACGCTGGAGAAGGAGGGGCAAACCGACACAACCAACCGGGCGGCCGTGCTCGGCGACCGGGCGAATACGCTTCGCCATCTCAGCCGGTTCGAGGAAGCCGTCAGGGCTGCCGAGGAGGGGTTGGCGCTGAGCCGGCAGCGAGGCGACTCTTCGGCCGCCGCCCGGGCCCTCGGGCGAATCGCGTCCATCTTCGCCGATCAGGGTCGCTTCCAGGAGGCCGAGGTCCGCTACGGCGAGGCCCTCGAGCAGGCCAAGGCGGCCGGGGACGAGGAGTTGGTGGGCACGATCTCGCAGCATCTGGGGAACATGGCCCGGCGGCGAGACCGCGCAGACGAGGCGGCGGCCCATCTCCGCGACGCACTGGCCGCATTTCAGCGGGCCGGCGACGAGCGTGGCCAGATGCGGCTGTTCAACTCCCTTGGCATCGTCGAGC
>Ga0180437_10012343_pt1 | contig 10105 bp, 6 predicted proteins | sample SS_ome_4_FD_132410 | JGI IMG/M metagenome (GOLD analysis project Ga0180437, IMG submission 132410) | Hypersaline lake sediment archaeal communities from the Salton Sea, California, USA - SS_3_D_1 metaG | ecosystem: Environmental > Aquatic > Non-marine Saline and Alkaline > Hypersaline > Sediment... | reverse complement strand
CGCTGCCGTTCGGCCAGCATTTTGGCCTGCTCCAACAACGCAAACACGACGGCCTCGCGCCCCATCTCGAAGATCTCTTCCGCCTGTTCCGCGGTGAGTTCTGGTCCGAGAGGAACGTTCGGCGTCGTAATCACGAAGGCTTCCTTGCTCGGGATAAGGGGCCATCGTCTTACAGCAATCACAGTTTTCCAGCAAGATCAACTGCATACGGCTAACGTGTTACAAATCGGGAAGTCCGATCCTTCGTGTATACAGGAGGGAAAGTCATGAGGCGTATCGTAGCCGTCTGGATCGTTTCGGTGTCGGCGGTGTCGGGCGTGACGGTTCCTGCCGGCGGTCAGTGGACCGAGTTGGCCAAACTGACCGCTTCTGACGCAGCGATGATGGACACATTCGGTTGCTCGGTAGGCGTCAGCGGGAACACGGTTATCGTTGGAGCACTCAGTGACAACGGCCTGGGGGCTGACGCCGGCGCGGCGTACGTGTTCAACACGACCACTGGTGAGGAGTATCTCAAGCTGACCGCGCCCGATGGCGAGGCATCCGATCTTTTCGGCACTTCGGTAGCCGTTAGCTGCAACGTGGCCATAGTCGGGGCGCCCGAGCATTACGAGGAGGGCGTCCGCTGCGGCTCAGCATATCTCTTCAACGTCACCACGGGCCAATTGCTTCACGAGTTGATTGCCTCCGACGCCGACAGTCACGACTATTTCGGCTATTCGGTTGCCATCAGCGGCAATCGCGCCTTAATCGGAGCATATGGAAACGACGATGTCGTTAACCGTTCTGGCTCGGCGTACCTGTTCGACGTTAGCACCGGCCAGGAACTCTTCAAGCTGGCTCCCCTTGATGTCAGTATAGACACCGAGTTCGGTCATGCGGTGGCCATTGACGGCAACGTAGCCGTCGTCGGAACGTACCGGGACAACCACGCGGGCGTCCGCTCCGGCTCGGCGTATCTGTTCGACGTGACAACCGGCCAGCAACTCGACAAATTGATCGCTTCCGACGCCGAAGTGGGGCAAGAGTTCGGCTGTTCGGTCGCCGTTAGCGGCAACACGGTCGTCGTCGGAGCACGTCTCGCTTATCACACAGCCCAAAACGCCGGTGCGGCGTACCTGTTCGATGCGACGACCGGGCGGGAATTCGACAAGCTGACCGTATCTGACCCCGGGGCCGATCACGCTTTCGGCTCATCGGTGGCCATGAGCGGCAACACAGCCTTGATTGGAGCGCCCGGGGTCAGTGGCATGAGTGGTTCGGCGTTTCTGTTCGACGTGACCACGGGCAGGCAACTCCAGGAATTGACCGCGTCCGATCCGACCGGGGCCAAACAGTTCGGCAATGCGGTGGCCATCGGTGGCAACGCGGCTATCATCGGAGCGATTGGAGACGACGCCGAGGCGGTGGGCGCCGGCGCGGCTTACCTGAGTCGGCTCAGTGACGACTCCGGTTTTCGACTCAACGGCAATCCCGTCCCGGAAAGCCAACTATCAAACCTGGCCTTGCCGATGCTCCCGACTGGCGACACGCTTTCGGGCCAAGGCACGCGCAGCGGTGCATTTCTCGGCCAGGCCGGTTCGGCGATCGTGGTCGACGAGGGCGACATGACCTTGGGCGATCCCGAAAGCTACGCCGGCTTCTCCACCGAGGGCACGATCGACGTCCGCACAAACACCCTGACACTGCGCACCGCCGGCTTTGCCGCCTTGGGTGTCCAAACCACGATCGGCGGCGGCACGCTCGAAGCGCCCGGCGGCGTGGTGCTGGGCGTGGGCGACAACCTGGTTGGCCACGGCGCGGTGGACGCCAAAGTTGCCGCCGCCGCGGGCTCCACGATCGCCGCTGCTGGCAATCTCTCGCTGGGCGACGACGAATCGCCGGCCGGCTTCTTCAGCGACGGAGAACTGCACGTCGGCGCCCATACGGTCACGCTGCTCGACCAGAACGAAGCACTGCTCGGCTCGTTAACCACCCTCGGCGAAAACGGAAGCCCCGGCGTGCTGCAATCCGCCCACGGCCTGATCATCGAGCTTGGCAAGAACCTGACCGGCTACGGCACCGTCGAAACGCCCGACAACCCCGCCACGCCCCTGGTGAACAACGGGTTCGTCGGGGGCCGTTCGAGTGACGAGCCGATCGAGTTGGAGGGTCACGTCAAAGGCGTAGGCAACTTCGGCCACGTCGTGATCGCGGGCACCCTCTCGCCGGGCCTCAGTCCGGCGGAAGTCGCCGCACGTGATCTCGTCTTGGCCGATACGGCCACCCTGGTGATGGAAATTGCCGGGGAAGACGCCGGCGGCGAACATGACGTCTTGCACGTGACGGGCAACGCGGCACTGGACGGCACGCTGCGGGTCGAGCTGATCGGCGGCTTCCGCCCACGGCCGGCCGACGCCTTCGACCTGTTTCACTTCAACACGGCCGCCGGCCGGTTCGCGGCCCTCGACCTGCCGCCGTTGCCCGGCGAATTGGCCTGGGATACGTCCTCGCTCTACACGTCCGGCCGGATCGCCGTGGTTCCCGAGCCGCCCGCAGTGGGGTTGCTCTGTGTCGTTGTATCGTTCTTGCTCGTATTAGGGAACCGGGGCCGCACAACCTCCGGCAACCGGTAGTAAAACGACTCGGGAACGGTTTTCTTCTTTCCCGCTTTTCCGTGTTCTCCGTGTCTCCGTGGTCATCTCCGGTTCCTCTTTCCCGAATCCGGCCGGACGCCGGTTTATCGTAGCCCCCTTGTACCGGCGCGGTTTTCGGACAGGTTGCGCCTGGCCAATAAGTTGGCTTGTGGTTTGGGGTTACGTATGGTATAATATACATATGGACAGATCACGGATTTACCCCGAAGAGGAACAAAGGAGCCCCGATTTTGTACTTAAGTTACGCCGCCGCCGCGAGTTATGTCGCATTTCGCACACCCTCGAAAACTGGGCCAAGTGCGCGCACCGACTTACGCCGACTCACCCGGCCGTCCGCTCGCCCGAACCGGTTGCGCAGCAATACCTTGCATCCACGCCGCGGCGGCCTCCGATGACGTAAGTCAAGTAAAGGCCGCATTTGTAAATCGGGCCTATACACTAAATTTAGGGCCTATGCGACCTTAAACTGTTCGTTTTGAGGAACAACAGCCCGCCGGCGAATTCGACCGCCGGAGAATCGCTTCCGGTGACGGCTGCCGCGCCCCCTTCCATTGGCCGAGTTCTTGGGCCACAATGAAGACCGTCTCAGAGGTGGTGTTTCTGAGATTTGCCCCAGCAGAAAGGACTCTGCCCCGGCCCGGCGGCGCACAAAAAAAGCCCCGCGCGGGGGCTTCGATAGGTTGCTTACTCCACGGCAAGCCGCGAAGCAGACAGCGCCTGACGCGAACGAAAGTTCCTTACTATGACAAGCAGGGCAATCGTCGCTCGGATACACTGACCGTCATCCTAGCAAGTTTCAATCAGATGTCAAGGGGGCCTTTGACCATGATGGCGGAAATCGCGCGAGAACGAACCGAGGGGGCCTACCGTCTGGGAATCGACATGGGATCCGGCTCAATCGGTTGGTCGGCCGTGTTGGAGAAGAGAGACGGTAAGCCCTCGATAATCCTCGACATGGGGGTGCGACGCTTCGAGGCCGGCGTGCTGGGCGACGTTGAATCGGGCAAGGACGAATCCCGGGCCACTGCGCGCCGTGACGCCCGGGGCCCCCGACGCCTTACTTGGCGACGGCAATACCGCCTGCGTAAGGTCTTTCGCCTGCTTCAGCAAATGGACCTCCTGCCGGCGAGCGCCGACGATTCCCACGACGAGCGTCACCGGGTGCTGGCGGAGTTGGACCGGCAAATCCGCGCACAGTTCCAAGGGGAAGACGGCCGCTTGGCCCATCGGCAGCTTCCCTATCTGCTCCGCGCCCAGGCGCTCGACCGGAAGCTCGCGCGTCACGAATTGGGCCGGGCCCTGTACCACCTGGCCCAACGCCGCGGCTTTCTGTCGAATCTCAAGGCGGCCAAGCGCGACGAAGACGTTGGCGTAGTGAAACAGGGCATCAGCGAACTGCAGCAGCACATCGATCGGGCGGGCGCGCGAACCCTCGGCGAGTACTTCGCCGGTCTCGATCCCGAGCAAGAGCAACGGATTCGCGGCCGCTGGACCGCCCGGCGGATGTACGAGGACGAATTCCAGGCGATCTGGACGGCGCAAGCCGAGCATCACGAGGATCTCGGCGAAGAGCAGAAGCAGCAGCTCTACGAGGCGATCTTCTTTCAACGCGCGTTGAAGTCGCAAAGAGGCGTGATCGGCATGTGCCGTCTGGAACCGTTCAAACGCCGTGCCCCAGCGGCGTGTCTGGCGTTCCAGGAGTTCCGCATCGTACAGAAGGTCAACGACCTGGATGTCTTCGAGCCCGACGGCGAAGTTCGTCCCTTGCGGCCTGACGAACGGGAGAAGCTGACTACGGCCCTGAGCGAAAAGGACATGATAACCTTCGGCGACGTCCGAAGGCTGCTCGGTATGAAGAAGTCAGGGGAGTATGGGCGCAACTACACCTTCAATTTCGAGCAGGGCGGCGAGAAGGAGTTGATCGGCAACCGCACCGCCGTCAAGATGGCCAACGCACTGGGAGACGCCTGGAGTGAGCTTACCTCGGAAGAGCAGAAGCATTTGGTTGACGAAATCCTGTCATTCGAGTCGGAGGAACCGCTGATCGGGCGACTTAAGAGCGGTTGGGGACTCGACGAACTGCGAGCGCGCGCCGTCGCCCACACTCGGCTGGAACCCGGCTACGGGTCACTGTCGCGCAAGGCCATCGCTCGTGTGTTGCCCGGCATGCGCGAAGGTCATCGATATGCCACCGTACGTGAGGATCTGTACGGGATCACGCAGAAGACGGACGATCCCCTGGATGGGCTTCCAGCCAACCACGAAACGGCCGTCTTGCGGCAACTGCGCAACCCGGCGGTTGCCAGGGCGTTAAGCGAACTCCGCAAGGTGGTTAACGCGCTGATCCGCCGTTACGGCAAGCCGAGGCGCATCTACATCGAATTGGCGCGGGATCTGAAACATGGCCGAAAGCGCCGTCAGCAGATGGCGGACCAGAACAAGCGGAATCAGAAGGCTAACGACAACGCCAAGCAGAAGATCCTCCAGGAGATGGACAACGACGAGCGCTTTTGTACGGTGACAAACCTGTTGAAGGTGCGGCTAGCCGAAGAGTCGAACTGGGAGTGTCCCTACACGGGCCGGCAGATTTCAATGGCAGCCCTTGTCGGCGACCATCCGCAATTCGATATTGAGCACATTATCCCGTTCAGCCGGTCGCTGGACAACTCGTTCGCCAACAAGACGCTCTGCTATCACGACGAAAATCGTAAGGTCAAGGGAAAAAAGACGCCGTACGAGGCCTACCACGGAACGGCGAAGTGGGACGACATTTTGCCGAGGGTGCGGCGCTTTAAGGCGGACCCCCGCATGGCCGCTCGCAAACTCGCGTTGTTTCTAACTGAACACCCTATTGATCCCGATGAGTTCAACGATCGGCAGCTGAATGACACTCGTCATATGGCTAAGCTGGCCGGCGAGTATCTGGGGTTGCTTTTTGGCGGGCAGATCGATGAAGAGGGCACACGGCGGATCCGCGTCAGCCCCGGCCGGGTCACCCACTACCTGCGGCAACGCTGGAACCTCAACTCGATCCTCGGGCATCCGGACAAGAAGGAACGGGCCGACCACCGCCATCACGCCATCGACGCCCTGGTGGTCGCCGTGACCGACGCCGCCCAGATCAGCGCGCTGAGCCGGGCCGCCGAAGAGGCCGAAGAGCTGTTTCTCGACGGCCTGTTCCCCCGCGGCGGCGACTTCGAGCCGCCCTGGGACGGCTTTATGGCCGACGCGCGAGAGTGCGTCGAGGGGATCATCGTCTCGTCGCGCGTCACCCGTCGCCTCAACGGCCGCCTGCACAAGGACACTATCTTCAGCAAACCGATCCGCTCACAAGACAGCGGCGGCAAACCGGTCGACGTGCACCACGTCCGCAAACCGATCAAAACGCTTTCGACGTTGGAAGTCGAGGCGATCGTTGACGACCGGGTCCGCGAACTGGTCAAGGAGCAACTGGCCAGAATCGGCGGCACGCCCGACAAGGCGTTCAAGGATGATGCCAACCATCCGTACTTCAAGACCAAAGACGGCCGCGTGATCCCCATCCACAAAGTCCGCATCCGCAAGTCCGACCATCCGATGGAGGTGGGGCACGGGTCCAAGCGGCGCTACGTCAACCCGGGCTCGAACCACCACATGGAAATCGTGGCCGTGCTGGACAAAAACGGCAACGAGAAGAAGTGGGAGGGCCCCATCGTGAGCACCTTCAACGCGGTCCGCCGCCGCCGCGAGGGCGAGCCGATCATCCGCCGCGATCACGGAGAAGGAAAACGCTTCAAGTTCTCGCTGGCGGGGGGGGAACACGTGCTGATGTGTTACGACGGGCAGCAGGAGCAGCTCTACCGGGTAACGACGGTAACAGGAAAGGAGGTGGAGTTTGTCTTGCACTCGGATGCAAGGCCAATTACCCTAAGGAAGAAGATCAGAGAAAAGGGGGCTCGCCCCCGAGGTGCGCCCGAGAAGCTTAGGAAATGTGGTGCTAGGAAGGTGTCGATTGACCCTCTAGGCAACGTACTTCCCGCTAATGACTGATCGCATCCTGGATTTCTCGGAGTTGCCGGCTCGTCTGCACGTGCACCTGAGGCAACTCGTCGTCGAGCGTCGGGATCAGCCCGACGTCTCCGTGCCACTGGCCGATCTGGCCGTGGTGATCGTCTCGCATCCGCAGGTGACCTACACCCAGGCGGTGCTCTCGGGGCTGGCCGAGGCCGGCGGAACCTTCGTGGCCTGCAATCGCAAGAACCTGCCGGTGGGCCTGTTTCTACCCCTGGTCGCACACCACGCCCAGACCCAACGCTTCGCCGCCCAGGCCGCCGCCCCGCTGCCGATCCGCAAACGGATCTGGCAACAGATCGTGCGGGCGAAAATCGCCGCCCAGGCCGAAACGCTAAACCGGCTGCACGGCACCGATCATGGCCTGCGGGCGCTGGTGGGCGCGGTCCACTCGGGCGACCCGAAAAACGTCGAGGCCCGGGCCGCCCGGCGCTATTGGCCGATGCTGTTCGCCGACATGGATTTCCGCCGCCACCGCGAGAACGAGGACCAGAATCTGCTGTTGAACTACGGCTACGCGGTGCTGCGGGCGATCGTCGCTCGGGCGATCTGCGGCGCGGGGCTGCATCCCTCGCTGGGGATCCACCATCACAACCGCGGCAATCCGTTCTGCCTGGCCGACGACCTGATGGAGCCGTTTCGGCCCACGGTCGACCTGGCCGTGGCCGAGTACGTCAGCACGCACGACGCCTTCGACCACCTGGAATCAGCGGCCAAGCAGCACATGATCGCCGAGTTGACCGGTCGCTACACGATCAACGGCCAGCAGCGGACGCTGTTCGACGTGGTCGCGCAAATGGCCTGTTCGCTGGCCGACGTTTTCCTAGGCAACGTGCGGCAGTTGGAAATGCCTGACTGGTGATACCATGCCACGACGAGAACACACGCTATCGGGGTATCGAGGGATGTGGATCTTTGCGATGTTCGACCTGCCGGTGACCACCAAGAAGGCCCGCAAGCGGTATGCGCAGTTCCGGCGACTCCTTCTGGAAGAAGGGTTCTCGATGTTGCAGTACTCGGTCTACGCGCGCTACTGTGCCAGCGAAGACGTGGCGGCCCGGTACCGCGCAGAGATCCGCGCCGCGATCCCTCCAGAGGGGTACGTTCGGCTACTGGCGGTCACCGATCGCCAGTTCGGCAAGATGGAGAGTTACATTGGAAAATCGAGCAAACCGGCGGAAAAACCTCCCCAGCAACTGGTGCTTTTCTGACGCCTGTGTGGCCGCAAGGCATTGCAGTGCATTACGTTGCACCGAAGGCAGTGTATCCGAGCGACGATTCCCTGCAAGCCACAGCGCGCGTGAAACCGCCTCCCGGGGTCAAGGTAGTGTATCCGAGCGACGATTCCCTGCAAGCCACAGCGAACTGTAGTGGACATTGGTTTTCGCTCCTAGTGTATCCGAGCGACGATTCCCTGCAAGCCACAGCGCCGCCTGCGGGTCTTGCAGCGCCGCGGACAGTGTATCCGAGCGACGATTCCCTGCAAGCCACAGCCAGTCTATTGTTGGTACAGAACATCAAGTTAGTGTATCCGAGCGACGATTCCCTGCAAGCCACAGCTTGATTCCCGATGGCAAGACCATGTTCATTAGTGTATCCGAGCGACGATTCCCTGCAAGCCACAGCGCCACATCGATCAGGTATACAACCTCGCCAGTGTATCCGAGCGACGATTCCCTGCAAGCCACAGCGCTCATCGTTCTCACTCCTGCCCTGTCTGGAGTGTATCCGAGCGACGATTCCCTGCAAGCCACAGCGGCAAACGACCGGTTGAGTCGGATTACATGAGTGTATCCGAGCGACGATTCCCTGCAAGCCACAGCTCCGGATGCCTGACATCGCCAGTCGGCAGAAGTGTATCCGAGCGACGATTCCCTGCAAGCCACAGCCGTAAACACGTCACAGGCCATAATCAGGAGAGTGTATCCGAGCGACGATTCCCTGCAAGCCACAGCATTCCAGATGATGCACATCGCGTTGATAAAGTGTATCCGAGCGACGATTCCCTGCAAGCCACAGCGGGGTGCGGGTTGCGGCCGCGGGGGCGGGGAGTGTATCCGAGCGACGATTCCCTGCAAGCCACAGCATTGCGTTTGTGGGGACCATGCGCGAGCGAGTGTATCCGAGCGACGATTCCCTGCAAGCCACAGCCGGTTTTATGCGATGGAGGTTGGGAAATGAAGTGTATCCGAGCGACGATTCCCTGCAAGCCACAGCGCCATCACCAAAGCCCTCAAAGAAACCCAAAGTGTATCCGAGCGACGATTCCCTGCAAGCCACAGCGTGTTCGGTTTCGAGACTTGAGAGGACAAGAGTGTATCCGAGCGACGATTCCCTGCAAGCCACAGCTCCAAGGCCGCGTGGGTCGTGCCGGTCTTTAGTGTATCCGAGCGACGATTCCCTGCAAGCCACAGCTTGGTCGCGAACGCCTAACTTGTGCCGCGGCAGTGTATCCGAGCGACGATTCCCTGCAAGCCACAGCGTGGCTTGTTGTTGTTGTTACCCTTGAGACAGTGTATCCGAGCGACGATTCCCTGCAAGCCACAGCCAACACCGCACCGCCATGCGCCGTCCATTCAGTGTATCCGAGCGACGATTCCCTGCAAGCCACAGCGGTAAAGACGTCACAGGCCAGAATCAGGAGAGTGTATCCGAGCGACGATTCCCTGCAAGCCACAGCCCTCTGCGCGTCTCCTGGAGCGCCTCATGGAGTGTATCCGAGCGACGATTCCCTGCAAGCCACAGCCTCACCACGCCGGACCTTGTCAAAGAAGTCAGTGTATCCGAGCGACGATTCCCTGCAAGCCACAGCGTGTTTTTAGCAAGTATTCGGCAAGCGGCGAGTGTATCCGAGCGACGATTCCCTGCAAGCCACAGCACGGGCGTGCAGGCGGCCGGTTCGTCGGGTAGTGTATCCGAGCGACGATTCCCTGCAAGCCACAGCGGGCCGGTGGGCGTGGCGTAGAAGCAAAGAAGTGTATCCGAGCGACGATTCCCTGCAAGCCACAGCCGTTTTCGAGCTCTTCGTCGTACGCTGGATAGTGTATCCGAGCGACGATTCCCTGCAAGCCACAGCAAACTGGCAATAGACGATGTCGTCGATTGTAGTGTATCCGAGCGACGATTCCCTGCAAGCCACAGCTTCGATTTCGCGTACTCTCGCCATGCGGCTAGTGTATCCGAGCGACGATTCCCTGCAAGCCACAGCAGGCCGGATTGGCGCTCGATGGTGTGGATAGTGTATCCGAGCGACGATTCCCTGCAAGCCACAGCGGTAATACCGTGTTACACCGAGTCGGACAAAGTGTATCCGAGCGACGATTCCCTGCAAGCCACAGCCAAGAGCAGATTTTGTATTCTGTTCGGGATAGTGTATCCGAGCGACGATTCCCTGCAAGCCACAGCGGATGTAGTCTGAT
>Ga0180437_10012342_pt1 | contig 10106 bp, 11 predicted proteins | sample SS_ome_4_FD_132410 | JGI IMG/M metagenome (GOLD analysis project Ga0180437, IMG submission 132410) | Hypersaline lake sediment archaeal communities from the Salton Sea, California, USA - SS_3_D_1 metaG | ecosystem: Environmental > Aquatic > Non-marine Saline and Alkaline > Hypersaline >... | reverse complement strand
GCCGACCAAAGTGGTCACCGAAACCCAGTTTTTAAGACTGCTGGGCAACACCCCGCTGCAGGTGGAAGTGACCCTGCTGCACATGAATTCTCATGAATCAAAGAATACACCTAAGAGTCACCTGTTGAACCATTACAAGCACTTCGAGCATGTGCGTGAAGAAAAGTTTGATGGTCTGGTGATCACCGGCGCACCGGTGGAGCACCTGGATTTCGACCAGGTGGATTATTGGGATGAATTGACTGCAGTGTTTGACTGGTCCAAGACGAATGCATATTCCACTTTCCACATCTGCTGGGCAGCCCAGGCAGCGCTCTATCACGATTTCGGTATTCCGAAGTATGAACTACCGGAAAAGATGTTCGGCGTATACCCGCACCGGGTTTTGCAGCAAAACGTCAGGTTGTTGAGAGGATTTGACGACACATTTTACGCGCCGCATTCACGCCATACCGAAATCCGCCGGATGGATATTGACAAGGTGGATGAATTGACAGTGCTGATTGAATCTCAACGGGCAGGTGTATACATGGTCGCCAGTGAAGACAGGCGCCAGTATTTTATCACCGGGCATTCAGAATATGACCCGGTGACACTGAAGACGGAATACGAACGCGATGTAAAGAAAGGACTGCCCGTAAAACCGCCTGTAAATTATTTCCCTGATGATGACCCAAGCCGGCCGCCTCTAGTTAAGTGGCGGGGACATGCCCACCTGCTCTTCTCGAACTGGCTTAATTATTACGTTTACCAGGCAACGCCGTATGACGTAAAGCAGATCCCGGAGGGAAGCACATTGTCCTCATTCAATGGAGAAGCTTAATCAAAAATGGTCCAAAATATGGGGGCATTGAACATCCTTTAGGGCAAGCAAGGTTCGCGCAGAAGCGCGGGAGTTAGTGCAGCGTATTCACCAACTTGGGGGCTGAGCTGCTCAACAGAAAAGTGGAATATGAATGCGGGGTACGATTTTCGGAAAATATTTGGGTTTGGTAGTATCCTGATTGCATGATGCCAGCATGTAGTTGGTTATTATGTCTCTTTGCAAGCTTCCCCTCTGCAATCTAATGTTGGCGTAACCTGCCCTGCGGTGCGACATTACAACCCCGGCTAGCAAGGTATTTTTTAGCCTCGTCCTCAAGAAAGCGAGAGCGTAGCGAGAGTCGATTTAGGTTTACGCGGGTTTGAGCTGCTAACCTATATTAAAAGTTCAAATCTTGGAAATTTGGTTTTCAAAGATTTCACAAATCTTTCGCATTTTCCTCATTTTTACCAATACTCAGGCTTGTTTAATGCTTTTACACAAGAAGGGCGGCCTGGTATTGGATCAACAGAATTACTAATCAGTGATTGACCAAGCCAACCTTTTGGATATGTAAGTTGAATCGGGGCTTTTATTGTCTCTCCTTCTACAGGATTGAAGCCAACCTTCGAGTAAAAAGTTGGATCTCCATAGGTCATAACTAACTCTACTCCTTTGTCTTTTAATCTTTTAATTCCATAATTAATCAATTGTTGACCAATACCTTTCCCTTGGTGAGCAGTGTGTACAGCAACTGGAGATAATAAAAAAGCGCGGATACCGCTTTCAAAAGTTAAACGACTGAAGAATATACAACCAATAATTTTTTCATGTTCCACAGCTACAAATCCATAAAGGTCTTTCTTTTCTGTCTCTGTCATTAGTTCATAAGCCAGGTTCCCAATGAGAATACCTTCAGATTGACCTTCTGAGTCTGAAAATACTGTCGTAAAAAGACTTTTTATTTCTTCAGCATGGTCTGGGCTGTACATTAAAAGATTCATTAATTTCTTTTATAAATATTTTATTGGCATCAAGTGGAGGCTTTAGCTTGCGGTTTTCGCGAGACATTACTGTCCGTAGTTTACAGCCCAACCGCCGTTTCCTGAATCTTTTCCCAGGCGTTAATCACATGCCGTTCTTCTGTATGGGTCTGACCAACACAGAAGCGCAGAGTATATTTCCCATCCAGTGCAGTATGCGTTAGATATAAATCTCCGCTCTGGTTCAAGTGTTCCAGCAGCTTGCGGTTGGTCTCATCGCCGCCAATATGCCGGAAACAAATCAGGTTCAGCGGCGCGGGTGCAGCTAATTCAAACGCTTCAGATTCTGCAACCCAGGATTTGAACTGCTGGGCGAGATGGACATGCTGCCGGATGTGGTGCTGCAAACCCTGAACGCCGTAATGACGGATCACAAACCACAGTTTAAGCGATCGGAACCTGCGCCCGAGCGGGACGTGCCAGTCCCGGTAGTCAAAAACCGCGCCTGATTCCGTGGCTTTATTGCGCAGGTATTCGGGCAGCACACTCAGCGAATTGATCAGGGCAGCCCGGTCAGCGACGAAGAAGCAGTCGCAGTCGAAGTTTGTGAACATCCATTTGTGGGGGTTGAAGCAGTAACTGTCAGCCAGTTCAATGCCGTCATGAATATAACGGTACTCGGGACATACCGCCGCAGTGCCCGACATAGCAGCGTCGATATGCAGCCATATGCCTTCCTGCTGACAGATGCGTCCGATCTCCGGGAGCGGATCGATAGCATTGGAAGAGGTAGTACCAACAGTAGCGTTTACAAAGAATGGTGTCAGTCCATCGGCGCGGTCGCCTTGAATTTGTCTCAGAAGCGCTTCTGGGCGCATGGCGAACCCACCATCCACATCAATCAAGCGCAGATTCTGGCGTCCGATCCCGGCTACCATGGCCGCTTTTTCGATCGATGAGTGTGCCTGGTTGGATGTATAGGCGATAAGGCTTCCATCGCATCCGTTTTCGTTGCTCTCTAGACCGGTAGCCCTTTCTCTGGCAGCCAGCATGGCGCACAAAGAAGCGCTGGAGGCTGAATCCTGAATGACACCCCCGCCGCTGGTTGAGGATTTGAACTTACCCGGCAGCGCCAGCATATCAACCAACCAATCCAGTACGTGCGTCTCTAATTCGGTGCAGGCTGGACTGGTCGCCCAAAGCATTCCCTGGACTCCCAGGCCTGATGAGAGCATATCGCCCAGAATACCGGGTCCGGAGCTGTTGGCGGGAAAAAACGCGAAGAAGTTGGGAGACTGCCAGTGGGTGACACCCGGAATGATCAGGCTGGATATATCCTGGAGGACCTTATCAAATTCTTCTCCTTCCTGAGGAGGCCCAACCGGGAGCGTGGACCGGATCTCCCCTGGATTCACCTGCGAAAGCACCGGGAAGTTTTCGATATCCTCATAGTATTCCGCGATCCAATCCACAACCGCCCGTCCATAACGGCGGAATTCGTCCGGGGTCATGTGGTAATTTGATTTGTCAGTCATTGGTTAACCTTTTTTACCCGAGTAACAACAAATTTTTATCCATTGGCGATAATCCGCGAATATTCGCGGACCATACATCAGGAATTTGTTGAATAACCGGAGCCGACCTGTCCGAGCAGGTGGGCGAAAATCGTTCCGATCCAAACGTTGGCGACAGCGCCCACAATAAAAAGCAGGATCCAGCCAATGCACACGATCCACACGAACAGCAGTGAAATCGCAGAAATGAGCATGCCGATCCCGATACTGGCTGCAATCGCCACAACTAGAGCCAGCAGGTATTCTCCGGCATTTCCAAAGATGATATCGAATATTTCCCTGATCTGGAAACACGCCCCGAATTTTCCCTTTCGAGCGTAATTAATCATAACTCCGGGAAAATAAAAAGACAGCAGGATTGCATAGACCACAATGCAGCACACCAGGATAAACAGCGCGATGCCGAACGCGCCAGCCGCGTATTCCTGCAGGTTTTCCTCGGCGGGTATAAAACCCAGAAATATTCCAAACATGGGAAAGATGGCGATTACCAGCACCGGGAGAGAATATATCAACGCGGCCAGCATCAGCAGCAGACCGCTGATAAAATTCTGGCCCAGCCGGCTCCAATCCGGCAGCGGTTCTGGATCGTGGTCTGCGACATTGCGGGTAATCTCAATGATATATCCGATCCAAGCCAGATTGAGGATGGGGACATTAGAGATGATGGCTGCCAATAATGTCTTGCTGATCCATTCCTGGTCTTCTATTATGTAAGTTATCGATTTTTCAATGTTCATTTATCTCTCCATTATGAGCAGCTGAAATTGTTTCAGACAAAGTAATAGTATACAGCGATTAATACCACCTGAACAAGCAGTACAAGTAATAATTTATACTTAAATTCAGATTTGGATATCTTGTGCCTGAAAATATACATGCCGAGTAGCGCCGCGGGTGTACCTCCCGTAAGAGCCAGCAACAATAATACTTTTTCCGGTATACGTGTCATGGTTGAGCTGGCTGCCCATTTATCAAAACCGTAGCTAAAAAAGGTGATCAGGTTTACAGCAGCAAGCCACGAATACAGAAAATCCAGCGAAAAGCTCAACCAGAGGATAATAGCAGTAATTAAAACGGTACAGAATAAAACGAACCCATACCGAAATGCAATTGTATTTCTCATGTTTTGTTATTCGGAATTCAACTGTGTAATCAACGCGGGAAGTTGGGATAAATTTTCAATTTCGTAATAATCACGGTTTAATCTGTCGCTGTCGATATCATTTTCGTGGAACCAGGTTGATTCATACGGGATGAATACCGCTTCTGCTCCTATCTCCAGCACTGGCAGGATATCTGACCTGAGCGAGTTTCCCACCATCAGAAACTCCTCCGGGCGTATCCTGAATTTACGTAAAATTTCGCGGTACGTCTGGCTGGATTTTTCACCGACAACTTCAATATATTTGAAATACGCCGCCAAATCAGACCTGCGAATCTTCCTTTGCTGTTCGAAATTCTCACCTTTCGTGATCAGCATTAAATCGAACGAACCAGCTAATGTCCCCAGAGTCTCGTGCACATCATCAAAAAGCGGTACATCGCTTTTCAACATTTTTTTGCCGTAAGAGACGATATGCATCAATTCATCACCCCTGATATTCCCGCCGGTCAGTTCAAGGGCGGCTTCGATCAATGAGAGGACAAAGCTCTTTATCCCGTATCCATAATAAGCCAGGTTGCCGATCTCAACTTCATCGATCTTATCTGCAACTTGCTTCGGATCGAATTGCGGCGCGAGCAGGTTCTGGAGCTCCTTTTTCGTCTCCTGGTAAACCCATTCATTGTGCCAGAGTGTATCGTCGGCATCGAATGCGATCACATTAATCTTCATCGTATTCTTCAGCGCCTTTCCATTGGTGCAAATTACGCTAGCCTTTAAATTTCATGGATCATTTTTTTCATGTATTCGCGGAAGCCCATCCTTGTCCAGAATGCTTGCGATACTTCATTGGTCGAGGCGACTTCAATTTCAACCCGGAAGACTCCCTGTTCACGAAACCACGGGAGCATATGCTCAAAAAGCTGACGGCCGATGCCGCGCCCGCGATAAGATTCATTAACCACGATATCCGCAACAAATCCATAGTGTGAATGCTTGAAGACCGGTGGATATGCGGCAATCCTGCCCATCGAGAATCCAATGACTTGCTCATCTTCGACAGCCACCATCACCAGCCATTCAGGACTCTCAATATTGCTGCGCGCATATTCCCCGAAGCGTTCATGCCCTTCATCAGAACGCGCGAAATATTCGTCCCTGATTCTATGGAAATCCATCATCTCTTTCCATAGTTCTTTAATGGATTGGAGATCATCAACATGAGCGATGCGAATGTCCATTTTGGTCACCCCAGCAATATTGTTATTGGTTACCTCATGCACCAAATCCATAATAAAAACCCCTGATCGGAGATTATATTCGGGACTGGTAAACCGGCAAACAGTTGGTGAAATGGCGCTGTCCAGGGAAGGATCTGGTCATCTGGATTTCAGTTTTGCGGCGTATTCTTCCCGGAATTTCTTTACCTTGGGCGAGATTACCGCCCGGCAGTACATTGCGTCCGGGTTATTGGCGTAATATTCCTGGTGGTAATCCTCGGCTTTGAAAAATTTTTCGAAAGGAACCACCTCTGTAACAATCGGGTTTTTCCAGATGCCCTCGCTTTCGATTTCCCTGATCACATTTCTGGCAGCCTGTTCCTGGGATTCATCCATATATAGAATAATCGAACGGTACTGTGTGCCCACATCCGCCCCCTGGCGGTTTAGTGTGGTTGGGTCGTGAAATGTGAAAAATATGCGCAGCAGATCGCTGTAGGATATCTGGGAATGATCGAAGGTAATCTGGATCACTTCTGCGTGGCCGGTGCCGCCTGTGCAAACCGCCTGGTAGGAAGGGTTATCTACAGTGCCGCCAGAATATCCTGAAAGCACCTGTTCTACGCCCTGCAGGTCAGCGAAGATCGGCTCCAGGCACCAGAAACAGCCGCCCCCAAGTACTGCTACACTCTCTTGATCGCTTGCTGAAAACATTAAACGCTCCTGTAATTAAATTTCGGTAAATCCTGTGCTGTGAGTTTACTTCAAAATTGCGGGATGGAAATCACTCGGGTCGATACGCGGCGCAGGAAATATCTCCCACAAACTGCGGCAGGTTGGTATGTCCCAGCCCCTGACGGATGGCATGCGCTTCACCGGTATGGAACCAGTAATGGTAGATATTACGGTACAGCATGGTGCCGATGCTTTCCTTATACGGCTTCCCATCCACTTCCAGATAAGTGGGCAGGGACGGCTTGGTAAGCGTGTTTAGATATCCATCGGCGGCTTGCGTGACGCATTCCCAGATAAATTTCATGTCTGCCAGAGGGGGTGAACTGGCTGGTTTCCCATATCCGACCAGATCGTTCAGTCCTGAAACTTCGGGGAGGGTTACCCCCTGCGCCATTTCAACCCAGTACCTGTTTTCCTGGTTCGAGAGGTGACCGATAATCCAGCTGATGCAGTTCATTGGCTCCAGGCGCTTTACGGCGTCCTGTTCGTTCACCCCCTCCAGGCAGCGTGTAAATTCAGCCCGGGAAAATCGCAGTTGATTGACAAGCGCGGTTACTGGCATGGCTTCTACCTTTTTGGTTTCTTGGCCAATTCTTTCGCCCAGGCAGCCTTATCGACAATCGGCGGGGAATAGGATAAGAAGCGATCCAATAATCTGCCAGGGTGCTCTTCGATTATGATCATTTGACGGTGTTCGTCTTTAATGAATTGTTCGTCCTGTGCGTGGTCGAGAAAAGTAATCAGGTTATCATAGTAATTATTCACATTGAAAAAACCGCACGGATGATTATGGATGCCTAACTGCGCCCAGGTTAACACTTCAAAAATTTCTTCAAATGTACCCAACCCGCCTGGGAGGGCGATGAAACCATCCGAGATTTCCACCATGCGCGCTTTACGTTCGTGCATACTTGGAACGACCTCTAAATCTGTCAGTTCGACGGCTGCAACTTCTTTCCTAACCAGTCCTTCGGGTATCACACCGATCACATTACCGCCAGCCTGGATAACGGCAGTGGAAATTTCACCCATTAATCCAACACGACCGCCTCCATAAACAAGTCCTATGCCCCGTTTTACGAGTTCCTCTCCCAGCTGGTGTGCAGCGTATGAAAACGCTGCCTGAGCACCTGGACTTGAACCGCAGAATACACTGATCCGTTTCACGCAAAAATCTCCTCGATGGGTGGTGTTAGTAAATATACCCGCTGTTGGTTAAAAGGGATGGGGTTTGCAGTATATCATATTATCCATCTTTGACTGGCGTCGAATTGACCAGGAGGTAATCGCGCCGGTTTATCTCATAGCGCAGGCAATCAATCCCAAAATAGCGCGCCTGCCTGGGAGATTTTAACCCCAGTTTCTCAAGCACCCGCTGGGAAGCGATGTTATCTGGATGGACGATACCAATGATTGCGTCAAATTTCAAGTTATTAAATCCATAATCCAGGGATAACCTGCCGGCTTCCGTGGCGAGTCCTTTCCCCCAATTGGATTTCTCCAGCAGGTAACCTACTTCATTTTCGTGTGTCTCGGGCAGGTACTGGAGACCGCACCACCCGGCTAATTGACCGGTCTCCGGGAGCTCTACAGCCCACCAGCCATAACCGTGCTCGTTCCACTGCATGATTTGTCTTTCGATCAAGGCCTGCACCCGGCTTATTTCAGGAGGCTCAGTGTTTGGAAAGTACTGCATAACGCCCGGCTCAACCATGATTCTATGCAGAGCGGTGACATCCTCCAGGCAAAAAGGGCGCAGAACGAGGCGTTTTGATATAAGGGTAGGGATGGACGATCGATCCTTCATTTGCATTCAGGGAAAGAGGATTGGATGTACTCAGGCAAATCCGTTTTCATTTTAATATCGTGGGGAGAATATTTCATCTCAGGTCAGCAAGATAACGTTTTAACCGCTTCAAACCCTCTTCAATATTCTCCACAGAATTCGCGTATGAAAAACGCAGGTATCCCTCACCATTCTGTCCGAAATCTATGCCAGGTGTAACGCCCACACGCGCGTTTTCCAGGATGTCGAAGGCGAGTTTATACGAATCGTTTGAGATATGTTTGGCGTTTGCAAAAACATAAAAAGCCCCGGTAGGTTCTACCGTTATCCCAAACCCCAAGTCTTTCAGACCCTGGATGATGAACTTGCGGCGCCGGTCATAGGTTTCAACCATGCGTGCAACTTCATCCCAGGAACCCTTCAACGCGGCGATGCCGGCCGCCTGTACCGCAGCGTTGGCGCAGATGAAAAAATTTTGCTGCATCTTCTGGATAGGCCTGATGAACTCCCTTGGCGCAATCAGATAGCCTAACCGCAGACCTGTCATGGCGAATAATTTCGAGAAGCCGTTGATGACAAATGCGTGATCTGTAAATTCCAGGATAGAGTGCGCCTGCCCTTCATAAACCAATCCATGATAGATCTCATCCGAGACGATATAGGGATTAAACGCGGCGATAGCGCGCATGCGTTCCTTTGAAAGCAGATTACCGGTTGGGTTGGAGGGAGAATTAATGAATATCGCTTTGGTGCGTTCCGTTATTGCCTCCCGGATCGCTTCCGGACGGTACTGGAAACCATCCTCTTCATAAACCGGCACATTGACCGGATCGCCTTCGATATAGCGGATAATATTTGGGTAGCAGGCATAATGTGGGTCGGAGAGGATTACCTGGTCTCCCCGTTCCAGCAAGGCTGAGAATAACAGCAGCAAGGCCGGCGATGTCCCGGAAGTGATCACGATCTGGTCCGGGTCAACCTGCACCCCGTATTTCTCCAGGTAATATTCGCTGATCGCCTCGCGCAGTTCCAATACACCCAGGCTATGCGTGTAATGTGTATGTCCATCATTCACTGCCCGGCAAAGCGCTTCGGAAACGTTGGCCGGGGTATCAAAATCCGGCTCTCCAACTTCAAGATGAATGATATTGATACCGTCACTTTCTAACGCGTGAGCCCGTTCAAGCACATCCATTACGATAAAGGGATTAATCTCCTGTGCACGCCTGGCGATCATTTCGTTTCTCCTATTTATTGGACTAGCAAAATGAAGCTGAGTAAATAATTATAAGCCACCTTCGAAGCGACCATAGGCATTTCGTTGTTTACAAATGGTTACAAGTAATGCGTTTTCCAGGATGATACGCCGGGTATTTTCCATCATTTTGAACACTTCTGCAGATTTTGGTCAAATTATTTCTCAATGAGATTCAGCAGGCATAAACCAACAAAGGGGCAGAGTCACTCTCAAAAGTCCGGGGCAGCGGGTGCGTATACGTGTTGGGCTTTTGCTTTCGGTCCTGGGAGACACCCTTTGGACCTTCGGTTGAATTCCAGTTATATATGATTATGTAACATCGACTTGATAAAAATGAAGGGTCTATTGGAAATGAATTTCTCCATTTTTCTTTATCGCGATGGCCAAACCCGATTTGAGCTGCCCGAATTCCGCCGTGGTTACCGCCACAATTGGAAGCGAGCATTGGTACATCTGTCCGGCGACGATGGAAGCCAGGGCAAAGAAGGAATCAACGCCGGTGGTGATGATGGCAGCCGGAGCAGTCCCGCAGCGTACAGCTTCCAGCAGTACCGCGGTGGTAGTCGATGAACCGCGCGAGAACGGCACTGCCAGGATTTTCCCGGATGCATTTAACCCGGAAAGAGGGTGGCGCCGGTCTGTG
>Ga0180437_10012341_pt1 | contig 10106 bp, 5 predicted proteins | sample SS_ome_4_FD_132410 | JGI IMG/M metagenome (GOLD analysis project Ga0180437, IMG submission 132410) | Hypersaline lake sediment archaeal communities from the Salton Sea, California, USA - SS_3_D_1 metaG | ecosystem: Environmental > Aquatic > Non-marine Saline and Alkaline > Hypersaline > Sediment... | reverse complement strand
TTCGGCCATCTTGAAGAGATGAAGGTCCACGTTCAGAAAGCCCACGATTCTGGTGCTTTGTTCGTTGCCATAGTTGATCCCATCTCTCTGGGGATGTTTCAACCGCCGGGTCACTACGGGGCCGATATTGCCGTCGCTGACGGTCAGGCGTTAGGCAACCCGACCAGTTTTGGCGGACCGGGTTTGGGCGTCTTCGCCTGTCGTCAAGAATATCTGCGCCAGATGCCAGGCAGGATTGTGGGCAAGACGGTGGATGTCGAAGGTAAGCCAGGATATGTTATGACCCTTGTGACCCGCGAGCAATATATCCGAAGGGAGCGAGCTACGTCCAACATCTGCACCAGTGAAGCTCTGGTGGCTCTAGCGGCGGCGGTTTATCTGGCTACCCTGGGCAAGACTGGTCTGAGGGCAGTGGCCGAGCTGTGCTATCACAAAGCACACTATGCCGCTGAAAGAATAGCCAGGCTCAAGGGATATTCCCTGGCTTTTCCCGAGCCTTTCTTCAAGGAGTTTGCCATTCGTTGCCCGGTAGCACCTTCGCGGATCAACCGGGCCCTTCTCAAGGAAAGGATAATCGGTGGCCTGGATATGGGCCACATAATAGACAACGGTATGCTGCTCTGTGTTACCGAGATGAATACGAAAGAAGAGATCGACAAGCTGGCAGAAATTCTAGGAGGATTCTAGCAGCCAGATATGAGTCATCACTACTTGCTGCCTGATATTAGCCAGCCGGGCAAGATCGGGGCCAGTCTCCCGGCTCTGGACGTACCTCCTACCAAGCTGCCCCCTGAGGAGCTACTGCGGCAACAGCTTGAGCTGCCTGAGGTGAGTGAGGTCGAGCTAATGAGGTATTTCACTGCCCTGAGCAAGCTCAATTATGGGGTTGATACGGGCTTCTACCCGCTGGGTAGCTGCACCATGAAATACAATCCGAAATGGCACGAGGACATTGCCAGCCTTCCGGGTTTTGCCTCAATCCATCCCCTCCAGCCGGAGGAGTCTGCTCAGGGTGCCCTGCAGCTTATCTTTGAGCTACAAGAGTATTTAGCCGAGATTACCGGCATGAGCGCCACCAGCTTAGTTCCTATGGCCGGTGCGCAGGGTGAGTTTGCCGGCTTGCTGATGGTGAAAGCGTACCATCGAGACCGGCGGGACAAAGCTCGGAAGAAGATACTATTAACCGATTCCTCCCATGGGACCAACCCAGCCAGTGCCGTTATGTGCGGATTTGAGATAGGCACCGTGGCTTCCGATACTGAAGGTAACCTAGATATGAAGAGCTTGAAATCGGCAATGAATGAGGAAGTGGCTGCTCTGACATTGACCATGCCTACCACTCTAGGTCTATTTGACCCGCGAATGTTGGAGATTAGCCGACTGGTTCATGAATGGGGAGGGCTCCTAGGTGCTGATGGGGCGAACCTGAACGCTTTTCTGGGGCGGGTGAAATTCGGAGAGTTGGGCTACGATTACGTCCAGTTGAATCTCCACAAGACCTTCAGCACTCCCCATGGCGGCGGTGGACCAGGCTCAGGTCCCGTCTGCGTTAAGGAGAACCTTGCGGATCTTCTGCCTTCTCCTTTGGTGACCAAGAGTGATGGCAAGTATAAGTTCTCTACACCGGCCAAGTCTATCGGGCGGATAGCTAACTTCTACGGAAACTTCGGCGTAATGTGCAAGGCTTATGCTTATATCCGCTCTCTGGGCGCTGCAGGACTGAAGGAAATCAGTGAGGATGCAGTGCTAAATGCTAACTATCTCAAGGAGAAGCTGAAACCATACTATCACCTGCCCTACGACCGTACCTGCATGCATGAAGTCGTGTTTTCATCCAAGCGACAAAAGTCGATGGGAGTCCACACTGTAGATATCGCCAAGCGTTTGCTTGACTACGGTTTTCACCCGCCCACCGTCTATTATCCCTTGGTAGTTGACGAAGCACTGATGATCGAACCTACGGAGACCGAGAGTAAACGGACCCTGGATGCCTTTATCGAGGCTATGAAAGAAATAGCTAAGGATGTCGAGCAAAACCCTAAGATTTTGCATACTGCCCCCCACAACACGCCCCTTAGACGGCTGGACGATGTCAATGCCGCCAGAAATCCAGACCTGCGCTGGCAAATGAGGAGTTAGGCCTTTGGATGAACGCGACATAGTGATAATTGGTGGTGGTCCTGCCGGCTATGTGGCAGCAATTCACGCTTCTCACCTGGGGGCCAAAGTGGCTGTGATTGAGAAGGACAAGCTGGGTGGCACCTGCCTGAACCGGGGCTGTATTCCCACCAAGGCGCTTGCAAGGACCGCCGAGGCGCTCGTTAAAGCAAGAGCGGCAGGGGATTTCGGTATATTGATGGACAGCATCAGGATAGACTTTCCCAGGATTATGGCCCACAAAAGCAAGTCCGTTAACCAGCTGGTGTCCGGTGTTGAACAGTTGATGAAATCAAACAAGATACGTGTTTGTCGGGGCGCCGGCCGGATTCTATCTCCCCAATTGGTTAAAGTGAATGGCGAAGAGATAGCAACCAGGAAGGTTGTTGTCGCCACCGGCTCGGAGTCGACCCCACTCCCTGTCCCCGGCACAGATTTGCCCGGTGTGCTGACCACTGACGACATCCTTGAGCTAACGGAACTCCCGGAAAGTCTGGTGGTCGTCGGGGGCAGTCACGTAGGTGTCGAGTTTGCCAGTATCTTCAATGCGTTGGGGACAAAGGTGACCATTGTCAAGAGACGTCCGCTCCGGCCGGAGCGTGTTGACGAAGAGATTGGGCGACGGTTCTCCCAGACCTTACCGAGGCAGGGGATTGAAGTTAAGATTGGAGCTGCTGTCAAAGCTATTGAGAAGAAAGGAGCGGTCCTCAGAGCGGTCTGGGATACTCCGGAGGGCAAGCAGGGGGTTGAGGGGCAGATGGTTCTCATGGCCACCGGGCGTGCGCCCTACACGGGCGGTCTGAACCTATCGGAGCTCGGCATACAGATGGATGGGAGAGCCATCAGGGTCAATGAATACCTTGAGACGAATGTCAAAGGTATTTATGCCATCGGCGATGTTCTGGGCAAGAACATGCTGGCCCATGTTGCCTCTTATGAGGGAGAAGTAGCTGTTGAGAATGCTCTTGGTCGTTCCCGTGAGGCCGACTATCGCGCTGTCCCTAATTGTGTTTTTTGCCACCCCGAGATAGCCGGTGTGGGTATTACCGAGAAAGAAGCCAGCGATGGCGGCATTCCTTACAAAGTGAGTAAGTTTCCCTTTGCCGCCTGCGGTCGCGCCGTGGCCATGGGCGAGACCGCCGGCATGGTCAAGATGATTTGTCGTGCCGGCGATGGCGTAGTTCTGGGACTGCACATCATGGGCCCCCATGCCAGCGACCTTATCGCTGAGGGAGCGCTTTCCATACGACTGGGACTGACGGCCGAAGACATTGTCCACACCATCCATGCCCACCCTACTCTACCTGAGGTCGTGCGCGAAACAGCAATGGGTCAGCTAGACGGCGCCATCCACTTCCAGAGGTTGTAGCACTCAACTGATGACTATCTCTACGCTTACGAAGGCCTGCAGCGTACCTTACCTGGGCATAGTGCCGTATGACCGTGCCCTGAAGCTGCAGGAGGGATTGGCGCAGGCCAGAGCGGAGGGCAGAATTGGCGATGTATTGCTGCTTCTCCAGCACCCGCCGGTTTTCACCATAGGACGTTTCAGAGGAGGGGAGGACATAACTGTGCCTGCAGAGACGCTGGCTCCAGATGGAATAGCTGTTCTTCATACCAATCGGGGCGGCGGCATTACATACCATGGTCCGGGACAGCTTGTCGGCTACCCCATCCTTGATCTCAAAGAGAACGGTCTTGGCGTGCGCGAATATGTATGGAAACTGGAAGCAGCAATAATGAGTGTATTGCTGGCGCTGGATATCCGGGCGCACCAGGTAGCGGAACATCCCGGTGTCTGGGTGGGTGAGAAGAAGATTTGCTCCATAGGCATACACGTCAGCCACCACATTACCACGCATGGGTTTGCCCTCAACGTCTGTAACGACCTGCGGTATTTCGGATACGTAAGACCCTGCGGCTTGTCGTGCCAAGTCATGACCTCGGTTTCGGAGTTGTTAGGGCATCGAGTAGGGATGAAAACTGTCATAGATCAATTACTCCCCTCCTTCTCGGAGACGTTTTGCTTAAGCTGTGAGCAGGAGAGTGATAGATGGCTGTCTATACTAGACGCCCCGAATGGCTGAAGTTAGGCGCTCTTGAGCCCACCATGCTCAATGAGGCGACGAAGTTTGCCCGTGACCTAAAGTTGCATACTGTTTGTGAAAGTGCCCGCTGTCCCAACCGGACGGAATGCTTTTCACAAGATACGGCCACGTTCATGATACTGGGTAATGTTTGCACTCGGAATTGTACGTTCTGTGCGGTGAAGCATGGCAAACCCCAAGCTCCCGACCCGCAAGAGCCGGACCACGTTGTGCAGGCAGTCGACAGACTGAGTCTGCAGTATGTAGTTGTTACATCCGTAACCAGAGATGACCTTCCCGACGCTGGTGCCTCCCAGTTCGCCCATACCATCAGAGCAATCCATAGGCATGATTCAAATATCGCGGTTGAGGTTCTTGTTCCCGACTTTCAAGGGTCGGCCTCAGCCTTGAAAACAGTAATAGACGCCGCCCCTGCTGTTCTCAACCACAATATGGAAACGGTGCCGCGGCTCTACGCCGAGGTCCGTCCCCAGGCGAAGTATCGGCGGTCACTCGAACTTCTTAAGCAAGCGAAACTGCTGGACAGCAGTCTCTTGACCAAATCCGGGCTCATGTTGGGACTGGGTGAAACGCGCGAAGAGGTCATTGAAGTAATGGCTGATCTCAGGCAAGCTGGCTGCGACCTTCTGACGATAGGTCAGTATTTACAGCCTTCGCTAGAGCACCATAAGTTGGTCAGGTACATTCGACCTGAGGAGTTTGAAGAACACCGAGTTGCTGGACAGAGGCTGGGGTTTATCTCTGTGGTGTCTGGCCCGCTGGTACGCAGCTCATTTCACGCTGCCGAGATGTATGCCTCAGCACGCCGGAATCGACGCACAAACCCGGCCGATCTGCAGAAGATGGAGTAGGAGATCTAGCAGGCTCTCCCAAAGGGAACTGAGGTACTCAGTTCTACTCATGCTGGCCTAGTGACTAATATGAGGGGGCTTACGACACGCTTTCTAGAGCTTCCAGAACTCGATAGTGCTGGAGGTCGTTGGGGTTGGTGCGAGCGAGGCTCTGTTCGAAACGAAACTTGCGGTTGTTGGATCGTGGCCAGTGTGCTATTCCTTCAGTGTTTTTGCCGTCCTTCGCAATCCTGTAAAACGGAACAAGTTCGATGATCTCCCGATAGATGTCCGATACTTCGCCATAGCTCATCGGATATCCCAGTGCAGTTGCCAAATCTGAGATAATCTCCCAATTCTGCTTACCGGCCGGTGGCGAGATAGCACGATGCACATGTTGTATCCGGCGCTCGCAGTTGGTGTAAGTGCCATCACTTTCGGCAAAACTAGCCGCGGGAAGGACTACATCAGGGTAGGGTGGTTCTTCGGGAACCACGGTGTCTATGAGCACCGAGAAGACCGGTAGTTCGAAGAAAGTGTTCCTCATGTCGCCAACAGCGTCGCTGCCCATGGCAAGGATACCCTGGATGGTTCCTCTCTCCACTCCCTGGATGATTTCGATGCAACTTCTGCCTTTGGTAACAGGTACAGATTTGCCACCGATAGCTCCAAATCTATACCTGGCAGATGCGTTCATGATTGGCTTCTGCCCGGGAAGGTAGTCCGGAGTCACGCCCATATCAATCAAACCCTGGGCATTGCCTGCGCTGCGGAGGACGACTATACCGGCACCACCGCGCCCTACATTGCCGGTAAGCAATGCCAGTTCACAGACTAGGGCTAATTCGGCCGGTGTGGCCGTATTGGCATCCACTATCACTATCGGGTTCCGAGCACGGACGTATAGTTGTATCGCCTCGATGATTTTGGAGGGCCTTGTCCAGGGTATATCAGCAATCCCTTCCAGAGGATATTTCTTCATAGCTGAGGCAAAATTTCGGAATCCGCTGGTTCTGGCGCTGATGAAGTCGTGATCGACGAGATCATAGGCGATGACATGACCCGCCATTGCCTGAAGCAGGTCCACACTTGTCCGGTGGTTGACCTTCAGAGCAATCCTTGCCAGTGAATCCATTCTGGTGGGATGGGGATTAAGCGTAATCAGCTTGCTGCCCTTTCGGACTGCCTCCCTGACTTTCATGGCAATTACAGGATACTCCTCGGTGATATCGCAGCCGAAGATAAGAACTAGGTCGCTAGCTAGAATGTCGCTGTAAGAACAGGTGGAAGCATCGCTCCCCAGACATCTCATCGTACCCTCATTAACCCCATTAGCGGCCAGGGAACCTATGTTATTGGTTCTCAGGGCAACTCGAGCGAGTTTCTGGACCAGGTAGTTCTCCTCATTCGTCAGTTTGGGGGAAGATAATACAGCTAACGCGTCGCTGCCAATCTTATCCCTGATTCCCTTCAGTCCCCTACCAGCCAGGGCTATAGCCTCGTCCCAACTGGCTTCAACCAACGTGCCATCTCGCCTGATGAGAGGAGTGTGGAGCCGATTCAGGTTGTGAAGCGCCGTCGGGTAGAACTGGCCCTTCCGGCACAGGTTGCCGCCATTCACGGGGCTATCGATCGGGGATGTAACGTTTACTATCTTGTCTTCCAGAACATTCAGTTCCAGGTTACATCCAATCCCACAGTAGGCGCAGGTAGTCGGTACCGGTTCCAGCTCCCACGGGCCCTGTTTGGGCATCTGTGCCTTTGGAGTCAGTGCTCCCGTAGGACACGTTGAGACACACTGACCACAGGACTCGCATGCTGTTTCGCATAGAGGAATATCAAGGGGCGGACCCGCCATGGTATCAAAGCCTCGATTGTAGAACCCTAGAGCGCTGATACCCTCAACTTCATTGCATATTCGGATACAACGACCGCACAATATACACTTGTTCGGGTCTCTTAGGATATAAGGGTGTTCGCTCTCTCTTATGCGCAAATGGTGCTTCAGGCCGCTGTATCTGCTATCGTCCACGGCATATTCGGTAGCCAGTTCACGCAGCTTGCATTCAAATACATCCTGGCAACCACAAGCCAGACAGCGTTCGCTCTCAGTTCTGGCCATATCCTCGCTGAAACCGAGCTCAATCTCCGCGAAACTTCCTTTCCTTGCCTCCAGGTCCAGAGCAGGCATTTCACCTCTGGGCACACGTTGCACATCGGCATAATCTTCGATGTCGATATCCTGCAACTCGCCTTTGCTACAATTGTACGGTTTGCTCGCCGGCGCCATCGGCTGGCCATTGAGATATCGAATTATCGAGATTGCAGCTCGTTTTCCAGCCGCGACTGCCTCGACTACGGTAGCTGGTCCTGAGGTGCAGTCACCACCGGCGAACACGGCCTCCAGAGAAGTCTCCATTGTTTCCTCGTTGACGCTAACATATCCCCGGCGGTCGCAGTTTATCTGCCCTTCCTGAATCCCGGAAGCTTCCATCGTCTGACCAATAGCGCAAATTACGGTATCTAGCTCCATGGCAAATTGCGAGTCCGCTATTGGTTCCGGTCTTCGCCTCCCTGAGCTATCCGGCTCCCCTAAAGCCATTTCAATGCACCCCATCGTGCAAGCCTGATCTTCTCGGGCGTCTATTTTTACAGGTGCTGCCAGAAAGTGAAACTCTACTCCTTCCTGTTCAGCCTGTTCTATCTCCTCATCGTTGGCTGGCATCTCATCCCTTGACCTTCGGTAGACAATGGTTACCTCACTAGCCCCCAGCCTCAAGGCAGTTCGGGCGGCATCAATGGCCGTGTTCCCGCCACCGATAACGGCTACCTTTTGTCCCAGGCTCACATCCTGTCCCAGAGCCACATCTCTCAGAAATCCTATCCCCGAAAGAATGCCCGGTGAGTCCTCTCCTTCTACCTTCATCCTCTGGCTCGCCTGAGCACCAAGGGCCAGAAAGATTGCTTCATAGCCATCACTCTTGAGGCTATCAACAGTGAAGTCTTCACCCAGGCGGGCATTGCAGCGAATCTCATGACACAGGTCAGTGATACTCTTTATTTCCTTATCCAGAATCGCTTTGGGCAGACGGTATTCGGGAATTCCATATCTCAGCATTCCACCTAGCTTCGGACTTGCTTCGAGGATGGTTACCTCGTGCCCCTCCAGAGCGAGATAGTACGCTGCTGATAAGCCCGCCGGACCTCCACCTATAATAGCTATCCTGTGCCCGGTGGCCGGTTTGACCTCGGGGACATAAGGAGTCCTGTCGTTCAGGTCGCAGTCGGCGACGAATCTCTTCAAGGCATTTATCGCCACCGGACCCTCTAACAGGTTTCTCCGACACTTGGTTTCACAGAAGCGAGGGCACACTCGCCCGATGACAAGAGGCAACGGATTATTCTGCTTTATCAGCTTCAGTGCTTCCTGGTACTCCCCATTAGCGATGAGTCCAATATAGCCTTGGACATCTATTCCAGCAGGGCAGGCCAATTTGCACGGTGCAATACAGTCGCCATAGTGGTCGGATAAGAGTAGTTCCAGCGCCATCCGGCGGCTGGCGACAAGCTCGTCGGTCACTGTCCTCACTACCATGCCTTCCGTCAGGGGAGCTGCACAAGCAGGCATCGGTCCCCGGGCACCCTCTACTTCCACCAAGCAGAGGCGGCAGGCCGCGCTGGGCTTCAGCCGTGGATCATGACATAAGGTGGGTATCTCGACTCCGTTCTGTTGAGCGGCTTCCAGGATAGTGCTTCCTGCTTCCGCTTCAACCTTGTTTCCGTTCAGTATGAATGAAATTGCAGCCATTGCATCTCCTTAATGGACAGATATGGCACCGAGACGGCACATACTCATACATAGCCCGCAACGTATACACTTATCAGGGTCTATGAGGTGAGGCTTCTTTTTCTCCCCCGAAATAGCGTCTACAGGACAATACTTGGCACACAACCCGCATCCGGGGCACTTCTCGGTGATAATCTCGTAGGTAATCAGAGCCTGGCATTTCTTAGCCGGGCAGCTCTTCTCCTGGATATGGGCTTCATATTCATCGCGGAAGTACCTCAGCGTGGTCAATACCGGATTAGGTGCCGTCTGTCCCAGACCGCACAGTGAAGCTTTCTTGACACCCTGAGCCAATTCCTCAAGTTGGCCTATATCTTCCTCCTTACCCTCACCTCTGCTAATTCTGTCCAAGACTTCCCGCATGCGTAGCGTGCCTATTCGACAGAAGGTACATTTGCCGCAGGACTCATCCTGTGTGAAGTTAAGGAAGAACTTGGCTACGTCCACCATGCAGGCGCTCTCGTCCATCACAATCAATCCACCGGAGCCCATGATGGCACCGGTTTTGGTAATCGAGTCATAATCTACAGGAGTATCCGCCATGCTGGCAGGGATAACGCCTCCGGATGGCCCACCCATCTGGACTGCTTTAAAATCCAGTCCTTCCGAGGTTCCGCCGCCGATATCAAAGACTATTTCCTTCAGGGATATGCCCATCGGGACCTCTATCAGTCCGCCGCGGGCTATCTTGCCCGCCAGAGCAAAGACCTTGGTGCCTTTGCTCTTCTCAGTTCCATGGGCACTAAAGGCCTCAGCCCCGTTGAGTATGATCCAGGCTACGTTAGCCAGGGTCTCCACGTTATTGATGTTGCTGGGTTTGCCCCATAACCCAGACTGCGCAGGAAACGGCGGACGGAAGTTCGGCATTCCCCGCCTTCCTTCTATGGACGCCATGAGTGCCGTCTCTTCACCGCAAACGAAAGCACCGGCTCCCTGCCTGATGCTTATACTGAAGTCAAAGCTAGAATCCAGGACACTCTCACCGATAAGTCCTCGCTCTCTGGCCTGATCTAGGGCTATCTCTAATCGACGAATCGCCAGCGGATACTCCGCCCGAACGTACAGATAACCTTCGGAGGCCCCGATAGCATAGCCAGCTATCAACATCCCTTCGATAACACTGTGAGGGTCGCTTTCCAGAACACTTCTGTCCATGAAAGCACC
>Ga0180437_10012340_pt1 | contig 10107 bp, 8 predicted proteins | sample SS_ome_4_FD_132410 | JGI IMG/M metagenome (GOLD analysis project Ga0180437, IMG submission 132410) | Hypersaline lake sediment archaeal communities from the Salton Sea, California, USA - SS_3_D_1 metaG | ecosystem: Environmental > Aquatic > Non-marine Saline and Alkaline > Hypersaline > Sediment... | reverse complement strand
CATTTCCGACCACCCCTACAAAAAGCTCGACGAGCTGCTCCCGCCGAAGTGGACGCCACTCCAATAAGCAGAATTTAAGCCTTTATATTCATTTTGTCAAGGTGTGGTTTACAGAGTGGATACGCTTATTCGTCTATATAAAAAATATTTTGGGGGCTCAACTCCAGATAAAATACTAAATGTTAGCCCATAATAAACATAGGATAACGAAATCCTGTTAATTACTATTTTATTTAATGGGAGTAATTATATGAAATGTTTTGGTACTTTTTGGCAAGATGTAAAGGTTGGTAAAAATATAGACGTCTATATTACTATTATAGTTGCTTTGGTGGTTGTAACATTAGATATTTTTAATATAGTGAAGCAAGAAATAGTATCAGCAGCAACTTTAGCATTATTAGCATTAGTTTCTTATAGCTTATTAATTGACAGGCGAACTAAAAAACCTCCATTTATCATTACTTCTGATAATGATACTAATATTGATAATCTTTGTAAATACATCAGTAATAACAAAATTACTATAGCAAAGATGATTCAATATTCAGGTGATAAAATTTCTAGAATAGTCGAACTTTTATTATCAAAAGGAGTCAAAGTCGAATTACTACTTCATTATCCGGGTAATTTACTTGAGTGTTCAAACGAATTCTTAAATAGGTATCAATTAAATAAAATATACCATTTTCAACACAGAGCAAATAATGATTTTGTAAATAGAAAAAACCTTATTATGCGGTTCTATAAAGAGCCTGCTTCAGTCAGAGCAATAAAACTTGATAATAGTTATTTATCGATGGGGTGGTATACTTATAGAAATAGAGATCATATGGAAAATACTACATGGTTATATGGTCATAATAATGCCACTATAATTGTTGACTTAGATATGCCAGAAGCAAGTGATTTAGTTGATAATTTCGATAAGATTTTTCAAATTTTATGGGAAAGTTCTTTTTCTTATGAAGATATAAAAAATGATATAGATTTAATACTTAACCCTTCTTGGGAAAAAGGATGATTTATTCTATAATTTTAATGAAGCTCTCTGAAAAATTAAGAGAGCTTTTTTTGTTGTGGCGGGATTAATTCGCGTGACTTATTCGTCTATATAAAAAAATCCATTACCGGAAAATGAAATTTGAAAACATTTACATTCTACTTCCTCTAAGAGTAATTGTAAATACTTCTTCTGCTTATTAAGCCACTTCCTGAACCGCAATTGAACCTTACTTTTGATCTTCCATCAAGACGGATTTTGAAGGATTGAATTCATTTTTTCTAAATCCCAAATATAAACATCTCATTTCAGGGGGTTAATTCACTAGGATATTATTAGGTTATGTGTCTATAAGAATCACAAAAAATGAAAGTAACCAATAGAAATAGTAAAAAAATCATTGACACTATTATCGATCTTACAATTGATTTAAAGAATTCTATTTTAAAGCTTATAAGCATATTATTAAAAAAAGAGCATGTATTTTCATTTCTTTCATCAATATTTCTGTTATCAATAATTGTGATATTTTTATTAGTTAAATATAATTATGTTAAAATCGAATTTATTAAATTAGTAGAATCTAATTCATGTATTGAAATTAGTTTAAAGAAATATAGAGCTGAATCTATCTTTGATGGTAGCTTTACAATTACAATTGATGACCATACAAAAGGAAAAGCGAATTTATCAGTAAGAAGTAAAAATGGTTCAACTAAGAAAATATCTCTTAAATGCCTTGGAGATATTAATACCTTTTATATAGATAATGTGAAATATCAAATTGATTTGAATGAGACAGAACAAAATTCAATAAAAGTAACCATAATAAAATTAAAATGAAATACTTTAAGGAGGATTGAACCATGAAAAACCAAAAACCTTATATTATTTTTGTTTTATGTTTTGCTTATGTTGTTTTTTATTCAAATATGTGCTTAGCTCAATGTAGCTATGATTTTGAGAAAACTCGACAAGGCTGGGTAGTCGAAACACATAAAGATGTCAGAGGGGCGAAATCTGCTACAATATCAGATTTAATTTCATTTAGTAAGCAATATAGTTTAAAGGTTACCTTAGAATTATCAAAGCAGTCAGAAAGTACCTCAAATGGGGAAGTCAGAGTTGATTTTAGAACTCATCCTCCATTTGAAAAAGCTGGGATTCTTGATCTTGAGAATTGTTCAATTACCACATATGTCAATTTTCCAGAAGAATTTGAGGGTGCCGCAAGTAGTCCAAATGGTGTTCAACTTTTTGCAAAATCCTATGAAAAAGATTCAAATGGAAATGAAATTTGGGGTAATCTTTACGGACGTTGGGTTAATGCTACAGGAATGTCAGATGAATGGGTAGATATTCACCTGTTTATATCAAAAGATCAAGATGATGACATCTATATAAAGAATTTTAATCCGAAAAAAGTCTGTATGATAGGTGTTAAATTTGGTTTGGGGGGAAATGCTCCTAATGATATTAGCTTTATTGGTGATGTGTTTGTTGATTGTGTTATTTTTAACCAGAAAAAATAAATAATATTTTAATACTTAAAGAAATCCACCGACGTAGTCGGTCGTCCACGGTTACCTTTTGCGGACGAAGTCCGGGTCGTTTAATACCACCGACCTGGTCGGTGGTAGTTTATTTTTAGGTGATAATAGTGATGAATAATAGCACTATGAAAAACAAAATAACTACGTTATTACCAATTTGTGTAATATATAGTTTAATTTTGACTTTGACAGCCTTTGCTCGTGGAGGTGAAGCAACTAGTGGAGAGCCCAAAGAAGTCATTACACCTCCACCAGCCCCACTCCCATCTATTGGGAATCAAGTGCGAGCAGGTCACTGGATGGAAGGCATTAATTGGCCTTGGGATAACTATGGCGGCGACTTTGGTTTCAATTCATGGGGTTATCGCGGCCTATCCAATCAGGGTCCATCTGGCTGGCGAAGAGAAATTCGAGAACCCGATCATGCAGCCAAGAGACTCTTCTGGGCAAAGCGTGACAACGATGATTACTGCCTAGGAGTGGAAGTAAAGCTAGATGGAGCGCTCTCCAGTGCAATTATCTATTTTCATATAGACGAACTAGCTGATAAAGGAATAGGAAAAACTTTGGATCTAACAGGACAAACAGTCACGGTCCAACTGTACCTGCCATCGGGCATAAAAGGTCCCCAAAGCGCTCCCAGCGGTGCAGTATTGTTCTTTCAAGATAAAAATTGGAGATGGGCAGAAACTGACTGGAGGAATATTGAAATTACGAATCGATGGATTAGGATATCCGCTAATCTAGATATTCTATCCAGAAAATATTTTAGGTTTACCCAAACCCATATTCGAGCCGTTGGAATAAAGATAGGTACAAATAGCAGAGCTCATCAATTTTCATATCAAGGTTCTTTTTATGTCGATAGTTTGATGGCTTCTCGGGCTAAGGAAATTCAGTTTGATTTTAGTAGTCCCAATACTCGAACTGAAAACGAGATGATAGATGTCGCTAGTTTGAAAGTTAAAATGTTACGATGGTGGCTATTTGCAGATAGTCGTGCTGGACTGAAATTTGATTCAACTGGATTCGTTACAGGCCTTGACTCGTTATTTCTCGATGATTTCGACGAGATGATTCGACTCGCTCGTTCTTCTAACATGTATCTTGTTCCTGTGCTTTTTGACTTCTTGATGGGAGGTGAAGCGAAACTAGTGGATGGAGTCCAAACCTATGGACATGCTGATCTAATCAATGATCCGGCTAAACGTCAATCTTTATTAGAAAATGCAGTTTCCGTTGTTTTTGATAAATTAATTGAAACCAATGAAGTCGTGATTATTGATCTATTCAATGAGCCAGAGTGGTTGCTTCTCGATTCGGATATCGTAATTCCGTCAGGAAAACGCCCTCCTGAAATCAAAACAGGTGGCGTAGTTGCTCTCAATACAATGAAAACGTTTTTTTCGGAAATAATAGCCCTGTATAGACAGAAAAGCTTAAATCAACTCTTGACTGTCGGAAGCGCAAGTCCCCAATGGGTAACATTATGGAAGGATCTGGATTTCGATATTGCACAGTTTCACTTGTGGAATGGAGCAGGACAGATTGATGACAGCTTGCTGTTTAATTTTCCGTCTCCTATAAGTGAGGTCCCAACTTTTCTTGGAGAGTTTACAACATTATCTGATCTATCCTTACAAAATACATGTGAAATTTTTACAAATGCTTGTAATCTTGGATATGCAAGTGCTTTTCCGTGGGCATATAGAGCGAAGGACACCGCATCACTTCCCTTACTAGGTGAGGAATCGCAAAATTGTATATCCACATTTAATTGTCCAATAGCTGTTGTTGTAGAGCAATTTGAGAATGAATTACCAAAAGACTATATCCTTGAACAGAACTTTCCAAACCCATTTAACCCAACTACGACTATCCATTTCGGTTTACCAAGGGCCGCGCATGTCACTCTTAAGATATACAACATAATCGGGCAAGAGGTAGCTACTTTACTATCTGGTAATTATCCTGCAGGTCGCTATGCGACGACATGGGATGCTACCGGACAAGCTTCAGGAGTGTATTTCTTCATATTACAAACTGATGAATTCAAAAAGGTACAAAAGATGTTGCTTTTAAGATAAATTAGAGTATCACGAACATTCGTGCGTAAATGTACGCTAAGAAGAATTCACAAAAGGCGTGAATTGCGGGATGAATGAACATCCAATGGCGGTTGTCTCAGCGCCACTTAAATCTTCTTTAATCCTTCCTTCCAAACCACCATCTTTTCTTTTTGGGCTTGAAACGCATTTTTTTGATTGAGGTAGAGTTTGATACCTAAAATCAAAAAAGCCTCTCTACGGGCTGGTGAGGGGGGTAATTTTGAGGGATTAAAATTGATATAAAGCTCTCTAAGAATTTTAGAGAGCTTTTTTTGTTGATTATGTGGGATTTAATTGTTAAATTTGTTCGTCTATTTTACAATAAAGATTGTGGAGAAACTTTGGGGCGATTAATTTAGCAGGATATTATTATGTTCGGCCGATAGTGATTTGGAGGAGATCGTGGAGATAAATGTTAGCGAACTTCAAAACTATTTATCGATGATATTTGAGCAGATTCGTCATGAGAATGACCTCTTGAATCATAGGACTACGTGGATGCTGACTGTCCAAGGGTTGCTATTTGCTGCGCTTGCCCTTTTTCTTAAGGATAGACCAAACAGGCTTGCGGCTTCCATAGTTTGCTTGATAGGTATCGTAAGTTGCGTATCAATGGGGTATTCTCTTTGGGTAGGAGCGAGATTATTAAATGAACTCAACATTCACGCCAATGAATTGTCCAGCATAGTTGCGAAAAATCTTAGTATTAAAGCGATAAAAACAACAGCTACTGCGTCCTATGCTTTTCTGCTTCCCTGGAAGTTGCTACCATGGTTCTTCGCAGTAGTCTGGTTCATTCTTTCTGTGCTTGTGAATACCACGTTCGTCCATGATGCTTAAGGGGACGTGAGGACTGGAAACACATTTTAGGTATCAAACCATTACTTGCCAAAAGATCGTTTAAATACGGGCTTGTGAGGAGCTAATTTTGAGGGATTAAATTTGAAGTTAGATTAAAAAAGCTCTCTAAAATCTTTCAGAGAGCTTTTTTTGTTGTGGTGGGATTAAATTGCTTGACTTTTCCGTCTATATAAAAAAATCCGATACCGGAAAATGAAATTTGAAAACATTTACTTTCTACTTTTTCTAAGAGTAATTGTGAATACTCTTCCTGCTTATTAAGCTACTTCCTGAATTAACACTGAATCTTAATCTTACTGTTGACCTTATAACTAGATCGATTCTGAGGTTAGGTGGATTTATTATAGGTAAAATTATTGACTATCAATTTAACGATGGTATTTAATATGTTTGATTTAAAAAATATCCATGCAAGAGAGTCTCTTAGAAAAAATTGTCAAATATCTAACATTTCTCTTTCAATAATTTAATAATATTTCTGTCATACAATTCTATATTTGAACAATTTAAACATTTTTGGAGGTCAAAATGAGTACGAAAACCATAGTAGGACATGAAATTTATGATGAAGATCTAATTGCTGTTGATACACTGATCTTTCAGCCAGAAGCGATCCTGGAGTTTTCGGGCAATGCTATAAGAGAAGGTGGTGGCAGTTTAAGGATTATTGCACGTACTATCAAATGTGACCAGGAGAAGCCTGGTAGTATTGTCTGGCAAAAACCTGGATTTTCGCCGCACCGTAAACATCAAAAAGCGTCTGCAGGTCCGCCACACCCTGGACCTAGCAACAAATTTAAACGCGGCAAAACAGGTAACAACGGCGTTAACGGAATCGATGGAGATAAGGGCGAGTGAGGAGCTAATGCTCCTACGTTAGAACTATGGATCGCAAAGGTTGTAGGTGCTGGCCCAGAAATTGATATGCGTGGTCAAGAGGGACAAGTTGGTGGACCAGGTCAAGACGGTGGTGATGGGGGGCCAGGACAAAAAGGACAAAAAGCGAGTTCTGGATGGTTTGACTGTAGTAGAGGGGGAGGTTATGGGGGACACGGTGGCTCCGGTGGCTCCGGTGGCGATGGTGGTGATGGTGGTGATGGCGGCAAGGGTGGATTAGTCTATATATTTGCTCCGACAGAATATCATGACGTGATAGATATTAAGACTAATGTAAAGATGCAAGGGGGTGATGGGGGTGATGGAGGTTCACCGGGTAAAGGCGGTGACGGTGGTGAACCTGGCAAAGGTGGATCTGGACAAGATCCATGGTGTAAAGACGAAACTAACAATAAAAATCGGTGGGGTAACCCCGGGACAAGGGGTCGTGATGGTTTTGCGGGCAGCAAAGGAGAAGACGGTGCTGAAGGTGATTCCCGCATTGTCTACGTCCCCGAAGAAACTATAGATCACCTCCTACAGGAACCATGATCAGATCACGCGTGTGGCCTTGATTGCTATTCAACCATGGCCACCCAGAGGCTATTTGGGATGTTGTCTAACAATACTTTTAAAAAAAGATTATGGAACTGAAATATGGGATCGTAGTAGCAAACTGAAGCGCATTTTGAACCTCTCAAACGCTCTCTAAGCGATTTTTTTGGATTTTTGGATACCTAAATTCAAAAAAATCCTCTCTACGGGCTTGTGAGAGGGTAATTTTGAAGTGTTAAATTGATATGAAGCTCTCTAATTTTCTAATTATTCCATTACAGGTTGGCGAATGTAACTCCTGCCTTTAATATTTAGAACTTAATAAAAATTCTACAATTTTAATTAAAGAGCTTGTCCAGTTAATGGTATTATTACGCCTATTTTGATATTTAGTCACTGCTTTCAATCGCCGCAATCTTTAAGGCTTCTCGACCAATCTATTCGTTGGTTTTTTGGCTTTGTTTATTGGCAATTATGACAAAGCTTTTCCGCTTAATAGCCCAACGATCGCACCAAAGCCCATCTTAACAATGGTTGAGAAAATTTCGAATAATTGACTTTGCGTTGGATTGAGGCATTCAAGGCAAGATAGGCATACACAGCCAACGGTTGCCAGCAAAGTAAAGCCAACAACCGTAAAAAATATCAGATTGAAATTTCGATTTGAATTCATTTTGGGCCTCCAATTTTTTTGTATGAGCATCATGAAGACAATCAAATGTTCCCCATGTAGCAACTTTTGGTTTGTTTGACATTCCCAATTAAATTCTTTTAACATGCACATTCTACTAATAATCACTTGATTTTACAAATATAAGAATCAAGTATGATTTGAGTAAAAATATTGCTAAATAATGCCTAAGGCCTGAACGAAAACCCTGGTTGTCGAGTGAAGCGAGATGCCGGGTGTTTAAAGTGATTATTGTTTTTTATAAAGTTGTAAAGACAACCGGTGACCTCCCTTCGGTCGGACAACCAGTGTAGATGACTTTTCGTCCAGACATTATTTAGATTAGATAGACCCCTTCGGGGTTAGATATACAAAAGTGCTTATTTGCAGAAAAATATTTATAATATTTCAATAAATTCTCAAAAAAATTTTTTAGAATTCCTATTGCGTGGAGCGCAGTTAAACTTAGCCGCCGTATGCTACACTTTAGTAATTCCCAAATCACCCTCTCAAACCCTCTCTAAGCGACTTTTTGGGATCAAGTAGTTTGGATACCTAAAATGAAAAAAAGTCTTTCTACGGGCTTGTGAGAGGGTAATTTTGAGGGATTGAATTTGAAGTTAGATTAAAAAAGCTCTCTGTAATTTTTAGAGAGCTTTTTTTGTTGATTTGTTGGGATTTATTTGGTTGGCTTATTCGTCTTTAAGTATAAATTGGAAGCTAATCATAAGGTTATGCGAAACAATTTAAATACTTTTTGGTTGCAAGCATAAAACATTGTTTTGCGAATAATTTATCTTGAAGTCACTTAAAGTAAGTGGATTATTTGTATAGGAGAACCATTGCCTTTTAATTTATCAAATCGTGAGTATCCTGGTGCTAAGAAATATTGGCAATCAGAATTACCCGCTTTCTTCGAAAGGAGTAAAATTACATTTCATCAACTTAACAATCGCCGTCGTTTGTTCCGAGTGATCATCGCATGGATTTTTATGTTATCAGGCCTTGCAATATACTTGATACCAATTATTATTTCAGGAATTGATTCTAATAATTTCTACAATTATTGTATTTTGGGATCAAAAATTTTGTCTATAATTACAGGCATTGGCCTGTGTCTTATTGGAACCATAATGTTAAAGCATTGGAGAAAACAGGTACCTACAGATATTCACTATGTACTCAAGACTTCGAATAAACAACCTATATTATTAGTCCGCAATTTCTCTTTAGACAAAGTTGATCTATTAAAGAAATCACTGTCAATAGTGACTTGGGCAAATGGCATAGCTGATGCAATGAAACCTAATTTTGAGGCCATCCTTTCAAAAGCATTTAAAAACTTGGGACCGTTGATTGCTTTAGGTAGGTCATCTGAGGCTTTATTGCCTGGAGCAGTGGCTAGAGCGCAGGTAGCTGATGAACATTGGAAAGATGCAATAGCTGAGTTATTAACTCGTGTTCAACTAGTTCTTTTCATTATTAGCGACTCATCTGATGGTTTGGACTGGGAATTAGAAAATATACCTGTTCTATTTCCGAAAAACGATATCATATACTTCTTGCCTTCACAAAAATTTCTTGGTGATAAAAAACGCTTTGAAAGAGCTCGAAAGGTATTTCTCAAGCTAATGGGACAATATAAAAACAATCTGCCGATCGCCCAAAAGTTAAGAAAGAATATTACAATGTTAATTTTTGATGAAGGTCTTCCTCTAATTCAATCGTTTCGTGGAAGTGACGCTAGTTCAATATTAACTGCCTGGGAGAAAATTCAAGTTCAAAAAGAGAGAAGCTCTCCTGCCCAAGGAAAAATAGGAGCATCATCGACCTATTTCTGTGAAATCTGCAAGAAACTGAAACATATAGAAGAAATAGAAATTGATAGAGAAACTGAAAAAGCTTATTGTGATTCATGTGGTGTGGCATTTCCACAATATGTATTTGATTTACTAAAAAATTACAATTAAATAAGCTCAAACGTGCAAGATTTATAAAGGTATTCACTTCAATTAGGAAGGGACTAATTAACTCGTTCGTAAAGAATATATTATATTAACGCATAACATCTTGCTGCACCGGATTGAAAACTCCGGTTCTTTCAGGCAGTTTTGGCGGTCTTAAAAAGTTCAGTTCGTCACATCGGTTGTACCTGAGGCGTTTTCAACCCGCGAGCACATTGTTACCCCTTCTTTCCAAACCACCCTCTTTTCTTTTTTAACCTCTCAAACCCTCTCTAAGCGAGTTTTTGGGATCAAGTAGCACCACTGAACCTAAAGTCAAAAAAAGCCTCTCTACGGGCTGGTGAGGGGCTAATTTTGAGGGATTAAATTGATAGAAAGCTCTCTAGATTCTTTCAGAGAGCTTTTTTTGTTTGTGGTGGGATTATTTTACTTGGCTTATTCGTCTATATAAAAAATACGTAACCCGTAAGATGCTTTTTTAAATTGTCTAATTTTTTACAACTAATCTCAAATCACT
>Ga0180437_10012339_pt1 | contig 10107 bp, 8 predicted proteins | sample SS_ome_4_FD_132410 | JGI IMG/M metagenome (GOLD analysis project Ga0180437, IMG submission 132410) | Hypersaline lake sediment archaeal communities from the Salton Sea, California, USA - SS_3_D_1 metaG | ecosystem: Environmental > Aquatic > Non-marine Saline and Alkaline > Hypersaline > Sediment... | reverse complement strand
ACTATTTCTTCATTTGCGATATCAATTAAAACTTTTTTTGCAAATTCATCATCAATAGATTCAGCTAATTGTGTATACAATTGTACCGCCTCATATTCAGCAGCAACCATGAACCGTATTTCGCGAATTAATTCTTCTTTTGTTAGTTTTCTGTCTGCTTTCATTCCACTAAAAGCTCGTCCAAATTCTGGCATATTAAATCTCCTAAGATAAAAGTTAAAATCATATTTTAATCAAGTTTTTTGCTTGTAGCAAGAAAAACGATCACGGCAACGGTGCTTGTAAAAGCTCCAAATAAAAATGGAGCTTCTGGTTTTATTTGCCAAAGTATGCCAGCTATGAGGCTTGCGGGTAGTGCGATGAGTCCTACGACGGTGTAGTAGGCGCCAAGACTTGTTGCTTGTAAATGACCAGTTGAAAGATCAGAAACAAAAGCTCTTTGGTTAACATCAATTAAGGCATTGGCCATGCCATATGCGGCAAAAAGAAAAATATATGCGCTTATGGAGCTAAGAAATGCAAATCCGATGGTAGTAAAAGTAAAAAGCGTATAGCCCATGAGTAAAACTTTTTTTCTTCCAATTTTATCAGATAAGTGACCGAAAGGTATCGAAAGGCCGGCATAAAAAATATTAAATAAGATGTATAATAATATTGGTATGCCGATTGCATATCTTCCATCAAAAAGGCCTTGTGCCCTGAGAATAAAAAACATGTAACTGAAATTTGCTAGAGCAAATAGTCCTGCTATGCAAAGAAAGAGTTTTAACTTTTTTGGTAATCCCAAAAGGGTAATTTTTAATGTTATTTCTTTTTTTTTTACTTTTTTTTCTTTTACAAAATAGAGTGGTATAAGGGAAGTAAATGCAATTACTGCCGAAATTATAAAAATAGTTCTAAATCCAAGTCCCATAAACCAATAAAGTATAAATGCAAAAATTGAACCAAGTATTGCGCCAGAACTGTCAAACGCGCGATGGATACCAAATCCTTTTCCTTTTGCTTTTGGCATTGATTCTGCGATAATTGCGTCCCGTGGTGCGTCACGAATACCTTTTCCTATCCGTTCGAATCCAATAAATAAAAGTACCTGCTGCCAAGTTCTGGCTGCCGCAAGTAGAACCTTAAATATACTAGAAGCAAGATAACCTGAGAAAACTAATATTTTTCTTTTTCCCGTTTTGTCCGAGATGTATCCGGAGAATACTTTTAAAATACTTGTGACACTATCCCGCATCCCTCCAATTAACCCAATTGCGAGACCTGCTCCGCCTAGTGATTCAATAAAAAGTGGAAGTATTGGTAATATTGTTTCGCTGCTCAGATCGTTAAGAAAACTAACTACTCCAAGCAATATGATATTTAGGGAAATACTACTCCTCTCTCTTTCCATTCGATCTTCCTCTCGTTTTTTAAGAAATTATAAAAACTTCTTGGGCATATAGCAATATATATTTGTTTATAGTATCGGCGCAATATTTGGTATAATATTGTTTGTTATTATTTTTAGTATTGTTTTTTTTGAAATTTTATCGTTGTAGGAGTATCGTGAAAGTTGTAAAGGAAAAAATTTCAATCGAAGAATTGAAAGATATGTCGAAAAAAATGTTTGGGCGTTAGGTTAAGGCTGTAGTAGACGTCGAGCAAGAAACTATGGTGGTAGATGCTGAACTTCATGCTGACCAAGAAAGTTTGCTTTTGGAAAGGGGTTCAAAACAAGTTGATTTGTGGGGTATAAATATATATCCAAATAAAATGGGCGATGATAAATGGATAGAGTTTGATTCCATGATAAATATTCGTCCGTCATGGGGAAATAGCAGCCGTGGTGTAGATGATCCGAAAGTGCAAGAAAAGATAATAAAAATTGTTAACAGATTGGTAGAGAAATGATAATACACAAGGAGCTTGCATCAGGCCGTTGGTTTAAACTATCACTTCTTGAGCAGTTAGCAAATATAGGAAGTGATGTTGTGAGAACTATAAAATGGAAAAATGAGGGTGACTTAGAGTGTAGTCGAGAAGCGTTTGAAAGAGCTTTAGAGCTTATAGATCTAACTGTTGCAGATTCAAAAAATAGGGGCAGACTCAAAGAAATTTTGCGTGCAAGGGAGGCGCTCGTAGATTACTTTCTTTTCGATAATATTTACGGTTCCTCCGATAAGTTGTGGGAAAATTATTTTTATCATTTTAATTATGCAGCAGCGTTGGCAAGAGGTAAGTGATTTCAAAAGATTTTATTTTTCCATGCAAATGCTTTTTTTTATCGATCATAATTGGATTTTTACCCCAGTTTGCTTTTTTGTCGCCACAGATTAATAAGGCCTTTTTATAGTGTTTTAATGCTTTTTTTCTTTTGCCCAATAAGTCAAACATGTGCCCTTGCCAGGTGATTACTAGGAAATCATATTCTTGCCAAAGTTCTGGGTTTTGTTCTTTTAGAAAAGATTCCGTTTTTTGCAAAGCGATTAAGCCTTTTTCATAATTATTTTTTTGTGAAATAAAATATGAGGCCAGGTAATTCCAAGCGGGATCTTGTATATTTTTCTTAAGAGCTTCTTCATAAATATCTAAAATTAATTAAAATATGAGTCAATAGCAATAGTAAGTAATTTTGATATTTTTGACAGTGATATCACGCTGGCCTTTGGTGTATGCATATGATATATTCCAAGGACAAAAAGAAGCAGGTAGCAGGGCGTAAAGTTTATAAGTAAATTTATAACTGTTTCTATAGGGTTTGTTATGTGTAAAGAAATTCTTTCTGGTAAAATAGTTGCGTTAAAAATGTTGCAATTCCATTTTTGAGTGGAGGCAATTTTTGTAGAACAAAAAAAGATAAACAAGAGTTAGCGAATATAGCTATGAAAATAGTTGTTGATTTTTCTAACAAAAATGCGAATACTTTTAATGAAATAAGATTTGTTTTATTTGATAAAAGTAGTTTTGATTTATTTAAGTGGAAATAAATAGCTAAGGGTATTATGGTTATTACAATTGATGGGCCAACAGCTAGTGGTAAATCAACGGTTGCAAGATTGATTGCAAAAGAGCTGGGATTTTATTATTTAAATACCGGATATTTGTATCGGGCGGTTGCTTATCTTTTGATAAATAATTGTTCATACAAAGATGATGATCTAAGAAATCCAGATCCTTTGGATTTAGAAAGATATTTAGACCCTAATAAATTAATTTATGATTATGATGAAAATTATAAAGAACGAATTATTTTTGACGGGCAAAATATCACACCTTTTTTAAAAACAAGTTTTATAGACAAGGGTGCTTCGATTATTAGCGCAAGCAAAATAGTCAGAGAATTATTGTTGCAGGTTCAACGTGTAGCGGCACAAAAATTCAATCTTGTGGCAGAAGGTAGAGATACAGGATCTGTTGTTTTTCCAGAAGCTGATATAAAAATTTATTTAACAGCTTCTGTCAATACAAGGGCAGAAAGGTGGCGAGCTGAGCAGATTGAAAAAGGCAATAAGTTTTCTTTTGAAGAGGCGGTAAATATTGTAAAGGATCGTGATAAACGTGACAGGGAACGTGAAATATCTCCGCTTGTAATTCCTGACAATGCTATAGTGGTTGATGATACTAATCTTGATATTAGGCACACACGGAAAAAGGTTTTGGAACTTATTAGGGAAACAAAAAAAATAGAGCAGAGAGACTAAGTTCTCGGCTCTATTTTTTAGAAAATTTAATTTTATTTATGCATGTAAACCTGGAGCATGCATTTTTTTGCATTTGCTGCAGTATACTAATTTTTTGGTTGATTTTTTTACAGGTTTTTTTACCTTTTTAGGCTTTTTAACTTTAATCTTTTTTGTTTTTTTTACCTTTGGTTTTTTTGCTTTGTCATCTTTTTTACAAGCTGGTACGAGGGCCATGCCTGCAATACATAGAAGTATGAGTAATCCTTTTTTCATCACATTCTCCTTAAAAAGAGGTTATTAATTTATAACATCATTTATATGATAAGAATAGTTAATTCTAATTTGCAAGAGTTTGGTGAAAAAAATAGTTTTACTTTTTTTTGCTTTTTGATTTTTTTCTTTTTTTCTTGAAAACAGCTTTTTCAAAAGCAGAATTTAAAACCTCATCCATATTTTTTACAAAGACAAGTTTTATGTCGCTAAGTGTTGTTTCTTGTAAAATTTCCTGAGCATCATCTTTGTTCTCTTCTGGTAAAATTAATTTTTTTATTCCATGTTGTTTCGCCGCAAGAAATTTTTCTTTTAGTCCACCAATTGCAAGGACTCTTCCTTGGAGTGTTATTTCTCCTGTCATGGCAAGATGATTCAATACTGGATTTTTTGTCAAAGCAGAAATCAAAGCTACACACATTGTTATACCAGCAGAAGGTCCATCTTTTGGTATAGCACCTTCTGGGATATGAATGTGAATATCTTTGGATGTGTTGAAAGATGGCCTTAGTCCCAATTCGGCTGCTCTTGATCTTATGTAACTTAAGGCTGCGTGAGCAGATTCCTGCATAACCTCACCTAGTTGACCAGTTAAAGTTACGCTTCCTTTTCCAGACAAAACAGTTGTTTCTATTTCAAGAACGTCGCCACCAACTTCTGTCCATGCCAGTCCTGTTGCAAGGCCTATTCTTTTGTTTGTTTGGTTTAAACTTGTTTTTCTGAATGTAGGATTTCCAAGCCACTCTTTTATCTTCTTTTCCGTTACGGTTACATTTGTGTTTTTTGATTTTTTCAACAGTTCCTGAATTGTTTTTCGCATTAATTTAGCGGTAACTCTTTCAAGTTGTCTTACCCCAGCTTCTCTTGTGTATTCAGAGATTATTTTTTGTAATGAATTTTTTGGTAACTTAAATTGTTTTGTGTTAAGACTATGTTCTTTTAAATTTTTTGGTATAAGAAATTTCTTTGCTATTTCAGCTTTTTCTTCTTCCGTGTATCCTGCAAGGTGGATAATCTCCATCCTGTCAAAAAGTGGATAAGGAATTGTGTCGATCATATTCGCTGTTGCAATAAACATAACTTTTGAAAGATCGTAGTTAATATCTAAGAAATGATCTGTGAAATATTTGTTTTGTTCAGGATCAAGCACCTCTAGTAGTGCTGATGCAGGATCTCCATGTATGTCCTGAGACATTTTATCAATTTCATCAAGCACAATAATTGGGTTTATAGTTCCTGCTTTTTTTATTGCCTGAATAATTTTACCCGGCAAAGCTCCAATGTAAGTTCTTCTGTGTCCTCTGATTTCTGCTTCGTCTCTGACGCCGCCCAAGGATATTCTTACAAAATTCCTACCCATGCTTTTGGCTACGGATTGCGCAAGAGAGGTTTTTCCTACCCCAGGAGGGCCTACTAGGCATATAATCGGTGATCTTTCCAAAGTTTTTGAGAATTTTTTTGCAGCTAAGAATTCTATAATTCTTTCTTTAGGTTTTTTTAGCCCAAAATGTTGCTTATTTAATATTTTTTCTGCTTGAGTAATGCTGATATTATCCTTGCTTGCTTTTTTCCAGGGTAACGAGGTTAGCCAGTCCACATAGTGCCTACTTACAACTGCCTCAGCCGAAAGTGGAGGCATCTGCTCAAGCCGTTGAAGTTCTTTATCTAACTTTTGAGTTGCCTCTTTTGAAAGGCCTAACTTTTTACTTTTTTCTTTAATGTCATTTAGCTCGTACGCATGATCTTCTCTTCCAAGTTCTTTTTGGATAGCCTTCATTTGTTCATTAAGGTAATATTCACGCTGATTTTTTTCCACCTGGGTTTGGATTCTTCCCTTAATTTTTTGTTCTGTTTGCAAGATTTCGATCTCTTTTTTCAAGTGCCTACAAACTTTTAACATCCTGTCTTGTAGATCGATTGTTTCTAATATATCTTGCCTGTCGTTAAATGTGAGGTTTATTTGAACAGCTATCGTATCTGTGATATAGTCCATGTCCTCAGTTGTTTTTACCGTTCCTATTAGCTCAATTGGGGCCTTTTCGTTAAGTTTTGTATAGGCGATGTAAAGTAGTTTTAATTGGCGCCATATAGCCTCCAACTCTACTTTATTTTCAACATTTGTAGTTGGGAGCTCTTGGTAAAATATTCTTTTAAATCCTTCATCAGGTTCAATTTTTGTTATTTTTGCTCTGCAAAGGCCTTCTGCAAGAATCTTTAAAGAACCATTAGGCATTCTCATGACCTGTAAAATAGTAGCCTTTGTACCTATTTTAAAGATATCATTTTCTGTTGGATTTTCAGTTGTAGGCTTCTTTTGAGACGTTATAAAAATCTCTTTATTATTTTTAAGTGCGAACTCTACTGCCTTTAGTGAAGCGGGTCTTCCTACAATTATAGGAATTATGCTTTTAGGCAGTATTACCACGTTTTTTAGTGGTAAAAGAGATAAGAATGTGTGTTTATTTTTTTCTATTATAGCTTCAGGCATATCGTTATTTTCCTTAATTTAATGGGGATTTAACCTCCAACTCATTACTAATTTTATGTTTTATTTAACTTTTTTTCAAGGAAACTTGATAAATTCCCTATATTTTAAGTTCCCTGTCTATAAACACAAATATACCGAAAATTTTCAATTTGTCAAGAACTATATATGTATTATTGTAAATATTATTGATCGAATTAAAGCTCTGGGTGGCCAGAAATGGTTGAAATATTATGTTTAAATTAAATAATATATCTGTTAAGATGATGACCTCCTTTGATTTTTATGTAAATTTTAAGTTAAAAGCAGCTGTAGAAAGGGAAATGTGAAGGGTTGCAGGTATTTTAGTGTGAAATTGGGGATAGGGTGTGATATGGGCGTTAGGATTGCTTTCAGGAAACATTTTTAGCTTAAAAACTGCTTGGTTTAAGCAGATTTCTTGCTTTGTTTTTTACAAATGAAGAATCTTTTGGTAATATAGCAAGTGTACCGTTTAAATTTTAATAATCTTAATTTTTTTTAAAAAGGGTGTTTATGTTTGGTTTTTTAGGTAATATTTGGTCATATGCGACATTTAGCGCAGAAAACTTTATTCTTGTTGCTCTTGCAACATTTGTGTCAGGTTTGATGTTGACGATATTCTTGGCTCCGGAGTTTTTGCTGAAAAGTCGTTTCGCAAGTATTATGTGGGGGCGTTTTGAGAATAAGTTTGAGCTTAAAAAGTTTGGGTTTCTGGCAGGTATTTTTGGTATAATTATTGGAACATATTGGGCATTGAGGCCTATCAAGGATAGTATTTTTACTAGTATGATAGGGTTTAAGGCTTATCAGCCATATGCAAAAATTCTTTCCTTGTTTTTGATTGTTCCTTTAATTATTTTATACAATAAGTTAATTGATAAATATCCTAGGCATAAGTTGTTTTATATTTTGTGTACAGCTTATGGTGTCATCGCTCTTTTATTTATGTTTGCCTTTCTAAATCCAACTATTGGATTAGCCAATACGGTTCAGTCTCCATGGCGTATAATTGGTTGGTTATGGTATGTTTATATAGAAAGTTTCGGATCTATGATTGTTGCGCTTTTCTGGGCGTTTACAAGTGATATTACAAAGCCAGGTGCGGCAAAAAGAGGTTTCCCTTTAATTGCGTTGCTTGGGCAGATGGGAAATATTATAGGGCCAAAAGTTTTTAGGGCGACATCTTTTGGATTTGAAAATAGTGGCCCTTTAGTTGGTATTCTTGCTGCGTTTATGTTTAGTTTGGCGATTTTGATGTGGTTATTTATGAAGGTTACGCCAAAGAGTCAGATGGAAGGGTTTGAGTCAGAAGTAAAAGAAGAAGCTGATTTTAAAAAAGCTAAAGAAAAAGGTGGTTTTTTAGATGGATTAAAGCATTTGCTTAAGCATAAGTATTTGATGGGTATAGCTGCAATAATTATTTTCTTTGAAGTTATAGTTACCATTTTAGATTATATTTTTAAGGCGCTTGCTCAGGCAAATTTCACGATTGGTGGAGTTTTATTAGAGAAAAATTTGGCGGCTTATCTTGGGGATTATGGATTTTGGACGGGAATAGTTGCAACATTGTGTGTTCTTTTTGGAATAAACAATATTCAAAGAAGGTTGGGTATGCAAGTTTCCTTAGTGCTTATGCCAATAATTGTTGCAATAGCTGTTATTACTTTAAGAATTAATCCAGTATTGGGTGTTGCATTCTGGATTATGGTATTCTCAAAGGCAGTTAACTATGCATTGAACCAGCCGACATTGAAGCAGGCTTATATTCCTACAAGTAAGGAATCTAAGTATAAAGCTCAATCTTGGATTGAGATGTTTGGTGGTCGTTCATCAAAAGCTATCGGTTCAGGGATAAATACATTTGGTCGTATTTCGTGGCCGTTTTTTATCGTATTCAGCACCGTTATCTCTTTAGGATTGGTAGGTCTTTGGGTATTTGTTGCAATATTTATTGGAAGAACTTATACCAAGGCCGTTAAGGAAAATAAGATTGTATGCTAATTATAAATGGAGTTATAATGAAACGGAAGTTTAAGCATAATCGATTTTTTACTAAAATGAATCTTAAATGATTTTTAGCCTTCTGAGATTTTTATGGTCTTAGAAGGCTTTTTTGTTGCTCGGAAACTTTTTTGATAGTTGGTATAATTTAGGTAATTGTTATTATCAGGTAATGCTTTTAGCGAGGGGGTTTTTATGAGTTCGAAGCTCAAAGATGCATGTTCAAAGTTTTTGGAAGCTGAGCGTTCGGAATGGCGGAAGCTTATATTGTTGTCTCTTACATTTTTCTTGGTTATAGCTGCTTATACGCTTTTGAGGGATCTTAAAAATTCTATATTTATAGGTTTGGTTGGGAAGGAATATATTCCTAAAGCTAGAATGCTCGTTTTGGTTTTGTTGGTTCCAGCTATATTGTTTTATTCAAAATTAGTCGATCGTATAAGGCGTTATTATCTACTTATTTTTTATAGTTTATTGTATGCCATATTTTGCTTGATATTTGCGTTTTTTATCTATCATCCAACTATTGGTATTAGAAATACGGATCAATCGGTATGGCGTTTATTTGGTTGGATCTTTTATTTCGTCGTTGAAGGTTTTTCTCCTTTTGTATTAAGTGTTTTTTGGGCATTTTCTAACTCTATTAATACTCCTGATAGTGCAAAGAAAAATTATGGTTTCATGGTCTCTGGGTCAAAAATGGGTGGGATGTTCACTGCGGGAATGGCATGGGCGTTATTTAGCGTAGGAAGCTTGCCTTTTGTTGGTAAAATCTCAGATGCAGCAAAGCATAGCCTTATACTTGTTGTTGCTTCTATACTCTTATTTTGTGTTCCTGTTGTAATTCTATACCTTATGAGGAAAGTTCCTGGGCGATATTTGCATGGTTATGAAGCAGTTTATAAAGAGGAGAAAAAAAGGAGTAAGACGGGCAAATCAAAGACGGGAATATTTGCAGGTCTTAAGATGATTATTAAGTACCCTTATGTTCTGGGTATATTTAGTATGATATTTTTTTATGAAATATTAAATACGGTATTGAGTTACCTTCGATTAGGAGTGGCCAAGGAATCTACTAAATCTATAGCTGGTTTAAGTGGGTTTTTATTCAAGTGGGTATTTATTATGCAGGCTGTGGGTCTTGTTATATCCTTATTTGGAACAAGCGCCTTGTTGCGTAAATTTGGCACAAGAAATTGTCTTTTGTTAATCCCTTTATCAATGGGGATAACGGTTTTATGTTTTATTTTAGGAGCCGGGACCTATCCAACTATAATAATGGGTGCATTTACTCTTATGAAGTCTGTGAATTATGCATTTAGTTCACCAGTTAGAGAATCATTGTATATACCTACCCTAAAAGAAGTTAAATTTAAATCTAAATCTTGGATAGATGCATTTGGAAGTAAACTTGCTAAGTTTAATGGTTCTGTATTCAATGATATAGCAACCTACATGGGGCCAGTTTTACGTATGCCGTTACACTCATTCTTTTTTGCAGGAATCATAGGAATGTGGTTTATTTCGGCATTTTTGCTAGGAAAGAGGTTTGATAAAGCTGTCTCTGAAAATGAGGTTATAGGTTTGGACAAGGATAAAGATCAGGAGCCGCAAACTATATAAATCCTTTAAAATATTGAATTTTTTTGAATTTTTGTTAGAATT
>Ga0180437_10012338_pt1 | contig 10107 bp, 6 predicted proteins | sample SS_ome_4_FD_132410 | JGI IMG/M metagenome (GOLD analysis project Ga0180437, IMG submission 132410) | Hypersaline lake sediment archaeal communities from the Salton Sea, California, USA - SS_3_D_1 metaG | ecosystem: Environmental > Aquatic > Non-marine Saline and Alkaline > Hypersaline > Sediment... | reverse complement strand
GCCTGCAGCACTTCACCGCTAAACAGATCCTGGCCCAGGTGGACGCGTTGGTGGGCTAGCAGGACATAAAGATTTAAGGGGGAAATATGGCTGAAAGTAGTTCTGAACCCGAATTCGAACCCAAGATTGTCGCCTTTCTGTGTAATTGGTGCACGTACACGGGGGCTGACCTGGCGGGTACGTCACGCGTCCAGTATCCGCCCAATGTGCGCATCATCCGTGTGATGTGCTCCGGCTCGGTAGACCCCACGTATGTGCTCAAGCCGCTCTTGGATGGAGCCGATGGTGTCCTCATTGGCGGCTGCCACCCTGGTGACTGCCACTACCAGTCGGGAAACTACAAGGCCCGACGGCGCATTATTGCGCTCAAGGAGATTCTCAAGGACGCCGGCATCGACGAGGATCGGGTCTGGTTGCGCTGGATCAGCGCCAGTGAGGGGGGGCGCTTCGCCGAGACAGTGACGAAGATGACGAAGCACCTTAAGGAAAAGGGACCCAACCCGATGCGCGGGGAGTGGGCAGTGTAAAGGAGATGCAATGAGAACTGTTATACCTGTTGAGAACAACGATACGCTGGCCGCGGTGCGTGGCTTCCTCAAGCAACTCCTGGCGGAGGGTGTCGTGGAAGCGCTGCTGGTTCCGATGGAGACCCCCGCTGGCACGATCACACCTGCACTGGTGTCCGATCCTGTCCTGCTGGATGCGGCCAACCCGCTGGCTCCGGTGATGGGACTGAACGCAGCCCGCGTGGCGGGCCGGGTTTCCATCCGTGAACCTCGGGGACGTATTGGCGTGGTGCTCCGCTCGTGTGAGCTGCGGGCGCTGGTGGAGTTGGTCAAACTCCAGCAGGCCAGCCTGGAGGACATGGTGACCATCAGCATAGACTGTCTGGGCACTTATGACGTGCCGGTCTATGCCGAGATGCAGGCCGACGACGGGGTGGATATGGTTGCCTTGTACGCAACGGCCCGGAGCGGGGAACTGGCTCCGCAGGGCGTGGCCCTTGAGAAAGGGAAAGGGTATACCTTCCGCGATGCGTGCCAGATGTGCGAACAGCCGCATTTCGAGGGCGCCGATATCACGTTGGAACTGTTCGGTGCAGATCTGACCACCGGCGTTCCGGTCAGCTTACCCGAAGAGATAGCGGGCGTCAGAATAGCCGAGAAATTGGGGCTGACCGCAGTGGAGGAAGATGGCGAATCGGAGTCCAAGCGACGGGCCGAGGTTGTGGAGAAGGTAGTCGAGGCCCGCACTCAGGTGCGCGATGCCCGGTTTGCCGAGATGCGCGAGCGGCTTGAGCAGGAGGGTGTTGAGGGGGTCCTGGCTGCCTGTGTGCGCTGCCACAACTGCATGACCGTCTGTCCCATTTGCTACTGCAAGACGTGCCTCTTCAAGAGCCCCGTCTTTGACCACGAACCGATGCAGTACATGAATTGGGCGCGGCGCAAGGGGGCCTACCGGCTACCGGCTGACACCATGCTCTTTCACCTGACTCGTCTCAATCACATGGTGCTATCCTGCATTGGTTGCGGGATGTGCACCAGCGATTGCCCAGCCGAATTGCCCGTCGGGCGGGTGTTCCGCACCATCGGGCAGCAGGTGCAAGCGGAGTTCGATTACGTGCCTGGTCGTGATATCGAAGAACCTCTACCGCTGGTCACGTTCCGTGAAGATGAGTGGATGGAGGTGGGAGAGGAATGACAGAAGACTTGATCCCCGTCTATATCATGGGCAAGTGCTATATGGTACCGTCTTCGCTGACGATTATGAAGGCGATGGAGTGGGCGGGTTACAAGCTGATTCGGGGCGTGGGATGTCGGGGAGGCTTCTGCGGGGCGTGTGGGACAGCCTATCGCATTCTGGGTGATCCAAAACTCTATTTTGGGCTGGCCTGCCAGACGGTGGTGCAGCCCGACATGTACCTGGCCCAGATCCCGTTCTTCCCGGCCCAGCGTGCTACCTATGATATCACCCAATTGGACGCTGTCGCGAGCACCCTGTTTGCTGCCTATCCTGAGTTGCTGCGCTGCCTGGGCTGCGGAGCCTGTACCAAAGCCTGTCCTCAGGAAATCGATGTGCGGTCCTACATGGCCGCCGGCATGCGGGGTGACATCGCCGCAATGGCCGATCAATCGTTCGACTGCATCATGTGTGGGCTGTGTGCGGCCCGCTGTCCGGCCGAAGAGGCCCAGTACAACATTGCCATCCTGGCCCGCCGACTCTATGGCCGATACCTCGCCCCGCGCTCCCAGCATCTGCAGGATCGCCTGGAGGAGATCGAGGCTGGCGAGTTCGATGCCAAGATGGAGGCGCTCAAGAGCCTGGACCAGGAAGAACTGATGGCCCGGTACAAGGCTCGGGACATCGAGCCGAAGTGAGTGCGGATCAGAATCCGTCAGCGGATCAGAATCCGTCAGCGGATCGGAATCCGTCAGCGGATCGGAATCCGTCAGATCAGAATCCGTCACAACGAGGGAGAGTAGCATGAGCGGTTATCCGCCTGAGATGCAGGAATCTATTCGCAAGGTCGAGGCCACCCGCAACCGGCGGCTGAAGGAAACCTTTTCTGCGATGAGTATGGAGGATCGGGAGGCGATTCTTGAGGCCTTCCATCCTGACTATAAGGACGAGACCTTTCACGCGATCAGGATCGGGGTCAGCAAGGGGCAGCGCATGCCCATCGAGCTGGCTGACATCGTCGAAGGACGCCCCCATATCGGGCCTGACTTTGACCTGAGCGCTCCCAGGGACGAGACCGACGTGCTCGTCATCGGCGGTGGGGGGGCGGGGGCCTCGGCGGCGCTTCTGGCGCAGGAGACCGGGGCCAGGGTAATACTGGTGACCAAGTTGCGTTTTGGGGATGCCAACACCATGATGGCTCAAGGCGGCATTCAAGCCGCTGACCGGCCCGAGGACAATCCCGCCATTCACTATCTGGACGTCATCGGGGGCGGGCACTTCACGAACGTGCCCGAACTGGTTGAGGCGCTGGTGATAGACGCGCCTTTCGTCATCAAGTGGCTGGAAGACTTGGGGATGATGTTCGATAAGGAGCTGGACGGGATGATGGTCGAGGCTCACGGTGGTGGCACCAGCCGTAAGCGCATGCACTCGGCGCGGGACTACAGCGGAGCCGAGATCATGCGCACCCTGCGGGACGAGGTGCGCAACCGGGAGGAGGGTATTACCGTCATCGAATTTTCCCCCGCCGTCGAACTGGTCCTGGATGACCAGGGACAGGCCGCTGGCGCGATCGTGATGAACCTGGAGACCGGGGCCTATTTCTACATCAAGGCCAAAGCGGTTGTGCTGGCGACCGGTGGTGGTGGGCGGTTGCACTTTCAGGGGTTTCCTACGACCAACCACTACGGTGCGACGGCCGATGGCGTCGTGCTCGCCTATCGCGCGGGCGCGCCTTTGGGATACCTGGAGTCCATGCAATACCATCCCACCGGCGCGGCTTTCCCGGAGCAGATTGTCGGCCTGCTGGTCACTGAGAAAGTGCGCGGGCTGGGGGCTCAGCCGGTCAACAAGGACGGTGAGCAGTTTGTCTATCCGCTGGAACCACGGGATGTGGAGGCCGCGGCCTTGATCCGGGAGTGCAGGGAGCGGGGCAATGGGATGATCACGCCGACCGGGCAGCCGGGTGTGTGGCTGGATTCGCCTATGATCGAGTTGATCCAGGGACCTGGTACGGTTCAGAAGGCCCTACCAGCCATGGTGCGCCAGTTTGGCCGCTTTGGAATAGACATCGCGAAAGAGCCGATGCTGGTATACCCCACGCTGCACTACCAAAACGGCGGAGTTCGGCTGCGAGCTGATTGTTCGACCGACATTCCTGGTCTGTTCATTGCTGGCGAGGTGAGTGGCGGTGTGCACGGCCATAACCGGCTGATGGGCAACAGCCTGCTGGAGATCACGGTGTTCGGCCGGCGGGCCGGTCGCTCGGCGGCCAGCCATGCACACGCGGTGAAGGCGGACGGACCGGCGGACGGACCGGCGGACGGACCGGCGGAAGCTAGTCCGACATTGGCCCACGTAGAGGCGTGGAATCGGGAGATGGATGAGGCAGGTGTAGATACGGGGGTAATCTCGCCTATCCTGCTGCCCGACTATACGCGGCACGTATGAGAACTGCTCACCCTTCCGCAGGTTTCAGACCTGCGGGAGGGTGAGCAATTGAACCAAGGAGAGGTATGTTCATGCGTAATGATCCTGTTGGCGCTGTCTTAGTCCTCGGCGGTGGTGTGGGGGGAATGCGTGCGGCGGTTGACCTGGCCGAGGCCGGTTTGAAAGTCTACCTGGTGGAGCATACGCCCTGGCTCGGGGGACGGGTGGCGCAACTGGGCTACATGTTTCCCACCCACGACTGTGTTCTCTGCCGGGGCACGTCCGATAACGGCTATGGTTGCACGCGACCGGCTATCTCACCGGCTTTGCTGGACAATAACTTGCATCCCAACATCGAGATCCTCAACAACACCGACTTGATCAACGTGACAGGATATGCTGGAGATTTCACGGTCACTCTGCGTCGTCGCCCGACCTACGTGAATCCCGAGCGCTGTATCAACTGTGGGCTGTGCGAAGGTGTGTGTCCGGTTTCCCTGCCCAGTCCGTTTCAGTTGGGGCTGGCGGTTCGCAAAGCGGTATACAAGATGGCACCGCGCGCACTGCCCGATGCGTACGTGGTGGATAAGGTCCCGCGCTGCGAGACGTGCCGGCGGTGTGAAACGATCTGTCCCACCTCAGCGGTGAATCTGGACGAGGAGGAGGTTGAGCACGAACTGAAGGTCAGCGCGATCATCCTCTCGCTGGGCTATGAAATATCGGATCCGTCGGAGTATGGGGAGCTGGGCTACGGCCGTTTTCCCAACGTGATCCACTCGATGCAGTATGAGCGCCTGGCCAGTCGCTCAGGACCGACGGAGGGCCTCGTCATGCGCCCATCCGATGGTAAACTGCCCCAGCGCATCGCCTGGATCCAGTGCGTCGGCTCTCGGGACGAAAAGCACCCCTATTGTTCTTCCATCTGCTGCATGTATGCCACGAAAGAGGCCATGCTGGCCAAGCAGCGCATCGAGGGCGTCCATTGCCAGGTCTTTATGATGGACGAGCGCGCCTTCAGCAAGGAGTTCAACGCCTACTACGAGGAGGCCCAGGAGCAATACGGGGTGGAGTATACGCGCTGTCGCATTTCGGCGATCATCGAGGATCCGGACACGGACGATCTGATCTTGCGCTATCCAGACCGGGATGGTCAGTTCGTCGAGGATCGTTTCGACATGGTCGTGCTGTCGGTAGGCGCGCTGCCGCCCAGTGGGGCGCGCGATCTGGCTGGCCTGTTGGGGATCGAGCTGAATCCTTACGGTTTCTGCGAGACGGACAAGTTCGCTCCGTTGGAGACGAGCAGACCCGGCATCTACGTCTGCGGTGCGTTCGCGTCGCCCAAGGAGATCGCGGAGACGATCCTCGATGCGGCCGGGGCGGCCGGTGACGTGATGCGACTGCTGTCCGGTGAGGTTGGCGACCGGGTCTATGGCCGCGAGTATCCGTTTCTCCTGGGGGCGGAGCAGCTTCCGCCGGAGCGGGACGTGGTTGGAGAGGAACCGCGCATCGGCGTCTTCGTGTGTCGCTGCTACCCGAGCATCGCGGGGGTTGTGGACACGGATGCGCTGACCGATTTCTCCGCTGGCCTGCCCGGTGTGGTACACGCCGAGCCGGTCGACTACGCCTGCCTGGAGGAAGGGCAGGAACAGATCCATCAGGTGATCGCGGAACACAACCTGAATCGAGTGGTGGTGGCTGCCTGCAGCCATCGTACGCACGAATCGCTGTTCCAACGCGTCGTCCGCCAGGCTGGGCTGAATCCCTACCTGCTGGAGATGGCAAACATCCGCGAACACTGTGCCTGGCCCCACGTGGATGACCCTGTCGGGGCCACCCGGGCGGCGAAGGAGTTGGTGCGCCTGGCGACGGCGCGGGTGTGGCTGGCCGAGCCAGTCCACAAACAGGCCGTCGAGCCCGTCCGACGGGCGCTGGTGATCGGTGGCGGCGTCTCTGGTATGACGGCGGCGCTGAATATCGCGGACGCCGGGTTCGACGTCACACTGGTGGAACGGCAAGCTGGGTTGGGGGGGAATCTGCAGCAAATCTACTACGTGGCCGAGGGAGACAATCCCCAGCGGTTGCTGCGCGATCTCACCAACCGGGTGTTGGGCCATCGGAGGATTGACGTGCTCACCGGTTCAGAGGTGGTCGCGCATGACGGCAGCGTGGGCGCGTTCCGGTCCACTGTACAAACGCCGCAGGGCGAGGTGGAGATCGAGCACGGCGTGACCATCGTGGCTACCGGCGGACAGGAGTGGCGGGGGGATGTGTACCTGCTCGGTCAGGATGAGCGTGTGGTTACCTCCCTCGACCTGGAGGAGATCATCACCCACCGGCCGGAGCAAATCGTCGATTTGGAGGAGGTCGTGTTCATTCAGTGTGTGCGGCGGCCTGGCGAGGTAGAATACTGCAGCCGCACGTGTTGCACGAACACGATGAAGAACGCCATCCGTATCAAGTTGCTGAATCCAGAATGCAAGATCATCGTCCTATACAAGGACATCATCACCTACGGATTCAGGGAGGTGTTTTACACCGAGGCGCGGCAGCGCGGCGTCCTTTTCGTCCGCTATGACGAGGATCATATGCCGCAAGTGCGGTTGGATGATCAGGGTGAGGCGGACAGACCGTTGGAAGTCCTGGCCTGGGAGCCATCTCTTCAGCAGGAGATCATGCTGCATCCTGGCCTGCTGTCGCTGAGTATGGCGATCCAGCCGTCGGAGGGGACAAAGGAGCTGGCTCGCATTCTGGATGTGCCACTCTCCAGTGAAGGCTTCTTCATGGAGGCTCACGTCAAAATGCGACCCATGGACTTTGCGAAGGAGGGCATCTACGTATGCGGGATGGCTCACTATCCCAAGTTCATCGATGAGTGCATCACCAACGCGCAGGCGGCGGCAGCCCGGGCGATCACTATACTATCTATGCCGAAGATGTACATCGGTGGTGTTGTTTCGGTCGTCGATCAGAGCAAATGTGTGGGCTGTCTCACCTGTGTGCGCACCTGTCCCTTCGAGATCCCCAAAGTGCGGTATTCGGACGTCGGCGTAGGGGGGATCAAGGGGGCGGCGTACATTGACCCCGCGCTGTGTACCGGGTGTGGTACCTGCACGGGGGAGTGCCCGGCCAAAGCGATTCAGTTGATCGCCTATCGGGATGAGCAGATCATCGGCCTGCCGTTGGGTGCGTGGGCGGTGTCAACGGATGGGTAACGGATAAACGGATAGAGGAGACGAGGGCGAGGGCAAGGTTACGCATCACGCATTACACAATACGTATCACGCATCACAAAGAGGTGTCAATGACTGAGTTGGACAAGGCAGGCACTGGTTTCGAACCGGAAATTACCGTCTTCATGTGCATCTATTGCGCTTACATGGCCGTTGATACGGCTGGGGCGCTGCGTATGAAGTACCCGGCTAACATCAAGTTGGTGAAGTTGCCGTGTACGGGTAAGACAGACGCACGCTATCTGTTGGAGGCGTTTGAGCAAGGGGCAGATGGCGTCTGTGTGGTGGGTTGTTCGATTGGCAACTGTCACCACGTGGATGGCAACAAGCGTGGGTTGGCGCGAGTCAAGTACACTAAGAAATTGCTGGACGAGATTGGATTGGGTGGTGAGCGGCTGGAGATGTACTTTGTCTCTGGAGGCATGGGTATGACGTTTACCAATGCGATGCGGGAGATGACGGAGCGCACTCGGCAACTGGGACCTAATCCTTTGAAAGCATCAGGCGGATTGGAACAATCAGGAGGCTGATTTAAATAGGAAGTAGTGGACAGGTAGCATTGCAACCCCAAAGCACCCATACCTGTCTCGCCGGGCCAAGGGCGAAGGAAGGAAAGGCGGATCAGAATCCGTAGGCGGATCAGAATCCGTAGGCGGATCGGAATCCGTCAGATCAGAATCCGGGGGGAGGAGAGGTGGACATGGAGCGACCTGTCACAAAAGATGGCCCCATTGGCGCGGTCATGGTTGTTGGCGGCGGTATTGCTGGGATACAGGCGTCGCTGGACTTAGCCGAGGCGGGCTACAAGGTGTATTTGGTCGAGAACAAGTCGGCCATTGGTGGGCACATGGCGCAACTGGACAAGACGTTCCCCACCAACGACTGTGCCATGTGTATCGTCAGCCCCAAGCTGGTGGATTGCGGCCGCCATCGCAACATCGACCTGCTCGTAAACAGCGATGTCGTTGGCGTGCAGGGGGAGGTGGGGGATTTCACGGTGCGGGTGCGAACACGCCCCCGCTACATCGATCTGGACAAGTGTACTGGCTGTGGCGACTGTGCTGGCGTGTGCCCGGTTGTCATTCCCGGTCACTTCGATGAGGGGTTGGCGGTCCAGCGGGCGGCCTACAAGCTGTATCCGCAGGCGGTGCCTAACGCCTACATCATTGAGAAGCGGGGCATCGCGCCTTGCCGCGACGCTTGCCCCGCCGGCCAACGCGCCCAGGGGTATATCGCTCTCATTCGCGAGGGTCGTTACGAGGATGCGTTGCGGGTGATTAAGGAGGACAATCCCTTTCCTGGTATCTGTGGGCGGATCTGTAACCATCGGTGCGAGGACGCGTGCAACCGGGGCAAGTTGGACGAGCCGATCAACATCCGGGCGCTGAAGCGATTTGTCACCGACAAGGTTTATGCCCATCCTCGGATAGCTCCGGAGCCGGTTGAGCGGCGGTTCGAGGAGCGCGTGGCGCTCATCGGCGCGGGACCCTGTGGGCTCACTGCTGCCCAGGACTTGTGCAAGCTGGGCTATGGCGTTACCGTCTTTGAGGCGCTGCCTGTGGCTGGCGGGATGTTGCGCGTGGGGGTGCCGGAATACCGTCTCCCGTCCTCGATCGTGGACCGTGAGGTGCAGGACATCGTGGACTTGGGGGTGGAACTGCGGTTGAACACCTGCGTGGATAATCTGGATGACGTCTTCGCTGAGGGGTTCCAGGCAGTACTCATCGCTGTGGGGGCCCACGAGGGGATTCGATTGCCTATTCCGGGGGCGGACTTGGAAGGGGTGCTGATCAATACCACTTTCCTGCGCGACGTGCGATTGGGCAGGCCACCGGAACTGGGAAAGCGGGTAGCGGTCATCGGAGCTGGCGATGTGGCGATGGACGTGGCGCGTACGGCGATGCGACTGGGATCGGAGGTGCACGTATACTATCGCCGCACCCGCGAGGAGGCAACGGCAGACGCGGAGGAGATGCGACACGCTGAGGAGGAGGGGATCGTCTTTCACTGGCAGGTCACACCGATGGAGGTCGTCGGAAACGGGGATGGGTACATGGCGGGAATGACGTGCGTGCGCACTGAGCAGGGCTTGCCCGACGAGACGGGACGGCGGCGACCAGTCGCAATTCCCGGTTCGGACCACTTTGTCACCTGCGACAACGTCATCTTCTCCGTGGGGCAGCGGGCCGGTCTGGCCTTCATCCCTGAGAGTGCGGGCGTCGGCGTCACTCGCCAGCAGACCATCGCGATCAACCCCAACACGCTGGCCGCCACCCGCCCGGGAGTCTTCGCGGCGGGCGATGCCACCACCGGCACATCGTTCGTCATCGAGGCGGTCGAGGCGGGCCATCGTGCTGCTGACTCCATCCACCGTTATCTGCGGGGGGAGGAGCTGGAGCCGCCGGCTAAGCCCGAACTGCCGGTGGTCGAGTTGACGCGGGCGGAGATCGATGAGCGGGTGGAGCGGGGAGAGGTACAGGTTCAGCCGCGCGTGCTAATGAACGAACTCCCGGTCGAGGAGAGGCTCGCAACCTTCGAGGAGGTGGTCGCGGGCTACACGGATGACCAGGCCCAGGCGGAGGCGGCCCGCTGCCTGGCCTGCGGCATTTGTTCCGAGTGCCTGAGTTGTTGGTACACCTGCCAGGCGGATGCCATCAATCACGACATGGTGGAACAGGTACAAGACATCCAGGTCGGGGCAGTCGTGCTGGCCCCCGGCTACGAAGTCTACCAGGCCGAGCAGTCAGCGGAGTACGGTTGGGGCCGT
>Ga0180437_10012336_pt1 | contig 10108 bp, 12 predicted proteins | sample SS_ome_4_FD_132410 | JGI IMG/M metagenome (GOLD analysis project Ga0180437, IMG submission 132410) | Hypersaline lake sediment archaeal communities from the Salton Sea, California, USA - SS_3_D_1 metaG | ecosystem: Environmental > Aquatic > Non-marine Saline and Alkaline > Hypersaline >... | reverse complement strand
TTCTTTTTGTCTTTTTCAGGATAATAACCTTCTGTAATTTTGTCATATTTTGGAGCAACAATATCTTCTTTTGGTTTATTTTTCATTTCTTGTTTAAGTTCTTTTGTTCCAACATAATAACTATTCTTTTTAGCTAACATTTGAATAATTTTTTCTTTTTCTTCTTCAGTTCCCACTATTTTTTCTTCAATTTCTTTTTCTTTTGGAATAATAAAACCAGAATCAAAATAAAATGGAATTTTAATTTCACTGCCTTCTACTTTACTCTTAGAAGATTTAGTTTTTTCTAATTTTAAAACAGTTGAAAACCCAACTGATTCTTTTCTTGTTTGTTTATGCATTTTTCCATCAGGGTCTAAAAAGATTTCTTTCCACTTTGCTTGAGGTGCATCTGCATTTTGCCCCCTACGGATATAAATAGTTTGATAAGACCAATGAAGTAAAGCTTTGCCTCCACTTAACCCATCATGAGTATAAAAAGACCCGATACCTTGGGTGCGTACTTGGCCAATCATTAATACTGCTACTTTTCCATTAAATACAGGTGTTGAACATCTACGGAAAAAAGCCCCTAATTGTCTTGCTAATAGAGCCATAGTTTCATCAGTCATACTTTTTTCTTTACCTTTTTTTGTTTCTTGTTCTCCTTTTGGTGACATGGCTTGAATAGAATCAACCACAATTAAATCTACAACTTGTTCTTTTGCTAAAGTAATAATAATATCCATTGATTCTTCAGCATTGTTCGCGGTATCTATTAATACTAATTCATACAATTTAACACCAAATTGAATAGCCCTTTCTTTTGAGAAAGAATGTTCTAAATCAATCAAACAGCAGATTTTATTATCTTTTTGAGCATTTGCTATTGTTTGTAATGCTAAAGCACTTTTACCTACTGATTCTGTACCATAGACTACTGAAAAATTTCCTTTTGTAAATCCAGCGCCTATCAAATTATCTATTTCTACAATTCCTGTTGGAATAGTTTCTTTTTCTGGTTCAGAATCTCCCATCTTTAATAAATTAGGATTTTTAAATTTTTTATTTAAAGATTTAAGAACTTCTTTTAATTTTGTTTTTCTATTATCCATTTTAAAACTCCAATTCAATTGGTTTATTTGTTATCTCATATTTTTCATTCATTAAAGAACAATTAATGTATATTGTATTTTCATCTTTATAGATTCCATTAGCACCATGTAAATGTCCACCTATATAATATTTAGGTTTAATTTCTTTTATTTTATCTCGTAAAAAAGGGCAACCAACATTTTGTTTACTAAATTCTACATAATCATTTATCCCTAATGGTTGCCCATGAGTTATTATAATATCTGTATCATTTGGTATTGTTTCCCAAAGTTTTTTTAATTCATCTCCTGACCTCATATATGCCCAATTTTTAAAAATTGGTGTATAAGGAGAACCCCAAATTTTAATTCCATTAATAGTTATTGAAGAATTTTCAAGATAAATAGCATTAGTGAAAATAGCTTCAATTGATTCTTTAGATAATTTTTCAGAATATATGTCATGGTTTCCCATTATAAAAATAATTTGTTTAAAATCCAATTTACCAAACCAACTATTAATATATTCTAATCTTTTTAAATCTCGTATATCAAAATCACCACAATGAATAAGAATATCTCCTTTAGGAAGAGTTAATTGATATTCATCATAATGAGTATCTGAAATTGCTACAATTTTCATTTATAAAATGCCCTTTTAATGCCTTCTTCTTTAGTAGGTTCTTCATAAAGTTTATCAAAATTTTCCCAAACTATTTCCCAAACATCTTTACTTGTTTCTCCATGATTATCCTTTAATCTACGATTAACACTTTCTTCTTTACTTACTCTAGGTAAAATAAGAGCGTAAACTTCATATCCATATTTTTTAGCTAACTTAATAGTAGGTTCTCTTAATTTTTTGCTAACATTAACCTCATCATAAACAATATTAATTTCATCTTTTAAAAATTCTTCTAATAATGCTAATGTACTTCTTTTAATCGTAGGTTCTAAATCAATATCAAAAATATAATTACCAGCTCCAACCATGTAGCGGATAGCATCCCTGGAAATAACTCTATAACCTTCTTTAACTAGTTTGAGAGTTTCTGTTGTTTTTCCGCTTGCAATATTTCCTATAAGTAAAATTAACTTTTTCATTTTTTCTTCTCCATTAAATAAAACCAATCTTCCAAATCCATTACAACCCATCTTTTCTTATTCTTATTTTCCAGCACATATAAAGGTAATCTTTCTGAACCTAAAGGAATTTCAGAATTAAGCTTATCCCATATATCTTGTTTAATAATAATATCTTTAGTGTTTCTCAACTTACATTCAATTGCAAAATCTGAAACACCTGAAATATCTCCAGCAGAACCAAATTGTCCAGAACCATTTGAAGGGAAAGCATTTGAATATCCTAGTTCCTTAAATTTTTCAACCACATAATTTTCCAATTGTCTTCCTAATTCTCTAGTATTCATTTTAGTTTACCTTTTTCATAAAGTTCTTCTAATTCTTCTCCTTCAAAACATGAATTGCATTTTTTACATATACCATAATGTACCCATTTTCCAACATGAAATCTACAAATAAATCTTACTAATTTTTGGCAATGTGGACACCAATACATATCCATTTAATTCTCCTTAGAATTTAAAATTAAAATAATCTATTTCATTTTGACAATATTTTTCAACTTCTTTTTTAGATTTCTCAGTATAATAAGATTTCCAATCATATTCTCCATGATAATGTGTTACTTTATTTTTTATTGGAGATATATATTCTTTATCTTTAAAAATGTTAGCTATTTTATTAGTTAAAGTATTTTTATCATATATAATACAATCTGCCACAACTTTTTCATTAATTTTAATATAATTTAATTGATTATACAATAATTCTTTATGTTCAAAATTTAAAACAAAATCTTCAAAATTATTAAAAAAATCAGTTTTTCTAATTAAACATCTAAATCTATATAAACTTACTATACGTTCATAAGAATTTCTTATTATAGCTACAATTTTCCAATTTTTATATTTCTTATAAATCTCTTTATTTATAGGAGTATGAGTAGATTTATATAATCCCCAATTCTTATTATTAATTTTACTATAAATCAGTAAAGCTCCCCCACCATTTTTAGGAATATGAATAAATAAAATTTTATCATCTGGAAATACTATCATTATCTTAACCAATAAAATAAAATAATTAATTGTAAAATCATTAAACAAACAAAGCCAATAAAAATAATTTTATTAATAATGCCCTTGCATTTTGCCGACCACTTTTCTATTAACCACAGTAAAGGCAATGAGCCATCCAATGAAGGCCAAGGAAGTAAATTAAGAATACCTATAGCAATTGAGAATACTCCAAATATCATTAAATAAGATACTAAATCTAAATCAGCCATAACATTCGCTGTCTGTGACATTGTAAGAAATTCTCCTTTACCGATAAAACAATCTCCAATTCCTTTTATAATTGCTTTAATAACAAAAAATATATATTCCATTGTTGCTGAAAAACCTTTTATATATCCTATATTATATGCTATAATGGAATATAGTGCAAAAAACCCTGTTATAAAATTAATCATCACTCCAGCTAATGCTATTTGTACTTTTTGCCAATAAGATTTTGCTATTAAATCAGTATCTCTCCCTGTACTTTTATTTTCTCCATCCATTGCACAAAATCCACCTAGAAATAAAGGAGCAATTCGATATTCCGTTAATTTAGCCCAATCCCAAATTTGTTTATTATATGGTTTAAAATTAAACCATTTCCAGGCAATATGAATCTTTCCACTTCTTCCTTTACAAAATTTAAATCCTATAATTCTCCAACCAAATCCAATAGAAAAAGTTTTAACTCTTACTCCATGAATTTTAGCAACGACTAAATGCCCTGCTTCATGTAAAAGAACAATTGTAAATAAGATACAAAAAAAGATAAATAATCCCATATCATTTCCTTTTTTATAAGTATAACATATTAATTATTAGGTGTCAAGTTTTTTTGTTTTAAAACTTCCCCATATCCTAACAAAATAGCATCAGATATATTTTCATCAAAATCAGTTTCTTGTTCTATTAATTTGGAAATTTTATTCATTCTATCTTTATATACTTTATGGGGAATATCTTTAACTTGTTTTTTAGCTTTAATAGCTTCTATTAAACATTCATAATTTGATATATCAATATCAGTAAAATTTTTTAAAGCCCAAACTTGTACCTCTGCTTTTTGACAATTTCCTTTTAACTTTACTAATGGTCTAGCTTCACTTGCATTTCTTAAAATAATTAAATCATCTATAGAGTCTGGAATTATTGAGCATATATCAGCTATAACTGCTCCAGATAATCTTGCTAAAGTAGCAAAACCTTTTACTTGATTTGCACCTCTAAAATAACCTAAATAAATATCTTCTATTACTATTTTTTTTATATAATCTGAGTTTTTAGAAAGCAATAAATATAAGCCATTTAATATAGAATCAATTTTGCCTAAAGTAGATAATGTAGTTTTTGGTTTAATTTTTTGAAAGTCAATTAAATTTCCTTCAAAATTAAATAAAGCATATCCACTACATTTTGTAGATAAATCAAGTCCAACAATATATTTATTCATCTCTAATCTCCACAATTTTAGTTTCTTTATTAAATCTCGTCGGTATTTTTATTATTTGCCTTCCTGTTCGACTTTCTCTAATCTTACTTGTTAAAAAATAAGTATTTTCTCTATCACAAGTCACATTACCTGATTTATCAGTATAAGAATTTAAATTATAAGTGCAAGTTAAAGAAGCAAAAAAATCTATCATATCTTTTGCAAAAAATTCTCCACTTTTTCTTAACTGAGTAAAAATAAATAAAAGTCCACCATGTTTATCTAACTGTTGAGCAAAACTTGAATAAAGTTTATCAGTTTCTGCATAATTATTTGGTAAAAGCCAATCTACTAAAGTAATGGCATTATCTTCTAATTCAATTTGTTCTGGCCTATAATGATTGCACCATTTAAATTGCCCTTCTCTTAATCCTAATCCCATAGCAATTTTTGCAAATCTATTTCCAGGTTCAGAAGAAATATAATTTGGATGTAGCCCTTGGTCAATTAATTTTTTAATAATGTTTAAAGCTAAAAAAGATTTCCCTGTACCTGTCTTTCCACCAATAACAATCATATCAGAATTTCTTATAATAGCATATTTATCAAAATAAGGAACTTTAAAATCTAAAAGCTTACTAGCATCTACAAACTCTGTATTCCATTTGGCTTTCGAAAATAAATGATATTTTGTTCCTTTTTTATAAATTTTATCAGTATCCACTAAATATCTTACAACATCTTCAATATCTTTTTGTTCTTGCCTTAATGAATAAGTTAAATCTCTAATACTTGCTTCTTCTATTTTTTCTAATCTTTCTATAACTTTTTCTGCTAAATCTTCCATATCTATTTCATGATATTTTTCAATTGACCTGCACATAGACCTTACAGCTTTATTTTCCATAGGCTCATCTAAAAGATTTTGATTAATTAATTGCAAAGCATATTCTGTTTGAATAACATTTAATTTCTTTCTTAACATCCCCCCTAATTTAATAAAAGAATTATTACATTCTCCATCTAATCCTTTTACTTTTGAAACTTCATCTATTTTAGGTACTTCTGTTTTCTTTTTTATTTTAGTATTATTTAAAACTAATTTTTTAATATTTTCAGGCATTTTAATCATTGGAAGAGTGTTCATTTTTCTTCCTTCTCCATTTACTATACTAGGTTCTACCAATACCTGACCTTCTTTAGTTTCAATATCAATATGAACTCCTTCTAATTCAATAGATGTTTTAGGAAGCTCTGGCTCATTGAAAAAGAAAAGATGCACTCCCCCTAAAGAATCTTGATAAAGAGTTTTAGGATTTCCTAAAAGATTTAAAACTTTTTCAATATTTTCTTGTTTAATTTTAAGAGCATTTTCTTTTTCTTCTTTATTTAATTTTCCTGCATACCATTTCTTTTTAATTTTAGAAGGCATAGCATCAATATCTAAAATTGTTATTCCTGATAAAGAACAATTGACTCCTAAATTAAGTCCTGCATCAATCCAATCTTGCCATTCTTTTATATTTTTATGAATTTTTTTCTGCCATTCTTTTTCTATATTTGCTTCTTTACCTCCTTTAGCTATTGGAACTAAAGACCAACCTAAATTATAATATAATTCTAATAATTTATTAGTTTTTTCATCTGTTTTAATATCAAAAATAGTTTCTAAATATTCAGCAATATCTTCATCTGTCAATTCTTTCATGTCTGGCTCTAGTAATCTAACTATAGAAAAAATATCTCCTATATTTTTATGTGATGGGTCAAAACAATAGACATTATAAGAACCTTTAGGAAAAAGATTAGCTGTTACAGTGTCTTCAGGATGCTCTTTACATTTTGGACAAGTAAACATATCTTTGCCATTTTTATTATTTACTTGAAAATCATCTATATTCATTTTCAAATAATCTAATACAAATGATTGATAAACGGTCTTATTAAATTTTTGCATTTTGACCTTTCCATTTATTCAATTCCATAATGCTTGTTCCATTTTTCCAACGAGAATAAATTGCTTGGATTTCGCTCCAAGAAACAGGATAATAATTCCAAACAGGTACACCTACATTAATAATTAATGATTTTTTTCCTAAATAATGTAATTCTTTTACTTTCCAACTTATATGAACGTGAGCGCACAAGATTAATGGATAATCAATTTTAGCATATTTTGGGTTATGAATTAATTGTACCTTCATTTTAGATATATTTAAAATTATTTCAGTAATTTTATTATTAAATTTATTACTTGGTTTATCATGATTTCCAGAAATATAAATAAAATTACCATTCATTTTATCTAAAAAATCTGATGGTTGAGCTGGCTTTCCCTCTCCTCTAAATTCTCTTTTTTTAGAAGCACGAAACATAAAATCTCCATGAAAATATATTTCATCTTCAGATTTTACTCTTTCATTATGATTTCTAATAATAGCCTCATTCATTGCTTCTATATTTTCAAAAGGTCTATTATCATATTTTAAAATATTTTCATGATTAAAATGATAATCACCAGAAAAAAATCTATTCATATTAAAATCCTTCCAATATATATTCCTAAAGCTAATAAACTATAGAATAATAAAAAAACTATTATTCCAATTAAATAAAAAAACCCTACAATTAAAATTTTAAACAATCTCATCAACAATCCCTTTTTCTTTTAATTCTTCTCCAATAAACCACAATTCTCCATTTTTAGCTTTCCTTAATTCTTTTGAAGTTAGATTTGTTTTTTCTTTCATTTGGTCAATAAAAATTTGAGAATATTTTTTCATAAATTTTGCTCTATCTTCTAATTTTTGAACAGTATCCCAAATATAATCACTCATATCATGATTCATCCAAGTAGAAATATTTGTTGCCCATCTAATATCTCCTGATAATGCAATATGCACTCCCATACTACAAACTCCACCATTAATAAATGTTATTATAGGAGAAGAAGTTCTTTTGATAGTATCAATTATAGATATACCTGCAGAACATGACCCTCCATTAGTATTTAATATAACTGTAATTGGTTTATGAGAAATTATATCTAATGCCATTAATTCTTTATTTATATTTAAGGCAAGTTCATCAGTAATATCATCATAAATAAACACAATTCTATTTTCTAAAAGAATATTATCTGTATCTATGCCTTTTTTCTTTTTATTGTATGGTTTATTTACCATAATTTCTCCTTATCTATCTGATATAGATTCTATTCCTATTCTAGTTAATTCTTTTAAAGTAGCAGAAGGGTCTTCAGTCAACATTCCTTGATTAATTAAGGCTACAACGACTTCTACAGCACCTTTCCAAGCAACTTGAGCCTCAATACTATTTGCGTTAATATCGTTTGAATATGACCCCTTAGAACTTGATTGTGAGTCGTTTGAAGCTGGTTCAGGATTTACTTCTACCGCCATTGATGTAATAACACTCTTATCATCAAAAGTAACTAAAACTGTTGCTCCTGATTTATAACCTACTGCATCATAATCTAATTCTTGTAATTCTGGAGAAATTTGACTCCATCCATCTTTTCCTTTAAATTTAACAACTTTTTTATTCTTTGCAACTCCTGCAATAACTAAAGTTTCTGTTTTTCCTTCAGCATTTTCTTCTTTAGGAGCTTCTACCTTTTCTTCTTTTGGAGTAGATGCTCCCTTTTTTGCTTTTAAAAAAACAACTTGCTGATTATCATCAAAAGAAACATCTACGGTAGCCCCTGCTATGACTCCATATTTTTCTAAATCATATCCTTGAACTTTTTCTGAAATATCATACCATGTATCATCATCTTTAAATTTAATAACCTTTTTATTGCTAGGCATTCCAGAAACAACCAAAACTTTTTTAGTTAATTCAGACATTTACATTCTCCTTTTTAATTTTTACTTTATTTAATAATTTATAAAATATTTCTCTAGTTGCTAAAATATCTTCTTTAGCGTCATGAGCCTTTAATGGAATATTCAAAGCTTCTGCTACATAAGTTAATCTATATTTTTCTAATTTTAATATTCCTTTTAATTTGAAAAACATTACTAATGTAGCTACATCTAATTTATGATAATCAATCCATGAACCAAAATATTTATCATTACATTTTTTAAAGAACTCTGAAAGAAATAGAATATCAAATGTAACATTATACCCTGCTGGTTGATATTTATCTAATTTATTATATCTATTTACATGTTTAGATAAAAAAGAAATTAATTTTTTATGAGCTTCTTTAGGAGTTTGGAAAGTTTTCATTTCTTCTCTTGTAATTCCATTTACTTTTAAAGCTTCTTCTTGAATATTATCCCAATCATTAGGTTGTATTTTTAAATAAATTTCATCAACTATTTTCCCATCAATTTCTACAATTCCTGCAAAAGTAATAATATCATTTTTCTTAGCATCTAATCCAGTCGTTTCGACATCAAACCATAGAATTTTCATTTTGCTCCTTTCAATCACCTGAGCCAGCTTCTCCAAAAACCGCTTCTTTAGCTTCAGGGTAAATTTCCCAAAGAAATCCACTTCTCTTTAATCCATTAAATTTAGCTTTACTTAAATCTTCTAACCTTACGTCTTTTAATTCTGCTTTTTTCTTTTCTAATTTTTTTAATCTATCCTTCTTCTCTTTCCTTTTTGCTCTTTTCTCCATTAATTGCTCACAATATTCATATGTTATAATCTTATCTTTTTTATATATATCAAAATATCGTTTCGCTAATGAATTTTGATAAGGTAATTCTTTTGGTTTGACCTCTTTTTTAGGTAGATTATCAAACTTTTGTTCAATTGGATTTTTAACCCAATTAGGAAGAGAAAGTAAATTAATAATAAATTCTCTCCGCTTTTGCTCTAAAGGAGTATCATTAAGTTTATCTACTATAATATTATCAGAAATATCTCCTAATCTTATTTTCTCATTTAAAATTTTTAATGGCTGTTTTATTATCGCATATGCTCCTTTTCCTTTTATTTTAAGATTTAATGAATAAATTTTTGTATTTTTATTATAAGCTAATTGATAAATATCTTTATCCCCTGTTACTAAAATAACCTCAGAATCTTTAAAATAAGAACTTCCTACGGAAAGAATATCATCTGCTTCAATTCCATAATTTTTCTGAAACATCCAATCTTGATAATCTTCTCCAATTAATTCTTTACCTTCTTTAGTTTGAAGTAAATCTAAAAGATTAAATTGGTCTTCTAATTTAATAAAATGCCACTCTGTGCTATTTTCTAATTTAGAATTTATTACTTCTATTGAATTAAAAGCTTTTTCCCAATTAATATGAGATTGTTTCTTTCTAGCTTCTTTTCTTTGACCTTTATATTTAAGGTAAAAAGCTTTTCTCCATGAATTTCTAGCATCAATTGCAATGATAACTTTATCATCTTCTTGCACCCCAATTCTTTTTAATGCTGATAAAATCATACTTGTATATGTATAACCAATAGGA
>Ga0180437_10012335_pt1 | contig 10109 bp, 17 predicted proteins | sample SS_ome_4_FD_132410 | JGI IMG/M metagenome (GOLD analysis project Ga0180437, IMG submission 132410) | Hypersaline lake sediment archaeal communities from the Salton Sea, California, USA - SS_3_D_1 metaG | ecosystem: Environmental > Aquatic > Non-marine Saline and Alkaline > Hypersaline >... | reverse complement strand
GTAAAGGAGATCGACTGCGTACAGCTCCCGTCAGCAGCCAAGTAGGCCAAGAGTTTGACCTCCTCATCGCAGACCTCCCGACCACCCTCCGACTCCGGAAGCTCCCGAGCAACAGCGATGAGGTCCCCCGCCTTCAGTTCACCCGCAGCGACCCAATGCCCGGCCCCCTCACGACCGACAAAGACCGGGTGGTCCACACTCAAAACCACAGACCGGCCATCCGCCAGCACCAACTCGAGACACTCCTTCTCCCCAGAAGCATAAGCAGTCGCCTCCGCTGGCCTGATCTGCCCACCCTTCTCCCGGTCCATCGAGGCCACCCGAAAAGAGCCCAATTCATCCACCCGCCTCCTTCGACCCGAAGACACATCATACACTTCAGTGTCAAAAGAAACACACTTTCCCCAGCCTATAGAACCGGTACAGATAACTTCATTGACCTCCGGGTCGCCGCAGATCTCCACCAGCTCCTTCTTGAGGAGGGGGAAGAGGGTAGCTCCATACTTTCCAAGGTAGTAGGGGTCGGTGAAGAACTGCTCTGGAGAGACCGGCTTCTCCTCCCAGTCGGCCAGCTCGAGGGCGGTCAGGGTGGTGGAGTAGCCCTCCTGGACAATCTCATCCGCCATCTGGAAGACCATGCCCAGGCTCAGGTCGTCCAGGGCCATAACCTCCTCAGGAGTCAGGTTCAGCTCGGCGAGGAGCGCCCGGAGTACCTCTGGATCCATCAGTCGTCCTGACCCTCCGCAGCCGCTTGCTTCGCTTCGGCCAGGGCGACCAGGCTCTTCCTGATCTTACCGCCCAGCGTCACCAGCTTCTCTCGCTGAGCAGGGGGGATGGGGTTGTCCACGGTGGCATCAGGAGCACCACCACCCGCCAGGGCTCCCCCCATCATGCCACTCTGCCCCACCAGGTTGTCCACCTTCGAGGCATCCGGGGCCATCTTCGAGAGGTGACGGTAGAGGTCGGCTGACCTAGCATCACGAAGCCTGAGCAGCTCTGGGGTGGTCATCTCAGGGATCCTCCCGTTCAGCGCCATCTCGACCGTGTCTGTCTGGTCCAGCAGCGCCTGGGTCCGAGACATCCTCCCGGCGATTCCCAGGGCCCCGTACACGGCCGTCCTGGCCGTGTGCTCCCGGAAGATGCTGTGCACATCCTCCACCCGAATGTCATCGTGCTCCCCAGCAGCCCAGTCCTTGAGCCAGGCAAAGCCCTTCTTCTCCTGCTTCTCCGGCAGGACCTCGACCTCCAGGGTGACCTCCTCTTGAGTCTCTTCGCTCTTGTGATCCTCTGACATGTCATCCTCCAAGGTCTTTCTATAATAACGATTGCATCCTTGCATCGGCCCTGTCAAGTTTGCCTGAACCGCAGAGGGCCGGTCAGGTAGTCCTGACCGGCCCTCTGCGTCCAACCGCGGCAAGCTCAATCGATCTTCACGACCTTGGCTCTGACAGCCTCTGAGAATGCCCCCCTGGACCGCCCGGTACGGAGCTTCCGTCTCCCCGGGCTCTTGATGCGGTCAGCCTTGAGGCTCTGGATCTTCATGAGGTCCACCTTCCACAGTTCCTCCTGTGTAAGCCCTAAGACCTCTCTGATGATGTCCCGACCGATACTCACCGGCCTGAGGAAACAGTCTACCCCTCGCACACCACACCTGATTTCTTGCTGACTAGTCCTCAGCAAATATGGAGAAGCCGGGACTCGAACCCGGGACCTGCGACAAAACCGGGGGAGAATGAACCGCTCGGGTTGCTCTCCGCCGCCGCTCTTCCACTGAGCTACTTCCCCACACGGGCCTTACACCCGTTCGCTGCCGCAGCAGTACCCGACCTACAGGGAGGCCTTCCTTTGTCCTACCACCAGAAGCCCGAGCGAATCACGAAGCGCACCGCAGAACACCAGCTATCACTCGACTCAACCTCCAGCTCGGAGAGGTACAGGCGGTATGTTCAGTCAGGAGCACTCGTACCTTGCTCTCCCAGGAGCACCAATGGGGCCTCCAGGACTCGAACCTGGGTAGCCTTTCGGCCACGGGTTTACAGCCCGCTACGATTGCCGCTCTGTCAAGACCCCACACGGTCAGGGCTGCCCACCATTCGTTGTTTCTGCCACACTTGACATGTCCGAGCTAGGCAGCCCTGGCCTGGGTGGCCTCTCGGCACACCCCGTCCACACACTTCTGAATGGAGACCACGGCTCCCTGAGCAGCCTCTCCGAGCCTTCTGAGGGTGCCCCAGTCCAGCCGGACTCCGTTGATCTCTACGTAGTCGGCACCACTCTGCTGAACAGTGCCGAGACTCTTCTCGTCATACTTGTTCTCCATGCCGACCTCCTGAACCCTACTCGGAGGGCTCCTCCTTCTCTGGCTCCGCAGGGTGTTGCCCAGGGGCCAGAATCAACCTGTCCACAGCCCCTTCCAGGGCCTTACTCTTGTCCGTGAAGTCGCTGGCCGAGACCTCCGGGCTGGAGGCCATGGCCCCGAGCACCTCCACGACCTTGCCTTCCTGCTCCACTCTATGTCTTGCATAGCTCCTCTTGAGCAGATGGTCAAGAACATCCCGGACCAGGTATACCCCCACAGCCATAAGGAAGAGCCACTTCCCTATAGCAATCACGAGTTCTACACTGTACTTCTCCGAGAACATCGGCAGGGCGACGATGGTCACCCCAGCCAGCATCAGGACCAGCGCCGGACCACCGTCCTTCCAGGACCGCCTCACCAGCTCGGATACAAAGTTGATGTCTTTCCCGTTCGGCATTTCTTCTCCTCAAGGAAACAGCCACAGTAAATACCTTACCCATCGCTCTTCCCCTGGAGACAGGGACCGCTCCATCCTCTTGCACAGGATCCGCCCACGCTCGTCCAGAAGCTCCCTGCAGGTCGCCTCGCTCAGGCTCGATCGAACTCGTCCAGGAGGGCCTTCAGCCTGTCGACCTCCATCCTCCCGATCCTGTGCCCCTGCAGCAGGCGATAGAGATTCTCCACCACCAGCCGCCGCCGGTCCCCCAGCTCCTTCATGTCGAAGTGCAACACGCCCTCCGCCTGGCCCTGAGCTATGTCCAGCTCCACCAGGTTGATCCCCAGAATCTCCTTCAGGGCCTCCCGCTTCTCCCCGGAGTAGGGGTTCCTCTGGCCTCTCTCCACATCCGAGGCGTAGGTCGCACTGATTCCCAGCTTCTCCGCCAGCTCCCGCTGGGTGAGTCCGGCGGTCTTCCGCGCCTTCTTGATCGCCTCTCCGTACTGGCCTCGCTCTCTCATCTTTATCTCCCTTATTCAAACACCCAATTCCAACAACCAACTTAGCGGCTCACGCGGACTTTGTCAACTTCAGCCTACAATGTAGCTCTGCGGCATAGGACAGATCCCCAGCGAAGGTGTTGACGAGGATGGCGAGGTAGGTCAGGTCCTCACCGCCGACCCTGAGCCCAGCCATAACAACGAGAGGATGCTGTATAGCCCCCCTCCCCCCAACCGTGAATGCCCGGACCTTCCCGTCCACAGGATTCAACCAGGTCACCACCACCCCCTCCTCCTGCTGAACCACAGCCTTCGCCAGCTCCCCCTCAAGATACTGCACCAAAACCTGGTAGCGCGTCCCATTCCCAGGCTCCCACCTGGCCAGAAGGGTGTCCTTGCCAGCATCCGCCACCACGTCTATGCCCCTGTCTGCCAGAGCCTCTCTCATCGCCTCCAACATGCCTCCTCCTATAGCCCCAGCCCTGGGAAAGCTCCCACGGGCCAGCTGTACCCATCGGCCTCAATGGCCTCCTTCAACAACAGCAGAGCCGAGATCTCGCTGACCCCGTCCCTCCAGACCTTCCCCTTCCTCGGGCAGACACACCAGGCCCGATACTTTCCGGTATTCCAACCGTACTTCACACGAATCCCGTACACAACAGGCTTCGGTGGAGCCGGAGTGTCCGTCTGCTCCTTCACCCGCTTCAAGAAGTCTGAAAACCATCCCATGTTCTACCCCAAGCTGCGCTCCATGGCCCGAAAGAACCTGGCGAGTAGTCCTGGACTAAGCTCCTTCCCTCGGAAGTGCGGTTCAACCCTTATGGCAACCGCTGCAATCCTCTCCTTGTCCTCAGGATAGAGGAAGGGGCTGTACAGCACCTGGATGGCCCACCTCCCCGTCCCTCCCGCCACCGGGATGACCGCGAATCCGGCCTCCACACTCCCTGACGGGATCTCGTCCAGGGTCTGGACCTGCTGCAGAACCTTGAGGAGGGCATAGTCCTCCTCGCTGCGCTTCAGGATACCACCAGGATACACCCAAAGCTTCTCCTCCTCACTCCCATAGCGGCAGACGTAGTCCGACCAGTCCGGAGACCACCAGAACCTCCCGGGGAGGACGAAGGGCCGACAGCGGTAGATGTCCGCCCGGATGACCCCCACCATCCCGCCGACCTCCTCCTTGACGTCCACGGTGCCGAGGTACCAGCAGCCGTCGCAGTTATGCCTCCAGGCCCTCTTCCTCCGCGGCCGGACCTGCACTATCTCCATCCGAACCTCCTCCCCCCTCGTAGACCCGATGGAGGTGGTTCACCAGAGCCAGCTCCAAGGTCGTTTTGTGCACCAGGGACAGCGCCGGGTCCAGCCTCACCCCGACGAAGGCGTCCCCATCCGGCTCCGGCTGCAGATCCACCGGCTGCTTCCCAGTGAACCGGCAGTACAGCTCCGTCAGGTACAGCCTCCGCTCCAGGGAGAGGCGACCATCCCCGAGGATGTGAGCCCCAGCACAAGTCTTGTACCGGGCCTTCAGCTCCTTCACCTCCTGCCGATACCGATCCACCTTACTCTCGAGGAGCCCCCTGGCCTCCTCCTCATGCCCCGCCGCCAGGGCGAAGGCCTGAGGCAAGACCTCCTCCTGCTCCACCCTCCACTCGAGGAGGTCCTCCAGAGCTGCCAGCTGGGTCATCGTCAACTTGCGCCAGGTCCGGATCAAGAACATCAGCGAGACTATGAGGAGGATGGAGGAGACAGCTATGAGGACCCCTGACCACCCCATCTCACAACCCCAGCTCGGCCTGGGCTGCCCGACGCTCCGCGTCCTCCCGCACCCAACCCTTGACCTTCGCCAGGAACATCACAGCCACGGCCCCAGCCCGTGCCCGCTGATACCCCTGCAGATCTGAGATGGCCATGACCGCCAGAGCCTTCGCCGTCAACCGCGCCATCACGGTCAGGCACTGGGTTCCCTGGAAGCCTTCTCCCCCCACCCCCAGCAGTACATTCTGCCTGGCCGCCTCGAAGTCCTGGAGGAGTGTGTGGACTGTCGTCTCCAGCACCTCTCCCTCCCCACAGAGGAGCCCGCTGCACCGAATCTTCAGACCCAGACCCCGGGTCATCCGCACCTCGACCTTCAGGTTGGTCTCCGGGTCCTCAACCTTCCTGGTGACCACAGACCAGGGATCCTCCTCCCCAGGAACCGGCTGCGGTGAGGCCTCGACGGAGGGGGCGGTCTCCAGAGCCTGAGAGACCCGCTGACTGGCACGAAGGGTCCGTGTCGGCGGAAGCCAGCGCAGGTCGAGGATCCTGCAGATCCCGGCCTGCATGGGGAGGCCGATGACCTTCCGGTTCATCTCCTCCTCCTGCTCCTCCATGGTCATGTCATCCGTCACATAGGCCAGCCCGACCGTCCCCGCCGAGACCACCTGAGCCTCCACCCCGAGCTGCTGGCTGATCTGCTTGGCCATAACTGCCATGTCCGGCCCGTCCTTGGCATTGAAGACCAGCTTGACCGGACGGCCCCCCACCAGGACGGTCTCTGTGTGCAGGGCCTCCTTGTGGCTCTCCAGCATCAATCTGGCGACCAGAGCCGTACCGGCTGTCCCCAGCTCTTCCTGCAACGCTGCTGGCCCATCTGACCCGGTGAGGCTGTCCAGACACTTGGCCGTCCCCTGGAGAACCGCCTTGAAGATCTCGGGCTCCTCTACCTCTTCCAGGTCCCGGACCCAGTCGCCCATCGTCCTGCCCGTGTCCGTCAGGGACACCCAGTCCTCATCGTTCCAGTTCCCGTCCGGATCCGACCAGACCACCCGCATGTCCGCCCCCGGGGCCAGCTCCACTCTGACCATGACTGCGTCTCCCCCTGGCAGACGCACCAGCGCGGCCTCCTGCCAGTCCCCCTCCACCTTCGGAGGAGCACTGGTGACCTTCCGGTCCTCGGGCTCCTTCGGTGGAGCCATCTGGATCTGCCCGTCCACCTCCTCCACCCGCCAACCAGTCTCCCTCCGCATGAACTCCGCCACACGATCCAGAGTCAGCTTTGCTGCCTTCTTCTCACTCATTACTCTCGCTCCTCTTCATCAGCACCTCCATGAGGGGCCCGATGTCCTTTGGGTGAAGCAACTTTCTGTGCCCGTCCACCCGCTCCTTCCGAATCAACCCGGCCTTCACCAAGAATGACACCTGGTAGTTCACTCTCGGCTGGTCCGACCCTCCCTTTCCCTTCTCGAACTCCCTCTCCACCAGATCCTGCTGGCACACCGGACCCTCCGTCAACAAGACTTCCATGATCTCGAGACGGAGGGGGTGACCGAGCGCCTGGAGGAGCTTTTCTTCCTGTGTCATGCTCCCTCCTCCTCTTTCATCAGAGACACCGCCCGCTCCAGAAGGACCGACGGGGCCCCACACACCGGCCCCTTCTCCAGCATCTTCCTCCAGGCCGCCCTGAACCTCTCCTCCTCCCCCTCCTCGAGGAGCTTCACCTCCAGGCAGATATTCCAGGCTCGGTTCTCCCCCATGACCTGCAACGTGGCGAACGGATACGGGGCCCCGTACTCCTCAGGATAGGCAGGGAGAAGCTCCTTCAGCTCCTCCTCCCACTCGTCCATCAAGGCTACCGCTGTACTTGTCAGCATCTTGTGCCTCCCTACTTGTCGGGCATCTCCAGCAACTGCTCCTTGGTCGGTGGGACCAGCCTTTGCTGCTCCCAGTACTCGTTGGCCAGGAACTCCTCCCGACTCTTCCCGCTGAAGACCACCTCCCCCCACTCGTCCGTCAGGAACCATCCGTCCTCGTCCCGGCCCACCAGGATCTCCCCGCAGACGAGGTCCCCGTAGGCAGTCCCCGTCCAGCTGTCGTGAACCCTGACGTGGACGACGTCCCCTCCTTCCCTCTTCTCGAGACGGATGTGGACCCTCTCCTCCCCCTCCTCAATACAAACCACTCCCTTCTCAGCCCCCGCCGGGATGACCACCTTCATCTTCCCAAGGGGAGGGACCAGGGGCCGACCGAGGTCTTCCTCCTCCTGCCTTAGCCTCGTGAGGAGGGGGCTGATGCGCTCCTTGAAGATGGCCGTCTTGGCCTCCAGGGCATCCTGGGAGACTTTCACGGTATGGTCCAGCCGGGGAGTCTTGATGTCCTCATGCCCCTTGTCGAAGATGGCGTTCAGGTGGGCCACCTGGAGAGCGTGGACCAGCTCGAAGATGGCCTCCTCCCTCTCCCCGTAGGGGACGTGCTCGAAGGTGCTCACGAACCTGGTGATGAGGCTCTTGTCTTGCTCCCTCCGGTGGAAGAGCCTGTGCTCTGCGTCTCCTCGTTTCATCTCCCTCTCTCCTCTCCTGGCCGGACCTGCCCGGGCTCCAGCTCCAGGTACCTGGGGTCACAGTACCACCGGACGAACACATGGCTGTCCGGCAGCATCCCGACCTCGTCCGGGTCAGCCTGCTCGGGGCCGTGCTTACCAAGCCTGAAGCCCCCCGGCCGAATGTACGTTACGACTCCCCGTATCCCCCAGGTCTCCCGACCCTCCCGCACAGTCCCGTCCTCGTTCCTGGCCCCGGCGGGGAGGTAGTGCACCCTCGCCCCGATCCACAGATCCCCCAGCTTCGCCATGTCACCCCTCCCCCCTCATCCGAGAGGCCGCTCGCCTCAGATCCTGTGCCTGGTACCACTGCCAGAACTCGTCGATCCAGTGTTGCGTCATGGCGTTCGGGCGGTTCTCCTTCATCCACTGCCGGAAGCTCTCCAGGAGGGCCCTCTGCCCCGCCCGCACCCTCTCCCTGGTCTCCTCTGTCATGTCGAAGACCTCCCCCTCCCTCTCGAGTGTCATGTCGAAGACCTCCCCCTCCCTCTCGAGGACCCACTTGGCCGCCAGCTTCTCACTGGGCCCCTCGACGGTCGAGCAACGGACAGGGACAGGGGCGTAGTGGATCTGGAGGTCCAAGAGGCTCCTCCACTCCCGATACACCTTGGGGAGGGGCCAGTCCGGACCTGGAGGCCCCTTGACCTCCACTGTCAGGACAGGGGGCTCCTGGCGCACGTCCAGGTCGACCTCCACCTTGCTCCCGTGCTCCGCGAACATCTCCCTCACATCCTCGCAGATCTGGAGGCCCAGGTGCTCCCCCAGACCATAGGCCGCGATGACCCGCTCGGCTGACCTCTTGTCTCGGTACGCCTTGAGGAGGTCCATCGTAAGGTCGGCCCCCTCCACCTGCTTCGCCTTCTCCTGAAGCCCTTCCCAGGTCTCGTCGTCGATCCGAATCCCCTTCTTCTTCCCCGCTGACCAATGGGGCTGCTCCCTTGACCCCTCTGGCTGTACCCGATACCCCATCAGGAGCAGCCACTCGAACGCTTCCTGCTTACCCATCTCCTCTTCCTTTCCTTGCTAGCACCCCAGGCCCCTAAGCCGCTCCGCCAGCCTGGAGGAGTCCTCCTCCAGAGCACGGACCTGCTCCTCCAGCTTCTTTATCCTGGACAGGCAGACCTCACTGTAGGCGTACTCCAGACGGTTGGTCTCCTCCTCCACGGCATCGAGGCGCTTGCCCACATCCAGGACATCCTGGAGAATCTCGGTGGACCCCCCCTCCTTAGAGGGCATCTGGGCCCCGGCCTCCCCGTCCAGGTCGCAGATGCGGTCTATCACATCCTGGAACCTGGTAGAGACACCCGCCTGCAAGGAGCCCAGACGATCACCCAGCTGCCTGACCTCGTCGAGGACCACTCCGGCCCTGACCTGCTTGCCCTCCGTGTCCTGGAGAGCATCGAGCTTCTCGTGGAGGTGCTTCTCCACCTGGAGCAGCAGATCCCTCAGCCCACCGCCCTGCTCCATCTCCCGCTCCTCGAGCCGGCGGCGAAGGGCCTCCCGCGCCGCCTTCTCTCCCCGCAGCGCCGCCTCCGAGGTGGCCAACTTCTGCTGCAGCTGAGCTATCAACACACCCCTCCCATGGCTCTCCTGCTTGAGGAAGGTCACTGTCTTCCTCAAGTCCACCCTGTCCTCCTCCTCGAGGCGCTGCTGCTCCAGGCCCTCTATGTGCACCTTCTGCTCCGCTATCTCCCGCTGGTAGCCCTCCATCGCCCTCCCGTTCCGAGCCACGAGCCTGGAAAGTCCATTTGCCTCCTCCTGGCTGGCAATGAGGCGGGCCGTGAGATCCAGGATCTCCTTGTCCTTCTCCCTGAGCTGGTCCTCTAGAAGTTGCTCGTTGTCCATCTCACACCCCCCGGCACCAGGCGTCCCAGTACTCCGCCATCTGCTCCTTGTCCTCCCGACTCGGGGGATCCTGGAAGGCATCCTCCAGGTACTCCCAGTCAGGGAACGTGACCTTCACCCACCAGGGCTTGACGGTCTCCTCGTCCCTGTCCGGGTCCACGTTCACCCTGGACAGCTCGAACTGCCTCCCACCGTCCCACCAGGTGACCTGCACCACCAGCTCCTCGTCCAGCGTCTGATCCAGCTCGATCTCCGGAGTCAGGGCGACCGGGAGAGAGAAGGAAGCCACCCGACCGACCTCTGCCTGCTTCACCCGGAGGGGCACGATGAAGGCGCTCAGCTCCGAGGTCAGCTCCTGGACCTCCCTGAACAGCTTCTCCAGCTCCCCGGACAGGTACAGCCTCCCCACCTCGAAGAGGTCCACGCTGTGGTCGGGCTCCCCTCGATGAGCCGCTGTCGCCGCCAGGCTCCACAGCGCCACCTGAGAACACTTCGCCGCGGCCATCCCGGCCCAACCAGAATCCACACCACCTCCCCTTTCCTTCACAACTACTGTGTCCATCTCAATCCTCCACTTCCTTGTGCTGCTCGCGGATGTAGACCGAATCCCTGGGAGTGATCACCCGGCCGCCGAAGGCAGTGGCCACCTTGTTGGCCCAGCTCTCGGCGTGCCCG
>Ga0180437_10012333_pt1 | contig 10112 bp, 9 predicted proteins | sample SS_ome_4_FD_132410 | JGI IMG/M metagenome (GOLD analysis project Ga0180437, IMG submission 132410) | Hypersaline lake sediment archaeal communities from the Salton Sea, California, USA - SS_3_D_1 metaG | ecosystem: Environmental > Aquatic > Non-marine Saline and Alkaline > Hypersaline > Sediment... | reverse complement strand
AGCATGAAACAAAACAGGAAAAACTACAACACCACCCTGAGAATCGACCTGATCCGAAGCTTAAAGATCCTTGCAGCGGAAACCGATTCACGCGTCAACGACCTTCTTGAAGAAGCCATTGAAGACCTCATTTTCAAGTACCGCAGATCTCAGGTTCACTTTTCAACCCACCCGCCTGAAAGAGATGACCAGCCGTTGAAGAAATAAACCCTCATAGCACCACGCGCAATAAGACGCGATGGGGAACCGGCGTTTCCGGGTCTTCCGGAAAATGAGTACGAGTGATTACCGGAAAAGCCGTTGACCACAGAAGAAGACCGTGAAGGGTTTTTTGAGTGACTGGCGGGAGGCCTTCGTTATTTCAGAAAGCTACGGAATGGGGGACCCCCTGGCCCGGTCCTCACTTCAAGGAATCAACTTGATGGGAGCAACAGCGGGCTTTGCACAGACTTTACAATTGCTCTTCTGCCGCCAGCGGTGAGGACCGGGAACAGCGGAGGGGGCTGGCTTCCCCCGTCCGTAACGCCTTGAAATGACCAGGCCGTGAGCCTTGGAATCGAAAAAAACCCTTCACGGCCTTCCATATGCATCACTGATGAGAAGTCTTTAAAGCGAGGGGTACTCAGTTGCCGGAAGACCCCTTTTTTCTTTTTGACTAATGCAAGGCATTCTTCTATATTATTGCTATATTTCACTCACTCAAGAAAAAGATGGAAAAAAGGCTGATCGCAAAATTCTTTCTTATTGTCCTCTTGGGCGCTTCTGTTCTCCTGTTCAGACTTTTTTGGACCTACATCTCCTCCATCGTCCTTGCCCTTCTCATAGCGAGCACTTTCCATCCCCTTTACTCGCTGGTTAAGAAGAAAATCGGGGGCAGAGAGCAAGCGGCAGCGCTGGTCATGACGGTCGTGATATTTATCGTGGTCATCGTCCCTATGGGTTGGTTCGTTGGAACCCTTTCCAATGAAGCCCTTGAATTCTATGGCCGGACCCGAGATGCTGTCTCTTTGAGCGAGATGCGAGAAATCCTTCACGGCGATTCCATTTGGGCCCAACGAATCCGAAAGGCCCAAGGGTTTCTGGGCATTGAGCTCAGTGCGCAGGCGATTGAGGAACTCGCTGCCTCCATCGGTAAGAACGTAGGGCTTTACCTGTCGCGCCAAATCAGCTCTGTCGCGTCGAACCTGCTCAACTTCCTGGTACACTTCTTTCTCATGATGCTCACTATCTACTACATACTCCGGGATGGAGATCGGCTTAAACATTACATATCCGAACTCCTCCCCTTTCCCATAGGACAGCAGAATCTTGTGGTGAACAAATTTCGGGAGATGGCAAGGGCCATCATTTTTGGCAATGGCGTCAATGGCATTATCCAGGGCATCTTGGGCGGCATCGGTTTTTTCATTTTCGAGCTGCCCTCCCCATTTCTTTGGGGAACAATCATTGGCTTCATGGCCTTTCTGCCGATTATTGGGTCGTCCGTGATATTCATTCCGGCCACGATCATCTTGCTGCTTCAGGGCAAGCACGGCCTTGCTTTGGCCTTCCTGATATACAATGGATTCTACAGCGCCAGCATGGAATACTTGGTCAAGCCCCGACTGATCGGCAAGGAAATGCGGATGAATCCCCTTCTCGTTTTTTTCGCCATTCTCGGAGGCATGAAACTCTTTGGTATTTTGGGCATTATCTATGGCCCTTTGATCACCACCATTTTTCTCACATTGGCAGAAATCTATCGACTGGAGTATAAAGAGACCATGGTCTAGCCATGGAGTCTATATGCTTGACTATTAAAGAACTTTCGCTATATTATGCCCGGATTGTATGGGATTTCACAAGGAGATGGAAAAATGGAGCCTCAAAAGATTCTCAAGGGCAAAAGGGTTCTCGTGGTCGATGATGAGGAAGACATCCTTCAGCTCGTCACTGAGCTTCTGGACATGTGTAAGATCGATACCGCCTCCACATACGAAGAGGCAAAAGAGCTCCTGGAGAACAACATTTACCACATTGCCGTGCTGGATATTATGGGCGTGAGAGGTTATGACCTGCTGGAGATCGCCAGGAAGCGAGACATTCCTGCCTTGATGCTCACAGCCCACGCCCTCACCAAAGAAGACTTGAAGAAATCGGCTGAAAAAGGGGCATCCTTTTACGCGCCCAAAGACGAAATCAACAAACTGGATATTTTCATCGCCGATGTTCTTGAGGCCAGAGAAAGTAATAAAAACGTTTGGGCCCGCTGGTATGATAGACTGAGTGGATTCTGTGACCGACGATTTGGAAAGGATTGGAGAGAGCAAGATCGCGAATTCTGGGATCGCATCATTAAGTACTGAACTGCATCGGTCCATGCTCCGACTATCGCCATCCTAAGCATAAAGGGAACCTCAAAATACCATGGCGCCTCCCAGCGCTCCCCCCTTCATCTCACATGGGATGCGGTAGTTGTGATCCCCCTCCCTCCCACCCCTCAAGGAGGTCTCATCATGATAAGCAAGGTAGGCATTACCATAACACAGCACATATTGAACCAGGAGCGTGAAAACCCAGAGGCAACCGGTGCATTCACGCACCTTCTGAACGAATTGATCGTCGCAGCCAAAGTCATATCCCGAGAGGTGAACAAGGCAGGGCTCACGGATATTCTGGGCGCAACCGGAGACCTCAACATTCAGCAAGAAGAAGTCCAAAAGCTGGACGTCTTTGCCAACAGGGTGGTTATAGAGCGAATGCAGCATATCGGTCAGTTGTGCTGCATGGGTTCCGAGGAGGTGGCCGACCTCATTGAGATCCCTGACAAGTACCCCAAAGGCAACTACATCCTCCTTTTCGATCCCCTGGACGGCTCTTCAAACATAGACGTCAATGTGAGCATAGGAACCATATTTGGGATCTACAGGAAAGTGAGCGAAGGTGCCGGCGTGGACTACACGCTCAATGACGTGCTGCAACCCGGGATCAAGCAGGTCGCGGCAGGCTACTTTCTTTATGGATCGAGCACCATGATGGTGTACACCACAGGAGACGGGGTTCACGGTTTTACCCTCTATCCCAGCGTGGGCGAGTTTCTTCTCTCCCATCACAATATACGGATCCCGGAAAGGGGAAAGATTTACAGTGTTAATGAAGGGTATCATGAGTACTGGGATGAGAAAACCAGAGCGCTCGTAAACTATTTCAAGGCAAAGGACAAAGAGACAGGACGGCCTTACAAGGCGCGCTATGTGGGGAGCCTTGTTGCCGATTTCCACAGAAATCTTCTCAAAGGGGGCATTTTCATGTATCCCGCTGATCTGAAAGATCCTCGGAAGCCCTCGGGAAAGCTGAGGCTCATGGTGGAAGCAAATCCCCTGGCCATGGTGGTCAAACAGGCGGGAGGCTATGCCAGTGATGGGTTCGGTCCCATTCTGGAAATCCAACCCGAAGAATTACACCAAAGGACGCCCCTCTATATTGGAAGCAGGAAAGACGTGGAGATGGCAGAGACCTTCATCAGCGAAAGAAAAAAGCGGCCTTAACACGATACATATTCTAGCCCGATTTTCTGCTCTTCAGCATATCCACAAAGGTCTCAAGGCGTATCGCTGTGCGGGCGTCAACGCGCCCAGGCCGATCCCCTTCAATCGTAAGCAAAGGAATGGGGAGTGTTTCTCTGAAGATGATGTCATAGATTTGCCGGTAGCAAAAGGTCTGGGTGTAATGAATCAGGCCGTCTAGCCTTCTCTGCTCGACAGCTTCGCGTATGTCTTCAATTCTTCCCTGGGCATCATAGGGATAGGTGTAGCGAAGATATTGGTTCAACAGGTCCTCTTCTCCGTATGGCATGCTGAACTGCCTCTGAGTCTCGTTAAAAACGACCCTTGCCCCATAGGCTTCGATGATCTCATAAATGTCGGTAAATATGGGGGGGACCCCCAGGTAGCCAAGGCGGATGCAATCTGGTTTTGCCTTTCTTTCTCCGGCCTTCTCAAGGAACCGGTCCAATTCCCTTTCATACTGATCCGGATCGGACTTGAAGTCCGAACTGGTCACCAAAAAGAGGTGGTTTTCAGCACCGGAAACCACATTGTCCCTGAAGGTCATTTCATCCAGTGCTTTCAGCTTATCCCTGATCCGATCGAGCCTCTTTTTTACCCGATCCACTTCCGCCCAAGAAACTGAAAAAACGGCCTTCAGCTTTTCTATCTGACCCATCAGGAGATCCCTCTGCCGGGACAGTGGATAATCAAAAGCAATGATCTCGACGCCTCTCTTGGCCAGGAGCTCAGCCAGAGCCACGGTGTTGCTGCAGTCTCCCCCTGTGACAGCAATGACACGCTTCACATCATGGTTGATCACTGTCGCGTAAATGCCTTTGATCCATGAACAGATGTTGTGGGCAAAGCCTGCGTATTCCGCCTGCCTAACCAGTTTCTCCGGCTGCGGTGCTGTGATGAAGAGATTGTTGAGGTCCACAGGCTTGAGATCTGCGGCGAAAACAAGCTCCACCGGAATTGTGGAGGTAAGGCCTATGATGGAGAAAGGGTCAGACAAGACTGGAGGCCTCCACCGAGTGGAACTTAAAGGCAGGCAGTTCGAGACAGGTCAGTTTGTTTCCATAGACCGCTCCGGTATCCAGACCGATCTTGTTCTCCATGATGAGTGGCTCCGAAAAAGGGGTGTGACCGAAAATGACCTTTTTTCCGAAACTGTGGGGAGAATAGATGAAAGGCTCTCGTATCCATAGAAGGTCTTCGAGCGTCTGGTCTTTGAGATCTACACCGGGCCGAAAGCCGGCGTGAACCACATAGTAGTCATCCATTTCGATCCATTTGTGAAGAGACTTCAGAAAAGAGAGGTGCTCCTCTGGGACAAGGGGTTCCCCTTGAGTTTGTTGATTAAGGCGGTAACTGTTTAGGGTGGCTGCCCCCCCATTTAAGAAAAAGGTGACATAATCTCTGCCTTCAAGAAAATCGATAAGGATATTTTCGTGATTTCCCAAGAGACATTCTACGGCAGACGAGCGTTTCATGATGTCCAAGATATAGTCGATCACACCGTGTGAGTCCCTACCCCGGTCCACATAATCCCCGAGAAAGATAAGGCGGTCTCGATCCGGGCGCCAGTCAATCTTATCCATCAGCCTTTTGAGTGGGTCCAGGCAACCGTGGATATCACCGACAATGAATGTTCTTTCCCACGCCATCATAATCTCATTATGAAACGAATACGGTCTCTCGGATCCAGCCTTTTCAGCCCCGCTTTTCTGGCGGCAGCCATGGCATCCCTGAACTCCTGTGCTGTGAGGCGACGGTTTATGAACTCATCTTGGTGGGCCTCGCCGCACGGACGGTACTGATCCATGACATTAACATAGGTGTTTGGGGAGATCTCTTGGGCCAAGAATTTAACGGCCTCCTCGGTGTCGGCCACGTTGTTGGGCATGACCAGATGCCTTACAAGGAGTCCCCTGAGAGCCACACCCTGCTCGTCCATAACCAGATCCCCGACCTGTCTGTGCATTTCCTGAATGGCCGCAACAGCCACTTCCCTGTAATCAGGCGCCCGGCAGTACCTCTCCGACCATCGCGCATCCCAAAACTTGAAATCAGGCATGTAGATGTCGAAGACCCCCTCCAGGAGCTCCAAGCTCTCCCTGCGGTCATAACCGCTGGAGTTGTAAACCAGGGGAATTCTCAGGCCCTTTTCAGCGGCATGGACCAGCGCCTCCAGGATCTGAGGGACAACATGGGTGGGTGTCACAAAGTTGATGTTGTGGCAGCCGGCTCCCGCGAGCTGAAGCATCATAGCGGCCATCTGTTCAGGTTCGACCTCGACACCCTCTTTCAAGTGGCTGATCTCGTAGTTCTGGCAAAAGCTACAAATCAGGTTGCAGGAACTGATGAAGATCGTGCCGGAGCCGTAACGCCCGACCAGTGGCGCCTCTTCGCCAAAATGGGCGTTGTAGCTTGCAACCTTCGCCTTTCTTCCTGTGTCGCAAAACCCCCTTTCTCCCTCCAGTCGATTCACACCACACTCCCTGGGACAGAGCCGACACGATTCCATGAGGGCGAGGGCCTTTTCGGCCCTTTCTGCCAACTGCCCATCACGAACGAGTTTGAGGTAAGATGGTTCCATCAAAGCCTCAAGATGTAAAACAGCATCCCCCTGTCAGGAGAGCAGGGGGATGCGGGTTCCGGAGGTTTGCGCAGACGGTCGTGGGAAACTGGTGCCATGTATCATGAATTCGCATACCTGAAGAAGATAGTGTTTTCCAGTTGATTGCGTGATGGCCCATTCCTTCAAGACGATATCTAAGGGCTTCGGGAGAGGTGGTCTGCTCTTCGAGGGTTTAGCAAGATCCTAAATACGTCGGAGCGAGAGATTCTGCTAGGGCTTCCCTGGCGTACCCGCCTGCCATGCGAGCTGCTCGGTTGCCACAGTGGCAGCTTGAGCGTATGGAGTCAGCGTCAAGTTTCTTAGCCTAGATGAGCTAAGGCACGAGCGGGCAGGAACCCTCAAAGATCAGACCACGGCAATGTGCGGCGCAATTCTTCTGAGATATCGTCTTTCAGGAACAGGCCATCACTTCATAATAAAAGAATATATGAGACGGAGAACTAGTCCCGACTTTGGCCAAATATCCTGAGAAGCAATAAGAAGAGGTTAATGAAGTCCAGGTAGAGCGATAAGGCGCCGAGAATCGCCCCTTTTCTGATCACCGCGCCGTCCAGATCCGCAGGCTGCGTCAGGGCCATGTTTTTGATCTTCTGCGTATCATAGGCTGTCAGCCCCACAAACACAAGAACACCGATGTAGCTCACGATCATACTCACGGCACTGCTTCGGATGAACAGGTTCACCAAAGAGGCAATGATGATGCCGAAGAGGCCCATCATGAGAAAACCCCCTAGAGATGTCAGATCCCTTTTGGTGGTCCATCCGTAAATGCTGCACGCCAAGAAAGTGCCGGCGCAGATAAAAAAGGTGCTGACGATGGATGCCCGGGCATAGACGAGAAAGATGAAAGACAGGGTTAGACCATTCAAGCCGGAGTAAACCACAAAAAGGGCTGTGGCTGTCCCCGCGCTCATCCTGTTCACCATGCCGCTGATCGAAAAAACCAAGGCCAGTTCAACCAGAATAAGGCCGAAAAAGATCAGCTGGTTTCCAAAGACCAGGCGGAGTATGGTCTCGCTGGTGGACGCGTAAAGGGCCACAAATCCCGTGAGCGCAAGACCAATGCACATCCAATTGTAAACGCTGCGGACAAAATCATTAACAAGGACTTCCGCCCTTTGTCTCAATACCCTTTCGTTTTGCATGCCTCCCTCCTCGAGAGAAATCCTCAATATTATAAGGTGATAAAACGAAACTTCAACCCTTAAAATCCCTGAGTCAACCTGAGGCCATCTGCTTCCAGGAGTTTCTAAAAGGACCTGTGTGGTGGTAGGCTTGTGTCATTTCAAGGGCTTACGGTGAGAAAAAGGCTTCTTCAGGGTTTCGATCCTTTCCACAAGGGGTGGATGGGAGTAGTTGAATCGCACGTATAAAGGATGGGGTCGGAGATTGGAGAGATTGTCCCGGGCCATCTTTTTCAGTGCCTTAATCAGGGGCGTTGCACTCTCAAGGGCGCTCGCGGCATAAGCGTCCGCTTCTCTCTCAAATCGCCGGGACAGGGTCATGGCCAAGGGAGACAGCAAAAACGCCACAGGCTCCCACAAAAAAGCCACCAGAAGGAGTCCCACGTAGAGGGGCTTTTCAGCAAAGCCGAAACTCGTGTACATCAAGTCCCAGTGGATCATCTTCGAGGCGACATACAGAAGGAGAAAAGAAGCAGCGCCCGTAAGAAAGGCCTGTTTCTTAATGTGATGCTTTTTCAAATGCCCCGTTTCGTGGGCAAGCACTGCAAGCACCTCATCCTCTTCATGGGACCGGATGAGCGTATCAAAAAGCACAATCCTTTTTGTCTTGCCCAAACCCGCAAAATAGGCGTTGGTGTGGCGGCTTCTTTTTTCGGCATCCATTTGAAAGATGCCCCGAATGCTTAGCCCTTCCCTTTCGGCCAGGGATGCAATCTTGTTCGCCAATGATGTGTTCTCCACAGGGGTGAATTTGTTGAATATGGGGGCGATCAGCGTAGGATACAGAACGGTGATCAACACTTGAAAAGAGAAGAAGGCCGCCCAGGCCCAAACCCACCAGAATGCACCACCGTACTTGACCAACACCAGAAGCAAGGACAGGAGCAGTCCACCCAAGATGAGGGCCAGTAAGAAGGATTTTAGAAGATCGGAGAGCCAAATGGTCCGTGTCCTGGTATTGAAGCCGTATCTCTCTTCAATCACAAACAGGCCGTAATAATCGAAAGGAAGCTCTATCAGGGCGGCGATAAAGCCGGGTACAGCAAAAAAGAGCAAGCCCCCAATAAGAAAGGGAAAAGAGCGCAAACTTTCCACCCACCAAGGCAACAGGCCTGAGAGAATCACCAGAAGGAACAGTATCTTTCCCGCCCCTTGCTTCACCAGGGACAAAGTCGTATGGTCAAGGGTGTACGCGTTGATCTGTTTGAGTTTGTCACCGTCGATGATGCCTTGAAAGTCCGAGGGCACATGGGAGCCGTGTTTTTTTGTATGGCGTCCATTGACCATATCGATTCCCATATCTGCCACGGCGCAGAGCACGAAAGCACCAAGGTAGACGGCCAAAAAAGTGTTGATCGCGATCATGCCTTTATCCTATCATAAAACCGGGCTTGCCGGTGTTGCAGAGGCCCCTTTTTTGTGTTTGAGCGCTACGGAAGGGAACGCTTTTTTCTCATGAAGGACACGAAGCTATACATTGTCATGGTGGGTCTGCCTGCAAGGGGAAAAACAACCATTGCCACCAAACTCAAAGAAAACCTCTCCCACGATGCCGTAAAGACGCGCATCTTCAACAACGGCGAATTGCGAAGAAGGATGATCCGGGGAAATACCGCCTACGCCGGGTTTTTTGACCCCAATAACAAAGAGGGGGTAGCCCTTCGGGAAAAAATTGCCCATATAAACATAGAAAAAGCAAGACATTATCTCAACAACCGGGGCAAAGTCGCTATCCTCGACGCCACCAACGCCAGTCCTGAAAGGAGAAAGACCATTCGAGCCCTCCTCAATGACCACCCTTCCTTATTTATTGAATGTATCAACGATGATGAGGGTATTCTGGAGGCCAGTATTTTGAGAAAAATCGATCTCGAGGAGTTCGGCCACCTCACGCAGCAAGAGGCCATTGAGAGTTTCAAACAACGCATCGCCTACTATCAGTCCATATACGTGCCTCTTTACAAGGACGACAATTACATCAAACTGGACTCCCTCAACAACAGGATCATTGATGAACAGGTGAAATCCGACATTCCCTACCATGATCAGATTAGGGACTTCCTGGTCACCGACACGGTCAAGAATCTCTATTTAATACGCCATGGAGAGACCTATTTCAACCTCGAAGACAGGATCGGGGGCGACTCTCCGCTCACACCGAAGGGCAAAGCGCAGGCTGTCGCGTTAGGAGAATTTTTCAAGAATAAGAAAATCCCCCTCATATTCACGAGCGACAAAAAACGGACCATCCAAACAGCCGAGCCCATCAAGGCCCTTCAGAAGGACTGCGAAATCATTCCTTTAAGAGAATTTGACGAAATTGATAGCGGCATTTGCGAGTGCATGAGCTATGAAGAGATCAGGACAAAGATGCCCCATGTCTCGGCTGCCCGACAAAAGGACAAATACAATTATGTTTACCCTGGGGGGGAAGGCTATGTCAGCATGCAGGAGAGGATCGATAGGGGCATCAAGAAAGCAATCTACTTGAGCAACCCATCAGACAACATCATGATTATCGGTCACAGGGCGGCAAACCGCATGATTCTGTCCCACTTTCTTTTTCGCAGAAAGGAGGATGTGCCCTACATCTATATTCCCCAAGATAAATTTTACTACATCTCCGCCACGCAAAACAAAAAAGTCTTCCAATTGAAAGGATTTGAGTGAACCTCCCCGCCTACAAGGCGGGGCATCAAAAAGGAAACCCAAATTTACTTTGGGGGAACTTATCCCCCAAACCCCCAGAAATAAGCCATT
>Ga0180437_10012330_pt1 | contig 10114 bp, 4 predicted proteins | sample SS_ome_4_FD_132410 | JGI IMG/M metagenome (GOLD analysis project Ga0180437, IMG submission 132410) | Hypersaline lake sediment archaeal communities from the Salton Sea, California, USA - SS_3_D_1 metaG | ecosystem: Environmental > Aquatic > Non-marine Saline and Alkaline > Hypersaline > Sediment... | reverse complement strand
GGGGACTGCCGCCTATATGAGCCCCGAGCAGGCGCGGGGCAGGGCGGTGGATAAGAGGACCGACATCTGGGCGTTTGGGTGCGTGCTTTACGAATGTCTAACAGGGACACGGGCTTTCGAAGGAGAGACCGTATCGGATAATCTGGCCCTCATTTTGAGGGGAGAGTCCGATTGGACAAAGCTTCCTTCGAACACGCCTGCTATGATCAGGCTTTTGCTTCAACGCTGCCTGCAGAGAGATCCAAGGAAGCGCCTTCGTGATATCGGGGACGCCAGAATCGAGATAGAAGAGATCGGATCCCGCCCCGCTGAAGAAGCCAATATCAAGAAGCGTTTCCCGTTGAGCTGGATACTCGGATTTGTGGCCGCCGGGATCCTTTTGGGATTCCTGATTGGGCTCATCGTCAGCAAAACAGGTGGAGGAAAACTGTCGCCATCCACAACAGCCGCAGTGATAAAACTCGAGCCTGATCATTCACTTGATGGAGAGCGCGGGGATCTCGGATGGCCCACCAGGACAGCCATGGCCGTTTCCAAGGACGGCGGTTTCATCATCTATTGTGCAGCCAATGAAGGTGCAGAATCTGACAAGAAGCCGCAACTTTTTCTTCGAGAACTTGGAAAACTCGATGCGGAACCTATCCCAGGAACTGAGGGCGGTATCGCTCCCTTTCTTTCGCCTGACGACCACTGGATAGGATTCTTCGCAGACGGTATGCTCAAAAAGGTCTCAATCGAGGGAGGTGTGCCTCAGGATTTGTGTGAAGCTGATTTGCCGTTCGGGGCGAGTTGGGGTGATGATGATAGGATTGTCTTCAATGGCATAGAAGCGATCTCCGGGCTCTTAAGAATCCCCTCCCAAGGCGGGAAGCCGGAGCTTCTCACCGAACCTATCCGTGAACAAGGAGAGTACAGTCATCGTCTTCCCCATCATCTTCCCAACGGAAAAGGCGTATTGTTCACGATAATGAAAAGTTCTTTTGATATCGAACCTCGTGTCGCAATTCTAGAGAGCGATACTGGCAAGTGGCGGGAGCTGCTGCAGGATGCCGCTGACGCACGATACATCCCCACAGGTCATCTTGTTTTCTTGAGACGCGGGACTTTCATGGCAATGGCATTTGACCTGAAAAGGCTTAATGCCTCTGGCCAACCCGTTCCGGTTATTGAAGGTGTTATGCAGGCGCTGAATTCTTCTAATTCTGGCACCACGACCGCTGCAGGCCAGTATAGTATCTCCGATTCGGGTAGCCTGGCCTATGCACCGGGCGGTATATTCCCCAACTGGCAAAACATGCTTGTTTGGGAAGATGCGAAGGGTTATGAGAAACCGATAACCTCCAAAGTCAGTGCCTATTCTTTCCTTCGCCTTTCACCTGATGGTCAGAACATTGTCTATTCGACTAGTGGAACGGAGAGGGGCGTTTGGGTCTATGATATCGGTCGTGATATTCATAGGCGGGTAGTCTCGGAAGGTATGGCTGGTCGGCCTATTTGGACGCCGGATGGAAAAAGGATTGTTTTTACATGGATGGGTTCGGATCAATCTAGAAATACCTACGTAGTGCCTGCGGATGGAAGCAAGGACATGGAACTTCTCACAAGCAGCCAAACGAATCAATTCGCTAGCTCGTTTTCACCGGATGGAAATTTGTTGGCATTCGTCGTATTTAGCGGCAGCTATGACATCCATATATATGATTTTCGGGACAAGAGCACCTCTCCCTTCGCAGCTACCGAGCATTTTGAGGCTTTCCCCGAGTTTTCTCCTGACGGCCGCTGGATTGTCTATCGCACCGATCGAGATGGGCGTAATGAAGTCTATGTCCGTCCCTCCACAGGCGTTGGTAAAACTGTACGAGTTTCTCGTGAGGGCGGCTCCTCGCCCTTTTGGGCCAGGAGTGGGAAAAAGATTTTCTATACATGGTGGACACCAGGATGGGAACTACAGATGTGGGCTGTTGATGTACAAACCGAACCAAGCTTCTCTGTTGGACCGCCTCGTTTGCTTTTCGAAGAAATGGGACTCGCGCACACCGCTCCTGTTCGCTCGTTTGACATCTCCTCGGATGATCAGCATTTTCTGATGGTGAGACTAGAAAAGAGAACACCACTCCCCGTGACTGAAATGATCCTCATCCAGAACTGGTTCGAGGATCTCAAGAGGATTGTTCCTACCGGGAAGTAGGAAGAAAGCCATCGATTAAATAGTGAAAATTCCTTTTTTATCTAGCGCCATTCCGATCCTGGCTCTAATCAACTTACGCCCTGGATGTCCGCGCCCGCCTCTATAGAAATCCAACACTTGCGCTGCCCTACTAGATACCTTATGTGACCTGGTTGACTATCCGAACGTGAATATATATTCAAATACCCAGCCACGGGAACCAGGGTAAAGCCGGCTACCTCATTGGTGACCAGACGTCAAATTCTTTACTGAAGGCGGCGGTTTCATCTCTGTCAATTCCAAGGACCAAGCACCAGTAGTTGACAGCTTTTTTGCTTAAGTTCCGATTCTCCTTCAGAACTTCAATAAATCTCTGCTGACTATATTTTTTCTGAACATCCTTTATGTAGTCGAATCCGCCAAAATTGATAGCTCTTTCGATCTCGATCTCTGGAGTGACAGACTTTGGATCTCTATCCCAAAAAAGCTCTTTTCTCATTGTGTAAACCTAGCAAAGAATTCTTTAATTTTTTTCCAGTCGGATTCTAATAACGTACGAAAATGACCATCGTCTTGGACAAGCACGATAGAATCGATATCCTGTTCAGCGTCATCAAAATACACCATTGCTGTTTTCATATGATACTCATACTTTCTATCAAGCTGATATTTCCGCTGGACAAATGATGACAGATCCTCGAATTTAATTTGAGTTTGTTTAAGCAGGTAATAAAGATCGACGAAATCTTTGGCTGAGCCCCTCTGAGAAATAGCAACGGACTTCATAGCTGCGATATCATCCAATGAGGCTGCAGGACAACTGACTTCCTCACTCACTTCAAAGTCTTTTAAAGAAGATAAAAGAGAATAGGGAAATGTGAAAAGAGAAAATTTTATTTTATCAGGGGATAGGAAAGCGATTAAGGTTCCTTTTTCCATGATTTCCACGTCTGCTGTACCAAATTCTTCCCTGAGTTTAAAAACAAGCATCTCAGAATTAAAGTCTCTCTTTGTGAAAAAGTCTAGATCAACAGACAGACGGTGATGGAAATAATAATAAAGCGCTGTCCCACCTGCCAGGTAGCTTTCTGGAGGGAGTATTCGAGATTTAAGAAGCTGAATGAGAATATTTTTCAGGCCTTGGAGCTTACTTTCCCACTTCACAATACAATTCTAACATGAAACAGTATCATATTGAATCTGTTGTGAATGAATGGATGCTCATTCCTGAATATTTAAATTTGACTCTTGTCCAGCCGCTTTATATCCTATCCTTGGAAAAACTGGGGGATAAATGGCGACACGGTGCCCAAAATGCAATTCTGAAAATCCTGATACACAAAGTTTTTGCGGTGATTGCGGTACTCGACTCGCTTCTCTCCAGGATATCCCTTCCATAACAAAAACCATCGTAACTCCAGCGACAAGATTAGCCATAGGTTCTGTCTTTGCGGACAGATACGAAGTCCTCGAAGAGCTGGGTAAAGGAGGCATGGGTGAGGTCTATAGGGTAAAGGATGAAAAGCTCGACGAGGATATGGCATTAAAAGTCCTTAAGCCTGAAATAGCTGCTGATAAGATCATCATCGAGCGTTTCAAGAATGAGCTGAAGCTGGCCCGGAAGATCGCTCATAAACATGTCTGTAAGATGTATGACCTCAATGAAGAGGAAGCAACTCCGTACATCACCATGGAATATGTGAAAGGAGAGGACCTAAAGAGCTTCATTAGAGGAAAGGGCAGATCAACACAAGAAGAAGCCGTTGCCATAGCCAAGCAGGTGTGTGAAGGATTGGCAGGGGCCCACGAGCTGGGAGTTATCCATCGTGACCTAAAGCCCCAGAACATCATGATTGACGATAAAGGCAATGCCAAGGTGATGGATTTTGGCATAGCCCGTTCGGTCGAGGCGGGAGGGATGACCCAGACCGGAGTCATGATAGGAACACCTGATTACATATCTCCTGAGCAGGCGGAGGGAGAGAAGGCGGACCAGAGGTCCGACATCTATTCCCTTGGGATCATCCTCTATGAGATGGTGACGGGGAGAGTTCCATTTAAAGGAGACACCGCACTCAGTGTGGCCTTAAAACACAAAGCCCAGTTGCCCTCAGATCCGCGCAAGCTCAATCCCGATATATCAGAAGATCTGAGTCGTTTGATCCTCATTTGCATGGAGAAAGATAAGGAGAGGAGATATCAGACGGCAGAAGCACTGCTTGATGATTTAAGAAACATAGAAGAAGGTTTTCCCCTGGGGACAAAGATACGACCGAGAAAGGAGACTTTTACTCATACACTAATCCGACACAAACTCTTCATCCCAGCTTTGATAGTCGCCATAGCAGTCATTGCTGTTGTCATCTGGCAGCTGCTGTTCCAGCCATCGCCATCACAACCGGAAGACAAACCCTCTCTGGCTGTCATGTACTTTGAAAACCGTTCCGGGATACAGGGTCTGGATAGGACCCTGGTAGAATTGCTGACCACAAATCTCGGCCGCTATGAAGGGATTGAAGTCGTTAGCAGCCAAAGGCTATTTGATATCCTCAAAGAGATGGGAAATCCGGATATCGAGACGATCGATAAGAAGACCGCAACGGAAGTGGCTGCGAGAGCCGGAGTTCAAGCGATGCTCCTTGGAAGCATCATGAAAATCGGAGATAAAGTGGTCGTCAATTCCCATCTCACGGATGTAAAAAGCGGGTCCATCATCGACTCGGCCCAGGCCGAAGGCGGCAAAATTGAAAACGACATCTTCGGTATGGTGGACAAACTGACCTCTGAGATCGGCATGAATCTGGGCGTATCCCCCGAAGGAAAAGACCAAGGGCTTAACATCTCGGAAGTCATGACAGACTCATTTGAGGCCGCCCAGTATTATCAAAAAGGCCTTGAGCACCTCTGGCGACTGGAATTTCCGAGCGCAGAGGAGAATCTCCAGAAAGCGGTGGATATCGATCCTTCTTTTGCCACGGCTTATTTATGGCTGGGTTGGGCCCGAGCAGGGATGGGAATGGCACTCAATCAGCCTTTTAGAGACACTACGCCTTTTAAAAAGACAATGGCCCTGGCAAAAAAATATTCTCACAAAACTACCGAAAGAGAGCGCCTGCTTATCGATATAGGAACTGCCTTTTTTGATGCCGATTGGCCGAGTGCCAAAACTTTCAGTCAAAGATTGGTGGAGAGATATCCTAAAGAAAAATTGGGATACAGATATCTGGGAGCCTGCTATGATATAGAACAAGATCGTGAAAAGGCAAAAGAGGCATTCGAGAAATATTTGGAGCTCGACCCGACCGATGCCCACGGCTACTGGAATCTCGCTTATACAAACGCTTTCCTGAGAGATCAGTCAGGCACGGCTTCTGCGGTGAAAAAATACATCGCCGTTCATCCAGATGTGTGGAATACTTATCATACCGCATGGGAAGTCCATGTCATGCTTGGCTTATATGATGACGCCTTGAGATTCCTGGACGAGGCATTAAAAGTAAATCCCAAATGGTTCTATGTGTACAGCTATTCTGGAATGACCCATCTCCTGAAGAACGATGCCGAAAGGGCCCGAGAAGAATTCCGTATTCTTTCTGAATATCAACCAGAAAACTATGCCAACAATATTTTCCATATGGTGTGTTCTTATATCCTTGAGGGAAAATTACAGAAGGCCGTTTCAGAGTCTCGCAGGGTAGTTGAATCGGCGCAGAGAGCAAACGATCTCAGAGGTGAGAGGCGTGCACACATCAGCTTGGGAAGAGTCTTGGTTGCCCAACGGAAATATGATGAAGCGATCGATGAATACGATGAAGCAGAGAAGCTATCAAAGAAGCTTTATGATGAGGATTTCAATCCTCGGGCTCTTTTTGCTCATTATCTGGCTGGGATCGCTCTCATCTATAAAGGAGATTATGATGCGGCCGAGGAGCGGGCTGACGTCATCCAATCCATGCTCCAACGGGGAAACTACAACGTTCAGCACTCAGTCTTCTATCATTTATTGCTGGGAGAGCTCTTAGCGGCGCAGAACAGGCCTAGGGCCGCACAGGAAGAAATACAAAAGCTGCCTGGGTGGACAATATCGACATCCCCTCGACACCGGAAGCTTGTGGCCGTTATCGATGAAAGGCTGGGACTATTTGAAAAGGCAGCCGAAGAGTATCAAAAGTCTTTTTCAAACTGGCTGCTTGTTTATCCAATAATGGGGACGATTGATTTTTTTGATTTCTTTGAGGTGCGTTCCAAACTCGACTACAACCTGGCAAAAATCTACGAACAGATGGGCGAGACCGCAAAAGCCACCGCACATCATAAAAATTTCCTAGACCTCTGGAAGGACGCGGATCCCGGCCTTCCCGAATTCGAGGACGCCCGCACCCGCCTGGCCCGCCTCCAGGGCCGTTGATCATGTAGGACTAATCGGCTGAGGAGAGAGGGCTTCATTTTCTACAGAATCTCCTGCATATACATACCTTCCAAGAGACCTTACATAACCTTATATGACAGAAATTCTGCTTGACTAATGTCCCGACAGATTTATATATGTACTCTAGGAAACTTCTGCGAACTTTAAGAGCGATGTTCCCTATTGGTAGTCAGCATTGGCGTGTTTCTCCTTGAACAGGAGTTGAATTGGGGATAAATCGAACACAACAGACATATACCGTACCTATCTGCATCTTGTTTTCATTTTGGAACAAATTCGTGGGAATTGGGGGGAATCATGAATGCAGGCAAAAGGATTTTTCTTGTTTTTCTTGTTCTCATTTTAATCAGCGCCGTTCTCAATGCGCAGGTTCCTACCGGCCAGATTTTCGGAAGAGTCACTGATGAGACGGGAAGTCCGCTTCCGGGTGTCGCCGTCCTGGCCATCAGCCCGAACCTGGTCGGTAAGGCCTCCTCGGTCACAGACGCAGACGGCGACTACCGGCTGTTTGCCCTCACACCCGGAACCTACCGGATCACGTACACAATTCAAGGATTTAAGACCGTCACAAGAACTGGGATCTCAGTCCAGATCGATCAGACCGTAAAACTGGATATTCGCATGGAGTTAGGCGGCCTCGAAGAGGAGATAACGGTCGTCGGCCAGTCTCCCCTCATCGACGTCAAGAGTACGACCAAAGGCATGATCATGACCAAGGAAATGTTCGAGGTCCTGCCCCGGGGGAGAGACTTCGACACCCTGGTCACCGCGGTCCCTGGTGTCGCCAACGAGCCTTGGCTGGCGGGGATTTCGGTGGACGGCGCATCCGGCCTTGAGAATATGTACTACATCGACGGCACCGACATCAGCAACATGATGACGGGAGCCCGCGGCCAGGGGGCGGCCTTCGAGTTCGTCGATGAGATCAAGATCAATGCCTCGGGTTACGAGGCGGAATACGGCGGCGCCTTAGGCGGTGTCATCAATGTCGTTACCCGCCAGGGGGGGAACGAATTTCACGGCGAGTTCATCGGCTACTACAGCGGCTCCTCCCTCACCGGTAAGGAGCGGGACGTCCTCTATTATGATCCTTATGACATCTACAAGGTCAGCTACGTCAACAACCAGGACCTCTACGGCAAGGACAAAGTCGACCGGATCGAGGTGGGATTCAGCCTGGGAGGCTACATCCTCAGAGACAGGGTGTGGTTCTTCGGCTCGGTCCTGCCGGTTTTTTTGGACACCATGAGGCATGTCGTTTTCCAACCCTCCGAGATCGAAGGCGATTATTCGGAAAAGTACAAATACTACAACTTCCAGGCCAAGCTCACGGCTCAACCGTTTCGTTTCATGCGCCTGGGCGCAAGCTATGTCAACAATTTCTCCAAGTACAAGGGCCGCCTTCCCAACCGCGACGGGACGAGCCCTCCGGACGATGTCTGGCCTGACTACGGCTACAGCTACCCGAACTGGACGGCTTCCGGGTATGCGGATTTTACACTCGGAAACAACCTTCTCATCGGCTTGAGGGGAGGCTCGTTCTACACCAACACCAAGGACCAGCTCGTCCAGCCCGAGGGACCCAGGTGGTATCATTGGGGAGAGGGAGCGTCAGCGTTCCCGGATATTCCTGAAGAGTATATAAGGCCTGTCCGTTGGTCGAACTATCCGACCGTCATGGTCTACGAAAGAAATATCCGTCAGCGGTCTCACGTCGATGCCGACATGACCTACTATCTCAACCTGGTCGGCGAGCATGCCTGGAAATTCGGGATTTCCTGGGTCCGATCCACGGAGGATAAATTTTATGCCTATAAATACCCGAGTTGTCCTTTTATCCGTTTAAGTTGGAACCGCTCTTTGATCGTGGGTGGTGCTGATTACGGTCGAGGGGAATATGGATTTTACCAAGTCTGGGGAAGCGAGCTCACTGGTCCTGTCGGCCACTTTTGGAAGTCCCACAGCGACCGCTGGGCGCTCTTCCTCCAGGACGCCTGGACGATCGCCGACCGGCTCACCATCAATGCCGGCCTCCGGACTGAGAAGGAATACGTCCCCAACTACAGCGACGACCCGGAGTTAGAAGGCCTCGTGCCGATCGACTTCCAGTTCAAGGACAAACTCGCCCCCCGCCTCGGCGTCATCTATGACGTCTTGGGTGATTCGAGCCTCAAGATATTCGGCAGCTACGGCCTGTACTTCGATGTCTTCAGGCTCTACGCGGCGGGCTCATCCTACGGCGGATATAAGGGTGGATGGGCCGCTTACAGCCTGGATAACTACGAATGGGACAAGATCGGTGTCAACGGCTATTACTCGGGGACACTCCTCACTACCTGGACTGCCTCGGGGGTACCCAGCGATTTCGGAGTCGACCCCGACCTCTTACCCATGAGTCAACGGGAATTCTCGCTCGGTCTCGAAAAGCGCCTGATGGAAAACCTCTCGGCCACGGTCCGCATCGTCCAAAAGCACCTTCGGTACGCTATCGAGGACGTCGGTGTGCTCAGGCCGGGAGTCGGCACTTACTATTACACAGCCAATCCCGGTTACGGTATAACCCGATGGACGACCAATGGGGGATTGTTTAATCCTGCCTATCCCGAAACCCCCAAAGCTAAGCGTGAATACTGGGCCGTTAACCTCAGCCTGGACAAGAGGCTGGCCGATAACTGGCTGGCGGGATTGTCCTACACCTGGAGTCGCCTCACCGGAAACTTCAGCGGCTTGGCCAGCTCGGACGAGTTGGGCCGAGCCGGGCCGTATGTCGAGAGGAATTTCGATCTCTGGCACATGGGCCGTGACAAGGAAATGAACCTCCAGGACGGGCCGCTGCCCACTGACAGGACCCACTTCCTCAAGCTCTACGGCGCCTACACCTTTCCTTTCCGGCTGACGGTCGGGACTGTCATCAACGCGATGACCGGACTTCCCTTTTCAGAAAGGTGGTATGTTAATGGTGACTACACGTGGAGGCCTTTCAACCGGGGCTACTCCAGGGAGGGGACTTCGGGCAACAGCCTGAAGCAGATCCGGTCGCCCTTCCTCTGGTTTACCAACCTGTATGCGGAATACAACCTGAGGCTCGGGAAGACGACCCTCAATTTCAACATCAACCTCGACAACCTCTTCAACATCAAGACAGCCTATTCCATCTATGATATGCGCACCTACTGGAATCTCCGCGTCAGTGATGAAAAGCTGCTTTCCGGCGATTGGGACCTCGATGATCCCGAAGTGGGTTATATTCCCGACCCGGCGTTCATGATGGAAGCGGATTTTTATCCCCCGATCGCCGTCCGGCTTGGGATGAAGCTTATCTTTTAAATTCGAGCGAGTTCGGCGATAGGACAGTCGAATTCGATGACAAGGGCTCAATAATATCTGTTAAGTGCTGCTAGTGTTGCGTCTCGGAAATATATTGACATAGTCTTTTGATTTTAGCCAGGATGGAATCGGCGGTTGCGGTCCAGATGAAAGGTTTAGCTTGTGTGTTGTGATGGCGAACGAAGTGATCG
>Ga0180437_10012328_pt1 | contig 10116 bp, 16 predicted proteins | sample SS_ome_4_FD_132410 | JGI IMG/M metagenome (GOLD analysis project Ga0180437, IMG submission 132410) | Hypersaline lake sediment archaeal communities from the Salton Sea, California, USA - SS_3_D_1 metaG | ecosystem: Environmental > Aquatic > Non-marine Saline and Alkaline > Hypersaline >... | reverse complement strand
TGCCCTTGGAATGTGTCCGTGACATCATCTTCTGTTATTGTTGTGAACTGTCCCTTCAATAACCTTCCTATGAAACCAGATGACATCGCATTCATTGTTATTGATAATGATTCTGATAATATCTTTATTGATATTTTAACTGTTATTACACTATCCACTATTGATATACTCTCAGTTAAAATCCTTTTTGTTACTTTCAATGTTGTCATCGAGTCTGTTATGCCTATTGATTCTGTTAAGTAACGGATGGCTGAGAATACTCGTGATATTGAATCTGTTATAGTTATACTCTCAGAAAGGGTGAGATATGCAGTCCATGTTCTTGATAAGCTATCGGTTATGCCTACGCTTTCTGATAGCGTCATGTATGCGACCCACACTCTTGTTATCGAATCAGATATGGTTATGGATTCGGTTAGCATTCTCTGAGCAACCCATACATGACTCAATGAATCCGTTATGGATAACGATTCAGAGAATACCCTAACAATGGTCTTGATTGTGATTAGTGAATCTGAAACGGATATGCTCTCTGTGAATACTCTTTGTGCTGTCCACACCCGAAGTATGTTATCTGATATGGATATGCTTTCAGTTAGCATCCTCTCTGCTGTAAACACTTTTAAGAGTGAGTCAGAAACCGATATATCTTCTGAAACTATTTGTTGTATAAATATGGCACTTATCACTGAATCAGAAATGCTAACTGCCTCTGATAACATTCTCTGTGCTGTGAAGACTCTTGTTATGCTGTCAGCTACAGTAACGGATTCTGTCAACATTCTTTGTGCTACCCACACTTTTAATATCGAATCACTTATACCTACACTTTCAGTTAGTACTCTCTGTGATGTGAAAACCTTAAGAAGTGAATCAGATATACTTAGCGTTTCCGTAATCATTTTTGAGAATCCTCTTGAAGTTAATATAGAATCTGATACTGAAAATGATTCCGTGAATGAACGCTGTGCTGTCCATGTATGTGAAAGTGAATCAGATATGGTTATGGATTCGGTTGTTGTTTGAGTATATTCCTGACCGCCCTGAGGCACTCTACTATCGAAATCTGTTGTGCTTATATCCATTGGAATTGAATCTATTGAGTTTAAATCTTCACTCGTTTTAATTGTTGATGTGAACTGTCCTGATTGTAATAATGCATCATCATAATAATTATCTATCCAAGGCGTATTTGTTCCATCCCAAGAGATTCCTCCCGTGTAACCAACCGTGCTTGGAACTTCACTATCTTTGATTGTTGATGTGAACTGTCCTGATTGTAAATATAGTTTATTGGCTTGGTCGCCCGTCCAGGGCGTGTTTGTTCCGTCATAAGATATTCCTGATACATCATTATCAACACCACTAACATCCTCACTCGTTTTATTTGTAGATGTAAACTGTCCTGACATTAAATGTAGTTTATTTGATGCCAACCCTTCACAATTTGGTGTATTGTCTCTATCACAACTACCACCAGATATAAAAAAGTTCCATGTTGTTGCTTGGCTTGTCTTAATTGTAGATGTAAAAATTCCTGACTGTAGATACATTTTGGTAGCTTCATCACCTGCCCAAACAGTGTTTGTTCCGTCATAAGATATTCCTACTGTATCATCATCAACACTACTAACATCTTCACTGTCTTTGGTTGTTGAACTAAACTGTCCTGACATTAAATAAAGTTTATCAGCACTGCGGCCCGTCCAAGGAGTATCTGCCATTATTTCACCTCGTAGAGATTCCTAAATGCTCTCACAACCTCATTCAATTCCAAGTTAACAAAATGCATACATGGATAATCATAGTGTGCGAATATCTCAAACCCCTCATTCTTTGCTCTCTCACAGAAAGATATGTCATTCCCTTTATTCACAGTTCCATCTGGATTAAGCTTACGAACAAATGCTCCCTTCTGCATATTCTTATTTAGGAAAACCCTTTTGGATATTAGGAAACATCCCGTTCCTATTGCATCTACTTTCTGAAGACCCTTTCTCGGCCTATGCTCTTTATATGCTCCCTTCTCGGGAACATAGTCATATGCGTTCCAATAGAGGGGTCGTTCCCTTTTCTTCTTTCCAGTAAAGTGCCAAACAGGAGTCGGTAGCCCCATTATATCCCTGTCAAACTCTATCAGGTCTAATGGGTTGTTCGTGGGTGGGTTGTCTGCATCTATAGACAACCAAAAGTCATAATCACCTTCAACAAAGTCTTTGACTATATGGTGGAGATTGTTCTCAAATGGGTTGTGGGAAGGCAGTATTATCTTCAACATATGCCTTCTATCACCCAATAACCTCAGAAGTGTGAATACGACATGCTTATGGATGTATGGGTGGGCAGGCGAGGTTGGAATGGATACTAAGACTTTCTTTTTTCCTTCGCTACCCATTCCCATATCTGTAATTTTCATGCCTCATTTCACAATCTTGACATTTACAAGGCTCTTGAAATCAGCCCAAGTTTTCCTTTTATTCTTTGTTATCCCCGGGGTATTATCATTTGGGTCGAGTGCTTTTATTTGCTGTTCAGTTAGGGAAAGACCTAATGACTGCTTCATCTGAATACCCTGCAAAACCTTTTCATTAATCTTCTCATCTGGTTCATGTGCATGAGCTTTATTGTTGTAGAAATCCTCCAATTCAGATTCAGTAAGCTTGGTGCAGTCATCGGGGAAGGTTGTGGTTGCTTCTGTAACAAATACTTTTGGAACTATCAAAACGCCCCACTGCTGACCAAACGGACTGTCTACTGTTTCCTCTTTGTGTCCAGATGTCTTGTCGTAATGCCAACCAAGACCTTGAATATCCACATATTTAGACCAATCCATACCACTATCTTTGACTACCTGTAGCTGATTGAAGTCTGGATATTTGGCTTGTCCATTCTCCTTTATTCCAATCTTTACCTTTAATGGGACTAACTCCCTTGCCATTCATATCACCTCTAAGATAGTGAACCAACCCATGTTATTTGGAGAGAATCGCTTGCACCCTTCTGTATGACACCGAATATCTGCCTTGCGAACAACTGTCCATCCACACCAGAGTTGAATAACCCTGCCTCGAATATGCTTCCAGTTCCAGTTCCGGCAGCGAATGTCTCAGTGACCTCAAACGCTTTTGCATCATCCGTGTAGCTGTAATCTCCCTGTGCCCTTGCAGCCTCAGAACCAAGTGCAGTATCACCTACTGCTGCTGCTATGGAACCAGAACCTATAGCCACGAAGTTGAAAGCATCTGAACCAGTGTCAGTTGAAAACCCTCTCTGAATCAATCCATTGAATCCTGCATTTGTTACGGTCATAATCCAACCTCCCTTATATCCTTTATATTTCCATCCTTATCCCTAAGAACGGCTGTCATCTTCCCACCGAAGCTAACATTGAAGGCGTTGCCTTTTGGTATGCTATCTTCGGCCTTTCTTATCTTATCTTTAAGCATATTATCACAATTCCGTATCAGATACATTCAATGTATCTGAGTTTACTTTTTGTCCGAGCATATTTAACTGTCTATTTACTCTCGATTCAAGCACAGTCATCTGTTGTGTTAGACCTCCAATCTCAGTCTTCTTGTCTATCTTAGTTCTCCCAAGATTGTAACTCACCCCGACATTGGACATATATTGTAATGCATATAGCGTAGACATATCCGTTATGACAGGATGAAACTTGCTTCCTATATCTGTTAGTGTTATACTTTGACCTGTAAAGGATTCTATGGATTGGGCAGAGTCCTCGACATACTCTACGAGAACCGCACTGCCCAAATCCGTTGAAATATCCTTTATTCGGTTGCTTACTCTGTTCGCTATCTCCCACTTCGTAGTCATGTTTCTCCTTATATCAGGGAACCAGTGCCGTTCAGCAACACAGCATAGCTTCCAACAGAGCTTGGTCCCATGAACCCAACAACTGCTTGGGTTCCAACACCGCTTGTTGCAAGACCAATCACTATATCTTCTGCTACACCTTCCCAAATATGCCATTGACTTCCAGTGGATGTCTTCGCTATAGCCATTCAATCACCTTATCCAAATGCAATCCAAATGAAGCTTCCAGTCGAAGTTCCGCTTCCAACCGCTATGAAACTGCCTGCCGTAACTGAACCAGTCCCCATGTAGAGGAAATCTGAATCTATAGGTTCATTCGTGGGACAAGCAACTACACTCGGTGAAGATGTGTATGTTTCAGCGAAAGATACCCACCTTGAACCACTTGATAGGACATTTGTTCCTGCATCAGTATGAACCTGTTTGGCTGCCGTTATTGCATCATCAGCTATCTCATCAGTTCCTATCTCAGTAGCACCAACCTGTGTAGTAGCACCACTTATCAAAGCTGCTTGGACACTACCTGTTGCGGTGAGGTCGACTGTTCTGAGTTCCCCGCTTGCCAATCCGTCTAATAGATTTGTCATCCTTATCACTCCTTAAATATTAAAGGAGGGGTTGCCCCCACCTTAAGTTGTTATGATTTGATACATTGCGTCTGGCCTCAGGTATCGTGCCTTCCACCTTGCGGTAAGAACCACACCAGAGATGTCCCTCGTAGCATCGTTGTATCTCTCTATGGTTATTGGCCTTTTCTCAGCAAGACAAAGTGCGTGATTCCTGTCTATCACATATGCGTAACTTGCTGTGATGACATTAGTCACCCAAACATTCATGCCAAAGATAGTTCCTATCAATGACTTCGTTGGGTCACTCACACCTGATTTATCTGCCTCAACGAATGTGTCGATGTTCCTTATGTCGTTTGCCTGTTCAACACTCACGATGAAATCAGTGGCTTTGTAGTTGTCGTTCTCGAGTGAAGCCATAGCAGTCGTTATGTCGCTTATGGTAACTGCCGTTCCACCAGTTGTTGACTTAGCACTCCTCGAAGCACCATTGTCATCCGTTGTTAATGCTGCACCAGTAGCAAGTTCATCAAGAATGAGAGAATCAAGCTTCTCAGCCATCCTTGCTCCTGCCTCTTCGATATTCGTCTGTATCATGTCCCACTGTCCGTCCTCAAGCATTTCCTTCGTAACGACTGGTCGAACACCATACTTGACAGGCTTCATGTTGAAGGTGCTGAACTCTGCCAAGTCGATTGGCACTTCTGCTCCCTCACTCACGGTGTGAACTGCCGATGAATCCCTGTTCGTGGTCACAACATCTATGGAAGAACCCTTTATAGTCTCTGGACCCATCCTAAGAGCCAAGAGTTGTGTTCCTATAAGCTTCTTCCTAACTGCTGCTATTAAAGTAGAATACAGCGTTTCTGGTATAAGTTCAGTTTCAGTGTCTCTTGTCATAATCTCTGATAGTCTTTTCATATTAATCACCTTATGCTCCTCCACAGGCGTTTAACATAACAAACACCTTCTCTCCTGATTCTGCATCGTTCAAAGCAGTTCCAACTGGATTAGCTGAACCCACCTCAATACAATCCACAGGCTTAACACTTTCAGGAACATTTTCATCTGCTCCTGCCATAACAGCGTTTCCTGCAACGCAAGTTCCGAGTGCAGTTACCTTGAAAAGACCCCTTGTTGCGACAGTGACCTTTTCTCCTGAAGCTGCATTGTTCGTTGCTATTCCTACAGCTACCTTTTCGTCACCTGAAGCATTTGCAAGCAAAACATCAAGCACCTGGTCAGGTCGCTTTGTTCCGGCTGCCATACTTGACATTGCCTTCACAAATTGTCCGCCTGATACTGCCTCCTGTGCCCCGGCTGTGAAGTTACCCCACTGGTCCGAATATTGTTCTAATGTTGGCATTTAATCACCTCAGTATAGAATCTCCTCAGAGTAAATGTCTATGTGACCCGGATAACCCTTTGATTTCTCTGTTATTATCCTCGTCTTTGATTCGCTTTTCTCAGTCACGACACCCCTGCTCTGAGGCTTCTCCTTAATTTCTTTAACTTCTTTTGCAAGCTCTGATACAATCTTTGTCTGTTCATCGAGCTTTTCAAAAACCTTATCAATCAAAGAAGAATCTTCTTTCTCCTCAACAGGAGCCTTTACTGTCTCTTCCTTCTTCTCTTCCTTTGGCTCCTCTATCGGCTCTTCCTGTTTTGGTGACTCTTCTTCTTCTTGAACCTTTATCTCTTCCTTAGTCATGTCATCACCTTTGATTGTTTTAGGACTTTCCTGCAATGCAGCATCAAACGCCTCTGCAATACCCACATTTGCATCGGGCATACCGGGATGTTTGACGAAATCCATTCCAAGAATATCCAAGTTCTTAGCAAAGACTGTTTCCTCTTCCTTTACTAAATCAGCCATTGCCTCTATTGAAACAAACGGCATCAGTCCTTTATCGAGCATATCCGTCATGTATGGATGTTTCTGTGTGTTGAAGGCTACGCCCTTAAACCCGATACCATTATCCTCAAATGTAGGTGTCCACTTACCCACATTATCTGTCACATCCTCACTGTGATTAAGCCCTATGAGAAGTTCCTTGCCTCTGATAAACTCCTTCCCACTAAACTTAGCACCCTGTATGTTCTCTAATGTGTATGTGTAACCATTCCTACTTTCCTGTGCGGGGAGAGCCATACCCTTTATCTTCCTTTGATTATCGTTGTTCTGTATGCTCTCTACCACCGTGATTGGTGACTTCAATCTGAAATTAACATTCTCAACCACAGTTGGCTCAGAATGTTGTTTCTCACTTTCAGTTTCTTGTTTTGGCATGTTTTCACCTCATGTCCTGTCTTCGGTTTGTTGTTTCCAAGAGTCCCTTTTGTTTACGACTCGACTAACAACATCGAAGTTCTTTTTTACCCTTGTGTTCCTTGTGTTATTATAATTCTTCCTTGCGTATATCGTATGGTCAAATACCTTTCTTTTGTCAACCCCCTGTTCGACAAAATCGGTTATGTGACCAGGAAGAAGGATGTCTTTACCATCGTCTTTCCTGAACCTTTTTCCATATGCGTTGACCTCTCGGTCTTCCCTTCTCCCCATCACTGTTTTTAATGATTTCATGTGACTCCTATTTATCTCTATATTTCCACTCCATCCATGCTTTGATGTATTCTGATTGGTTATCAAACTCCTTTTCCTTAGGCTCTTCTTTTGGAGGCTTTCCTGGTGGCTCTCCGGGCTTTTGGAATGGCATGGGTTCTTTCTCCCCACCCATAGCATTTAAATCGTCAATAAACGAACCCCAACCAACTATCTTCAATGCAAGCTCTAATGGACAGTTCCCTGCTATTAGATTCTTCACCATTTCCGCTTTTTTGGATTCTGTCTCGAAACTTGGCTCTGCCCATGCGATTCTCACTTTGTCTTCCCCCTCAGACACTCCACTTATCTTGGGGAATATCAAATCCTCGGCATATGTCGTTACAACCTTTCTTATCGCCTTAACCCTTCTGTCAAACGCCTGTAGTTCGACATCTGCCGTAGCTTTGTTCGATGATTCGCCTCCACGCACAAATATCTCAGGAACCTGAAACGCAGCTATCAGTTGGTTCTCAAGGTGCTTGAGGATACCATCAGGCTGTATCATCCTCAAATCTGTAGCGATTGTCTTAGCCTCTACACCCCACGATGTTATGAGGTCCCCACCCGCTTCCCTATCGCCAAGATTACCCTTGAAATTAGAAATCTGCTCTGTTGTCCCCGGACTATCCTGTGAACCCACTATCCAATGTATTATTGGATTTGCGTGTCGGTTTATGACCCCTCCCATATCTTCTTGAAAATTGAGTAGTTTTGTGAGGGTTGACACGGCATTTCTGTAATCTGAAATGCCATAGAACCCGCCATCAAGTCCCGATTCAACATTCCACTTGAAATGGACTATCTCATCGGGTTTGAAGTCTATCGCTTCTGATTCCCCCGCAATCTTCTGTTTGTATCCAAGAATAGTTCCGTTATCACCCGTTTTGGTGCTAACCACAACAAACATCTTGTCAACAGGAAGGAATTTCATGTTTTCCAAGTCATTTATCTCTAAATAGGCATTTCCATATATCTGCATCTGTAACATGGCGTTTTGTAGTGTCAACATAAAATTAGTGTCATCAATCCAATCCTCAATTTTCTTGACAGCTTCCTTTCCACCCTCAAGCTCATATCCCGACTGTATGGCAAAATTAGATGTATGGTCTACAGCAATCTTCCCCACAGGTATGCTCCTGTAGATGTCTTGGTAGAGCTTGAATTGGTTATCGGGATGTGGAACGGACATCTCACCATCTTTGTCGTCCCAACTCGGCATCTTGGGAAGAACCTTCCCTTTTGCCTCTACAATATGATTTAATGGCTTTTCATTCAATGGTCTAAAAGCGACATAAAATGGTTTTTCATGCTTAATTTGCGTTCTGTTTAGAACTACACTTGGAAGAGCCATTATATTGATTAACCGCTAACCACTATATAAACTTATTTTTATAGCGGGTCATCACCATCCATTCCATGACAAAGTAGCCACCATCTGCAATCATATCCTTCGCCATTTATGCAACAGTCTTTGCAGATGTATATTCCTTTCACTTCACAGAGCTTCGTCTTGGTTTTCCTCTTACAGATTTCGCATTTCATTTCTTACGATTCCTGTTTATGCTCTTGAGTGACTTGTAACCAACACAGTCAGTGTCGAATCCATCACACTCGGGAGTAGTGCATTTATAGAGTGGGTGGTCTTTCCTCCAATGTTTGTATCCGTCAAATGTCGTATTCTTATATCCGGCATCGTAGAGATAAAACAAATCCTTCCATAAGCACAAATCATCTATCTTGTTCATACACTATCCTCGCTAATATAGCGTAAACCGCTATATCGTTCAAAGTGTCCTCTATCTTCTCATCTTTGACCTTTAGAGTGCCCTGTTCGCAGAATGAAGCCAATCTGCTGATTTTATCAGTCAAACGGACAACTATCCCGATTAGAGGGTCAACCCCAAAGGATTTGCAGGCAACCAAGTTCGATACATAGTCTTTTGCTGCATAATCGTGGTTCTTTGCCTTATGTAGCTGGAAATGCTCTTTTTGAATCTCCTGAAACCGTTTTATCCCGTCTTCAGTGTTCATTCAACTCCTCCTTGAAATATCGCTTCATTATTGTCTTGGTTTCCTTATCAACCAACTTCTCTATCTTGTTTTCGCTGAATGTGTCCAAATCTCCCCTCAGATAATGGACAGCGTGTATTATCTCATGCACAACTGTCTCTCTCTTTATACTGAGGGGTTTGTCCTTGTTTATATAGAGCTTTCTCTTGTAGTCGTCCGCAAGACCCATATATTCAGCACCATTCTCCATTAGTGGCTCAAGAGGGAATTCCACATGCTCAAGGTTGTAATGGGTCAATGCATTTATCATGTCGCTAATCTTTATCATATTCCTCCAAACTCACTTCACCACAGATGTCGCACACATAGACATGGAAATCGTCATTCTTGAATGTCTCATACATATTTGGTGTGTGACACTGATAACACTCCCTTATTTCCTTCCCATCAAGCAATTTGTCTATCGTTCTGTCTGTCATGCCGAATTCCTTGAACTTTCCGAGCATGATGTCTATTCCTTTGCTTACATCCATTATCATATCATGCATAGTGTCCAAATACTTCATATGCTCAACTCCTGTAGTTTTTAATGGTCTTCCTGAAGCCTTCACCCTTTTCGGTCATCGCAACCTTCGGTTGTATGTATCTGGTGTTGAATTCGTCTATGATTCCGTCCTGAAAGTCGAATTCCACTTCATACAGCCCATTAGGTCCAGTTAGACCCCTTCTTATGCAATATTCGTTGTCTCCATCCTGAAAGCTCCCTGGTTGGAGGACTTCTATCCCGTGGTCCTTGCTTTGATACTTCGTGTGGTAGTGACCGACCAGGAGTATTTCAGGCATTTCCCTAATATCCCTTTTTTCGCTTCCACCGAACAAATCCCTCAGGTAAACCTGTGTGGGATAGCTCCTTGCGTATGTTCTACCACTTCCACCATGCAAAAGGCGTATCTTAATCCCCTTGTAGACTACATCTGCCCTGAGGTCGCCCAAATTCTTGAAATTGTCCGCTTTTGCCTCAAGAATGGAAAGTGGCTTGGAACCATCTAATTTGGTGAAAGAATAATCATGGTTTCCTGCAATTCCCCAAAATTC
>Ga0180437_10012327_pt1 | contig 10117 bp, 6 predicted proteins | sample SS_ome_4_FD_132410 | JGI IMG/M metagenome (GOLD analysis project Ga0180437, IMG submission 132410) | Hypersaline lake sediment archaeal communities from the Salton Sea, California, USA - SS_3_D_1 metaG | ecosystem: Environmental > Aquatic > Non-marine Saline and Alkaline > Hypersaline > Sediment... | reverse complement strand
CAGGTCCATACGTCGGCGTCAAGCTGCTGGATCCGACCACCGCAGCCAACCTGTCTGTCATTGATCATGAAGTGTATGTTTACCCGGCCTCAGAGATGTCTGAGCAGACGAAGATCAACTTCCTGAACGGAACACTCAGCTTCTCTCAGAGCAACAGGGCTGCCGACTGGTCAATAGTGGTTTCCGCGGGAGCGTTCGACCTCGCGCCAGGCGATAGTGAGGTCGTCGCAGTGGCGATTCTTGGAGGCGACAACCTCTCGGACCTGCAGGATAACGCCGACGACGCGCAGAGTATCTACGATGGCGTCCCAGGCGTCTCCGAAGATGTAGTATATCGCAAAGATACTAAAGCCTTCGCCCTTTATGAGGGCCACCCAAATCCTTTTGCGAGGAACACTCGACTTCTCTATGTGCTGCCGGCAAACGAGAGCGGGTCGCTCAGGATTCACGACGCTGCCGGCAGGGTTGTGAGGTCCTTCATCGTCTCTGGAACTGGCCGTACTCAGTACATACTCTGGGAAGGAATGGACGAAGGCGGCAGACTCGTTTCGAGCGGAGTTTACTTCTGCCGGCTGGACTGGTCTCAGTTCTCAGCCGCAAGGAAGGTTGTGATAGCGCGGTAGTTCTTATCTTACACCCATGGGGCCCTTGAGGGCTCTGTATTCTAAGAAACAGCGGGAGTCATCATGAAGCTGATCTTCATGCTATTGGCGGCAGCAGCAATTGCCCTCGCCGGAGTAACCGGCGCGGCAGGAGTGCTGAGCGAGGACCTGGCAGCCGCATTGGCGAGAGCGGACGAGGGAGATTTCATCCGGATATACATCAAGCCCGATTCCGGTCCTGATCTCACCATTCTCCGGGCAGATGCCTCAGGACTGCCGAAACCGGACAGACGAGCGCTCGTGGTTGCAGGGCTCAAGGAAGCAGCGGCCAGGAACCACGCTCAGATCCTCTCTGTTCTCAGAGAGGAGGAGGCCCTCGGCGGGGCCCGAGGAATTCGCTCCCTCTGGCTCTCCAATGTCATCGGCGTCCATGCCAGAAAGTCCACCGTTCTCATGCTTCAGGGAATCCCGTCCGTGAACCGCCTCGAGCTCGTCACATCCGAAAACGCCCTCATAGGAGGGAACTTCCGCGAACAGGGCTCGCTTCCGGAGACATCTCCGCTCATGCCCGATACTGTATGGAACATAGGCCTCGTCGACGCCCCTTGTGCCTGGCAAGAGGGTTACACAGGACAGGGTATTGTGGTAGGCCATTTTGACACTGGGGTCAACTACAACCATGTCGATTTGGCTGACCACGTGTGGGTCAATTTGTCCGAGATCCCAGGCAACCTCCTCGACGATGATACTAACGGCTACGTCGATGATTACTACGGTTACGATTTCGCCAACACAGATTCAGACCCCATGGACGACCACGGGCACGGCACCCACACAGCAGGAACCGTTGCGGGCGACGGCACCGCGGGCAGAAACACAGGAGTCGCCCCGGATGCCCAAATAATGTCTCTCAAGGTTCTTGACCAGTTCGGGAGCGGCGCTGAGTTCGATGTATGGGAAGCCATACAGTACGCGGTCGACATGGGCGCGGATGTGCTAACCTTTTCAATAGGGTGGCTTTACTACTACGATCCCGATAGAGCCACATGGCGCACTTCTTTTGACGCTGTCGAGGCCACCGGTATTTGCGCGGCCGTCGCTGCTGGGAACGAAGGTCAGTACTGGCTGTTTCCCTGGTGGTATCCGCCACCCGAGAACCTGAGAACGCCGGGAGATGTCCCCCCTCCGTGGCTTCATCCTGACCAGACCCTCATCGGAGGACTGAGCGGTGTCGTAAGCGTGGGGGCGACAGATTCGTCGGACGTTCTGGCGAGTTTCTCCAGTATCGGTCCCGTTTCCTGGGACTCGATCGCGCCCTATTTGGACTACGCGTACAACCCGGGAATGGGCCTAGTTGACCCGGATGTGTCAGCGCCAGGTGTCGAGGTGACCTCTCTTCGCTACAGTATCAACAATGGATACGTGGGCGGACCCTCATGGAGCGGCACTTCGATGGCGTGCCCCCATGTGGCAGGACTCATGGCGCTCATGCTATCTAAGAATCCAACCCTCACTCCGGCACAAGTCGACTCCATCATCGAGGTGACCGCGCTTGAGCTGGGAGCCTTAGGTAAAGATAATGAGTTTGGCTCGGGCAGGATCAGGGTCTGTGAAGCCATCTTCGCTGTTCAACCAGGTGTTCAGGAAGAGAGACCGGGCTTCTCGCCGTCAAACGTAGCTTCCCTGTCGATCATGCCCAATCCGTTCACAAGCCAGGTCGGCGTGTCTGTCTTCCTGGGCGCCGAAAGTACATCTGTCAGGTCGGTTTCGTTCTACGACACAGGGGGGAGGCTCGTTAGCGAGATAGAACTGTCGGCGGTCAGTCTCGAGGGACGCAGCATGTTGACTCTTGCATGGGACGGTCGCGACACGTTCGGCCGACCCCTTGCTGGGGGAACCTACTTTGTGAGAGTGGAAACCGAGCAGGGCGTCCTTGCGGACAAGGTCGTTCTATTGAGGTGAGTGCTGAGCTCTTTTCTCAGTCAAGCAATCGGATCGGCATGAGCAGGTAAAGTAGCTCTTCTCCTTCTCTCTGCTCGCTCGGTGTGATGAGTCCTGCGGAAAGCGATGTGGACAGGGCAAACCCAACGTCCTCCGTATCCAGTCTCTTGAGTATCTCGAGCAGATAGCTCGCGTTATAACCGATGTCGAGGTCGTCTCCGTCGTAGTCGCATGCCAATTCATCCTTGGCCTCTCCTATATCGGCTGTTTCCGCGTAGAGTTCGAGTTTCCCTTTGCGAAGGCTCAGCTTGGTAAGATGTGTGTTCGGGTTAGAGAAGATTGAAACTCGTTTGAGCCCCGACATGAGTTCTTCCCGGTTCACCCTCATCAATTTGCTGTTGTCCTTGGGAATGACCTGCTCGTAGTCCGGGAACTCGCCTTCCACGAGCCTTGCCGTGATCTCCGTCGAGTTGACGTAGAACCCCACCCGCGCCTCTTCAAAACGGACCTCTACGCTGTCGCCCTCTTGAGCGACCTTGGTCATCATATAGAGCGCCTTCGGCGGCACATTCACCTCTGTGTCTTTGTCTACCACTGTCCGCTGGTGCATCTTGTATAGCGCGAGACGATGTCCGTCAGTGGCGACCATCCTGGTATCCGACTTCCCGATATGCCACAATACCCCGGACAACACCGGTCTCATCTCGTCCATAGACGCCGCGAACGCCGTTTTCTCCACCGCCCTTGTGAGCAGGGCTGAATCTACGCTCATATAGTTCTTCTTCGAGATGGTCGGAAGTTCTGGAAACTCAGACTTCGGGATGCCGCTCAACCTGAACTGACTCTTCCCTCCGCTTATGGTCACTCTTTCTTCCTTCTCCTGAACATCTATTTCTCCTTCGGGAAGTTCCCGCGCTATTTCGTTCACCCTTTTAGCGGGCACGGTAACTGCGCCGTGCTGGCTTACGGAGGCGCTCACCATTGTCGATATCGAAATGTCCAGATCCGTCGCGCAAAGAGACAGTCCTTCCTTCCGGGCTTCGACCAGTACGTTCGACAGAATAGGAAAAGTGGTTCTCTGGGGTACAACATTCAGCACTGTCTGTAGTCCTCTCAGGATTTCGTTCTTTGTCACCGAGAATTTCATCCCATCCTCCTTTAGTCTTCCACAATCCCTGCTACTTATGTTCTTTTTAAGTAAAAGATAGTATATGTAGTAGTGTCTGTGGATATGTGGAAAAGTCAGAATCTATTGCTCTATCCCCTAGCAATAGCAGGGAGATACAGAAACAGACCAAGACGGGAGAGTGTGTGAATAAACCCCCACTTACCCACTCGCCTCCACAGAAGCTTCTTAGAGTAGAGCGGACTCTATCACAAACGCCACAGGTTGGCAACATCTTATTCACTCCGGATTGTGTGAACGAGCTTCTCCAGAATGGCCGCTATCTTCGGGTCCTCGACAGACAGCTTCTTCACTTTCTCATAGGCATGAAGGACAGTGGTGTGGTCTTTCCCTCCAAACTTGGCGCCTATTTCTTTGAGGGATAGATCAGTGAGCTCCCTGGAGAGGTACATCGCAACTTGCCTTGGGAGCGCTACCGAGGCGGTCCGCCTTCTGCCTCTTATGGAATCCTCCGAGAGGTCATAGTAGTCTGCAACCACCCTCTGAATGTTCTCTGGAGTGATACGAGGCCTTTCGGGGCCGAGTATGTCCTTTAGAACCTCCCGGCCGGTCTCAACGCTCATCTCGTTTCCGGTGAGCGAGGAATAGGCGAGGAGGCGAACCAGACATCCCTCGAGCTCCCTCACGTTGGACTTGACGTTACTCGCAATGTAGTATGATACGTCATCGGGTATCTCGATTCCGTCTCTCTCGGCTTTGTTCCGCAGGATGGCGATTCGCGTCTCGAGGTCGGGAGGCCTTATGTCCACGACAAGCCCCCACTGAAACCTCGAGAGAAGACGATCTTGGAGCGAAGGAATATCTTTTGGGGGTCTGTCGCTGGTCATCACGATCTGACGACCCGCTCCGTAGAGGGAGTTGAAGGTATGGAAAATCTCCTCCTGAAGTGACTCTTTGTCGGCAAGGAAGTGGACATCGTCCAGTATCAAGAGATCCTTCGACCTGTACTTGTTCTTGAACTCTATTGTCTTCCTGTTCTGGATGGCGTATATCATCTCATTCATGAATTTCTCCGCGGCGGTGTAGTAAACCCTGGACTCGGCGGACTGCTCCGTCACGAAGTTGCCGATCGCTTGGGAAAGATGGGTCTTGCCCAAGCCGGTGCCGCCGTATATGAAGAGCGGGTTATAGGTCTTGCCGGGGGCCTCTGCGACGGCAAGCGCGGCGGCGTGAGCAAACTGGTTCCCCTTTCCCACAACGAAGTTCTTGAATGTAAACCTCTCCTGCAGCTGGCTCTCTCTGGCGGAAAAACCATTCTGATGGACGGGCCTAACCCGCCTCAGGCCCGATCCCGCTGTCACAACAGGCTCGTAGACCAGGGCCACTCTCCTACCAAGGACTTCTTTCACGGACTCCTCTATCAGACGCGAATAGTGTTCTCCGAGCCATTCGGCGTAGAACGGATTCGGCACCTCCACCTGGAGCTGTCCGTTCACGAGAGACCTGCCCTTGGTGGGGCGTAACCATGTGTTGAAACTCTGCTCATGCACCTTCCCCTTAAGAAGAGTCAGAGCTTCATCCCATATCTTCGTGGCGCTCTTAGACATCGGAGACGAATCCATCAGAAAGCCCCAAGGTTATCCACACACTTATCCACATTTCGCACTCGGAAACAAAGATGAAATCCAGTATAGACATAGGGGAGATTGACTTTGCAGCAAGAGGGAGTTATTGACAATCTTATCAACACCATGTGAGTTTGCCTAATACCTTATTGTATTGTCAGTTAGGGGTGCCGCAAGGCCGTTCAGCGTGAGTTATCCACAGGCCCGGACCATGTGGGGAATCTCTCTTGTCAGAGGAGCAAGTGTGAAGGCAACCCGAACACGGACCAAGAAGTTATCCACATGACGGAATCGTATCAGAGGGAAAAAAACCTGTCAAGGGAAAAGTGGGTGAAGAGCAAAAAAGGTTGACATGGGGGCGGTCATGGTTAGAATAGTTCAACAGTTAGCATAGCACAATGAAAGGAATAGTGAAGGGATATGAAGAGAACATACCAGCCGAGCAGGCGGAAGAGGAGTAGAACACACGGCTTCAGAAAGAGGATGTCTACAAAAGAGGGCAGGCAAGTCATCAACAGGCGTCGGGCAAAGGGTCGGAAGAAACTGTCTGCATAGTGAAGAAGAAAGCCACCCCTCCGGGCCAGTCTCTCCCAGGGAAAGAGATGCTGACCAGGCGATCCGATTTCGATGCCCTCTTTGCCCATGGTGAGAGGATGAGGTCGGGTTTCATTACTATTATCAGCAGGGAGGCGCCTGTGAGGAAGGTCGGATTCGCCGTCTCAAGGCGTGTCGGAGGGGCTGTCAAGAGGAATCGAGTGAAGAGGCTGCTGCGGGAGGCCTACAGGAAGGCCAGGGAGAGGATGGTGGAGGACAGGGAGTTCGTGGTTCTCGCTGACGAAACGGCTTTTGCCAGAAGCCTTGAAGAGACAGAGAGGGCACTTGGAGAGGGACTCAAGAAAGCGGGCATTCTCCGTGGATGATCTCGCCATCGCGCTCGTCAGGCTCTACCAGATGGCGGTCTCGCCGATATTCCCGTACACGTGCAGGTTTACCCCGAGCTGTTCCGAATATGCCATCCTGGCGCTCAAGAAATATGGACTCGTCAAGGGGGCTTGGAGGGCGATTATGAGAGTGCTCCGCTGTAATCCGTTCTGTCGCGGGGGGTACGACCCACTGAAATGAGCGCGAGATCGTGAAACCGGAAACGAGAACTCTAATAGCGATCTTTCTAATCGTGCTGATTTCAATTGTCTCCTACAGGTTTCTGCCCAGACAACAGGCTCCTCGCCCTGCCGAGACTGCACCGGAGGAGTCGATCTCCACCTTAGACTACGAGATTGACGAAACAGTACCGCCGGAGATCGCAGAAGCGCCAGTGCAGGTTTCTCAAGAAGAAGATTCTGTGTCAATCGAGACCGATCTACTGAGGGTTTCGCTTTCGACAGTAGGGGGGTCGATAACCAGTCTGGTCTTGAAGGAATATGAGGACCTCACGGGGAGCAAGGGTGAAGGGGCTCAGCTGGCCGAGCTCATACCTCCCGGCAGGAGAGCGGTCAGCTCGACCGTCAGGACAAAAGAGTCCACATACGACCTCGGAGAGGTGAATTTCACTCTCGAGAGAGTGGTACCTTTGTCTGATACTGGAGCTGCGGAAGTGGTCTTCTCCGTTCTGCTGCCGGACGGCAAGTCCTTCAGGAGAACCTACACCTTCAAGGATTCCGAGTACACCATAGGTTTGCGGGAAGTATGTTCGGGGGATCCGAGGGAGCTCAGAGTGAAGTGGCAGGCCGGCCTGCGCCAGACAGAGAAGGCTCAGCGTGGCTACTTGAACTACTTCTCCGCAATGGCCATGGTGGGCGGGCTCTACAAGCAATGGCCGCTCCCGAAGGCGGTCAAGACGATTAGAGACGGCGACGCTATGAAGGTAAGGGAACTGGAGTACGTAGGGCGAGTGGACTGGGGCGCAGTGAAGACCAAGTACTTTCTCGCCTGTTTCATACCGAGGAAGGAGGTGAGGTATTTCAGAGTAGATACGGTCCCCTACGCTGAAAAAGAGGAGTCGTCCAACCTCTCGGTGACGCTGGGGACGGAAACGAGTGTGGCAGAGTATGACATCTATGTTGGTCCTCTGCAGTACGACCGGTTGAGAAGCTTCGGGCTCGGGCTGGATAGAGCGGTCTATCTGGGACCCGGGTGGGTGAGCGGTATCAGCAGACTGATACTGAGAATTCTCGTCTGGCTTCATAGATTGGTGCGGAACTATGGCGTGGTCATCATCATCTTCTCGTGCATCATGATGGTAGTATTCTACCCGCTCACTTTCAGAAGCTTGAGATCAATGCGAGAGATGCAGAAGCTTCAGCCGAAGATCAACGCGCTGCGAGAGAAGTACAAGAACGAGTCTCAGAAATTGAATGCCGAGATGATGAGCATCTACAAGAAGGAGGGGATAAACCCCCTGGGGGGCTGTCTCCCCCTGCTATTCCAGATGCCAGTCTTCTGGGCGCTCTTTGCCATACTCAGATCGATGATCGAACTAAGGGGAGCTCAGTTCCTCTGGATAGGTGACCTGTCGGAAAGAGATCCATTCTTCATCCTTCCGGTCTTGATGGCTGGGTCTATGTTCATACAGCAGAGGTTCACTCCGACAGACCCTCGACAGAAAGCCATGACCGTTATGATGCCGCTGGTAATGCTGTTCATATTCTGGAGCTTTCCTGCAGGCCTGGTTCTCTACTGGCTGGTGTACAATGTGCTGTCCGTAGTTCAGCACTATCTGCTTCACAGGAGGAAGGAAGAATCAAAAGGGGCACCAGCTTAGTCCTTCGGTCCGCCGCGGATGGTGGATATCCGACGCAGCAATCGTATTAGTGGGTCGAAGTTCTGAGCATCTAAATCAAAGGGGTCTGGACAGTACCCGCCGCAGGCGACAAAAGAACAGGCTATTGATGCGACCCCTGCACTGAAGATGCACTAAGAGATCGTATGGAGGTTTTGAGATGAAATTCGTCGAGGAAGAAGGAAAGACTGTGGAAGATGCCATAAACAAGGCTATGAGTAAACTTGGCATCGAGCCAACCGAGGCGAGGATCGAGATAATAGACGAAGGCTCCACCGGTGGGATGCTGGGGATCGGGAGTAAGCCAGCAAGGGTAAGGGTTTCGGTGATGGATGCACCTGACTCGGAGGGGATAAGAGAGCTGGTGCAGAGAGTTCTGGGCCTGATGCAGCTGGAGACAAGTATAGCCGTGAACGAGAAAGACGGCGTGTTCACGGCGGAAGTCTCTTCAGAAGAATTGGATGGGTTGCTGATAGGGAAGGAAGGCAAGACGCTGGAGGCGCTTCAACATATTGTGAGCAGGATAGCAGGCAGGCGATACCCGGGAGTTCGGGTCAACGTCGACGTTGGAGGATATAGGGCGAGGCAACACCAGATTCTTCGCAGGAAGGCCAGGGGGGCGGCGGACAGGGTGAAGAGACTTGGTAAGGAGGTCACGCTGGATCCCCTTTTGTCAAGTGAGAGAAGGATAATACACCTTGCTCTCCAGAGTGACCCCGCGGTGAGAACGTACACGGTGGGGAATGGTCCTGCCAGGTCCGTGGTTGTGGCGCCGAAGGAGAAGAAGAGGGAGAGCAGATCCTCCCGGCAATCTTAGGGCGGGAGAACCCACAGAGAAATAAGCGTGCGGAGAGGACGGACAAGGGTCTTCTCCGCGCCTTAGTCCATGGGAAGTCTTGTGGATAGAATCGGGGAAACCATAGCCGCGGTATCGACCCCACCGGGAGAAGGGGCCATCGGGATCGTCAGGATGAGTGGGCCATCGGCCATCGAGATCGCCGGCCGTGTCTTCCGGGATGGCCCCAGCCCCAGTGCGATGGCCAGTCATACCCTCCATAGAGGTGAGATACATGATCCGGATACCGGCGCTATAGTGGACAGTGTCATGCTCACAGTCATGCGCGCACCCAATTCCTACACGGGGGAAGATGTGGTCGAGATACATGGTCACGGGGGGCCGCTCGTTCAGAGCGAAACACTTCGACTGCTCTACCGGCTCGGTGCCGTGCCAGCGCGGCGAGGTGAGTTCTCCAGGAGAGCTGTGCTCAACGGGCGCATGGAGCTCAGCGAGGCAGAGGCGGTGCTCGACCTGATCAAAGCAAGAACGAGAGAGGGCTCGCAGAGCGCGCTGATGGGGCTCACCGGAAGGGGTAGAGACGCGCTCGAGACCCTCCGGGGAGATGTTCTCAGGGCACTCGCCATGGTGGAGGCATGCATTGATTTCCCGGAGGAAGAAACCCTGCTCGACAGGCCCGTTCTTGTCAAAGCCATCCAGGAGATGAGAAGAAGACTTGCGAGCCTCGTGCAGGGCGGGCGGAGGGGCAGGCTGATGCGCATAGGTCTTACAGCGGCGATCGTGGGCAAGCCCAACGTGGGCAAGTCGTCTCTGCTGAACGCGCTCGTGGATGAAGAGAGGGCAATAGTCACCCCTATCCCGGGGACTACGAGGGATTATCTGGCGGAATGGATTGATATAGCCGGAGTCCCGGTAAAACTTATTGACACCGCCGGGCTGAGGGAAACTGACAGCGCCGTGGAGATGGACGGGGTGTCGAGGGCGAGGCAGGCGCTGGAATCCTCGGATCTCGTACTTGCTCTCTTCGACTGGTCGGAGAGGATGACAGAGGAGGACGAGGAAGTACTTCGGGCGGTGAGAAATAAGAAGAAGCTGCTTCTTCTTAACAAGTGCGATCTGGCGAAGGGAATGGATACTTCGGGCCTTACCGAATGGCTTGCGATTTCAGCCAAATTCGGGCATGGTCTTGATGAGCTTGCGAAGAGACTTGAATCCCTTGTGGGGGCAGAAGGAGGTCCTGCGGAGGAT
>Ga0180437_10012326_pt1 | contig 10118 bp, 7 predicted proteins | sample SS_ome_4_FD_132410 | JGI IMG/M metagenome (GOLD analysis project Ga0180437, IMG submission 132410) | Hypersaline lake sediment archaeal communities from the Salton Sea, California, USA - SS_3_D_1 metaG | ecosystem: Environmental > Aquatic > Non-marine Saline and Alkaline > Hypersaline > Sediment... | reverse complement strand
TCAAGCCGGAGGACTTTTGGGTTTTGATCACCAACCCGCCGTCCCGTTCAGACATCTCGACCTGTATCCGGTCCAGGTCGCTCCTACGCGTGGCTCTCTTGGTGGCGACCACCCGGATCGTGTCACCCTCGCCAGCACGGACGGTCACGCTTCCGGCAAAGTTGTCGATCTCTAGGCCAGGTGCGTCGCCGACGTCGAAACTTTGCTCGAGACGCTCCCGTTCAAAGCGGGTGCTCCCATCCCAGCTATAGTCAGACGACCAGATGCCGAACCCGCCTACCGCCGCCCCGGCAATTGCCAGCGCGCAGCAGCACAGCCCGACCAGGATCAGGACTACAATGATCCACACGTTTCGAGTTCTCGGTTCCATTCTGTCCTCCCCACTCCCAAAGTTGATATTGCTGCAAGATATGCTCCTTGTGCTTTATGGCGTATTCACGGCTGGCGTTCACCAGGCAGTCATTCTTGCTCGCGGCTTACCTGTTCACCATTCATTCTTCTGCCGATCGCTTGAAAGTGGCCCTATAGACTCCTGGCTCGATATACCACTTCCCGAATCCCGGAAAGGCCTGCAAGTGATCGGGATTGAGGCTTAAAAGTTCCCAGCCATCCGATCCGTATGCTGCGAGAATCGCCTGTAGTCCGACGAGCGGAGGCCTCCCAGCGTACTCGATGACCCAGTTTTTATGTTTCTTCTTGTCATAGTTGATGCAGACGGTAAGATACTCCCATTTTCTCATCTTCATTCTTCTCCTCTCCTCCATGATAGATTCATCACAGCGATGACGGCTGGCGCACGGCACTGCCGCATATCGTCGCCAGAAGACCTCTTCCAGGTCGAGCTTTGTACTTGTCCATTATTAACTTCGCACTTTGGGTCTGAAATCAGGTGTAAAACGCACTCAAAAATGCGGTGTTATTTCTGGACAAGTGCTTTGATCCCCTCTGCTTCGGGAAGGGATGCTGATGCATAGGCTCCGCCCCCAGTGTAACACAAACCACTTCTCAGCGCATCGGCCAACCGGACAATTTTGGGACTGGTCAGGTGGCTAGTCTTTTACTTGGACAAGTGACCAACCTCCAGTCTGACCGGTTCTCGCCGAGACTCGGTCACTCTGGTGCCATATGAGCGTGGCCAAAATCTGGAGCCGCGATTTCTATATCGCGGTTTCACTCTGACGCACTAGAGTCCCAGACTTGTCGGTGCCGAACACTCCGACAAGTCTGGGACTCCGATATTCTGAGCCCGGGATTCGGTTGTGACCAAAAGCCGCCCGACTCAGCCGGGCGGTATGGCATCAGTCCGCCTCGATTTCCACCATCACCGTCATCCCCCAGCGCAACGCTTCGATTAGATCGGGGTCGGTCAACTCCACGGTCACGGCATACACCACATCGCCGCGATAGTCCTGCCCCTGCAAGGCGATCTCGCGCACCACACCGCTGAACTCGCGACCGGGCAAGGCGTCCGCGCTCACTTCCACTGGTTGCTCCACGGCTACCCGCGCCACGTCCAACTCGGTCAGGTCGATCGTGCGGGCTTCAAGCTGGTCGAGAGTGGCCAGCACGATCACCACTTCGCCCGGACTGACCTGATCGCCGACCTCCACTCGCACGTCCACCGCCGTCCCGGCAAAGGGCGCGCGCAACTCGGCGTCCTGCAATTGCAATTCGAGCTGGGCCACGGCCAATTCGGTCTGTCGAAGGCGAGCCTCAGCCTGGGTCACCGCTTCGTCAGAGGCCTCGTCCAGGTAGGGATTGTCCCACGTCTGCAGTGCCTGGAGCTCAAGTTGGCCGGCCTCCACCTCGGCAGCCAGCATCTCTAGCGTGATATCGTACGTCTCTTGCGCCGCTGTCGCCCGGGCCAGCAGTTCCTCTGCTTCGCCAATCTGAATTTTCAGGATATCCAGGCTGATGGCGTGCGCCTTCTGGGCACTCAACGCCCGATCTCGCTGCGCTTCCGCCTGCCGCACGGCCGCCTGGGCGATCCGCACGGCCTCGTCGGTAGCGCCTTTTCCGGCCAGCGAGTGTTCCAGCTGGGCAATCGAGGCCGAGATCTCTGCTGCCCAGACGGTTGCCTTGGCTAACTCTTTCTGGTAAGCCGGCACCCCGCTACGGCCTGCCACCGCATCTCGCTCCAACTGGGTCTGCCACAGGCCGTTTTTGGCCAACTCCCAACTCAGGCGAGCAATCTCCACCACCTGCGCATCCGGGTCGGCCAGCAATTGCTCCAACTGGGCCTGCGCACTGTCCACCACGCTCTGAGCGACAGCCAGGTCGGCTTCGATGGGCTCTACCTCCATCTGTGCCAGTTGCAGTTGCAACTGCTCGATCCTCGCCTGGGCGATTGCCACGTCAATTGAGGGATCCTCGGTGCGGGCTTGCTCAAGTTGTAACTTTTTGATCTGCAGTCCGACCTCGGCCTGGGCCACCAAATCGGCATTTCCCTTGTCCGCGCGGGCGATGACTGGATCGCTGGCTCCCTTGATCAATTGATCCAGCGCCGCCTTTTGCGCGATGGCGTCCTGCTGCGCGCTCTGCAAAGATAGCTCCAGCTCGCGCCTGTCCAGGCGCACGAGCGGCGCACCTTCGGTGACCCCTTCTCCTGATGCGACCAGCACCTCGGTTACCTCACCCGCCATGTCAAAGTACAGCTCGATCGATCGAGCGGGCTCGATAACCCCCTCGGCGATCACCTTACCCTCGACCTCCCGGGCGACCACCGGCACGGCCTCCTCCGATCCGGGCTCCGCCGGCGCGGCGCCCCCTCCGCACCCTGCCAGCAGCCCGACGGCCACCAGCAGCAGCAACCCTGCCAGTCCATCTCGGAACAAGGATTTCAGACTCTGAATCTGCATCTCTACCTCCCTAAACTATGGTGCGCAATTCATCATTCGGTTTTCACTCGTAGGCCAGCACTTCGCGGATGGTCAGACGGGCAGCGTTGCGGGCAGGCAGCACACTGGCCACTGCCGATATCACCAGCACGCCGGCCAGCCAGATCAAGAGTCCGTCCAAGGAAAAGATAAAATCAAGCGGGACTTGGATAAAGGCAACGCCCACTGCATAGCCAAGGAATAGGGTGATCGGGACGGCCAACAGTGCCCCCAAGATCCAACTGATCACGCCGATCACCATTCCCTCGACGACGACCATCCACACAATGATCGAATCCGACGCCCCGATGGCTCGCATCACCCCGATCTCTCGCGTCCGGTCAAGCACGTTCATGCTCATCGTCCCCGTCAGTCCAATGCCGCCCACCAGCGCAATCAGCATGGCCATCACCATCAGCGTAGCGATGAGAACGTCAATTGAAATCTGCTGTTGAGCGCGCTGTTCACTTCCGGTGGCGATCTGTGATAACTGGATGCCTGCCTGTGTGAATCTCTCCTCCAATGTTTTCGCTACTCGCGCCTGTGCCTCAGCACCTTGCGAATCGAGGACGACGCGAAAGCTGGACGCCCGCCCGACTTCCTTCAGCGCTTTGACGAGATACTCGTAATTGGCATACACAAAGGGTGGTTCCACGTTACCACCCATGAGAAAGAAGCCTACCACCTGCCAGGTGTATTCTTTGCCTTCAATCTTGGTGACAATCTCGTCGCCTACCTGGATATCCGGGCGTTTCTGGAGCAGGTGATTGCCGACAACTATGGCGTTCTCGTCCTCGGGCAACAGCCAACGTCCTGATGTGATGACCGGCTCGATCAGCGTTGAGCCGGCAGGCGGCGCCCAGATTAAAATATCCACTCCGGTAGACTTGTCGTCGGACAGAACCTGTGCCCCTCTGATCCCCCAGCCCTCCACCCGATCCACACCTGGCAGGCTGGCCACGATTGGCTCGATTTTCTGGATGCGGTGGGAGCGGGTGAGTTCGATGTTGACATCGGAGAGAAAGTAGCCCAATATATCGTTTATCGCAACGACAAATGAAGCGCGGAGGTTAAAGACGGCGATAAAGATTGCTCCGCCCAGCGTCAGCGTCGAGAGCGTGAGCGCCAACCGGCCCTTGCGGCGAAAGGTGTTGCGCAGCGAAATCAGTATCGGGCGCGGCAGACGATGGATCGTCCCCAGCAGGCGGTCGATCAGACTCTGTCCGAACTCGCCCGTGCCCAGACCATAGCTGGTGATAGCTTCGCGGATGGTGATGCGCGCCCCGTTCAGCACCGGCACCAGTGCGCCAACCACCGGAACTACCAGCGCTACTCCCACCTGCACGCCCAGTGCCTCGGGCGGGATGCGGAAACCAGCCGGTTTGAAATTGAGAAACTCGCCGAGAAAACTCACCATGCCAAAGGCCCCTAGGGCCGAAAGCGGCACGGCGATCAGCAACGACAGAGCCCCAAAGCCGAGTATGAGTACGATGTACATCGCCACAATCTGGGTGGTGCGTGCGCCAATCGATTTCATCACCCCAACCTGCCGGATGTGCTGGCTGAGCAAGGCTGTGACGGTATTGATCACCAGAAAGGTGCTGAGAAAGACCGCCAGTATCCCCAGACCGCCGAGCAGGATCGCCACAGACTGGGAGATGTTTTTGGTTGGGTGGTGGCCCGGCTCATAGACAAAAGTCATGAATACTTCTCGTCCGCTCCTTTCGAGCTTGTCGGCTATCTGCGACGCCACTGCCTTGACGTGTGCTTCGTCGTCGGCTCTCTCGGCGACGGTGATGTACATCTGGGTGTAATCTCGTATCCCACCCAGCCACTCCAGTGTGTCGGGTGTGACATACGCATTGATCTGGCCAGAGAGAGCGGTCGAGAAGACCGTGACATCATGCACGATGGCTGCTACGCGCAGTTCGCGCACCCGCCTGTCGGGTAGTTCGATCTTCACTATGTCACCCTGCCGCGCTGGGACCAGGCTGAGGCCGGTGCGCTCGATAAAGATCTCGCGATCCGTCAGCACCAAGGTGCTGTTCTCCTCGGTGGGACGGATGCGGTCGATTCCCATTTGAGCCACCGACGGGATGGCCGTTATCTGGATGGGAAACCGATTGTTCTGATTGCCTGTGATACGAGCTGTGAGTCCGCTCCGCCCCTCTGCTTGCGCCACGCCCGGAACGCGCTGCGCCATCGTCACCAGGTCATTCCCAAAGGGTGCGGAGTAGATGATCGCACTGTGTGGGTTGGCGGACAGGTAATCCGCGTCCATGTCGTGCAAGAGCATGATAAAGGTACCGGTGTTCCAGCCCACGGCGAGAACGCCGACGGCGATGGACAGCGTAACGAGTACAGTGCGGGCTTTGTTGCCCCACAGATCGCGCCACACCTTACGCCAGATTGTGTTCATCGTTCATGTCTCTCAGTTTCTGTTGTGGCAAAAAGTGGCACCTCGGCGCTCGCGATGGATGGTCACATCCGTTGCGCGGTGGCTGGATCGCCACATCCAGCCGGCGTGAGGCGCGATCGTTTCACCACGACCAGCGTCTCGTCGTCAAAAGCACCCTGGGCCTGGGCAAAGGTGGCCGTAGCTTTGGCGATTAGCGCGGCCAGTTCCTCGGCCGGGCGGCTGGCCTGCTGCACGACGAACTCTTCCAGTCGCTCCTCTCCGAATTCTTCTTCCTCTGCGTTGATCATCTCGGTGGTGCCGTCGGTGTACAGGACGAGAACGTCCCCCTCTGCCAACGTGACCGTTTCCTCGGCATAGGCGGCTTCCTTGAACACCCCCACGGCGACGCCCGATGCTTCGAGGTGCTCACACTGGCCCGTAGCGGCACGGTAGAGCAGCGGCGGGTTGTGCCCGGCCGAGGCGAATTGCAGGACGCCCGAGTCGAGGTCCAGGTAACCCACAAAAGCCGTGGTGAACATCCTGGATTGCTGGTTGGCGATGATAGCCTGGTTAGCGTGGTTCATCAGCTCGCTAGGCGCAAAGTTCAGACTCATGGCAAAGCGCAACACCGTCACGCTGAGTGCCATGAACAGCGCCGCTGGGACGCCCTTGCCCGAGACGTCGGCGATGACCACGGCCAGCCGTCCGTCCGGCAAGGTGTAAAAATCGTAAAAGTCGCCAGCGACCTCGCGCATTGGACGCCAGAAAGCCCCAATATCCCAGCCAGCGTGCTGGGGGACGGTCTGGGGCAGAAAACTCTTCTGTATCGCCCTGGCGGTCTCTAGCTCCTGATTGATCAACCGCTGTTGCATTTCCTGGGCGTACAGCCGGGCGTTCTCGATGCTGATCGCGGCCTGGGTCGCCATCGCCGTCAGCAACCGTTCATCCCGCTCGGTAAAGGGACCGCCCTTTTTGTTGAGCAACTGGACGACGCCGATGATCTCTCGCTGGGGGTTGCGCATCGGCGCGGTGAGGATCGTGCGGCACCGATAGCCAGTTAGCTGGTCAAAAACTCGCATAAAGCGTGGATCGTCGTAGGCGTGCCGGACGTTCAGCACCTCACCGGTGGTAGCGACGTGTCCGGCGATCCCCTCACCGACCTGAAGACGAATTTCTCTCAGGGCACCTGTGTCCTCTAACAGCACGCGCGAAAAAAGTTCGCCTTTTTCCTCGTCAATCAGATACAAGGTCCCGCGCTCTGCGTCAATCGCCTCCACCAGCTCGTTGACAATGAGCTCCAACAGATCGTCCAGGCCAACGTCCGTCGCCATGATTTGGCTGACGGTCAGCATGGCGTTCAGTTCCCGCAACGTGCTGGGACGATGGACCCCGGGCTTTAACCGTTCAATGTGTTTGATCAATGTGATGCTGTTCGGGCCGCCGGGCGACGGAGCCGTCTTGCGCACGACATCGTCGACCACACTGTGGATCAAGTGCAGCCCCATCCCCCCCTTGATGCGCGTCTCAACCGGCGCGTGGATGTCGAAAGGTTTCACGTCGTCGGGATCAAGGGGGATGCCCCAATCGGTGAGCGTCACGTGAAGCACATCGTCCATCGTCTCTATGCGCAGCAACATTTCGCCTGCCTTATCAGGCGGGTAGGCGTACTGGACGATGTTGGCTGCGGACTCTTCTACGGCGAGGTCAATGTCAAACAGCGTCTTTTCGGTCAACTGCAGACGTTGCCCAATGCTGTGAATAAAGGTCGAGATGGTGCGCAGATTCCCGAGCGCGGCCTCCACGCGCAATTCGCCCAGAAACATCATGTGTAAACCTCTTTGGGATACGAGTGTCGGGCCCCTTAAAAGTCGGCGATGGCAGCTTCGAGCGTGTCGTAAATCGAAAAGAACTTGTCGAACCCAATAATCTGGAAGACACGCATCACCTTCGGGTTCAAAGTGGCCAGTTTCAAATCACCGTTCGCTTCTCTGTTCCTGGTGAGCACACCGGCCAGCGTGCGCAGTCCGGCACTGCCGATGTACCGCACCTCGGCCATGTCCAGTACCATCTTGTGCTGGCCTGCCGACACGGTGGCCTGCAAGGCCAGGTCCATGTCAACCGCGCCTTCGGTGTCAATGCGCCCCTCCAGCACAAACACGGCGATGCCATTCTCAACGCGCTCAGTAATGTTCATTGCTTTTGCCTCCCAAGAGTAATACGTAATCAGCTGATCCGAGTTCTACGGACCGTGATCAGCGCGCCAGCTGCCGGTCAATCTCATCGGACGCCACAAGGCGTCCGTCGCGCAGCTCCTCCATGCGGGGGACCAGCCTGGCCAGTTCCCTGTCATGCGTCACCATGATGAGCGTCTTGCCCTGCTCGACCAGTTCCTCAAACAGCGCAAAGACCAAACCCGCCGAAACCGTGTCCAGGTTGCCGGTGGGCTCATCGCCTACGACCAGTGCCGGGTCGTTGGCCAGGGCGCGCGCAATCGCCGCGCGCTGTTGCTGGCCGCCCGAAGTCTGGCTGGGGAGTTTGTCCGCTATCTCTGGCACGCCTACCAGGTCCAGCAATTCCATGGCCCGCTCGCGACGCTCACGTCGCTTCCCCACGCCGCAGAAATCCATCGGCAACATCACATTTTCGATCACCGTTAGCGTGGGCAAGAGCTGGAAGAATTGAAAGATCACACCGATGTGTATGCCTCGGAAGCGCGCCAGCTTGTTCTCGCTCATGTCATTCAGCCGCTCACCAGCGACCCAGACATCGCCGCTGCTGGGGCGGTCAATGCCGGTGATCATGTTGATCAGCGTGGACTTGCCGGATCCCGATGGCCCTACCAGGCCGATGAACTCGCCCTCCCCTATCTTTAGATTGATATCCTTGAGGACGGGGACTTTTCCGGCGCCGGTCTCGTAGCTCTTGAAGACGCTGCGCAGGTCAATCAGTGCGCCATTGGCGTCAGTTTCCGTCATAGTTTCCCTCCCATTCGGTCAAAGGTGACTCTCGATGCGACTGGCTACGGTGTAGTGCGAACAGCCCATTGGCCAATCTTGAGGTTGGTCAAGTGACTAGACTTTTGCCTGGACAGGAAGCCGATCCTATTCTTGGTCAGGCGTGTGATCGTTCTCCGATCTCTACTCGTTTGACGGACAGCGAGAGCGAAACCGAAATCACGGGTCTTGCTTAATAGTCCATGCAGGGCAATCTGATCGGCCACCGGTCCAGCCAGCCTGCGCACCGTGGGGCAGATGTGATGGGTCTACAGTCTTTGGGCGGTGCTGTGGATGAGGGGACTTGCTCCTGACCTTTCAGGAGCGATGGTGTGGATTGTGTGCTTATTATAACCTCATAACGGACAGCGGGCAAGCCTCGCGCTTGCCCGCTGGGGTGGGCTAGCCATTCGTTCGGCGGCCCGTCTTATGCTCGCCCTAGCAATGCGCCCAAGAAACGCCTTGCCGAAAAGGGCTGCCCGGAGAGCAGCGCCTGAGCGCGGAACAGTCGCCCCACCAGGCGCACGATCAACATGGCGGTGAGTAGTTGCAGGGCCGCCGCCAGGACCGCTTGCCACAGCGGAACGGTTGTCTGCGTCATCCTGGCAATCATGCCCACCGGTGCTGTCAGCGGGAACAGGCTCAGGACCAGAGCTAGCGGTCCGTCCGGCGCGACAAGGATGCCGACCGTGAACATGTAAACGATGATGAGTGGCGACAAGATGACAAACGAAGCGCCTTTCGCGTCCTTGACATCAGGCGCCAGCGCTCCCAACCCGGCCATCTGCGCCCCATACATGGCGTAGCCGAGCAGGCCGTAGATAAACGCCCAGACGAGCAGTCCCGTCGGCACTGAAAAACCAGCCGGGATGTCCAAGGGCCGGCCGCCAAAGCGTACCACTGCCCACAGAACGCCGACCCACAGCGCCGTCTGCAGCAGTCCAAGCAGACCCAACGCCATGATCTTGCCGCTGATCATCTGCTGCGGGGACAGGGATGACATCAGCACTTCCATGACGCGATTTTTCTTCTCGTCGGTTATCGCGTTCACCAGCACGCTGGCGGGCAGGAGGATCACCATGTACAAGACCAGCACCATCAGGGTGGGGAAGAGTTCGACGATCCAACTCTCTTCAACCGCCTCCGAACTGGCCGATTCCAGGGCTGTCACTTTCACATCGAGTGGGTCCCACACATCAGCTGCCAACTCGGCATCGCCGAGCAGGTTGACCAGCAGGATCCACTCGATGCCGTCCGTGGAAACATCGTTGGAGATGGGGTTGTGTTGCGGTGTCACATAGGTAACCTCGCCGCTTGCCACGTAATCGGCCGGAATGAGATAGTAGGCCGCGATTTCCTCTGCCTCCAGCGCTGTCTGCGCTGCCGCCTCATCGGGGTACTCGGCCAACCAGCCTGGCGGAACGTTGGTGGGCAGGACTGTGATCAGATCGCCTTCATCTACATATCCTTCCGCCTTCTGCCTGGCCGCGCCGATTGTTCCCGACCCGGTGGATGCTGGCGGGGCCGACGACGCATCTTGGTTGACGGCCATCACGATCAAGGCGACGATGGCCAGCACCAGCGGCATACCTAACGCCAGAATCGTAAACGATTTGCGCCGCAGCGTCGTGCGAATTTCATGGAGCATCACAAGGAGCGTCTTGTTCATGACTATTTCTATCCCTTCCGTTGGATACGGATGGCGCACATTTCTCGCCTCTCGTGTTCAGGTAGTCCCCCTCTTGGGTGTTGTTAGGGGGGCACAGCGGTTTTCAGCAGTTCTTTAACAGTCCAAATGTGATCAGTTAGTCGCGCAGCCATAGCAGGCGTGCGCGGTTTCCAGCGGCGCTT
>Ga0180437_10012325_pt1 | contig 10119 bp, 8 predicted proteins | sample SS_ome_4_FD_132410 | JGI IMG/M metagenome (GOLD analysis project Ga0180437, IMG submission 132410) | Hypersaline lake sediment archaeal communities from the Salton Sea, California, USA - SS_3_D_1 metaG | ecosystem: Environmental > Aquatic > Non-marine Saline and Alkaline > Hypersaline > Sediment... | reverse complement strand
GCTTGAAGAAGAAGCGGCTCCCGGGTCGCCTGATCGTGTTGGAGGGCACTGACGGTGTTGGGCGCTCAACGCAAAGTGCCCTGCTGCGCGAGTGGCTAGAGGCTGAGGGTTACGCGGTGGCAGCCACCGGCCTCAAACGCGGCAGCCTGGCCGGAAAAGGTATCAAGGCAGCCATGAGCGGCCACACTCTGGGCAACATCACGCTGAACCTGCTCTACGCCACGGACTTTGTCGATCGCCTGGAACGGCTCATCATCCCCGCGCTGCGGGCCAGCTTTGTGGTGCTCACCGATCGCTATATCTACTCGATTATCGCTCGCGCCCAGGTGCGCGGTGTAGATCCTGCCTGGCTGCGCGATGTCTTTGGTTTTGCCCTGGTCCCCGATGCCGTTTTCTACCTGCATGCGGACCTCACGCACCTGATTCCGCGCGTCCTAAACGCACGCGGCTTTGATTATTGGGAGTCGGGGGTGGACTTTTTGCGGGCGCCTGATCGGTATGAGAGTTTTGTCGAGTACCAGACCCAAATCCTGGCTCAGTTTGACGCTATGGCCAACGAGTTCGGGTTCGTCACTGTGGATGCCAATGGCAGCATCCGAGAGGTCTTTGAAACACTGCAGGCAGGCATCCGAGACGTCATCCAGGACATGAAGCCTCCCAAGCACGTCAAGGGAAAGGACAAGTAGGATCGCGCTGAGACGGGACAGGTCTTGACGGCCGGCAGCGCACGAACTGCAAACTGGACACTCACCGCGAGCCGAATGCCTAGACAGGAGGGTGCATGGGGCGATTGGTGATGCTCACGGGGCCCTCTTGCGTGGGCAAGGGGCCGCTGCACCGAGCGTTGAAACGCTTCTACCCGGACCAGGAACGCAGACTGCAGAAGCTGGTGCTTTACAACAGCCGCTCGCCGCGCCCCGGCGAGCAGGATGGCCTGGACTATCATTTCCGGCCGCGCGAGGACATCGAGGCCCTGCGCGATCAGGATGGCTACATCGTGTTGGACGTGCGCGGAGACCTACAGGGCCTGGACGTAGCAAACCTACGACAGATCCTCGAGGGAGAGTATGATGCCTTCTTCGAGGGCAATCCCTTTGTCCCCCTGGAGCTGCTCAGCTCGCCGTTACTGGCCGACGTGTCCAAGCTGAGTGCCTTTCTCTCTCCCCTGTCCCGCGCGGAGATCGAGTACCTGAGAGAATCAGCGCGGGGGATCCCCTTGCCGGCTTTCGTCACCGATGTCATGCGCCGCAAGCTGTTGCGGCGCACGCAGAAACAGAAGGGTATCCTCTCGCTCCGAGACCTGGAAAACGTGGAGCGGCGGGCCAGCAGTGCCTACCGCGAGATGCAGCTGGCCTGGCATTTCGACTATGTGATCCCCAATCACGATGGCGAGGACAGCGAGAACTGGGATGCTTTCTACTATCCGATTGGTGATGCACGACGGGCGCTTCTTGCCATGGCCACCATTCTCGGCGGAGGGCAGACACCATACGCAGAAAAGTGGGATAGCAGTCTGCTGCCCCAAGATGGGAATGGATAGGGGATGGCTATGGCCGACAGGCTAACAGCTGATGAGCGCGGCAGGCTAGAGTGGATTGCCGATCAGGCACGGCCACTTTACAGTCGCCGCGCTCGTTTGCTGCTGCTGCATGACCAGGGTGAGCATCCGCGCGAGATCAGCCCGGCGGTAAGGCTGTCCGTTCGGCGTGTATACCATTGGCTGAGCGCCTTCCGGGAGCAGAGGATGGACGTCTTTCCGGACCACCTGCTGGCGGCCTCCCATCGCGCACCACAGCTCACACCCGAGGGTGCTGGTCAATTGCAGTCAGCAACGCCCTTAGGGGCACAGGAGCTGCCCGAGATCAGTGTGGATGAGCTGTGCGCCCGCTATCAGGTGGACATGCTTCATGCGCGCCGCGTGGCCGAGTTGGCATTGAGCCTGTTCGATCTGACTGCCGATGTTCATCGCCTGCCTCCTGAGCGCCGCGCGTTGCTGCACACGGCAGGCATTCTGCACAACGTGGGGTTCGCCTTCTATCCAACGCAACATCACACAGCGGGTCGGGACATCATCCTCGAACACAACCTGGCGGAGCTGAGTTGGCTCGAGCAGCAAATGGTCGCCTGCTGCACAGCCCTGCACCGCAAGCGGTTCAGACCCAAGCGACTCCAGCAAGAGCCGTCCTACGGCTCCTTGCCCGAGGAGGTACGTCATGACACCTTGGTGCTGGCCGCACTGGTTAGGATCGCCGAAGGCCTGAATAGCAGCATGACACAGTCCACGGTGGCAGGTGAAGCGCAGGTTACGGAGCAGGGCATCGTGGTTTCCGTTGAGGGACCCGTGGCCGAGGATGGCGTGGCCCGCGCGCAGCGGCGGGCCGATCTTTGGGAGCACCTCTTCAGCATCCCGCTGCAATTCGTTGTCCGCGGTCAGCCTGTGACCGGGGAGCCGTCGGCGGACGCCACTCTGATGAAGCTGGCGTTGCCCAGCGAGAGACACAAAGCCCCTGGCCTGCTGCCGAACGATGCCATGAGCGAAGCCGGGAGGAAGGTGCTGGACTTTCACTTTCAGCGCATGCTGGAGCACGAACCGGGTACCCGGGCAGGAGAGGATATCGAGGAGCTGCATGACATGCGCGTGGCCACGCGCCGCATGCGTGCAGCCTTCCGCGTCTTTGGCGAATACTACCTGCCTGACATTCTCAAGCCGCTGCTCAAAGGGCTGCGGGCCACCGGTCGCACACTGGGTGGCGTTCGCGACCTTGACGTGTTCATGCACAAGGCTCAACAGTACCTTGAGGAGTTGCCCGATGCGGACCGTGGTGACCTCGAGCCCTTGCTCGCCGACTGGCGGGACAAGCGCGAGGCAGCGCGGGAGGATATGCTCTCCTACCTGGACGGCAAGCGGTACGGCCAGTTCGTGCGCGACCTGGCTGCGTTCGTCCTGACCGATGGCGTGGGTGCCGTGCCCTTCCCTGATGACAGGCCCGTGCCCTACCAGGTGCGCCATGTCGTGCCAGCCTTGATCTACGATCGCTTCGAAGCGGTGCGCGGCTATGAAGCAGTCATCGCAAAAGCCTCCATTGAAACACTACATGCTTTGCGTATTGACTGCAAGCGCCTGCGCTACTCGCTGGAGTTCTTCCGCGAGGTGCTGGACCCCGAGGCAGAGAGTGTGATCAAGGAAGTGGTCGTGCTGCAAGATCACCTCGGTAGCCTGCACGATGCGGACGTGGCGTGCAGTCTGCTGGTGGGCTTTCTGAACGAATGGGTTCGTGACGCGGGACGCGAGCGTACCAACGTGAGCGGTGTCACGCGCTATCTGATCGCCAAGCAGGAGGAGCTGCGTTCTCTGATTGACGCGTTCCCTGAGCTGTGGCGCAACTTTGACCGAGCCGAAGTGCGGCGCAGTCTGGCGCTGGCGGTGGCTGCCCTGTAGTTGCCTGCCTCCAAGAGGGAGCTTGCCATGCTGGAAAAGATTGACCTTACGAAGAAGCTGAGCAAGAGAGAATACAAGGCCCAGCTGCCCAAGCTGCAGCGCAGGCTGTATGACCTGGAGACGGCTGCCTGGAAGGCCGGCGTGCCCAGCGTGATCCTGTTCGAGGGCTGGGACGCGGCCGGCAAGGGCACTGCCATCTCCACGCTCACCGGGCGGCTGGACCCGCGCGGCTTCAAACTGTACCCCATCCGCGCGGCACGCACCTACGAAAACCGGCGCCCTTGGCTTTGGCGTTTCTGGCTAAAGCTGCCCAACTACGGTGAGATGGCCATCTTCGATCGCAGTTGGTACGGCCGCGTGCTGGTGGAGCGCGTTGAGGGCCTGACGCCAGACGTGCAATGGCAAAAGGCATATCGTGACATTGTCGACTTTGAGCACACCATCGCGGATGATGGCTACGTGTTGGTCAAGTTTTGGCTGCACATCAGCAAGAAGGAACAGCGCCGTCGTTTCAAGTCACTTGAGCAGGACCCGCTCAAGTCATGGCAGGTGACCGCTGAGGACTGGGAGCACCATCGAAACTACGACGAGTATCTGCAGGCTGTGGAGGAAATGCTGGAGCGCACCGAGACTGAATGGGGACCCTGGACCATAGTGGAAGCGACCAACCGTTGGTGGGCCCGGGTGAAGGTGTTTAGCACCATCATCAGCGCCCTGGAAGGCCGTTTGGCCGACGTGGGAGCAGCACCAACGGAAGTGCTCGAGGCTGTCCCGGCTGCGTCGTGAGAGAAGGGCGGCGTAACCATGCTTGACACAGTAGACCTGTCGCAGTCTCTGACCAAGGACGAGTATGTCCGGGACCTGATACGGTATCAGGTGGCGCTGGGCCAGCTGGGCTATCAGGTCTATGTACAACAGCGTCCGGTGATTCTGGTTCTTGAAGGTTGGGATGCTGCGGGCAAGGGTGGTGTTATCAAGCGTGTGACGGAAAAGCTCGACCCCCGTGGTTACGTGGTGCATCCCATCGCTGCGCCCAGCGGCGAGGACAAGACGCACCACTACCTGTGGCGCTTCTGGCGTCGCCTACCCGAGCGCGGGCAGATCGCCATCTTCGACCGCAGCTGGTACGGGCGGGTCATGGTGGAACGTATTGAAGGCTTTGCCACTGAAGAAGAGTGGCGGCGGGCCTTTCGTGAGATCAACCACTTTGAGCGGCAGTTGGTTGATTTTGGCACCATCCTGTGCAAGTTCTGGATGCACATCGGCCGCGACGAGCAACTGCGGCGCTTTGAAGCGCGCAAGGATACGGCATACAAGGCCTGGAAGCTCACCGCTGAGGACTGGCGCAACCGTGAGAAATGGGACAGGTATGAGGCGGCAGTGGACGAGATGCTCCGCCGCACCAGCACCTTGACCGCGCCGTGGACGGTGGTAGAGAGCAACTGCAAATGGTTTGCGCGGGTCAAGGTGCTGAGGACGCTGGTGGATGCCCTCAGCCGGGAGCTCGACTTTGATCCCTTCGCCAAGATGCCGTCGCTGGACAAGGCCAAGCCGAAGAAGAGGAAAAAGAAAAAGCGCCCCGCAGACGAGTCGGCCCCCTCTCTGCCGATGATTGATGATTTTGCGCACGGTGCGATTGTTGTGGACGGCTGTCACTATGACTCCGACGTCATGATCCTCGCCGACGGGACGGTAAGAACCTGGCAGCCGCAAGATGGGGAGGTACTGCTGGCTACGCATGCCAAGGCCGTAGTCAAAGCCAAGCCCGAGGTGCTGGTCATCGGCACCGGGACGGTGGGCAGTCTGAGCCTGCACCCCAAGGCGAGGGAGCGCCTGGAGAAAGCGGGCATCGAAGTTTTGGCCTATCGCACAGACAAGGCCTGCGAAACGTACCGCCAACTCCGCAACCAGCGCAGGCTGGCTGCCCTGCTGCACATCACATCCTGACCCTCACCCTGCGAAATGCGGGCCTCCAAGGCGAGCTCGAATCCATATTGCAGGGCAAATCCGCTACACAGGAGAACAACAATGTACCTTGTCTTGCTCGGCCCGCCGGGTGCGGGCAAAGGCACACAGGCCGAACGCCTGGAGGAGAATCTGGACCTGCCGCATGTGTCCAGCGGAGAGCTATTTCGCGAGAACATTCGCAACGAGAGCGCGCTGGGCCTCCTGGCCAAGGAGTACATCGACCGCGGCGATCTAGTACCCGATGACGTGACCATCGGCATGATCCGCGAACGGTTGTCGAGACCCGACTGTGAGCAGGGAGCGATCTTGGATGGCTTCCCGCGCACACAGCCCCAGGCCGTGGCCCTGGACAACATGCTGGCCGAGATGTGCCGCCAGCTCGACGGGGTGCTGTACCTCTCCGTTCCTGATGAGGAGCTTGTGCGCAGACTCTCGGGTCGCTGGCTATGCCGCGAGTGCCAGACGGCCTACCACACTGTCTTCAGTCCCCCCACACAAGAGGGGATTTGTGATGTCTGCGGTGGGCAACTCTACCAGCGCGAGGATGACAAGCCGGAGACGGTCCGTGCACGGCTCGACGTGTACCACGAGCGCACAGCGCCGCTCATCGAGTACTACCGTGACCAGGGCTTGTTGCTGGAAGTTGACGGCAGCGGGGACATTGAAGCCGTTCAGAGAGCCATGCTCGCAGCCGTCCGCAGCCTGGACCCGTAGCCGCGCTAGGCTAGTGCGCTTGTAACGAGTGAGCACTCGTCTCTCGGCCAGCCCTCCACAACTCCCAGAGCCGTCCCAGCGTCGTCTCGAGCCGGGCTGCTAGCAGATCAGGCGTATCGGTGGTGACGTCGTCCTCGTTCTCGAACACCACGTAGGGTACTCCAATGGAACGCACGGTGACGAACTCCGGGTTGCCGGCGCTGAGCGCATCCCAGTCATCCTCCCCATACAGCCGTTTCAGTTTTTCTTCTGGCAGCGAATGCTCAAGGATGCTGTCCGGCTTGTTGGGGTTGAACCGGCGCCGGTTCTTCCGCAGCGATTCCGCAAAGGAGACGCGCACATACATCATCGCAGCCCGGCGCAACAGGTCATCCGCTAGGTGGGGCAGGGCCGCGGCATATCCACCGTGCTCGCTGCCGCGCGAGAATTCGACCACTGCCGTGGTGCGGTCGTGATAGGACGGTTCGTCGCGCAGGCGTTTGTGGTACTCCAGGCTGAGTCGCTCGATCAGCAGGTGCCATAGATCGGTGTGCAGGAAATATCCTTGGTCGTCAGTGTGCAGCCGCAGCCGTCCAAGGTGTGTCTCCAGAATGTGGTCCTCCTCAAACCAGGCCCACAGCATTGGAAAGTCGTCGAGTACATCTAGGTCAGCGACGTGGTAGACGCGGCGCCGGACGTCAGGAGGCATCCGCTGCAAGAAGTCGATGATCTCGCTCTTCCCAGAGGCCGGCCGGCCGATCAGAATCAGCACGTCGAAAGTGTTGTCTGTCATGCATATCCCTCTGCTCGCTCGAGGCTGCAGCACACGAAGGCAGGCCCACAGTGGCGCCGATTTCTGACCATCAGTCAGGGATCACATAGGACTCAATGTCGGGTACGGGATCGGGGTAGCGCAGGCCCATGCCCTCCATGGTCTGAACTAGAACCTCGGAAACTGCTAGATTGCGGTACCATTTCTTGTTGGCCGGAACGACGTACCACGGCGCATACGCGGTATTGCAGCGCGTCAGCGCTTCCTCGTAAGCTTCCATGTAGTTGTCCCACAACTGGCGCTGTTCTAGGTCGTCCGGTGAGAACTTCCACTGTTTCGACGGGTTAGCCTGGCGCTTGCGCAGGCGCTCGGCCTGTTCGCTGCGGCTGATATGCAGGAAGAACTTGACGATGGTGACATCATTGTCTGCCAGCATGCGCTCAAAGTCGTTGATGTGATCGTAGCGCTTGCGCCACACCTCCTCCGCGACCAGCCCCAGTACTCGCACGACCAGCACATCCTCATAGTGGGAGCGGTTGAAGATGCCGATCAGCCCTCGTGGTGGCGTGACCTTGTGCACCCGCCACAGGTAGTCATGCGCCAACTCTATCTTGGAGGGCACCTTGAACGGCCAGACCTGCACCCCCTGCGGGTTGTAAGCGCCCATGGCATGCTTGATCGTGCCGTCTTTCCCCGCCGTGTCCATGCCCTGCAAGACGATCAGTAGAGCGTGCTTGCCCTGCGCGTACAGCATCTCCTGAAGGTCCTTGAGACGCCCCAAGTTCTCCTTCATCTTGGCTTTGGCATCGCTCTTTGACGCGAAATCGCCGGTGTAGCTGGGGTCAAACTCCTCGAGGTGAAAAGCTGCGCCGGGTGGCAGAGTGAGAGGCTGTGGAATCACGGCGTTTTCCTCCTGTGATCTCGTTTGCTCACAGAAAACAGAACCGCCCTGAGCCTTAGCCCAGGGCGGCAGGCGCTCAACTACCTTCTCTTCTTCAGCGTCTCCAGGTCATCGACAAAGGCCTGCAGATCTTCTTCGTGCTCGATTTCATCGGCGAGGATCTCCAGCGCCATGGTGTAGGTCACGGGATCCCCGTCCTTGGTAAAGGCCATCATTTCCTTGTAGGTCTCGATGGCGCACTGCTCGCCTTTGACATTCTGATCCAGTATGACCGCGATGTAGGGGTCTGTCGGCGCCTCGTAGCCGCAGTTGGTCATTTTGTACCAGTCCTGCGGTGTGAGCAGCGGTGTGCCGCCAAGCTGGAGGATGCGCTCTACCAGCATTTCCGCATGTCCCAGCTCTTCTTCAGCGTGCTCCATGAGTTCACCCGCCACGGCACCTCGCATGGGGCCCTGCACAACCGCCGCGCCAATCCAGTACTGGTAGTAGGCCAGCCACTCGTCGGCCAGCGCCTTGTTCAGCATCTCGATCAGCTTGCCCGCGTCCACGCCCAGTATTTCGACTGCTTTTGTACCCATGTGTTGCCTCCTCTTCTTTGGGGGATTGTTGTTGTGGTGTTGTCCGTCGCATGGCGTACCGGCAACGGCAGCACCGAACGTAGCTTCAGCCTATTGTACAGGTCGCGGAGATCTCGGTCAAGCAGTCGCTAGATATGTCGTGTATCGGTCGCCGAGCGGTGGACTTTCGAGAGCGCTGGCGGAGTCCCTGCGAGTATCCACGTAGTATGGCCCTTCATCGGGGTCATTACGGGCATTGCGGATTGCGGTACACAGTGCACCACCCCGTCTGGCGCACCGGCTCCAAGCTCGCCAGCACATAGCGCTCCAGCCTGAGCGGGGCAAAGGGATGTGTTCCCAGGGGACTGACGCAGACCCAGCAGACTTGGCCGTGTTCCAGCGCCTGGATCACCTCTTCCTGGCCGTGCAGCCCAAAGGCGGTGGAAAGCGGAAAGTCAAATGGCGTGGGGTTCTGTAGGCCCGTCACGTGATAGTAAAAAGCCGCCGGCAGGCTGAGGATGAAGGTATCTTCGCCCTGTACACTGTCCCGCAACGCCTGGGCCTGAGCATTTGTGTCCGCCACAAACTCGGAGCGCAGAAAGGCGCCTACGAAACGCGGCCACGGGGCGAACTGGTAGCGGCCTGAGCGCAGGCCGGCGGCCATCCACCGCACTGAGCCAACGCTCTGGTAAGTCAGGTACAGACCAATGGCCACCAGCAGCACCGCGCGCGCCAAGCTGCCCCACCGCGCGTGTGTCGATAGCTTCACTTGTGAGCCGGCCCAGGCCAGCCCCAGCAGCAGCGCAGGCACGGCGCACACCATATGATTGATATCCACCCGTGGAAAGACACCAACAAAGGCAGCGCCAACAAAAAACAGCACGATAGCCGCCAACCTTCGCTGTTTGCCTTGCGCTCGAGCTGCGATCCACAAGAGGCCGGCGAAAGTCACCAAGGGGAGGACGAACTGACTCTGCCACAAGGTGGGGCCCAGGGACAACAGGGGAATGGCGTGGCGTGCCAGATCGACCCATGTTGCCAGTTGGGAGCCGTACGTGATCTGTGCCTGCCCCATGTAGGTGCCTTGGTCTAGGAATCCATAGTCGAGCAGCTTGGGGCCGCCTCCGGTCAGCAACACCGGCAGCAGGATCAGCCCAGCAGCCAGGGAGAAGGATCCTACCGCCACAGCGATGGCCTGCAGACGGTGCGCTGACCGCCAGCTTCCCAAATGCACGACCAAAACTGACAGGCACAGCCCGGCCAGCGCATAGATACCCAGGTTCTGTTTGCTGGCAAAGCCCAGCCCGGCGCAGATCCCAGCGACCACCAGCCGTGACCGCCACGCCGCGTCCCCAGCCAGCAGGCTTCCCCGCCAATCGAGCGCAGCGCTGAACGTGGCCAGCAGGAACATATAGCCCATGGGCGTGTAGGGCACGTTGTATCCCGGCATCCACGAGGGGTACCAAGCCAGCAGGATGCCCACCAGCAGCCATACCGAGAGGCGGCTGATTCCCAGCTGGCGGGCGATGCGCCATGTCAGCAGCACGGTCAGCGCAAACAGCAGCGCCATGAGCGCCTTGATGATCAGCACCTCGGTGCCGAACACGCTGGCCAGCGCTGTGGTGATGTACATCGAGAGCGGCGTGGCCACGAACCACACGTCGCGGTAGAGCACATCTCCTGATAGCACGCGATGGACCACCAGCAGGAACCAGTTGTGATCCCAGGTCACAGGACCGTGGACGACGTTGGTGAACAGGCCGTAGGCAAACAGCAGTAGCCCGCCCAG
>Ga0180437_10012324_pt1 | contig 10119 bp, 13 predicted proteins | sample SS_ome_4_FD_132410 | JGI IMG/M metagenome (GOLD analysis project Ga0180437, IMG submission 132410) | Hypersaline lake sediment archaeal communities from the Salton Sea, California, USA - SS_3_D_1 metaG | ecosystem: Environmental > Aquatic > Non-marine Saline and Alkaline > Hypersaline >... | reverse complement strand
TTTCATCAAACAAATCTGTTATGTTGAACCCTTTAAGTAATTGTGGTATGTTGTCTGGTGGAGAGTGAGGTGTGTTTGTAGATGTTTTTATTGATGGAGTTTTATTTTTAGGCTTATTTACATATTCAGCGTAACCTTGAGACACAAAGTTCTCTGCGGATTTTTCACCACTATCAAACTCATCACCAATATTACTTCCTTTATACGATTTTAACCACCTCAATTTAACCATTATTCAATATATACTGATGTGCATTTACATCTTGGAAAATTAGGACATGCCCAAAATTTACCATTCCTCCCATTTTTTAATGTCATTAACGCGCCACATTTTCCACACACTGGTTGTGAAATGTTATTTCCATTTTGAATTTTTTGCATTATTCCTGAATCATTAACTATTTCTAGAACTATTTCTTGGGTCCATTTTTTTACTTCTTCAGATAGTTTTTGTTTTTCTGCTTCAAGTTGTCGAACACATGATTGTGTTGTAAATTTTAAATCTCTTATATGACTTTTGTTATTTTCTTTTATAAGATTTGCATAACTATCAACATTAATTTTATCTGAATTTAGTTTTATCATAATATCATTAATCTTTTCAAAATCTTTACGATAAATCCATGCTACAGAAAATCCTCTAATAGCCCAATCTAATTCTCTTGAGACCTTTGTTCTTTTATATTGTTTTGAAAATTGTATTTCTATAATAACTCCATTACCTAATATTGGGTGTTTTACTATAAATGGCATTATAACATCTGCTCTTCTACTACTTAAACCACCTATTCTTGATGTTGTAATTTCAATACCAATTTTATCATAATCTATTGGTAAATTAAAAATATTTTCATCTAAAGTATATTTTTCTGGTTTTGTTATTTTAGAATAACTTATTTCAAGATTTTTCTTTTTTATCCTATCATAAATAAAATTTTTAGCCATTTTATGTTCTGGACTTTCTGGTATAGTATTTATACCAAGTTTAGATTTGTTTGGTATAAAAAAACATGGAGATATATAATATTCAGTTCCAAGCCAATTAATAATATTTTTTCCTTTTCTAAAAACGACTTTTATTTTTTTTATATCTAAATTATCTGGACAATCTTCTATTTCGTCAGGATCAGCATAAAACTCTTCATCGTTTATAAATTGATATTTTGGATCTTGTTCAATAGTAATACTGTTTACTTTTTCTCCGGTTGACTTACAAATTGCATAAAACATTATCCATCCTCCTCCTCTACTCTTATTTCATAATCCTTTAAATCATAGATATCAACAAGAAACACTCTTTGTTTTGTGTCAGCATCGTGCGGCCTAAACCATATAAACATATCATCAATAACGTCAGAAATAATAAACCCGTCAACAAACCCTGTAGGTTTAAGTTTAAGATGACATGGTAATTGTTTTTCAAAATAGTAATTAATTTTCACTAGCAGTCTTTGTTTTTCGTTTACCATCATATCACCTCATTGGGCTCTCGTTACCAAGGAACTGCGTTCCAAGACTATGTATTGAATCTGTTTGTCTTAATAAAGATTATTGCCATCTAAAACAGATTTTGTATTATCCTAACGTCCAGTCAACATCTACTTGTTGATTTTCATTAACAAACTCAACAAATTCTTCGCCCCAATCGTTTTTATATTTTCTCTTTGCCATAACATTATAATATTTATAGACTTTATAAATCCTTGCCTTACCGAGTCGTGCCATACAATGCGTTGGAGTATCTTACCACGCACCGCCCAAATGAATATGATTCCTTGCCTTGATTTACCGAACACCGCCCTACTGCTCCAAACATCACTTGACCAAATTGAATTATGATTCCTTGCCTTGATTTACATAACCATAGACTGCCCGACCCAACATCACCAGGCCGCGCTACTCCGAGCGTTACCTAATAAATATGAATATAATCCTTGCCTTGTTACGCCAAACCCTACTAAGCGTCGCCTGAGAGCGATATGCCCCACATTGAATATGATATCCTTGCCTTGACTCGCCTTTACGTGCCGGACAGGACTTTACCCCGCCTGGCCCAGAAGGGCCTTGCCAGCGATAATGCCGCACCGGATTAAATATAAATATGATATCCTTACCTTGCTTCACAGTACTATACCATACTGCTGCTCGCCCCACCATGAGTGTTATAAACAAATACAATAGTTATTACTAATGCACATATTGAACTAAATATCAGATTAACCCTGAACGCTTCTCCCCATGTCATGCACGGATAAAATATTCCGTTATACGTTATATCACACTCGCCAAGTTCAGGCATAACAGATTCAGCGACTGATGGAGATAAAAATGTAATCACTACAGCGAAAGCAAATGTCAAAAATATCCAAACTAATGATGCTGCTATAAGTTCTTTAATCATCAACAATATAATAATTTATAAACTTTATAAATATTTCCATTACCTTGCCTTAACATACAGTACCACACTTTGCTACACAGGACATGGCTTTACACCACCACACTACGCCATACAGAACGCATCCGTGCTAGACCAAATAAATATGATATCCTTACTTCGCCTTGATTTACAGAGCAATGCCATACATAACAACACAGATGCCCGCACCGCTTAACCAAATAAATATGATTATCCTTGCCTTGCCTTGATATGCCTAACCAAACATCGCCTGACCCGGCACCACCCTAAAACAACCGGACAGAGATAAATATGAAATCCTTACATTGCCTTGACAAACCTGACAGCACTTGACAACGCCTTACCCGGCAGTGCAGAGTTAAGCCCCGCGCTTCAAAGCCAAGTTAAATGTGCCCGAGAGGAGTTGAACCTCCAACCCCTGACATATAAGACCAGTGCGCTACCGTTGCGCCACGGGCACAAATATACCGAGGCTCGGATTTGAACCAAGATTACGTGGTCATGAGCCACGCGTACTAACCAGATTATACTACCTCGATAAATATCCTTACCTTATTTTTGCCAAACACCCACATCACCACACCACTCCTAAATAGGAATGACCTTATTTAATATCAATAATTCATAAATATTTCCTTACCTTGACTTGCCACGCTATACGCAGCCAAAATCCACCGTTCCTCGCAACACGTTACACTACACTCCATGACCTGGCATAACCTGATAAAATATGAAATATCCTTGCCTTACAATAATTGGCAGCAAATCGCATTACATCACAATTCCTGGCCAAACCCTACAATAAATATAATATCCTTGCCTTGATAAACCGAGCCAAGCCATTGACAACCTAGCCTAAAATACGCCGAGCGCTGCACTACAGGGCAATGTAAATCAGAACAAAGCCATATAAATATGAATATAATTTCCTCGCCTTACATAACCTTTCAACGCATAACCCATCCAGACAATTCCAAACCGGACATCGAATATGTGAAATGAATCCTTACCTTGCAATACCCCGCCCGGCGCCGCCCCGCAACAGACCACCGAACCAGGCAATGAAGAGCCTGATAAATATGAATATAATTTCCTTGCAACACATTACCTTTCAGCGCCCAACCCATCCAGACAATTCCAAACCGGACATCGAATATGTGGAGAGTAGGATTTGAACCTACGAGATCTGATGACCCTGGAGCTTAAATCCAGTCCGTTTGACCTGACTCCGGCATCTCCACGTTAAATGAAAATCCTTGCATTACATAACAAATCCTGACCTTACAGTCCCAGACCTTACATTACCCAACTTTGTACGGACCAACCATACATTGAATATGAAAATCCTTGCATTGAATTACTTTGCCTAGCACTAGAGAACCCCTCCCCAACTAGCTTAACCCCGTAAATATGAATATAATTTCCTCGCCTTAACATGCCACGCGCAACCATAGAGCGCCGTTCTGTGCCCCAGCGCGATGAATATAAATTTCCTTGCAATACCTAGAAGACTTTACCGAACCCCGCCTTACAATACTGGACAAGTCAGGGCAACACCGCAAAATATGAATATAAATTTCCTTGCAATACCTAGCCCCACAATGCAAAAAAGCACATCGCCATACAGTGTTAATATGAATATAAATTTCCTTGCCTTACAGTATCATACAATACAATACCGAGCCCCGCCCAGAAAGGCTGAACCTAATAAATATAAAATTCCTTGCCTTGATATACAGGACATTACAAAACAATACTTAACAATACAGAGCCAGAAATTTCCCAGCCAAATAAATATGATTTCCTTGCCTTAACATACAGCGCCTGACAATTCCTGTCATTACCCAACCTAAACAAAACCCCGCTTTACACCACCTTGTAAATATGAAAAATCCTTACCTTAAATTGCCTATCCAGACAGAACAAGACATCACCCAGCCGCTCATGTCAAAGCAGACAATGAATATAAAAGAGGACGTGAAAAACACGCCCTCTGAAAAAGAGGTGATTATACTGGGCAATTATTTACAACACAAATTTTGTGCTGCTTTAAGGTTAATGTTTACGCCCTCCATTTTAAAATGGTTAAGTGACAATTTTATTTATAATTTATAATATTATAAAGTTTATAAATGTTTCTAAAGGAGGACTGTCCAGTCAAGGGGTTGAGGTTTGACTGGACATTTATCCGGATTTAACGGATAACGCCCACGCCGGGAATTGAACCCGGATCTTTAGCGCGACAGGCTAATGTACTAGCCATTATACGACGTAGGCATTAAACCCGAGAGTAGCTCTCTCGGGAATATGAATAAATTCGGAGGTATTTAAATTCAGTCAAACTGATTATGGACTGATTAAATAATCTCTGACAATTTATTCATATTAATAAACTTTATAAATCCTTGCCTTATTTGAATGATACCCTTAACATTCCAGTTTTAGGAGCTTCTTTAAAATAAAATGTCGCTTTCCACAAATACTCGTTTGGTTTCTTTTTACCGTTTTTTAATAAACGGTTAAACTCGTGTTCTTTAATTATGACCCGTGTTAAATATTTAGAAAATTGTTTGGTTGCCGTATAATCTAGTCCAACGTTCTCGAACAATGGGATTTCTGCTTTATTATCCTTAACATCTTTTGGCAAGAAGTCGGCAACGTACGGCCTTTTTGTTGACAGTTTATAACTTATATCTGGCATCTTTCTCAGTAACCTTTTATTATTCACGATGATTAAAGATATTATCATTAATCCTCCAAAAAGGTATATCAAATATCCGAACAAACAAGATATGGAAATTAATGTGGAATTGCTAATGAATGGTACCACTTCTTTTTGGTTATTGATATTAAATAATATATATGTAAATCCTATAATTGAACCAGCGTATATATTATACTTCATCCACGGTAACATTAATGTTCCAAAAACTACTGAGAACGTGTTACGTTTTACAACGTATTCCATCTCAACCGGCTTTTCAGGATTTTCGTAATCTATTTTAATTCTAGCATTGCTAGGGTTAAGGTTTTGATGTTCTTCTGCCATAGAAATTAGTATAATGTGACTAAAGGATCACCACGAGTTTTTGCCTTCTTTGGCTCAACCTCATCGTCACCATCTTCAGTTAACCCATCTTCTATGTTATCACATTCTTCTCTGATATTATCGATAGAATTTTGTATATCTTCTTTACCCATTTTCTTATTTCCAAATTTAATTAATCATTTATAATTGATAAACTTTATAAATTTATTCATTCCAATTTTTTTCAATCTTTATTGGATAATCTTGTGCATATTGGAACGCGTAATGGTTCATTTCTTTTTCTGCATCTTTCTTATTACTTGCGCTTCCTTCCACTACTAATAACGTTTTACCGTCTTCGTGTATCTCATATATTTTAAAAGAGTATTCTTTCTTCATTTTATTATAAATCCTTGCCTTGTGACACAGAACCAGGCCTGACAGGACAACACAATATCCAGGCTCACCATGAATATTATGGTGAAATTCCATCACCATTCAACTGCTCCGACTCACAGAATCTCGGGGTTGATTGTGCAAACACTGTGTATTGTCCACCCTCCTTCTTCTTTGCACAGACCATAGGGCCTTGCTGTGAGTGTTAAAAACTATATTTTTTTAATGTTTCTTCGGCAGCTTTTAATTCTTTCTGATCATTGACACTGGTCCACATGCCGTCGTAATAGAATGATTTTAATTTTTTTTCAGCTAATATTTTCTTAAACGCGTTTTGTTCAATGTTTCCACCTTTAAGATACTTTTTTATTTTCTTGTTAAATATATAAATTCCGCAATTCATTTTAACTCCTGGCACTAATTTTTTTTCTTGAAACTCTGTAATATATCCTTGGTTATCTGTTTCAACTATACCAAAATTTGTACGAAGTTGTATTGTGATTATACTAGCAATCGCGTTAGCTTCTATATGCGAATTAGTAAAACCTTCCAACTGCAAATCTGTAATTTGATCACCGTTCATTGCATAAAAATTTTCACAATTTATTTTAGATTTTTCGATTGCTGTTTTGAACGCATCTTCTGTTCCTCCTTCAGGATCGTGTTCAGTATAAGTAATATTAATTCCAAAATCTGAACCGTCGCCAAAGTGTTTCATTATAACTTCTTTTTTGTATGCAACTCCTATAATAATATGTTTAACACCATTCTTTTTTAGCCATAGAATTATACGTTCAAGAATTGGCCTACCATTAAGCATAACCATTGGTTTAGGGATATCGCTTACCATTTCACCGAGTCTTGTCCCTTTTCCTCCAGCAATAATGACAGCAGTATCTAGTATCATAACTATTTAAGAACCAAAGTATTTATAAATCTTATTATTCTAAAATTTATATGAAAGTATTAATAACAGGAATTACAGGATTCATTGGTTCAGAGCTTGCTCACAAATTATTAGATAAAGGGCATGACGTTTATGGTTTAGTACGCCATGCTGTTGGACGAGACTTTGAAGCTATTGAAGATATTAAAGATAAAGTTACTATTGTTCCTTGCGATATTAAAAATTATCATTCTGTCAAATCTGCATTAAGTAAAGTTAATCCTGATGTTGTAATGCATTTAGCGGCTTTATCTCCTGTACGATTAAGTTTTGATCAACCTTTAGATTATCAATATTCAACTTATATGGGCACAATTAATATGGCTGAAGCTATTAGAGAATTATATGGTAATGATAAAGTTAGATTAATAATTGCTTCAACTGCTGAAGTTTATGGGATACAAGAACCTGTTCCATCAAAAGAAGATATTGCTCTTTGCCCATCAAGTCCGTATGCTGTTGCTAAAGCTGGTACTGATATGTATTTAAGGATGCTTTTTAGAGTATACAATTTTAATGGTGTCATCTTACGTAATTCTAACACGTTTGGCCGTAAATACGATTCAAGCTTTTTCACTGAATATTTAATTGAAAAAATGATAGCTGGTGAAGATATTTATATCGGCGCTCCAGATTCTATCCGTGATTATATGTACGTTGACGATCACGTTAATTCTTATATTCTTGCGATGGAGACAGAAGAAGCTAGAGGGCAAGCGTTTAATATTGCCGGTGATAAAGGTTACACAAATAAAGAATGGGCGACAAAGATTGCTGAAATAATGGGTTATCCTTTAGACAAAATTCATTTTGGTGAATATCCTCCAGGATACCCTAAACGTCCAATATCATCTGATCAACCTTATCTAGTTCTTGACACTGCAAAAGCTCAGAAAGTTTTGGGGTGGAAACAGTCTATGGCTGTTGATCATGGTTTAGGAATAACTATTGCTAACCTTAAAAAGAAAAATGGCAAAGTTAAAAAAGAAAAAGATTGAAGCTGTTGCTATGCTTTATCCTAATTATGAATCTGAGAAAGCTATTAACCGTTATTCAGAGACATTGGCTATTAATATTAAACCTGTCATACCTATCACATATACGGCAGGAAAACCTTTAACTTTATTGACAAAATTTTTTGACATAAAAAAATATAAAATTGTTCACATTCAACATGAATATAATCTTCTTGGCAAATTTGGAGTACCATTTTTTATTTTATATTCATTATTGTTTATGACAAATGTTAAAGTTGTTACAACAATGCATACAGTTCTTTCTTGTAATGAAAAATTTAGAAGTGGTAAAATTAAAACATTTTTAAGAAAAATATTATATAAAGTTCAAAATAGGTTTATTAGAAATACTAGTGATATTGTTGTTGTACATTCAGATTTCTTTAAAGATATATTGGTTAATGAATACGGATTTGATTCAGACAAAGTTAAAGTTGTGCCTCAAGCAATAATTGAAGACGTTCCATTAATGGATAAAGATAAAGCCAAAGAAAAGTTTAATCTTAAAGGTCCAGTTTATTTAATAATTGGCAGCTTTGTTCCTGATCACGGTGGAGACATTATTATTAAACAAGCTAAAAATATTGATGGTACTATATTAATTGTATCAAACCCTACAGCAGTTAATGATAGAAACAATGAACGTATTGATAGTTTTCTGCAAGAAAACATTCAATACGTTGAAGACAATAAAATTAAAAATGTTAGGTTTGATATTGATCCAATCACTGATAAAAAAGATGAATGGTGGCAATATTTTAGTGCTGCTGATTTGGTTTTATTACCTTACCGCGGTGGAATAGGAAGTGGTATATTTTCACATTCAATGGCTGCTAGAACTCCTGTTGTTGGAAGTGATATTAAGTTTTTTAGAGATATAGAAAAAAAGTTTAACTGTATAAATATTTCTTTAAATAATGATTATTCTAAAACAATAAAAGATTCAATTGAAAATTTAAAAAGTATGGAACTTGATTGTGAAAGATATAGACAAAAGTTTGGCATTACTAATATATCTAAATTATATAGCGACATGTACTTCTCTCTTTAATTCAGGCAACGGAACAATAAAACATCCACCTTTGTTAAACCATTCTTTTTCTTGTTCCTTAATTTCTTCGTAGAAGTGCCAAGTCATTACCAATAAATAATCAGGATTTTTTTCTCTAAACTTTTCAGGTGAAATTATAGGTATTAATGTTCCAACAGTTTTCTTACCATGCTTGTCAGGATTTTTATCTACTGCTGCTGTTATTAATTCTGGAGATAAATCAAAATATTGTAAAATAACATTACCACGTGTCGATGCACCATAAATATAAATTTCTTTTCCAGCTTCTTTTTCTTTATTTAAAAAGTCAAGCAAATCTTTTTTAATTTTTTCAATTCGTGTCACAAATTCTTCATAAATAAATAAATTATCTATTCCTAATTCAAGTTCCATATCTTCAACAATCTTAACTCGTTTATATGATTCTTCACTTCCTAAATTTTTATTATCTTTAAATTTAATATATGTTCTAATACTTCCACCATTAATATCATTTTGTGATACGTCAAATATTTCTAAACCATGTTTGTCTAACAATTTCTTTAATGAGTATAAAGAATAATATTCGCGATGTTCATGACATATGTTATCAAAAGCATTTTTGCTTAACATACTAATTAAATAATTTTGTTGAATAATAAATAATCCGTCTTTATCTAAAACATCTGTAATATCTTTTAAGAATGCATTTGGATCTTCTAAGTCATAAAACATTGAAATTGCTGTAATAATTTTTGCTCTTTTATCCGTAAACGCATCCTTAAAATTTTGAGCATTAAAAAAATTGTTAATTGTTAATATACCTTTTTCGTCGGCTTCTTTCCACACATTTTTTGACGGTTCAAAACCAACAACCGTAATGTCTTTTGAATAATTTTCTAATAATGTTCCGTCGTTTGAACCGATATCAATAACAATATCTCCTTTATTAAGTTCAACTAAATCTTTTGCATGGTTAACAATATCTTTTAAATCATTTTTTATCGTTGAACTTATAGCTGATTTATACCAATATTGTTCATCCCACATTAATTCTGGAGGAGTATTATGATTAAGTTGTAATAAACCACATCCACCATTTGTTGGATCACATAATACCAAATCTAATGGATGTTTATCTTTTTGTTGGCTTTTATCTGCCACAAAATTTGTGACATGTTGATCGCCTAAAGAAATAATTTCTTTCAATTTTTCGTTACCACATGCTCGGCAACATTTTATCTGTGTTTCTCTTTTCATTAAATATTTATAATCTTTTTACTT
>Ga0180437_10012322_pt1 | contig 10120 bp, 10 predicted proteins | sample SS_ome_4_FD_132410 | JGI IMG/M metagenome (GOLD analysis project Ga0180437, IMG submission 132410) | Hypersaline lake sediment archaeal communities from the Salton Sea, California, USA - SS_3_D_1 metaG | ecosystem: Environmental > Aquatic > Non-marine Saline and Alkaline > Hypersaline >... | reverse complement strand
TATAGGGGTGTGGTGATCTGAAGCGTACCCGGTTCAGGCTTCTTTCCCCAAGGCATCAGAGGGTCTATTCTCCTGCCGGGGCAATGGACCGGGCCTTTGCATGACCGTTCCGCCGGGACTTTTCTGCGTTCCCGGCATCGTCACCGATAGGACAGACATGACGTCAATCACTGGCTCTGGCTCCCATAGTCGCACAGCTTCAGCAGGGGGCATTCAGGACACTTGGGCTTGCGGGCAGGACACAGGCGCCTTCCGTGCCATATCATCTGATGTGAGAAGGCTATCCAGTCCTTTTTGGGAATCAGGGCCATGAGATCAAACTCGATCTTCACCGGGTCCTTTTCGTTGGTAAGACCGATGCGCTGAGACAAGCGCTTTACGTGGGTATCCACCACGATGCCTGGGATTCCAAAGGAGCTTCCCAGCACCACGTTGGCCGTCTTTCGCGCCACCCCCGGAAGCTTTACCAACTCCTCCATGGTCTTCGGAACCTTCCCACCGTAGTTGTCCACAAGCATGGCGCAGCTGCCCTTGATGCTCTTCGCCTTGTTGCGAAAAAAACCGGTGGGCCGGATCATCTCCTCCAGTTCGGCAAGGGGAACGTCTGCGTAGTCCTTGGCCGTCTGCAACCTTTTGAACAGGGTCTTGGTCACCTCGTTGACCCGTACATCCGTGCACTGGGCTGAGAGAATGGTGGCAATCAGCATCTCAAGTGGGGTCCTGTGGTGCAAGGCAGTCTTGACATCCGGGTAGGTGCTCCTTAGAATCTCCAATATCTTCTTGATTTGCGACTTCGTGATTTTTTGAACCATGGTCTCTACTTCAAGAATGTGTCTTTGTGTCCTTGGTATCTTTGTGGCAAATAGATATCTCAGCCAATGGTAAAAAATAAAAAAACAAGGCCTCGTGTCGTCCGCGGTCTGGGGATCTCCTCCGGCGGTCTGGACAGCATCCTTTCCGCCCTGGTGCTAAAGGATCAAGGCGTCGAGGTGGCCTGGGTGAATTTTGAAACCCCCTTTTTCAGTTCACATAAGGCCCGTCGAGCGGCCCGCATGACCGGAATTCCCCTGTTCGTAAGAAATATCACCAACGTCTACGTCGAGATGCTCAAGAATCCCCACTGTGGCTATGGAGGGAACATGAATCCTTGCCTTGATTGTCATGCCCTCATGTTTCAGCTTGCCGGGGCCCTGATGGAGAAAAAAGGGTTTGATTTCCTCTTCTCCGGGGAAGTCCTGGGCCAGCGGCCCATGTCCCAGACCAAGCCGTCGCTCCGCTACGTTGAAAAAAACTCCGGCTTTGAAGGCTACATCCTTCGTCCCTTGAGCGCCAAAAGGCTCGCCCCCACCATTGTCGAACAGGAAGGCCTCGTGGACCGTGAACGCCTGTTAGACATCACCGGCCGTGGCAGAAAGGAACAAATCAAGCTGGCAGAGACCTTTGGTATCACTGATTACCCGGCCCCTGCCGGTGGCTGTCTCCTCACGGATGTCGGGTTTTCCAAGCGCCTTCGGGATCTCTTCAAACACCAGCCGTCCTGTAAGGAGCGGGACTTTGAGCTTCTGAAATACGGTCGCCACTTTCGTCTGGACGATCAGCACAAGGTGATCGTGGGTCGCACCAAGAAAGACAACAGACAGATCTTGAAGCTCATGGATCCCGAAAAGGACATTACGCTCCGCATGGCCGATATGGCGAGTCCAACAGTCCTAATCCCCGGCGGTGCCCCGGAAAAGATCATACGTGGGGCGGCAACCCTTTGCGCAACTTATAGCAAGACCCAACAAGGCGCCCGTGCCCGTGTGTCCGTGAAGGGCCCCGGCGGTTCAAAAATCGTCACCATCCTGGTGGTTCCCCGTGAAATATACTCCGAGCATCTTATATAGCGGTCGGCCGAATACCCCCATCTGCCCCGATTCTATAGGGATTATCCTCATCCTTGATCACTGCCCTTCCTTTTCAATCCAAAACTCCCAGCCGCAGTAATAATCGTCCGGGTGCTCGTCCGGTGGACATGCAATGCAGCGGGTTTGTATCCTGGGGTCTATTTCTGCGGCAAAGGTGCTGTACTCCACAAGCCCCACCTGCTTGCAGGGAAAATCGGGCAGCCTGCGGCGCTTACGGGCGCTCTGCACGCGGCAGTCGTTCATGTAAAAGAAAAGGCGCCCATCTTTAAGCTCACTTCGCTGTTTGTTAAGAACCGCATAAAGCCGGTAATCCAGGGCTGCCTTAAGGGCCTCAAGCCCGCCGGCTTCGGGCAGGCCCAGGAATTCCTTGATCCGCTTGGCCTCAATGGGCGAGAAGCGGCTCCACGCCTCAGCATCCAGATCCATGGCCTGTGCCAAGCCATGGGCCCGCTCCACGGCCTGAAACCACAGGCCGTCGTGGGCGAGCCAGTTCTTGGCAAAATTCTTGGCCAAACGGAGAAGTTTTTCGCGGGAGAGTTCATCGATTGCTGACATGTTATTCCCTTCTACTAGAAGGATGTCGGAAAACGCCCATCTGTTCCGATTCTATCGGGATTATCCTCATCCCTCATCGGTGCAATTCGCCTAGGCAGACCTCGGCGCTTGGGATTTGGGCCGGACGGCTTGAAAAGAGACCGATGCCTTACATCTGTACATTTTCCATCAGCCTCCGGAAATCGGGTTCTCCGACAGGCGCCTAGTTGTGCTCATCTAGAATGATGGTGACGGCAGCCGCTCTTTTTCACCGCAGACGCTGAGGGGGCAGAGGGCTCGTCACCTCTATCTTTACCTTTCAGTTTGAATTTTCCTTAATGCTTGCCAGATTTCTTCCACTTGCCTTCTGGTTTCTTCAAGAGAACCTGCGTTGTTTACCACAAAATCAGCATGCTCCAGTTTGTCATCAATGGGCAACTGGGCTTTGAGCATGCTAGCTGCCTCCTGTTTGCTGATGCCGTCCCGCTTCGTCAGCCGCGCTATTTGCAGCCCCTGGGTTGCATAGACCACGACGATTCTGTCAAACAGAGACTGCACATTTTTTTCAATGAGAAGAGGAACCACCACCTGGATGATGGCCTCTTGGTCCTTCTCTGTGATGTTATTCACCTCTCTGAGTAGTTCTTCAAAGATAAGGGGGTGGGTGGCTTCCTCCAGCCTCTTTCTCTTAGCGGCATCCTGAAAAACGATCTTCGAAAGCCTTTTCCGGTCCAGGGTACCGTCTTCCTGAAGGACCGCTTTGCCAAAGTAGTCAATGATTTCACTTAGGCCAGGGGTGCCGGGCTCAACTACCCGCCTTGCGATCAAATCAAGGTCGATCAAGCCCGCACCGAGCTCTTGAAACATGCTGGCCACGACAGTCTTTCCGGTGGCGATGCCTCCGGTGACGCCCAAGAAGAGAGATCTTTCTCTTGATCGGATAGCCTTGGCGATCCTTTCCATGGTGGGCAACCTATTTTATTGAATGATATTGGTTTATTATCCACTACCATAGGTGTCACAGTCAATCGGTTTAGTCAAGCCCTAACTGAATCTCCAACAGGGCAACGCCACAGTCGATCATGTTTCTCACATCACGCTTGCGAACGTCCATTGTGGGCTTTTTGGGGTACCCATTCCCGACTCCGTCGCGATGAGCGGTCTGCCCTAGTGGATCAAAAAGTCCACAGAACCAATCGAGAAGACGTTGTGCGAAGGTTCGTCCATGGTCTTTATGGCCGCCTGTTGAAAGTGGCGGAGCCCCACTCTTACCCTTCAGAATCCTTGACAAAAAGCCCTGGTTCATGATATTGGATGGAAAACTTTCGCTGCAAACCGTCCACCCAACCCGAAGGGGACTGCATGAAGTCAATATGATCACCCCGTTTCTCCGATAGAGAGATGGGGTGTTGTATTCTTGGGAGAGGAGAACCGAGCAGGGCAGGGCCCATGATTCTGACTTGGCTCAAGGGACCAGGCCTTAGGGTGAACAAAGAGGATAGACTCGTAAAAAGTCTTTTGTGAACGACATTGAGCATCCTTGGGAAAAGAGTCATGATGAGCGAAGCGGCAAAATTGCGAACTGTTTTAGGGTGTTAACCCGAGTTTTCACGATGTTGTGGAGCGAAGAATGAATCCCAAGAAGGCTCGCGGAGTGAGCGAATTGGACTTTTTACGAATCCATCAAAGAGGAGGATGGTGTGAGACTGGTGTTGGGTATCATCTGCATCCTATTCGGGGGAATCGGCTGGGTGGGACAGGTCATATCAGGAGTCAACTATCCCCTTGCCCAGCGGCTGGGGTTTCAGGAAAAGAGCGAAGGGACCGATCCCTTGTTTCGACGGGCAGAAACCTACACTGCCAGGTGGGATGGATTGGTGCTATGGACCCTTCTGGTGGCAGGGGTCTTGATGCTTTCCGATAATGGCTGGTGGCCTTACCTTGGATTGATTGCCGGTGGCGTATACCTGGACGCTGCAGGAAGGGAGGGGGCAAAATATATAAGCCTGAGCAAAAGCGGCATCAGGATCGGCACCCCCAGGGATCTGAAGGTTGCGGCAGTCTTCCTTTTCGCCATGGCTGCCGTTTCCCTGTGGGTCATCATATATGCCACATGGACCCTTGCCGAGAGGGTAAGCTGAAGGTCTTCAAGTAGCGGTGTAATTGGACAGACCAATAGGTCTTAGTGAAAAGGGATTCAAACAATCATTTCCGCAACTGCGGAGAAAGGAGAAACCATGAGCATTACACTACCGAGTCTGCCTTATGAAATGGACGCACTGGCCCCGTACATCAATAAGGAAACATTGGAATTCCATTACGGCAAGCATCACAATGCCTATGTCGTAAACGCCAACAAGCTTCTGGAAGGGACAGATCTTGCCAAAGAGGACCTGGAATCTGTCATAAAGACAGCAGCCAGTGATGCCTCACTGGGCGGAGTATTCAATAATGCCGCCCAGGTTTGGAATCACTCCTTTTACTGGAATTGTATGAAGCCGGGCGGAGGAGGGTTGCCTTCAGGGCCTATAGCCGACAAGATAACGTCAGATTTTGGCACCTATGAGACCTTTGTTGAGAAATTGAAGAATGCCGGTGCCACGCAATTCGGAAGTGGTTGGGCTTGGCTGATTCTAAAGGATGGTCGTTTGGAAATCATGAAGACACCTAATGCAGACACGCCGATTGCCAAGGGGTTGAAGCCCCTTTTGACGGTAGACGTCTGGGAGCATGCCTATTACCTGGACTATCAAAACAGGCGGCCCGACTATCTGAGTGCCTTTGTGGAACATCTGATAAACTGGGATTTTGTCAATTCTCAGATGGGGTAAGAACAGGCCGCGGAGAAATGTATGGAATCGGGTTCAAGTATTCCCACGCCTGAAGAGTGCGCAACATTCATCTTCAAACATAGCGGCCACAAGGTGGAGGCCAACACGGCGGCTGTCTTGTGGCCCAAGATGGAGCAACACAAGTGGGTGCTGTCTGAAAAGCTTGGCCGAGATGTGGGGCTCAAGGTGGCCTGCCTGGATTTCATGGAAAACGTGGAGCCCGTTCATCAAGATCTTCGGGATGAAGAGACGGTCCAGCTTCTCAAAAGGCTGGGAGGGCAGATGCTTGACAAATCGGTCTGGGAGACCATCTCCGATTCTCAGCCGCCCAAGCAGATCGTGCATAAGCGGATAGTGCTTCCTTTGACAGCAGTGGAATTGGCTCAGAAGCACGGGGTGGTTCCGCCCAGGACCATCATTTTTTTCGGACCGCCGGGCACCGGGAAGACCCATTTTGTTCGCGCCATCGCGGGTCGGCTTCAGTGGTGGTATGTTGAGGTGAGTCCCAGCGATCTCATGGTTGACGGCGAAGATCGCCTTGGGGCGAACCTGAAAAGGCTTATGGAAAGTGCCAGACATTTGGACGAAGTCGTCCTCTTTATCGACGAGTTTGAGGAAATTGCAGGTAGCAGGGACCGGGCCAGCCGCATCGACAAATCGATCACAAACGAATTCCTCAAACAGGTACCACTTTTGAAAAGGGAGAAAAAGAAAAGCCTCCTCGTGTGTGCCACCAACTACATACGGGAACTGGATGCGGCCCTGTTACGGCCTGGTCGTTTCGACTGTGTGATTCCCGTAGGCGCCCTGGATCACCAAAGCCGTCGCACTATTTTCGAGCACTACCTGTCCAACACCAATCGGGGCGACGTGGATGTGGACAAGATCGTATCAATGATTTCCCTGTTTACGCCTGCTGATATCGAGTACCTTTTTCAGAAGGTCAGCCAATTTGCCTTTGAAAGGGAATACACGGCAGGCAACGACTACGCCGTTACCACTGAAACCTTTCTGGAAATGATCCCTGAAATGTCGCCAACGCTGACGAATGATATCATCCAGGCGTTGGAACAGGACAGCATGGATTATACGCGATACTAATTTGCGCCCCCCCCCGTTGATGAAGGTGGGCCAGCATGGCAGAAGGGAAATTCGGGGCCCCACAGTCGCCGAGGAAGTGTTTGGCCATGTCTCTGACAGAGGTTGTTCTGTCAAGATTCCATCTCTGAAAAAATGTCCGGCTATGGTTAGTAATATCCCGATGAGTGAAGGATTGATCCCCTTTCGTGGATATCGCACATGGTATCGCATAATCGGGGACATGGCCCAAACACAGGGGAGCACGTTTCCCGTCCTCTTGGTCCATGGCAGGCCTGTCTCCCATGAAAGTCTGAAGCCTCTGGAGTGGCTTGCTCAGACCGGCCGCCCTGTTGTGTTCTATGACCAACTGGGGTGCGGAAACTCGGACTGGCCTGACGATCCATCTATTTGGGAGATGAGTCTCTTTGTAGACGAGGTCGATGTCGTGCGACGCAAGCTTGGGCTTGAACAGGTCCATCTGTTGGGGCATTCCTGGGGCGGTATGATAGCCATGGAATACGGACTCACACAGCCTCACGGCATCGTTAGCTTGACCCTTGCAAGCGCATCTTCAAGCAGAGCCCTATCAAACGCCGATATCGAGGGGTTAAGAGAAAAGCTTCCCCCATATGTTCAAGAGACTCTTCGGAAACACGAGAAGGCCGGAACTACTGATGATCCGACTTATCAGGAGGCTGACAAGGTCTTTGCCCTTCGCCACATCTTTCGCAAGGATCCCTGGCCGAAGTGGCTGATGCAGTCCATGCGGCACCCCCAAAAGGGGATGGTGGATATGGAGGGCTGGGATATTCGGCCACGACTGCGCGACATTACGATTCCCACACTCGTCACCTGCGGCCGCTTTGACATCTGTACCCCAGCCCATGCCCGGCTCATCCACGAGGCCATTCCTCAAAGTGAGCTAGCTGTCTTTGAGAAAAGCTCACACTATCCCCATGGTGAGGAGACCAACCGCTTTTTAGCAGTCCTCCACAATTTCATGACACGGACGGAACACAAGCTTGATAGGCATTGAAGTTTGAAAGGCTCTTGCTTGTTGCCCCATGGATCCTAGGCAATAACAAGGAGTAAAGGGTCATTCCCATGTCGCCTCCAAGGACGGGTTAAAATCTCAGGCCTATCCTGAGGCCGTATGACGTGGTGGTGTTTTTAGGTTCATGAACGGTAGCCAATTGTGTGCCGCCTGAAAACCTCACCATGTAAGTTTCTGAATCTGATTTGTCTATCTTCCAATAGGTAATAAAAGGTTCCAACAACAAGACATATCGGTCGCTAAAGTGCCTGTTGAATTGAAGAGAAAATCTTATTCCATATCCCGAATCCTGATGCAGATCAGGAAATCCCTCTGCCTCAACACCGCTTGATCCTTCCCAGAAAAGATCGTACTCAAGACTCGTGCCCCACGTCCAGTTTCCTGATAATGGACTATAGGTGTTCAGTCCCACGGGAGAATACCAGTATTCTATCTGCCTTTCAGATCCCCCAGTTCCCTTTATGTAGTCATTCCAATAGCGATAACCAATACCGAGAAAGGGCGTCACCACATGGTCTCCTGTGAGCACAAAATCGTAGCCGATCAAACCACGGCATTCCACTTTCCAATCCTCTGTGTCCGTCGTGGAGGGAGTCTCAATCTTGGAACCATCGGGGAGGAAAATTTCGAAGACGCCGTCATAATCGAGATCCCCAAAAGCGTATTCAATGCTAATATCCATCATCACCTTGTCGTGATATGTGTACCTTCCTACCATACCGTAAAGTGAGCCATCTATTTCCATGCGCTCTTCTTCGTAATCAAGGTGGGTGGCTCCCACCCCGATTTCAAAGGTGTGTTCAGGAAGGATTGACTCGCCACCTTCTGCACAAGCAATGGAAAAGAAGACTACGAGACAAAGGCCAATGAGCAAGAAACCACATGAGACCTTTATCGCGTTGTTCTTTTTGCTTTTCATCATGTTCTAACTCCCCTTTTTCTACTACCCGCGGCCGGTGCCTCTGAGCTCAGAAAAGATGATAAAATGACAACATGACCACCATCCCTCTGGTGGAGTGGAAATGAAAGTCCATGTCCTTTCGGTCGGCACAAGAATTTACCGCCATTCCGACCCCCGGGAGGACGTAAAGATCACCATAGAGGGGAATATAGCTTTCAACCCTGAAGTAGTACATCTCATAGCTGGTTAAAAGATCCGACGATGTGTGAAAGGCGCCCTCTAAGAACGCGTTCAGCCCGACTCTTTCGTCTAATTCCTTTTCCACACCAAGTCTGATGGAGTGTGTATCCTTTTTCCCATGGTTTCTCTCTGTGTAGCGGTAAAGCACATATGGCCGAACACCATGGGCAACAGTGGCGCTTGCCGCCACAAAGGGGCTTATGTCCGTGCTTCCTGTGCCTCCGTCGTTTTCTGATGCCGAATCAAATTTGGTCTCCAGGCCTGCCACCAGCGTGAAGGGTTTGTCTTCTTCATCAAAGACTCGATATTTCGCACCTAGCTGGAAGTCCCCAAAACCTTCTTTCCTATAGTGAAAGGTCTGGGGCTCAGGGTAACTATCGAACCGATTCTTGACTTTGTCAAAAAATACATAAGGAATCCACGCTGCCAACTCTAATTCATGGCCGAGTCCTACGCCAAGGTAGTATTTTGATGCAAAAAAGTCGTTCTTCTGGTTCCCCGTGAGAAATAAGGGGCTTCGACGATGAAAGTCGGTTGAGTCATGAATATAGAGGAAGGATATGCGGGCCTCCATTTCCTTTTTCGAAAGCACATCCGTGACGAAGAGTTTCTCTTCTGCCTGACAAGGAAGCCACATCATTACAAACCCAATGACTATCCCGACAATCACCTTTTTCATAAATAGTGTCCTCCGTCGTGGTTGAACTGCAATCCCGTCGCTTCCCGGCAACTATTACAGCAAAAGGTCAGACCCTTCATACAATTGACTTTGTCCTTTCTGGCGTCAGCCGAGCGCCCTGTCAGATTCACGGCCATCGCCCCTCATGGGATCGGTCAGGGGATGGCAAAAAAGGGGCAACGGCAAAATCCCGTAGAATAAGAGCCTTTGAAAGGCAAGCTTCTCGGATCATTGTTCTGCATTTTGTCACCATTTAGTACGGTTTAGAAACGCTGGTTCTTAGGGCCAGGTCAAGCGATTTCTTTACCCAAAAAGAGAGTCGTAGTGCAACCAAACAGCACATTTCCGCAAATTTTGGGCGATTTCCGTGTCATACACTCGGCCCTCTGTACACATCTGGAGTTATATGAGAAAAGGCAGGTCATAAGGGCCGTTTCTGTTCACAATCCTTGCGAAGGCTATGTATTTATTTGTGTATGGTGCCTTTGGACGGATGAGCGCCCGTCTACCATCTCCCAGAAGATTTCATTCTCAAAGGGCTGTTTCAATTCATTTCAAACTCTTTGGAAATGATTCCCTTTGAACTCTCGCTTGTCATCCATATGGGCAGACAGTAAACCCCCATAGCCTCAAATACTACAATAGTAACTTCATTACCCATGGGATCTCATTTTTCGGCAGAACGCAAGTGCCGTCAAGAAAGGCCCCTGGCGTCATTCACGGTACCTGAAAAGCCTACTGCAGGGCGGAGTTGCCAAAATCCCACAGGTCCGAGGACTCTGTGGGCCACGAAAAGTCCCACAGGTCTGGAGAATCTGACGGCGATGAGAAGTCCCATACGTCCGAGGACTGTTCAGGGACTTGAAAATCCCACACCTCTCCAGCGTCTGGAGG
>Ga0180437_10012320_pt1 | contig 10121 bp, 7 predicted proteins | sample SS_ome_4_FD_132410 | JGI IMG/M metagenome (GOLD analysis project Ga0180437, IMG submission 132410) | Hypersaline lake sediment archaeal communities from the Salton Sea, California, USA - SS_3_D_1 metaG | ecosystem: Environmental > Aquatic > Non-marine Saline and Alkaline > Hypersaline > Sediment... | reverse complement strand
GGGGACTGTCCCAATTTTCGCGCAGCGGGGGACTGTCCCAATTTTCGCGCAGCGAAAATGGGACTGTCCCCTTCCCTCGCCGGGAAGTTGCCGATTGCTCGCACAGCGAAAATGAGACTGTCCCCTTTCGCCCTCCGAACCTGTCCGCGTCCCAACGATAGACCAGCACCCGGCGCTGGTTGGGTCGGCGCGTGGCCGCGGGCGGGAACTCCGCCACCTTGTGCCCGGCCGCCGCCAGGAGCCACCGCAGCGTAAGGCTGCGCCGGCTGGGATAATCCAACTCTCGCTCTTCGAGCACGACGTAAGCCAACCTGGGGTCGCCGAGCACGGCGGGTGCCCGTTCGTACGGAACCGTGGCCCACCCGCCGTAAAGCCCGGTAAGCCCATGTGTGTCGAGCACGGTCCCGTGCGCGGACGAGCGTTCCAGCCACTCGGCGGCCATGCGGTGGCCCTCGCGGCTGTAGTGAATGCGCATCATGGTCTGCGGCAGGCAAGCGGCGGCGAAGACGGCGACGACCGCCCACGTCAAGCGCCGGCGACGGCGTGCGCCCGGTCGGAGGGAGACCTGCGGTCGCCGGTTTGGCGGGGTCGGGAAGGGGACGGTCCCATTTTCGCTGCGCGAAAATTGGGACAGTCCCCCGCTGCCCGAAAATTCGGACAGCCCCCATGGCCACGCGCCGAGCTGGCAGGCCCCGTAGCCCGCGCAGCCGACGGCCGGCACGACCAGCGCCAGGAGGTGGCGCGAGGCGAGGTAGCCCTCGATGGCGGCGGTGTGGAGGGCGGCCAAGCAGTACATGGCGAAGAAGAGTTGCACGAACCGATCCGCCGCGCCGGGGCGTATTCGTCCCAGACGCCAGGCCCCGAACAGGGCCAGGGCCCCGATCCAATAGCCGGTCGCGCCGGCCAGCTCGCGCGCGAAACGCAGCACGGCGGCGCCGTAACCGCGCCGCCGGATGCTGGTGGTTCGGTCCTTGAGGTCGAACGAGGCCGGCTGCCCGTCGTCGAGGCGCCAGCCGGCCGCAAGCCGGTCGGCCTCGGGCACGGCGCAGGGCAGGGCGGGCTGCGCCATTGGCGCCCGGCCTAGGACCCGGGCCAACGCGGACTCGAGCGTCAACGAACCAGTCAGCGTGAGGAACGGCCCCCAGACCACGGTCACTCCCAGCAGGAAGCAGGCGCTTCCCCCGGCGAGGCTCGGCCACGTCTGACGCCGGGCCGGTTGCGACTGGAACAGAAGCAGCGCCGCGCCCAGTGCCCCGGCCAGCACCAGGACCTCGGCCCGAGCCAAGAGGCCAATGCCAACCGCCAACCCCGCCAGGAGGAGCCACAGCGGCGGCCGAGTCCGGGCGTGGCCAGCTTGCCGCGCCGGCGCGAAGTATTCCGCCACGGCCCAGAAAGCCGTGCAGAAGAACAGCAGGTGGGTCGTGTCGCTGATGCCGTCGGGCCCGAGGCGCGCGACCTCCGGGAGGACGGAGAACAGGAGGCACGCGGCCGCGGCGGCCCTGCGTCCGACCAGACGCGTGAGCCCGAAGTAGAGCGGCACCAGCGCGAGCACCAGCGGCACGGCCGCGGCCACCTGGACGCAACCCGCCCAGGAGACCGCTTTACGACCCCAAAGCTGTTCGGCCCCGCGGTGTACCGCCCAGACCCAGGCGGGGAACAGCGGCTGCTCGTATTCCCGCAAGAGTGTCGGCAGGAGCCCTTCGCGGTCGATCGCCTGGGCGTATCGGGCGAAGCGCACCGCGTCGAGCGCCGGCACCGCGGACCGCGCGATGACCACGAGCTGAACCAGCCCCGAGACCGCCAGCAGCCCGAGGACGATGGTCACGTGGCGGATTGCCGGGGCATGGCGTAGAGGCATTCGAGGTCCCCGAGTCGGCGCGGGACGCTGCACACAGGTGTTTCTGCGCGGCCTTGGGGGCGGCCGCAGGGTTCGGAGAGTAGCGGTGCGTGGCCACCAGGTCAATTCACACTCGGCAGTTTGGGAAATCTGCGTCCGGAAAAAGGTACGTAGTACCTTTTTTGGCGGTACATGGGAAGAATGGGGGTTTTGCAGAAAGTGGGTCGTCCGGGGGTTGTCGGGAGCCGGTCCAGCGGTTCGGGGGGCGGCTGGCCTGTTGGCGGGGGAAGTGACGACACAATACGGGGAGTCCCGCCTCTTTCCCGCCCGCCCCGGCCCACGGCGCCGATCGACCCACCCGCGATTTCCGTCTTGCGCCGTTTCTCCACCCGCGTTATCATTGGCACGGCACAGGACCACCGTGGCGTTTAACAGCGCAAGCCAGTTTCGACGCAGCGGCCAGCGTGACGAGCGTCGTCGCCGCCTGTTCGCCGAGGAGGCGTTCGGGACGCCCTCGGGCCGCCGGGTGTTGCGACGCCGCTCGTCGGCCAGCGGGCCGGACGAGTTGCCCTCGCGCAAATCGGCCAACTACGGGGACGCGGAGTTCATGGAGGAAGCTTCCCGACTGATCGACCTGGTTCCCCGGCGACTGCCGGTCTTCGCGGCCATCTTGGCGGCCGGGCTGACGGCGATCGTGGGTCTCGAGCTGCTCTACTCCTACGGGCAGTCGGCGGCGCTGGTGGAGCTGACGCACGACAAGCAGGGGGTGGCGGCGTTCGACCTCGACGGCGAAGGGAGCCTGGCCGTCTGGTTCTCGTCGACCACGTTGAGCCTGGCCGCCCTGACGGCAGTGCTGGTCTACAGCGTGCGCCGCTACCGCACCGACGACTACCAAGGGCGCTACCGGATCTGGCTTTGGGCCGCGATGTGCTGGCTGTTGATGAGCATCGACGAGACCTCCAGCCTGCACGAGGGCTTCAAGGAGATGATGGTCGTCGTGACCGGGGCGCGGCTCTTCGGCGACGGGTCGATCTGGTGGGTGGCTCCCTACTTTTTCCTGCTCGGGGCGGTCGGCTCGCGACTGCTGGTGGACATGTGGGAGTGCCGGCTTTCGAGCGCGGCGCTCCTGACCGCGGCGGCGTGCTACGTCCTGGCCGTGGTCACCCAGTTGCAGTGGATCTTGCCCGAGAGCGGGGCCCGGGGCGTGATGCTCGAAGAGGGCGCCGAGATGCTCGGCAACTGGCTCTTGTTTTTGGCCATGGGTTTGTACGCCCGACACGTGATCCTCGACGCCGAAGGCCTGCTGCCGCGACGCGAGCTCGCGGGCAACGACTTGCGCAAGGGCGGCGACGACGAGTGGATCATGGTCGACGAGCCGCACCGCACTCCGGGGCTGTTGCGGCGGCGGCGGGCCGCGAAGGCCGCGGCGCGCTCGGCCGCTGCGAGGACCGCGAGGACCGTGCGTTCGGACCTGGAGGTCGAGCCCGACTTCGAGTACGTCGAGGAAGAAGACGTGGAAGTGGCGGAGCCCGAGCCTGAGGACGACCTCGATCCGCCCAATCCCATCGGGCGCAAGCTCACCAAGCAGGAGAAGAAGGCCCTGCGCAAGCGGCTGCTGCGCGAGCGGATTCAGCGCGAGCGCCAGCAGCGGAAGAAGTGGAAGGGCGGCTGAGGGTTTCAACCTCGTCATGCTGGAGATCACCAGCTCGGAACCGACCTTCGAGGACGCTGCGCCGGCGGTGCAGGCGCGGGCATGTGAGAGCTGCGGCTGTCCGGTCGAGGCGGGGGACGGGTTCTGCCCGGCCTGCGGCACTCTGCAAGGGCCCGAGCCGGAGGCCCCCGAGCCGCCGGCCGCCAAGCGGCACTTCCGCTGCGAGAACTGCGGGGCGGAGGTGGGCGTCGATCCGGACCAGCGGAGCTACACCTGCGCGTTTTGCGACTCGACGTACGTCGTGCAGTTCACGCGCGACGAGACGGGGCGCCAGGCGCCGGAGTTCGTCGTGGGCTTTGCGGTCACGCCGGAGCAGGCCCAGGAGAAGTTCCGCCGGTGGATCGCCGAGAACAACTGGTTCCGCCCGGGCGATCTGCGTTCGGCCCGGATCGAGGAGAAGCTCAAGGGCGTGTATCTCCCGTTCTGGTCGTTCTCGATGCTCGCCGAGAGCGACTGGTCGGCTGACATCGGCGAGTATTGGTGGAAGACCGAGACCTACACCACCACGGACAAGGACGGCAAGACGGTCACCAAGACGCGGCGCGTGCGCCAGACCGAGTGGTGGGATCTGCGCGGGAACCACCACTGCTACTACAGCGCCTACCTGGTTTCGGGCAGCCGGGGCTTGCCGCAGCACGACGCCGAGCGGATCAAGCCGTTCCATTTAGCGGCGCTGAAGCGCTACCGGCCCTACTTCCTGGCCGGGTGGTTAAGCGAGGAATACTCGGTCGAGCGCGACGACGCCCTGGGGGTCTGCCAGCAGGAGTTCCAGCGCCGCGAGCAGGAGAACGTGGAAGCCCACCTGCCGGGCGACACGCACCGCGACCTGCGCGTGGCCACCCGGTTCAGCCAGATCAACTCGGATCTGATCCTGCTGCCGGTCTACCTGCTGAGCTACCGCTACCGGGAGAAGCTCTATCGGTTCATGCTCAACGGCCAGACCGGCAAAGCGGCGGGCGATAAGCCGCTTTCCGGCTGGCGGATCGCCGCGGCGGTGGGCGGCGGGCTGCTGGTGGCGGCGCTGGGCGCGTTGATGGTGTATTTCTTGGGAAGGTGAACGAGCTGCTCCTTCCGTTCCTTCGGGACTGACGGTGCTTTCATGGCCGACTTGCTCACCAAATGCGAAGTCTGCGGGAGCCTGATCGACGAGGAGGATCTGTTCTGCGCCAACTGCGGAACGGAGGCCCCGCGGGGCGAGGAGGTTCCCGAGCCCGCGGCGGCCGGGGCGCGGATGGCCACGCACAACTTCGAGTGCTCCGGCTGCGGGGCGGCGATGAGCTACGACGCCTCGGCCGGTAGCCTGCAATGCCCCTTCTGCGGCTCGGTCGAGCTGCGCGAGCAGAAGGACACCAAGGTGCTCGCCCCCAGCCGGGTCGTGCCCTTCCAGATGGACCGCGAGCGGGCCGAGGCGGCCATGCGCCAGTGGCTCGGCCGGGGGTTCTTTCGCCCCAGCGATCTTTCGCAACGGGCGGCCGTGGTCGAGATGCGCCCGGTCTACGTGCCCTACTGGGTCTTCCGGGCCCGGACCCACACCTACTGGACGGCCGACACCAACCGCACGCCGCCGGGCGCCCGGGGCGACTGGTATCCCGTGGCCGGCGAGCACCGGGGCAGCTACGAGGGCCTGTTGATCGGCGCGAGCGGGGCGCTTTCGCCCAAGGAGACCCGGGAGATCTGCCCGTTCGATCTGGGGGCCGGCGTCGCGCCGGAGGAGGTCGACCTGGAGAACGTCACGGTCGAGCAGTTCTCGGTGCCGCGCAAGTACGCCCGGCCGCTGGCCCGGGCCAGCCTCGAAGAGACCGAGGCCCGGACCTGTGCCGAACGCTACGTGCCCGGGCGCTCGCGCAACGTACACGCCAACGTGCGGATCGAGTCGATGTCGAGCGAGCCGGTGCTCCTGCCCGTGTGGATCATGGCCTACCGTTACGGCGACCGGGTGTACCGGTTTCTGTTGAACGGCCAGAGCGGGCGCGCCACGGGCGCGGCCCCGGTGTCGTGGACGAAGATCCTGGTGCTCGGGGCGGTGCTGCTCCTGCTGGTGCTGCTTCTGCTAGCTGCTGCGGGCGTGTTCTTCGGGGGAGGGGGGCTGGGGCGTGGGCCACATCCGCCGGGCTCTACCCTCTATGGGGCACCGGTCGTTGCCCGGGAGATGCCCGCCCCTCGGGCCCCGGGCGCGTCCAACTTCCCAGGTGTCCAGGCGGCGGCTTTTTGCTATACTGCCGCCGCAGAGAACAGCCGTTCAGCTCCACGGACAGGACATGACCCGCGAACCCATCCTCCGCCCGCCGACTAACGCCAAGGACGACGACCGGGAGCTCCGCCCCCAGCGGATGCGGGAGATGGTCGGCCAGCGGGCGGTCTACGAACGGCTGGAGATCGCGGTGGACGCCGCCGCCAAGCGGGACGAGCCGCTGGGGCACATCCTTTTCGACGGGCCGCCCGGGCTGGGCAAGACCACCTTCGCCACGTGCATCCCCCGCGACCTGGGCGTGGGCCTCCAGATCGCCAGCGGGGCCGCGCTGGGCGCGCCGAAGGACCTGCTCCCCTATCTGACCAACGCCGAAGAGGGGTCGGTCCTGTTCATCGACGAGATCCACCGGCTGCCCAAGGCGGTCGAGGAGTTCCTCTATCCGGCCATGGAGGACTTCCGCATCGACCTGACCCTCGGCGAGGGGGTAAACGCCCGGACGATCAACATGCAGCTTAGGCCGTTCACGCTGATCGGGGCTACCACGCGGACCGGGCTGCTCTCGGCCCCGCTGCGCGACCGCTTCCAGATGCGCGAGCACCTCGACTTCTACTCGGTCGAGGAGCTGGCCGAGATCGTCCGGCGCAGCGCGGGCAAGCTCCGGGTGGAGATCGTGGACGACGCAGCCCGCGAAATCGCCTCGCGAAGCCGCGGCACCCCCCGGCTGGCCAACAACCGGCTCCGCTGGGTCCGCGACTACGCGATCAGCCGGGCGGACGGCCGCATTACGCTGCCCGTGGCCCGTGACGCCCTGGAAATGCAGGGGATCGACCCCCTGGGCCTCGACCCGCAGGACCGCAAGTATCTCGAGACCATCGCCCGGGTCTTCGGCGGGGGCCCGGTGGGCGTCGAGGCCGTGGCCCATACCATGAACGTCCCGCCCGACACGCTCATCGACGAGGTCGAGCCCTTCCTCTTGCGCAGCGAGCTGGTGGTGCGCACTCCCCGGGGCCGGAAGCTGACCCCGGGGTCGCTGGAGCACCTGGGGCTGACGCTTCCCCCGGGCAGTTCGCCGGGCCGGCCCGGCCAGCAGACGCTGTTCGACTGAGAGGCTGTCCGAAAAGTGTTTGTAGTGACCCGATTCATCGGGTCTAGCTGCGAAAAGGCGGCCTTTGGCGCGTTCAGGACCGCATGAATGCGGTCACTACGAACTTATCGGACAGCCTCTGAGCCGCAGCCACGTTCGGAACACGGTTTGCTAGCAGCCGGTTAGCGAGCCCGCCGGATTGGTTCGCCGCTCCCGCAACAGGGGGGCTTGCCGTTTTCGCGGGTTTGGCTACCATAGAGCCTTGGAGGCCCTTCTTTTTCGCGGTCGTTCGACCGTAGCGTTGAAGGAGAAACGTGATGATCGCGATTGCCCCGGGTTGGGAGTTGGAGGTCGAGCGCGGCCCTGGCTGGCTGCTGGCCAAGGTGCGATCTCCGGACACCATCGCCTGCGACGACCCCCCGCTGGCGGACGCCCTCTGGGAATTGCTCCGGCGCCACCTGACCTACCGGGTGGTGATCGAGCTGGACGAGATCCCGGTGCTCAGCAGCCACCTGGTCGGCCAGTTGGTCAAGCTGTTCAAGCGGATTCGCGAGCGCGACGGGGTGATGCGCCTCTGCGGCCTCTCGTCCTACAACCTCCAGGTCCTGAGGACCTGCCGGCTGGAAGAGCAGTTCACCCCCTACGAGAACCGCCACGACGCCGTGATGGCCTGCTCGCTGCCGCGCCAGCCGAGATAGGCCTGTCGTAGCCGTCTCGCTCCGCGAGACGAAGCACCATCTCGCAAAGCGAGATGTCTAGCACCAGCTCACTTCCAGCTCGTTGGTGATCTCGGCCACGCCGTCGACGCGGCGGATCGCCTCTTGGGCCATCTGCTTCTGGAAGTACGAGGCCACCACGCCGCGGAGCGTCACGCGGCCTTGGCTGGTCTCGAAGCGGAGATTGCGCCCGGCAATGTACGGGTTGCGTTCCAGGGCCACCAGCACGCGGTCGTCGAGCGGGGGGGCTTGTGTGAGCATCGGTCGTCCCGGTTGTGGGGAAAGTCGGCGGGAAGAAGATGGAGGGCGGGGCCGGCCCCCTGCACACGCGCGGCGATCCGCCAAGGGGGCCGGCAAGGCAACTGTAGGACCATGTCGGTAGCATGGAGGGACAAAGCAAAGACTTTCGGCCTCAAAGTCTGGGAAGTGGAGATAAAACAGGCTGCCTGCGAGGACTTTGCGGGCGGTATCGGCCCCGACCCGAAGAGCCCTACAGAGCAAGCAGTCCTGCGATGGCCGGGCTGAGCACCAGTCCGACCAGGCCCGCGCCCAGCCAGCGGAGCCCCCGCTGAAAACGCCGCTCGGCCCGGGCGTCGCCGAGCAGGCGCCGCAGCAGCGCCAAGCGGCGCTCCAGGCCGGCGTGCTGCCAGGTCCGGCCCCGGGCACCGGTCCCGTTGCGGCCGACCAGCTTGCCCAGCGCCGAGCCGAAGACCTCGACCGCGGTGCGGCCCGGCGGCGGTTCCAGGTGGCGGCAGGCGAACAGGTCGGCCTGGTGCTCCAGCAATCGCGAGAAGGGCCCGAACACGAAGACCAAGTAGGCCCCCAAGGCGCCCAGCAGCAGCAAGCCGACAGGCAGCCCAGCCGAGGGGCCCAACTCGTCGAGCCAACCGGAGAGGTCGCCCGCCGTGTGCGGGAAGAGCTGCACGGCCGTGAGCCAGAGGCAAAACGGCAGGAACATCGCCAGCACGCGAAGAACCAGGTGGCGGTGGCGCACGTGGCCTGCCTCGTGTCCCAGCACGGCCGTCAACTCGTCGGGGTCGAGCTCTTCGATCAGCCCGTCGCTTACGAACACGTAGCGCAACGGGCGTACGAAGCCGGCCACCGCGGCGTTGGCGACCATGCCGCCGGTCCGCCAGACCCGAATCCCCCGGGGACGGAACCCGAAACGGCCGGCGGCCTTCTCCAACGTATCGCGGAGCGGGCCGGGCCTGAGCGGCTCGGGGGCCCCGACGCACCGCAGCAGCAGGGGGAAGAGCAGGATCACGGCCAGCAGACAGGGGACCAGCACCAAGCCCTCGCGGCCCTCCGCGATCAGGTGGGGACACAGGCCCGCGGCCGCGTCCTGCACGGCCACCATGGCCAGCACCGGCACGAGCACGATGCCCAGGTAGTGCCGGGCGTGCAGGGCGAGGTAATGCCACCGGCCCGGCAGCGTCACGTCACCCGGATCACCGGCGGCGAGGCGCATGGCCCGATCCACTTCGTAGAACGCCGCCCAGGAGAGGACCAGGGGTAATAGCACTGGTGTGAGGATCAGCAGCTCGTCGACCAGGAAGGCGTTGGCCAGCCCCCAGTTGGCCCGCACCAGCCGGGCCCAGTCGAGCCCGATCAAGATCGCCCCGGCGGCCGAGAGCCAGACGAGCAGGTGCAAGCGGCGCAAGCGGTCGTAGCCTCTGAGCAGGCGTGCGGCGTCGGGGGCACACGCCGAAAGCCGGCGGGCCGTCAGCCCGGCCGAGAGCGCCGCGAACAGGCACACACCTGCCATGGCCGCGGCCGCGGCGGCGAGCCGTCCCCAAACGCCGGGCACCGGTACGTCGGGCGACGCCTCGGCCGAGAGCAAAGCGGCCAAGACGGCCAGAATCAGGGCGAGGTGCATCCGGGGTGCCGTACAGGAAGCGAAAACAAGAGGTGCCGTACAAGAAGCCAAGACAAGCGAAGAGAGCGCCGGATGAGGGGCACCCTTCCATACTAATTGCCCTAGGGTGCCGTTTCAAGAAGCGAAACTGGGCCGAAACACACCCGGTCGAGAGCTTGGGGTCAGGCCGGTACTAGGGATTAAGGGGCTTCTCCAGGCGTTCGACGACCCGGTGAAGTTGGGGCGTACCTTGTTCGATGCGCCGGCATGCCCGGCCCACGCCGCCGTGGTCGCGGTAGCCCAGCGCGGCCTCCACCGCGGTGGCCGGGTAGCCGAAACGGCGGCGGGCGAGGTAAGCGGCCACCGCCCGGGACGCAACGTTGCTGTGAGGCCCCGGGCCCCGGCCGGCCGGGTATTTCTAGTCGCGGGACCACTCAACCGCAATCCTTAATCCCTAGTACCGGCCTGACCCCAAGGTCAAGGTCCCCTTTCGCTGGACCACTTCACCTGCGCGCACGCCGGGCTACGGTTCCCTGACAACACGGAAGCCTGTGTCGAAATCGCTGTGTGCGGGGGCCACGGCGGCCCTGTGCGCCGACATTGTGTAGCTAGTGTCCGTCGGGAAAAGGCTGATTTCGCGTTGCCGTAGGGGCGGGAGAGGGGTGCGGAGGGACTGAAGATGGGGGCAGAGGCAGTGGCCGAGGGCTAAGGGAGCGTCGGCCGCGCG
>Ga0180437_10012319_pt1 | contig 10121 bp, 15 predicted proteins | sample SS_ome_4_FD_132410 | JGI IMG/M metagenome (GOLD analysis project Ga0180437, IMG submission 132410) | Hypersaline lake sediment archaeal communities from the Salton Sea, California, USA - SS_3_D_1 metaG | ecosystem: Environmental > Aquatic > Non-marine Saline and Alkaline > Hypersaline >... | reverse complement strand
GGCAAGGAAGAGAAAAAGGAAGCTCCGAAAGAAACTGCAAAAGAGGAAAAGAAGCCGGAGGCAAAGCCTGAGAAAAAGGAAGAGAAACCTGAAAAGAAGGAAGAGGAAAAACCCAAGGAAGAGAAGAAAGAAACCCCTAAAGCTGAAGAAAAGCCGAAGGAAGAGGCCAAGGAAGAAAAGAAGTGAGAATTAAATGGGAATTGAATCGAGATGCTCTTATTTTGGAAATCCCTGGATAGGAATGTTCGTAAAAGGAAACGATGATGTTACGCTTATTCCCGTGGATTCGATGGATAAGTTCGATAGCAAAATCAGGGACAACCTTAAGACTGAAATAGTAAAGGCTACTCTCGGGCAGAGCAACCTCATAGGCGTTTATAGTGTAATGAATTCAAATGGAGCGGTACTTCCTAATGTTGCTGTTGAAAAAGAAGTGGAGATATTCCGCAAACTCGGGCTTAACGTTTACCTGTCCAAAGACAAGAGAAATGCGCACGGCAATAATATTTCAGTGAATAACCACGGGGGAATAATAAACCCGAGAATTCCGGAAGGTGAAAGAAGGAGAATGGAGGATGCTCTCGGTGTCGAACTTGTATCCACCACGCTCGCAGGATACCATACTGTCGGAAGCTCGTGCCTTTCAACCGATAAGGGATTCTTAGCACACTTCAAAACGACCCGTGACGAGCTTAAGATGCTTGAGGATGTGTTCAAGGTTAAGGGCGAGATAGGGACTGTGAATACCGGTTCGGGATTTGTTTCTTACGGTATTGTTGCAAATTCGAAAGGGTATATCGCGGGAGAACAAACGACTCCGTTTGAACTTGGAAGGGTTGTCCAGGCGATGGATTTCCTTGAGAAGGATTAAAAAACATAGGATGTTTATGAATATTGAATTATGGGTGAGAATATGATGTTCAGTGCTGAAGGAACAATAAGAGTAGGAAAGGAAGAAAGAAAATTCAGGAAAAGCGTAGAAGCTAAAAGCGAGAAGGATGCGGAAAACAAGATTTATGCGTTGTTCGGTTCACAGAGCGGCCTTAAGCGAAGTGCGGTAAAAATAGGCAAGATTGAAAAAGAGGGTTAAAATGGACAGCATGGAACAGGCATATGCAAGACTTGCTTATGAGGTTAAATTATACAAGAACCAGCTGTCATTGATCCAGAGGGAAGTTGAAAAAATAACGCTTACGAGCCTTGATATAAACAATGCTTTGAAGACAGTGGAATCATCTGTTGCAGGTGAAAGCCTTATTCCTATAGGAGGGGGCTCTTTCGTAAAAGGCGAAGTGAAAGAGGAAACCGTTCTTCTTGGAATAGGAAGCGGATATGTCATTGAAGTTGAAAGGGATTATGCCATTGAAAAAATGAAAAAACGAGGGGAACTGATAAGAGAGGCGGTAAACAAGCTTACAAAAGAGTATTCGAAGATATCTGCAAAGCTTAGCGCATCAACGAAGCAGATGAAGGAAATTGAAAGGGGCATCCTCATAAGCAGAAGAAGCGACCAGTCCGCAAGCGAAGACTATATCTGATGGTGAACATGTTTGACTTTCTTAAAAAGAAGATATCTAATTTTGTTGACAAGGTCACCGGAAAGGAAGAGAAAAAGATAGAAGCTGAAGAACCCAAAGCAGAAGAGAAACCGGCAAAGCAAGTCAAACCTGTTGAGAAACCAAAAGTTAAAGAAATCAAGAAGCCTGCAAAGGTAAAACCGGTTGAAAAAAAGACAGAACCAGCTGAAAAGAGAGTAGAAAAACCTCCTGAAGTCAAGCCGGAACCGGTTAAGAAAGAGAAAGCCGAACCAGTGGAAGTTGCGGAGAAGCCTGAGGAACCGGAAGAGGCCGTAAAGGAAGAAATACCCGCCCCTGAAGTCAAGGAAGAAGCTGGAACATCAGAACCGGAAGTCAAAGCGCCGGAACCTGAATTGAAAAAACCTGAACCGGAAAAACCTGTTGAACCGGTTGAAGTCAAAACACGAGAAGTAAAGCTGGGCATCGTAAGCAGGATGAAGAGCCTTATTTCAAGAGAAGTCGAAATAACCGAGGAAGATGTTGAAGATACGCTTGAATCGCTTGAGCTTGAATTGATTGAGGGGGACGTAGCGATGGAGGTTGCGGAATCGATGACTTCTGAATTAAGGGAAAAGATAATCGGAAGCAAGGTTGAGAAATCAAAGCTTAACGAATTCATCAGAAAACAGATAACAGATGTATTGAAGGACACTATGATTACTGGAAATGAATTCGACATCATAGAAAGGGTTAAGGAAAAGGAAAGGCCTGTCAAAATCCTGTTTCTCGGGATTAACGGCTCAGGGAAGACAACCACTATAGCGAAGATAGCGCATCTGCTCATGAAAAACGGATTTAGTGTAGTTCTTGCAGGAGCGGATACCTTCAGGGCTGCAGCCATAGAGCAGCTCGAGGTGCATGCGAAACGTCTTGGAGTCAAAATGATAAAAAGGGATTACGGAAGCGACCCGACTTCGGTTGCATATGATGCGGTAAGCCATGCAAAGGCACATGGAATAGATGTTGTTCTTGTAGATACTGCGGGAAGACAGGAGACCAACATAAACCTTATGAATGAACTTAAGAAAATACAAAGGGTAATTGAACCGGATATCAAGCTGTATATAGGTGAAAGCATCGGCGGGAGTGCCGTAATAGAGCAGGTAAAGTCGTTTAATTCGGAAATAGGCGTTGACGGAATTGTTCTTACTAAAATAGACTGCGATGCGAAGGGCGGAACTGTCATTTCCGCTGCCAAAACATCAGGGGTTCCGGTTGTTTTGATCGGAACAGGGCAAAAATACGATGATATTGAAATCTTCGATGCTGACAAGATTGTGAGAAAGATATTGGGCTGAACGGCTATTTAAAAATCTTTCTATTACAAATAAATGCAGAGAAGGAAAAACCAGAAGAAATAATTGTTGCTTCTGATTTTGAGATGTGATTAAATGGAACGAAAATTAATTTTACCAGGAGACAAAATAGCAGACGGTAAACATGATATGCCGTATGCTTATTTTGAAAATGGAGCAATGTACGCCACGCTCATCGGATTTATTGATGAGACCGGAAGGTATATGCCTATAGAGAAGCCCTACAAACCCCTCAGGGACGATATTATTGTCGGTGTTGTGACGGATGCCAGGCATGCGGGTTATTCCGTTGACCTGGGACATTCAAGCGGAGGATTCGTATCTTCAAGGTTTGTCAGGACAAGACTGCAGCTCGGGGATATAATCCTTGCGAAAATAAGGAGCATAAGCGAAACCGGGGGAATAATGGACCTTGGGGATGTGAAAAGGCTCCCGCAGGGCAAGATAGTCAGGTTCCCCACTTCGAAAATACCGCGCCTCATAGGAAAGAAAAGCAGCATGCTTGAACTTATCAAAAAATACGGAAACGGGGATGTTGTCGTAGGAAACAACGGCTATGTCTGGATAAGCGACAAATCGGACATTCCGAAGATAATGAAGGCGATGAAGATAATAGATGACAAAGCACACACAAGCGGACTTACGGATACCATAACGCAGTTTTTTGAGAAAGGTGAATGATATGGGTGGAAATTCAGATGTCAAACTTATAGTTGACGGAAAGAGACTGGATGGAAGAACGGTTGACGAATTGAGAAAAATAAGGATACAGGCAGGCATTGTTCCTGCGGCAAACGGTTCCGCATACATAGAATGGGGCGGAAACAAGATTATCTGCGGTGTACATGGACCGCGTGAATGCATTCCGAAGCATGGTGCCAATCCGCATCGTGCAGTAATCAAATGCAGGTATTCGATGTCTCCTTTCGCATCTCTTGAGGAGCATGGAAGAAGCGGGCCTTCAAGAAGAAGCGTCGAGCTTTCAAAAGTTATCCGCGAGGTATTTGAAAACCTTGTAGTTACTGAGGAATTCCCGGGAACGCAGATTGATGTTTTCATAGATGTTTTGCAGGCGGAAGGAGGAACGAGAACAGCATCTATTACAGTTGCTGCCGTTGCACTTGCAAATGCAGGAATACCGATGAGGGACCTGGTTGCAGCGGTTTCGGGAGGAAAAGGAGGAGATGAGCTTGTCCTTGACCTTGGAAAACTCGAAGACAACTTCGGCCAGTCAGATATGCCTCTTGCATTTTCCGCAAAGGACAAAAAACTGCTTCTCGTGCAGATGGACGGGCTTCTGACCAAAGAGGAAATACGAGGGATAATCGAGATGTGCGAAAAGGGAAGCGAGAAGATAATCGACCTGCAGAAAAATGCATTGAAGGAAGTATATGAAAAAGGCAGGGAGGAATTCAAACTGTAGGTGATCATATGGGAGAAGAAATTGATGTTGCAATGAAAGGAGTAAGAAAACAGGTAATGGAAAAGATACTTGCAAATGGAAAAAGAATGGATGGAAGGGAAATGGGCTCATTCAGGGAAATAAAAATCCAGAAGGGCGCCATAAGCACTGCGGAAGGTTCTGCGATGGCACAGATAGGAGAAACAAAAGTTCTTGCAGCAGTGAAATTCGATGTGATGACTCCTTTCCCGGACAGGCCCACTGAAGGTGTTTTCATAACAAACGCAGAGCATCTTCCGCTGGCATCGCCTTTGTTCGAGCCGGGACCTCCAAGAGAGGATTCCATAGAGATGGCAAGAACGGTTGACAGGGCGATAAGAAGCGCTGAAATAATCGACTTGAACAGCTTTTTCATCGAAGAAGACAAAGTTCTCGGATTGTTCGTTGATTTGTATGTTCTTAACCACGCAGGAAATTATACGGATGCATCAACGCTTGCGGCAACCGCGGCGCTTATGGATACCAAAATGCCGAAGATTGAGAATGCAGGAATAGTGAGGGGAGAATACAATGGCAAACTGCCTCTTAAGGACCTGCCTGTTTCGGTAACTTTCGGCCAGATAGGAAAGAACTGGCTTATAGACCCTATTCTTGACGAGGAAAAGGTTCTTGATACCAGGATAACGATTGCAACAACGGAGAACCATGTATGCGCAATACAGAAGGCAGAAGGCTGGCTCACAAAAGAAGAGCTTCTTGACCACATCGACATAGCATTTAAAAATGGTTCTGAGCTAAGAAAAATACTGCGTTCTTAGGTGCTAAATATGAGAAGTGAAAAGTACGGAGCAAGAATAAGAAAACTTCATGATGCAGCGATAGATGCAAAGAAGTCATGGTACGAGTGCCCCAAATGCCACAAGAAGAAAGTAAAGAGAAAATCAAACTCTCTCTGGGCATGCAGGTCGTGCGGAGCAACATTCGCGGGAGGCGCATACTCATTCAACACTGAAGTGGGAGATGTAGCCATAAGACTGATTAATGAATATTCAAAAACAATAAGGTGAAATAATGCCCGAATATAAAGACCACAAAACCGGAGAGCCGGTTAAAGTCTCGATGGAAAAGGGATTCAAGTTTCCCTCGACAGGAGCAAAGATACTTCTTAAAAGCAGACCACCTATAGCAAAGGAGGTCAGTACAGATTGATTGTCACCACATCCAGGTATGCAGGCAAAACCGCAAGAGACCTGGCAAAGAAGATTGCAGAAAACAAGAAATCCGAATACATGGCCCGCGGCAAGAAAACAGTAAACATGCTTGCCGAAACTGCCTGGAAAAAAGGGCATGACAGGATACTCGTTGTTGAAGAAAAGGATGAAAAACCAGGATTCATCAGTGAAATGCTGATAGACCACTGGGGCAAGTGGAAATGGGGTAGGAAGCGTGAGATTGAAAAGCAGGATAACGGTTGAATTTGAGGATGAAAAAACCGCTGAAAATGCATTGACTGCGATATCCCATGAAGGAAAGGGACTTCGTGCCGGGGCTTCCGTGGAAAGAAAAGGAAAGAATCTTGAAATAAGGCTGGATGCATCTGATGTTGTCGCATTCAGGGCAATGCTGAATTCCCTGATGAGGGATTTCCAGGTAATCGAGCAAGAGGAATGATTTATAAATAATGGTAATCGAATAAAAATATGAGGTGAAATTTATGACAAAAAAGAAGGAAGACACTGCAGACATCAGCAAATCGCTTACGGAATACGAGAGCCTTGAAAAACAGCTTGAAGTTATATTAATCCAGAAGAACCAGCTTACCCTGCAGATAGCTGAGACCAAAAATGCTTTGGAAGAGCTGAAGGATGCAAAGGGAGAGGTTTACAGGTCAATCGGCTCTTTGCTTATCAAAACCACAAAAGAGGACGCGCACAAGAAGCTTGAGGAAAAGCTCGAGCTTATGGAAGTAAAGCAGAAGGCGGTAGGCAAGGAAGAAGAGAAACTGAGGCAGGTTCTCGGCGACCTTCAGGAAAAACTCAAAGAACAGATGAAGGAATATGAGCAAAAAACTTCCTGAGATTCTTGATGAATTAAATGAGAAAAGAGTAGTAATAACAGCGCACCGCAAGGCAGACATAGATGCGGTAGCTTCTATTTTTGCAATAAACGACAAACTGGATGATGCGCTTATAGCAGTAAGCGAAGAAACGGACGAAGGCGCGGAAGCCCTGCTTGCGCATCTTGGGGTTCCTTTAACAGATTTGGAAGCGCTTAATCCCTCACATTATGACGGTTTGGTTCTTCTTGATACTTCTACAACCGTGCTTGTCCCTGCGGCAAAAGGCTGGAAGGTCCTGCTTGTAATAGACCATCACCAGCCCGAAGGAAGGGATATCGAAGGCGAATACAACATCATACGCCCTGATTCCCCTTCAACTGCGGAAATAATAGCAAACGAACTTGATTTTGATTTGTCTCCAAAAGCAGCATTCGCATTGTGCTGTGGGATTGTTTCGGATACTGCAAGATTCAAGTCTGCACGGAAGGAGACTTTTATTACACTTGGAAAGTTAATGGAAATTTGCGGCTCTACTTATGAGGAAATATTGAAGTATTCGGAGTATAGTCGGGAGAAAGACGAAAGGATAGCAATACTGAAAGGCTTCCAGAGAACGGAATATTTCGAGGCAGGCCGCTATCTTCTTGCAACAAGCAGGGTCGGAAGCCACAGCAGTGATGTTGCAGGCTATCTGGCTGAAGTCGCACATGCCTCTTTTGTAGGAGACTATAAAGAGAGGGATGATGAGACTAGATTATCCGCAAGAGCGTCAAAGGAATTTCCCGTTCCGCTTAATGAAGTACTGTCAAAAGTCGGAAAAGAACTTGGAGGAGAAGGCGGAGGGCATAAAAAAGCAGCAGGCTGTTCCGTCAAAGGAGATAAAACAGAAGAAGTCCTGCGGAAGTGCATCGAAATTACAAAAGAAATGCTAAAATCGCGATGATTCCGAAGAAGATGCAGAAAATATCGAATCTTATTTTATGGGCTATTTTTACAAGAATATCCATTGTCAGATAGCCGAATATGAAGGCTGCTATTATTCCCGCAGTCAATTCTGTTATTCCAAATCCGGAAACTGCAAAGTCATCTCCTGCAAAATCCAGCATTACGGCACCCATAACCGCAGGAATGCTCATTAGAAATGATAATTTGAGTGCCATATCCTGCCTTATGCCCATCAATAACATTGCTGCTATGGTTGTTCCGGACCTTGATATCCCGGGAAGTATAGATATTCCCTGGGCTGCCCCTGCAACTGCCATCTCCCTGTAGCCGATTTTATTGATGTCGATGTTGCCGAGCTTTATCTTTTTGGAGAAATACAGGACAATGCCGGTTATTATAAGCAGAATACCTATGAATGCATTTGCAAACTCACCATAAACGAATATACTTTTCAGCAGGAAATAGATTGGAATTCCGATTATTCCTGTGAAAACAGTGGATATTATGATGAATCTTGTCAGGTTGTCCTTCCAGCTTAAATTTTTGAGAATATTCCAGATGTCATTTCCGTATTTCACAATAACGGCAAGCATTGTTCCGATGTGAAGGGCTATTGCCATTGAGAATGCCGATTCTGCATTAACTTCAAGAAATTCGATAAGGGACAAAACAACCTGGCCCGAACTGCTTATGGGAAGCCATTCTGTTATCCCCTGCAGTATTCCAAGAAGTATTGCCTGAATGATATCCATGATTAGAAATCCGGAAATAGATTTTTAATGTATTATGCCATCATGTCTTCAAGCCGGTCAAGGCGTCCGCTTGCCAGCATTTTTGAAAAATCATTTGCCAGTGCATTGATGTACCTGTCTCTCTCTGTTTTGGAAAGCTCTTCATGAATCATACGTCTCTTATATGATAATGCAGCTCTTGAAGAAGCTATTTTTATGCCGCCGTTTTCCCTTACGGTAAACTGAATAGAATTCATTGAAAGGCTTCTGTCATGTATCATTTTTACCAGTTGTTCGGAGGAAGGTTTTGCACCGAGCAATTTGTATGTTTCTTCAGGAATAGTCACCTGTGTGAAGCCCATACCGCCGTACTTGTCTCCGCCGCAGTTGTAATCCATAGGCAGTGTCTTATGGTCATCAGGATCATAATGCGTATAGACTCCGTATTTTTCCTGCATTCTCAAAGCAAATGCAAGATTAACCGCATTGGAGGTTATTTCTTTTACCCCAAGATGCTCTTCAACCATGGGCTCGACATAATTTTTGAAAGGTTTTGAATCCATATGCAGGTTTTCAACTATGCAGGGATTCCAGGTAGCAACAGAATCAGACATGGAAACTATGTCTTCTACAGCAGCGATGCTTATTTTTTCTGATTTTGCAGCGCTTAAAAGCCCTATATTATACATGGGGAGTGCATTTGAATATACATTTATCGGATGGGCGACAGCAAGCGCAACTTTTCCCTTAACCTGGTATTCCCCTATAATAGGAAGCATTTCCCAGATATTCATTCCTGCAAAATAAGACCTCATCTTCAGGTCGGTTCTTTTATCAAGTATGTCATTTTTTATTCCGATTGCGGTTTCTTTATCGGCAATCCATAGAACAAAATGGGGTCCGTTCAGGCCATGGGGAGGAAATGAGGCCGTAATCTCTGTTGAAGGTATTTTTATTATCCCAAGTTCGTTTTCCACGGCTGAAAGATAATCAAAAACATGAGGCTCGAATGCATTATGCGGGCTGGTTGCATCATAGTCAATATGGTAAAGCATCATTATCCTCAGAACATCCTGGAACCTTGACACACCATCATCAGCTATCCATTCATCCCCTATTTTCCCCCAATGGCCGTGGGATATTTTCCTGTATTCATTTTTTGCTTTTTTCTGTGAGCAATGAAGGATTCTGTTTGTGATTTTCCTGGCTGCTTCATTTTCATCCCCTGAAATGAAAACTTCGCGTATCAGATAGTCTTTTCTTTTTTCAACCCTGAGTTTTTCTTCGGATTTAAGCTCCGGATCAGAGAAGTATACTACAACCTTGCTTTTTCCGTCTTTTATTATTCTCCTCATGAAAATGAAGAAGTTTGATTGTTTTTTGTCTGTTCCAAGCGCCCGGTTAAATATCGTTTCATTATCATGCAGAATAGTGCCTTTATCTGCCTGCATAAAATTTATTGCGGTCCTGTCAACAACACCGAAACCATAATCGAAAAGATTTCTTTTCAGCCTGTCCATGAAAAGATGCTGTTCCGGAGCATGGGCTGGAAACCCACTCCTGCCAGCCTCTATTCTGCGCTTTTGTTGAGTTCTCATGGTAGGCATAATTTTTCGTTAGTTAGGAAGTATTTATAAAGAATAATAATCGGAAAATCACAGTAATATTTTTAAGCAGAATGCACGAAAGAAATACAAAAAACTAGTTATAGAGAGGAGGAACTTGAAAATGCGAAGGGAAGATGAGTTCGGATTCGAGAAAATCGTAGAAGTATACGATGAAAAGACAGGAATGCAGGGAGTATGCGTAATACATAATTCTGCAAGAGGCCCGGGAAAAGGCGGAATAAGAATGGTGCCTGACATTACTACTGAAGAAGTGATGGGTCTTGCAAGGGCAATGACATGGAAGAATGCCATGGCTGATATTCCTTTTGGTGGAGCGAAATCTGGGATAAAGGCAAATGACAAAGAGATTACTCCTGAAAAGAAAGAAGAGATTGTACGTGCATTTGCAAGAAAGATTGCTGAGCTTATGCCGGAACAGTATATCGCAGGGCCCGATATGAACATGACCGAGCTTGAAATGGGC
>Ga0180437_10012318_pt1 | contig 10121 bp, 7 predicted proteins | sample SS_ome_4_FD_132410 | JGI IMG/M metagenome (GOLD analysis project Ga0180437, IMG submission 132410) | Hypersaline lake sediment archaeal communities from the Salton Sea, California, USA - SS_3_D_1 metaG | ecosystem: Environmental > Aquatic > Non-marine Saline and Alkaline > Hypersaline > Sediment... | reverse complement strand
GAAGCGCTGATCGAACGCGCTTCTCTGGACTTTCTGGGGACCGAAGTAGGCGGTAGTGTGTTGATCGAGACGCCCGATGGCAAGCAGCGCCAGTTGCGCGTCGCCGGCCTCGCCCATGACATCAACTGCCTATCACCTGCCATCCAGGGCATAGCCTGGGGGTATATCACCTTCGACACGCTGGAGTGGCTCGGCGAGCCGCGCAATTTGGACGAGTTGCACATCGTCGTCGCCGAGAACGCCCTCGACGAGGAACACATCCAGCGCGTCGCCAACCGGGTGCAGGACAAGGTAGAGAAGAGCGGGCGGACGGTCGGTTTCACCTGGATCCCGACGCCGGGCAAGCATGTCATTGACGACATCATCCAGGCGCTCATATTGGTCCTGGGCGCGCTGGGCTTCCTCTCCCTTCTGCTGAGCGGATTCCTGGTGGTGAACACGATTTGGGCACTGCTGACGCAGCAGGTCCGGCAGGTGGGCATCATGAAGGCTGTCGGTGCCCGCCGCGGGCAGATCATGGGGGTGTACCTGGGCATGGTCCTCATCTTTAGCCTGTTGGCGCTGGTCATCGCAGTGCCACTGGGGGCACTGGGTACACGCGCCTTTACCAGCTACCTGGCTACTTTCCTCAACATTGACATCGCCAGCTTTGACGTTCCTCCCTCGGTGCTGGCTCTCCAGGTGGCGGTGGGTCTCGTCGTGCCGCTCCTGGCGGCGCTTTATCCCATTGTCTCCGGCGTACGCATCACAGTGCGCGAAGCGATCAGCGACTACGGGCTGGGCAAGGGCCGATTTGGGACGGGCCTCGTTGACCGGCTGATCGGACTGGTGCGCGGTCTGTCTCGACCGCTGCTGCTTTCGCTACGCAACACCTTTCGACAGAAGGGGCGGCTGGCCCTCACACTCACCACCCTGACCTTGGGTGGTGCCATGTTCATCGCTGTATTTAGCGTGCGCGCCTCGACGTTCCTCACCATCAACGACGCATTGGAGTATTGGAGGTATGATGCCGAAGTTGGCTTCAGTCGCGCCTATCGTGTCGAGCGCATCGAGCGCGAAGCGCTGAATGTGCCGGGCGTGATTGCTGTGGAAAGCTGGGGCTTTATCACCGCGCGCCGCCTGCGCCCTGATGGCAGCGAGAGCGAGAATATCATCATGGTCGCCGCTCCTGCCCAGACTGATATGATCCAACCCGTTCTCCTCGAAGGGCGCTGGCTGCGCCCGGAGGATGAGAACGCCCTCGTCATTAACCACGACCTGCTCAGGGATGACCCCGACATCGAGGTCGGCGACGAGATTGTGCTCAAAATAGACGGACGCGAGACGACCTGGCAGGTCGTCGGCCTCGTTAAAGGGATACTGACAAGCATACCGCCGATTCCCTTTGTGTACGCGAATTATCCCTACTGTGCTCGCGTTGTGCGTGAAGTAGGACGCGCCGGCAGCATACAAGTTGTGACCGAGCAACACGACGCGGATTTTCAATCAGAAGTCGTCAAAGCGCTGGAAGAACGTTTCAAACGGGCCGGTCTGCGTATCAACGCAACCTTCACGACCGAAGAGAGACGCAAGGCTTACGAGACGGCTTTCAGCCCTATCGTCATCTTGCTCTTCGTTATGGCCGTTTTGCTGGCCGTGGTCGGCGGTCTTGGCTTGATGGGGACGATGAGCCTGAACGTGCTCGAACGGACGCGAGAGATCGGCGTCATGCGTGGCGTTGGCGCCTCGGACAGCGCTGTGCGGCAGGTTTTCATGGTGGAGGGCATCTTCATCGGCGTGCTCAGTTGGCTCCTTGGGACCGGGCTGGCACTCCCTTTGAGCAAGCTCCTCAGCGACGCAGTGGGGCTGGCATTCGTGAAATCCCCTCTCAGCTACACCTTTTCAGTCGGTGGCGTTCTGACCTGGCTCATCGTGGTGGTCATCCTGTCCGCGCTGGCCAGCTTTCTGCCAGCGCGGAGTGCCTCGCGGCTGACTGTGCGCGAGGTGCTGGCGTATGAGTAAGGAGTGAAACGTAATAGGTAGAAACTGGATAGCCATCTGTTAGCCAGCGGATAGGCAGTGCAGCCGGGAAAGTAGTATCATATCTCCAGGTCAAGGGATGAAAGTCGAGAGGACTTAATATAGAGTGGGTAGTGAGAAAGCGAATTAGGGGAGTCAAACCATGGGCGTTATCTGGCAAAAGGTTTGGTCTGACTTATGGGGCAACAAAGTCCGCACTCTGCTGGCCGTGTTGAGCATTGCCGTCGGGGTTTTTGCCGTTGGTGCCATCTTTGGCATGGTTGACCAGATGCTCAGCGGCATGGATCAAGCCCACCAGGCCGTCTTTCCCTCGCACATGAGCACGTACCTACTGCAAAACATAGGCCATGATACCGCCATCTACCTGAAGCGGGTCGAGGGGGTGGAGGATGTTGAGGTTCTGAACACGGTCACGGTGCGCTACAAAATCAACCCGCAGGACGATTGGAAGCGGGGCATGTTGGTCATGCGCGATGATTACGAGGCTCAAAAGTACGATAGGGTCCAACTCAAAGAGGGACAGTGGCCGGAGGGAGGTCACATTGGGATCGAGCGTCTATCCAGCCAATTCTACAACATCGGCATTGGCGACAAGGTCATCTTTGAGATGGAAGGAACTGATCGAGCGTTACCCGTTACCGGCAAAATCCGCCATCCATTTGTGCTTCCACCGCAACTTGGCGGCGAAGCCGTCTTCTTTGTGGATGCGCAAGGGATGGAGCGCTTTGGCATTCCCGAGGGGGAATTCGGCCAACTGCTGATCCGGGTCAAGCCGTACAGCCTCGAGTTTTCCAAAGAGGTCGCCTCGAAGGTCAAGGACCGCCTGGCCAAAGAGAATATTGGCGTCTCGACGACGATCTACCAGGACCCCGAGGAGCACTGGGGGCGCACGTTTATGGAGGGCATGAACCTGGTCATGCAAGTATTGGCTGTGATCTCCTTGATGATGAGCGTAGTTCTGATCCTCAACACCTTGACCGCTCTCATCACCCAACAGACCAATCAGATCGGCGTCCTCAAAGCCATTGGTGGCACCACCACCACGGTCCTCAAAGTTTACTTAACCGAGGTGCTAGTCTATGGCTTGTTGGCCCTGTTGATCTCGCTGCCGCTGGGCACTTTTGTGGCCTTTGGCCTGTGCCAATGGTTTCTGAACCTGTTCAACATTGATTACCCGGTGTTTCAATTTTCCAACCGGGCGGTCACCTTCCAGGTGGTGGCCGCCATCGCTGCTCCGCTGATTGCGGCCCTGTGGCCGGTATTGAGAGGGGCGACCATCACCGTACGAGAAGCGGTTGCCAGCTACGGCCTGGGCGGTGATTTCGGCTCCAGTTGGCTTGACCGTGCCGTGGAAAGGATCGGGCAACGCCTTCTCCCCACACACTATGCCGTGGCCCTGGGCAACATGTTCCGCCGCAAGGGGCGTCTGATTCTCACCCAACTGGTGCTGGTCACAGCCGGGGCCATGTTCCTGATCATCATGAGCCTGTCCGCTTCTATTACCTTCACGTTGGACAACGAGTTCAAGCGGCGTGGCTACGATACAACCATTTACTTTAATGACCAGGAACGCATTGACCGCACGGTGGCCATAGCCCAATCGGTGGATGGGGTTGAGAAAGCCGAAGTTTGGTTCACCCATGTGGCCTCCGTCCTGCGCCAGGGACAACGGCTCAAAGAGGCGGGCCTGGGTGCAGAAATTTACAGCGTTCCCAGTGGTAGCGACATGTACAAACCACTCATCGTCTCCGGCCGCTGGCTACAACCGGGCGATGACCGGGTCATCGTCATAGACAAAGGGATGGCAGACGATAATCATATCCAATTGGACGACGTGGTTACCCTTGACCTGGGCGAACTGGGCGACGCCGATTGGCAGGTGGTTGGCCTCTACCAGGTTATCTTTAGCGGCGGCTTTGCTTCCAACACCATCTATGCTCCCCAAGAGGCCGTATTCGCGGCGACGAAAAAGTACAATCAAGGCGAGCGTGTGCTTGTGCGCACCGCGTTCCACGGCGAGGACTATGTCAGGGAGACGACCAGTCAGTTGGAGGATTCTTACAGGGCGCGGAACATGGACGTGTTTATCAGTCGGACCTTCCACCAGGACAGGCGGGATGGTGAGAGCCAGTTCAGCATTACGGTCAGTATGCTGCTCTCCCTGGCCATCATTGTAGCCCTGGTGGGCGGCATCGGACTGATGGGCTCCCTGTCCATCAGCGTGGTGGAACGGACCAGGGAGATCGGGGTGATGCGGGCTATCGGCGCTGTATCGCGCACCATGATGGGCATGTTTGTGATGGAAGGCGTGCTACAGGGGCTTTTGAGCTGGGCGATAGCCGTGCCTATCTCCTTTATATTGGGTAAGCCAATGGCCAATGCTTTGGGCCAGGCCATGTTCAGCGCCAATCTGGACTATCAGTACAATCTCGAGGCTGTGATCATCTGGCTGTTGATTATCCTGGTGATCTCTACCCTGGCTTCTGTCTTTCCCGCCCGCAACGCTACAGTGATCAGTGTGCGGGAAAGCTTGGCTTACGAATAGCTGTTTTTTGATTTACGTAACTACAACAAGAAGGGAGGTGAGGCAACCATGTGGTGGTGGATCGGCACAGTTGTTGTCTGGCTGTTCTCGGCGGCCTGAATCGTGTCCGTGATGGCGGACGTGATCCGCGGTAAGAATTCAGGCCTGAGTGGCGCTGCGCTCGGTGGGTATGCCGTGCACGGCGTGACGGCTGTTCTGGCCCTGTGGCTGCTCATGAAGGCCCTGGGGCTGTGATGGCCTTTCGTAGCGAGTTATGCTAGGAGAGAGGAGCTTCTCTCCGCTGAATTGCGTAAGGAGGCGCGAAGTGAAAATCGTATCACGGATCGTTGGTATCCTGCTGCTGTTGTTCGGCCTTGTCTGAATAGTGTATGTAATGGGAGGGGTCTTCTCCCGTGCAGAAGGGTTCACCAATCTCGGTGGACTGGTCGGTGCGCTGGCTTTCCATGCAGTGACCATGGCTGTGGGTGCATTCCTGGTCGGCAAGGCCGCTGGAGTCAAACAGACTGCCTGACTGCAGGGCGGCCCGCTACGCGCCGCGTAGCGGGCCGCCGACCAACGACGACTGATCAGCACCCTCGTTGGTGGTAACAATTCTCTTCATTGGAGATTGACTATGCCGAAAATGGTGAAGGAGGAATTAGCATGAGCAGGAATTCCGAAGAAAAGCCCCGGTGCGGGGACTGTCCCCTTCGAAAGAAGGCGGAGGCAAAGCCCAAGTCGTTGTTGGGCCGATTATGGTACTGGCATATCAAGTGGTGCCCAGGATGGAAAGCCTACCAAGAGTACCTGGCACAGCCCGAAGCTTGAAGGTAGTCCTATGATGGTTCTCACTGTCTACTTGATCTCAGCATTCATTTTACTGGCTGCTGCCTTTGTCATCTTCCGTATCCTTGTCCGACGTGAATACCAACGGCAGCATCGCCTGACACGGTTCACCTCCTTCCTGGAGCTTTTGATTTGGGTGTTGTTTGTTTTCTTCCCTTGCATCTACAATCCTTCCGACTGGCTGTGGCCCTGGTTTGCCGATACGCCTGTCAGTCCGGTACTAAGGATCATTGGATTGGTCTCCATAACACTCGGGATAGCTGTGGCAGTCGTGGCGATGGTTGCCCTTGGGATGCGTACTACGTTCGGACGGAAAGCGGAGATGCTGGAACAGACAGGGCTGTATCGTGTAAGCAGGAATCCCCAGCTCGTGGGAGGCGGTCTTATGGTCATCGGATGTGTTGTGCTATGGCTGTCCTGGTATGCCCTGGGATGGGTGATGTTATACGGGATCATCGGGCACATCATGGTACTTACGGAAGAGGAACATTTGCGCGACGTATATGGTGAGGAGTATGTGCGATACTGCGAAAGAGTTCCGCGCTATCTTGGGATTCCGCAGGGATCATAATGCTGTCTACAAATTAAAGATTAAGGGAACACACATGGTCATTCTCAATAAAGACAAGTGCACAGGATGCGGTTTGTGCACAAAAATCTGCCACGAGCACTGCATGGTGCTCACCAATGAGACAGTAAGTATCAACTATGAATTCTGCAGCACGTGCATGCAATGTATTGCCATCTGCCCACAGCAGACTCTTTCTTGGGATAATGTGCCTCCTGTTGCCTATGATGAGAAACGTCTGCCCTCTCCAGAGCAACTCGATGAGTTGTTCAAAGAAAGACGGACTATCAGGTTCTTCAAAAAGGACAGGGTTGACCGGGCGATTCTCGAGGAAATCGTTGGGTACGGCATTTACGCGCCAACCAACAACTATGACCTGAGAGCCATCGTGGTGGATGACGAGGAGATCATCGAGGATCTCGATCGGGTTCTTATGCAGTTTGTGTCCAAGATATACAACCTCATTTACAAACCCAAGATCGTGTTCAACCTGATTAGAAGGATAACACCCGCACTCGATCCGAAGGATAAGGTAAAGATGGAAAACGCCCTTGAGAGGGGGCACGCCTTTCACCGTCCGCCAGCCATCGTCTTCATCGTTGGCGACAAACGGATCGCGCTTTCCGAGGCCAGTACACAATACGCCTTATACAACATGATTCTTTATGCCCAGGTGAAAGGGATAGGGAGCTGCCTCTGGGGATCGGCACAGACCTTTCTCGACAGAAGCAAAGCTGTCAGAGAACACTTGGGTTTACAAAAGAATGAGCACATTTTGGGCGCGCTTGGGCTGGGACATCCGGCGGTCAAGTTCGCAAACAAGGTGGAAGGTAAAACGCTGAGCATTCAGTGGAATGGTGGGCAAAATGTCAGCCAGGTTCTTAGCCAAGCAACTCGCTAATCCATCCGGCATGATCGGCAAGTTGATCATGGCGCCAATTTGGAATCGGAGAAACGCTGCCTTGAACGACGTCGCTTTTGAGGGCCTGGCTTTGCACGCTCATGACCGCGTGTTAGAAGTGGGGTTCGGCGGCGGATACTTGCTGGGGCGGATGGCCGCCGTGGTCACGGATGGCTTCCTGGCAGGAGTTGATGTATCGCCGGCCATGGTCGCCTTCTGCGAAAAGCGGTATCGGTCGCTGGTCGAGGCGGGGAAGCTGGAACTCCAATGCGCGCAGGCAGAGTCGTTGCCTTACCCGGATGGCCATTTCACCAAAGCCTGCACGGTGAATTCGATTTTCTACTGGGAGGACGCCCCGCAGGCCCTTTCGGAATTGCATCGCGTGCTTGAAGAGGGTGGCGTGTTGGTGATGTGCTTCACTTGTAAGAGATGTATAGAGGACAAGGAGTTCGCTCGCCACGGGCTTGCTTTGTACGAGGATGGTCAAGTCTGTCAGATGATAGAGTCGGCCGGGTTCGACAAGATGGATATGACCCAAGCCTCGGATAGACATCGGGAGTTTTTGTGCATTGTTGGCAGGAAGTAACCTCAAGGCTGTCCAACCGCTCTTAAGTGGAAGCTAACCAACGCGACCCTGTTCTTGTTTGGGGTGAAGCCAAGGGTTCGCAAAATGTAGCTTCGTTTATCCGTACTTTCCTTGCAAAATGCGGGAACCGATTAGATGGAAAAGAAGAAGGGGCCCATAATATGCTAAACTTCAAAGCGAACCATATCTTACTCTGTCTCATGTCGCTTGTCGCATTTTTAGTAGGATGTTCTCCCTCTTCGCCACCAAACGATGATACGCTGTTGGAGACCTTTAGAACCCACCGAAGCGACTTTGAGATTCTTGCGAATATGCTCATCGAAGACACAGACTTGCAGAAGGTGGCAAGAGGTTATACCCGGCCAGACGATGTATATGGACTTGGCATCAGCAGGCAAAGAATCCTGGACTATCATGAGTTGCTCAAGAAATTGAACTTGTTGTCTGTTGAGCGTCACCAAGAAGGTGTTTCACTTACTGCATTTGCAGGTGGGGCCTTACCTGATGATGGCATTTACAAAGGTTATGTATACTTTCCCGATGGACTTCCGGCCAAGCTGGGGCCTTCCCTGGTTGACAGCCTGGATAACTTGGCTTGGAACCCAGACCATGTGACTTCTCTCTATCGTCAAGTCGATGAGAATTGGTATCTATGGTTCCTCGCGTGACCAAACCACGACTTGTGGAGGCAAAAGCGAGATGAATGGTAAGATTCTCGTAACGTACGCGACCTGGGCGGGTCTACCCGGGAGGTGGCGGAGGCCATAGGAGAAGCGCTGTGTGACGAGAACACGGCAGTGGACATGCGTCAGGCCAGGGAGGTAGCCGACGTGAGTCCCTACCGCGCCGTAGTCGTGGGCATTGGCATCCACATGGGACAGGTGCACCGGGGCATGCCAGCCTTTGTGAAGAAGCACCGTCAGGCCCTGAGCTAAGTGCCTGTGACCTACTTTGTTGTGTGCCTGACGATGAAAGAACAGTTAATCATAAACTGGAGGTACGACATGAAAAAGTTGATTATCGGAATCGCTGTGCTTGTGCTCTTGGTCAGCGGTACGTCCGTGGCCTTTGGGCGCGGGGTGAGTGGGGCTTGCCCTGAGCCAAGTCAAGGGGTCGAAGGGAAGGTGACCGCTTACGGCCTGAACGTCAGGACCGGCCCCGGCACAGACTATCCCATCGTCGGCGTGCTGAGCCAGGGCGATGCGGTGGAGGTGGTGGGGAAAAATGCCACCGCCAGTTGGCTGCAGATCGCTTACAGTGGGCGGGAAGCCTGGGTCGCCGCTGTCTACATTGACCTGGTCGGTTCCCTGGCGGAGGTGCCGGAGGTTTCCGCTCCGCCCCCGCCTGTGGCGGCACCGGACAAGCTGCCAACTCGTCCTACGGAGACAGAGTTGACGGGCAAGCTGGTCTTCCAGGTGTGCAATGGCTGCGACATCTATGTCATCAACGCCGACGGCAGCGGCCTGCGCCGCCTGACCGATGGCCTGGACCCGGCCTGGTCCCCTGACGGCAAGAAGGTAGCCTTTGCCCGCTGGCGAGACCCGCGGGGCATCTATGTCATTGACGAGGACGGCGGCAACGAGACCCTAGTCTTTGGCTGGAGCCAGGCCAAAGCCCCCGCCTGGTCACCCGACGGCAGCCGTATCGCCTTCACCCGCCGGTATGGGGGGCGAGATGAAGACGTAGAAAGGCACCGCTGGGGTTTCGAGTGGACTCTGCCGGCGGACCCCTGGTGGAAGCTGGGGCTGGTGCAGCTTGTGGACGGCACTTTCACCGACCTGCTGTGCTACGACCACAGCTTTTCTCCCACCTGGTCAGCGGACGGCCAGGTCATCGCCTATGACAGCGACTTTGGCCTGCACTTGGCCAGCCCGGATGGGTCCTTCGGAGGGCAGACCTATGGTCACCACATCAATGCCCTCTCCACGGACGTCCGAGACACCTCGCCAGCCTGGTCACCGGATGGCAGCAAAGTTGCCTTCATGTTCAACCAGCACGACCACTGGGAGATCTATGTCATGAACGCCGATGGGTCGAACCGGGTGCGGCTGACCCAGGAGGAGCTCTTTGCCCCTCGACCGCCCCACAACGTGTCTCCGGCCTGGTCGCCGGATGGCCGACACATCGCCTTTTTCACCAACCGGAACAGCGAATTCAAGTGGGAGCTGTACGTCATGAACGCCGACGGCAGCGACCAGCGGCCCATGTTCGAGACAGCGTTGGAGGGTCTGCAGATTGAGTACGGTTTCGTCGCCGAGCGCATGGTCTCTTGGACCAATGGCGAATAGCGATCAGGAGGATGAAATGAAAGTCAAGCACATGGCCATCTTTGCCATTTTGGTTTTGATACTCTGGGTAGGTACTGCCTGTGATATACCTTCCACGAGCGCTTCAGGCGCTTCGCCGACCCCATCTCCCCTGGCAGCGGCCCAGACGGCCGGAACCAGCGTCGTCTCGGCTGAGGGAAAGGTGGTGCCCGTCAAGCAGGCCACGCTGAGCTTTGAGGTGGCGGGGCGGCTGGCGGAAGGGCTGGTGTCAGAGGGTGATAGGGTTGAGGCTGGTCAAACGGTGGCCCGCCTGGCCCAGACCGACTGGCAGCAGCGGGTGGCCGAGGCTGAGGCCGCCCTGGAACTGGCCCAGGCCCAACTGGTGCAGGCCAAGGCCAACCGAGCTACGG
>Ga0180437_10012317_pt1 | contig 10122 bp, 10 predicted proteins | sample SS_ome_4_FD_132410 | JGI IMG/M metagenome (GOLD analysis project Ga0180437, IMG submission 132410) | Hypersaline lake sediment archaeal communities from the Salton Sea, California, USA - SS_3_D_1 metaG | ecosystem: Environmental > Aquatic > Non-marine Saline and Alkaline > Hypersaline >... | reverse complement strand
TACATTGAAATCTTCTACAACCGGCAACGTATTCATGCTGCCCTCGGAGGTGTTTCTCCTGAGCAATTTGAAATCCTCCAAGCCGCAGCTTAACCCTATGTCCACTTTTCGGGGTAAATACCAGGGGCGGGCTAAAAGCTAAGAGCTAATTGCTAACAGCTTCTGTTTCCTTTCGCCTTGTTCGTTCGGGTGCGGGGGTGGGCGCGGGCTGGTTAGGAAAAAGAACTGAGGATTCTTCCTCTAAGCCGGAGGACGGCCTTGGTGTGGATCTGGGAAATCCTGGATTCGGTGATGTCCAACACCTCCCCGATTTCCTTCATGTTCAAGTCTGCGTAATAGTAGAGGCTTACCACGATCCTCTCTTTCTCAGGCAGGACTTCGATGGCATTCTGGAGTACCTGCCGTACCCTCCGCAGATTCAAATCCCGAAACGGGTCGGTGCCTTTCCAAAAGTCCGATGGAATCTCCCCCGTGGTTCCATCCAGCTTCTCGCGCCCTGTGATCTCGTCCCAGTTGATCAGGGAGATCGAACGAACCCGGTCGACGAGCTTATAGAACGACTCCCGCTCAAGGCCAAGCTCGTTCATGACCTCTTCGTCGGTGGCTGCCCTACCGAGCTTCTGCTCGAGTTCAGCGTAGGCACGGCTCAACTGATTGGCCTTCTGCCGCACTGAGCGGGAGACCCAATCCTGTGCGCGCAGTTCGTCGAGGATCGCTCCACGAATCCTGAACTCGGCGTAGGTTTCGAAACGTACCCCCTTTTCCGGATCGAACTTCTGGATGGCATCCATCAGACCGATGACCCCGGAGTTGATCAAGTCCTCCAGCTCGATGTGGCTCGGCAGCCGCATCGCGATCCGCAAGGCCAGATGCTTGATCATCGGAGCGTACTTCTCGATCAAGCGATCTCGCTCCTTCTGGGAAACCCTGCGGGATCGCGTCTTCTTCTTTGAAGTGGTCGTGGCTTTTTGCGTCAAGGGAAACCTTTAGCTCAGGGTAAGAGCGCCGTAGGGGCCCAAAAAAAGGTCCTTGGATTCCGGAGCAGTTGCGAGGGCACGAGCATTTTCCCGCCTAACCATAGAAGATTGTCTTGCATCTGTCAAATCAGCCGGAACGCGCCCAATGGCTGCTCTCAGCCGTCCCTCCAACTCCAGAAACGCGGTCGAAGAAGGCTTCGCACTCCGGGCGGGCTAGTGTCCTGTCAAGCTCTCCTGTGAGGAGGCTTCCTTAAGGGAGGAAGGACCATAGATACGATGATAAAGTGACCAGTTGAAGAGAACCTTCTTCACGTAGATTCGGGTTTCTCGGTAGAGTATGCCTTCCACGAATTCGTCCGTCTCTGCAGAGGGCATCGACGCTGTCCATCTTGCCACTGCCCCGGGACCTGCATTGTACGCGGCGAAGACCTTGGGCCAGTCCTCGTCATACCTGCTGGCAAGCCCTTCCAGGTATGCGGTGCCGATTTCGAGGTTCACTTCCGGCTGGCGGAGCCATTCAACGCGAAAACCCCCGAGTCCAATCTTCTCGGCTACCCGTCTTCCGGTCGCAGGCATGATCTGCATCAAGCCCATCGCACCGGCAGGAGAGACCGCCTCCGGCATGAAGACACTCTCCTGGTGGATCAACCCCGCAACGAGAAAGGGATCCAGGCCCCTTTTTCGTGATTTCCCCTGGATGTCATACCGGCTCGGCATGGGGTAGAGCAGGTGCAGGAAGCGCTGAGCTTCCGGATCTTGCTTGAAAATGCCCTCCGGCAGAAGCAAAGAAAGAAGGCCTTCCTCCCGCGCCATTCTCAAGGCCTTCAGGTAGCCCCCGGCCAGGCAGTAGGCCTCTACCCATTCGCTCTCCGTCACGTCCGGACCACCGTCACCCTCCCGCAACCAGTCGAGCCTGGCAACCGCATCCTGCAGCAGCCCTGTCTCTACGAGCAGGGGGAGAGCCGGATCCGAGAGTTTCTCATACACCTTCGGCACCTCTGTCTCGTCTGTCTGCCTTGGGATGTCTTTCGCCGGAGGAGCAATCACTGCCTCCAAGGGTTTACCCGTCTGTCGCCATTCGGCCAGCACACTGTAGTAACTGTCCGGATATCCGGATCTTGTCTTCTCATAGATATTCCGGCTTTCGGAGAGCCTTCCTGCCTTTTCCAGGCACCGGGCTTGCCAGTACAGCGCGCGAGGAATACTGACATCCCAGACCTCTTGCGAAATACACTCCCCCAGGTGCTCCGCACAGGAATCGTATTTCCCGAGAAGATAGTAACACCAGGCCTCGCCCCACGCCGCCTCCTCTTCCCAGATCGTGTCGGGGTAAAGGAACCGCGTCTCTCGGTACTGACGGATCGCCTTCTTCAGGTTCCCCTCTTCGAAATGGATCCGCCCCAGAATGAAGGCAGCCCGCATGGCTTCTTCCGTATCGGTATAATCCTCGAGAAGGTCCGTGAGAACGGGAAAAGCCTCCTGGTTCCGGTTCCTTCTCCAGTACCCCCTTCCAACGGCCAACAACCCTTCTGGGACCTCCGTTGATCCTGGATCGGACTTCCTCAGCGAACGGAGCACTCCATGCGCGGTGTGCAGCTGGCCCCTTGCCGTGAGGGCGCGGATCTGCCTGAGACGAACCTGTCTACGTTCCGCCGGGGACAACGGAAGACCCTCGAGTTCGCGGCAGAAGGATAGGGCGTCCGCATAGGCTTGCCCTCGAAGGCAGAGGTCTGCCTCCTTCTGGAGGTACATGGCCTTCGGTATCGATGCGACCGATTCGGGATGTTCTTGAGCGATCTTCCAGGCCCGGGCTTGCGCGGATTGCGCCTCCGCGGATCGAGGCCACTTCTCCCTGATCCTCTGATAGTTCCCATGCGCATCAGAGAACCGTTCCAACTGTTCCAGCACCTCCCCGTATCGGAGCCGAGCCTCAGCCGACTCCTTCTTCTCCAAGAAGGACGCATAGGCCCGCGAAGCAAGCCAGTAGGCTGAACTCTTCTGGTAACCCTCCGCCTCGACGTACGCGACCCTCTCCGTGAGATGACTCTCCGGAAAGTGCTGTTGAAAGGCCTTACAGAAACCCAGGGCCTCGGCCACGTTTTTCGCCTTCCAGTGAGACTGGAGGAGGTAGAAGTAGGGGTACTCCTCCCACGCCGTGGGGGTTCTCAGGGATGCTTCAAACAGAGCGATCGCCTCTTCGTACCGGCCTCCTTCGTAAGCAGAGATGCCCCTCCTGAACCATTCTTCAGGGCTCGTCGCAGGCGGCGGTTTCTCTCCGGCGGGAACGTCTATTGCCCAAAGGTTCGCGAGCTTCCAGCAGGCAAACAGGAAGAAGCCAAACCACACCACCCATTTTCCAGCACGGTTCCGCATGTTGATGTCCGTCCCTTTCCGCTCTCTATTCTTGACGATCCAAAGGGTTCCCTTGTCGGGAAGAAGCCTTCGGTTACGTTCTTGCACAGAAGGGTCATCTTGAGTTCGGGAATAGAATATGCTATACATTAATGTTTCGAGAGGCGCTCTGGATGAAACCTTCGGATTTTCTCACCCCAAATCTTATCAGTTTGAACCTTCAGTCGTCCACCAAGGAAGAGGTTCTTGAAGAGCTCGTCTGGATGCTGGACGTGAAGGAGGAGTACAGACCTATCCTTTTGGACATGGTCCTCCAGAGGGAGGGATTGGGCTCGACCGGATTGGGAGAAGGCGTGGCCATTCCTCACGGTCGATCGTTGATCGTGAACCGTCTCCATCTGGTCTGTGGCCTGTCGACGAAGGGGATCTATTTCCAGGCCATAGACAGAAAGAAGGTCCATCTGTTCTTCCTTGTCATTGCCCCCCACCGAGAGGTATCCAACCAGTACCTGCCCCTCCTTGGAAGCATCGCAAAACTCGCAAGCGAACCGGAGAACATCGAACGACTGCGAAAGGCAGAAACGCCTGAACAATGCCTGGAGTTCTTGGAGCAGATTTGCTCGTAAGCCTGGTAGCCTCGGTATTTCGAATCGTCGTGAATCTGAACTGGAAACAGAACCTTCTCCTCGAGAAGAGCTGATCCTCCCCCTGTGCTTCGTCGAGAGGAACAAGGTTTCAAGAGGAATGCGATCCATGAACAATGAGCTCGAGCTACTCATCAAACTCCATGACCTGGACATCATGATTCGTGATGCCACCGAAGAGAAATACGCGAGCGAGGAAAGGGATATGGGATTTGTCCTTCGCAACCTCGCGTCTCTTCAGCAGGCACACGACAAACTGCGGGAACAGGTCTCCCCGGACACGCTCCGTCACTACGACAGGCTGTTTGAGAAATACGGACGCGCCATTGCACCCGTCAACGATGGTGTCTGTTACGGATGCTTCCTTCAACTGCCTACCCTGTTTGTCCAGGAATCCAGGCAGAACGAGGGACTCGAGGTCTGCCCGAAGTGTCGCAAATTCCTCTATTGGCTATAGAGTGTACTGTCCCTGTTCCAGCGAGGTTTGAACAGGGCTTTATGTTCCGGACAGATAGTCCCTCGTCCCGGAGGACCACCACGGAAGAAAGCAGATGAACCCTTAAGGAAGCCCACCTAGCTCACCGGCGGTAACTCGGGAAGTCCTCCACAAACCGCCCTGTTAAAACCTCGTCCGGAACAGGAGACAGCACCAGAGGCCCCACCCCTCCTCGCACCCGCACCCGAATTCGAGGACGAGATACGATTAGGCGGTCCGCATTCCCCATTGAGGGGGAGTTAATAGGGCGCTGAGGCGTGGGAGATAGGGCGTGGGGAATCTGGTGCTATCCCCTGTCACGGCCTCGGTTTGCGCCGGGTGACTTTGTAGGGGGAGGGAGAGACGGAACCCAAGCAAATCGAGACGTGACAGGGATAGCACTGGTTGACGGGGCCTCAACCCTTCTGTTACCTATGTATAGGCAAATGATGTCGTAGAGTGTGTTTGATTGTCTCTATGCCAAGACGAGAAGGATGGTGAGAAAACCATGGAAGAGAAACGAGGAACTTGGGAAGCAAAGAAAGGCCTGGCCCAGATGTTGAAGGGCGGGGTCATCATGGATGTGACAACCTCTGAACAGGCAAAGATCGCGGAAGACGCGGGTGCTTGTGCTGTGATGGCCTTGGAAAGGGTGCCAGCGGATATTCGGGCCGAGGGTGGGGTGGCTCGCATGGCAGATCCCGAGGTGATCGTAAGGATTCAAGAAGCCGTCACCATACCGGTCATGGCCAAGGCGCGGATCGGTCATTTTGTAGAGGCACAGGTCCTCGAGGCACTGGAGGTCGACTACATCGACGAATCCGAGGTGTTGACCCCTGCGGACGAACAAAACCACATCGACAAACATCCCTTCAAGGTCCCTTTCGTTTGCGGATGCAGGGATCTTGGCGAGGCCTTAAGAAGGATCTCGGAAGGGGCTGCCATGATCCGGACGAAGGGCGAGGCGGGTTCCGGCGATATCGTGGAAGCGGTTCGGCACATGAGGAAGGTCCAGGGACAGCTCCGATGGCTGAACTCCCTCCGGCAGGATGAACTGTACGATGCGGCCAAGGAGCTCAGGGCCCCTCTGCCTCTCGTCAGGGAAGTCGCGCAGATCGGGAACCTTCACGTGGTCAATTTCGCCGCCGGAGGCGTTGCCACCCCCGCGGATGCCGCCCTGATGATGCAACTGGGCGCCGACGGCGTCTTCGTCGGCTCCGGGATCTTTAAGTCGGAGAACCCGGCGGCCCGCGCCAAGGCGGTCGTGGAGGCAACCACACACTTCAACGACCCGGAAAGGGTTGCCCGCGTCTCCAGGGGACTCGGAGTCGCCATGCGGGGCCGTCAGGTGGCGGATCTCCCTGAGGCGGAGCGGCTTGCCGTCCGCGGTTGGTAGCCGGAAGCCCTCACTGCTCATTTCAAGGGAAGTCAGCGAGTGTCATGGTCACGGTCGGAAGGGGGCCATGAAGACGACGAGAACATCTTCGAGGATGGAAAACCGAATGAAGATCGGCGTCCTTGCCCTACAAGGGGCATTCCGTGAGCACGGGGAAGTGCTGGGACAACTCGGCGTCCAGACCGTAGAGATCCGACAGCCTGAAGATTTCAGCGGGTGCGACGGCCTGGTACTGCCGGGGGGGGAGACCACCACACAGAGAAAGCTGGCACAGACCTACGGACTCTGGGATTCCCTGGCAAGGCTCGGCAGACAAGGGATCCCCATCCTGGCGACCTGCGCCGGCCTCATCCTGTTGGCCAAACGGATAGACGGGAAAGAAGGATCCTCACTGGCGCTCCTGGATGTGGATGTCCTCCGGAATGCTTTCGGACGGCAGGTCTTCAGCTTCGAAACCCTCCTCTCTGTCCCTCGTCTTGCAGATTTCTCCGGCGGCCCGAAGCCCTTCCGCGCGATCTTCATACGGGCACCCCGTATCATCAGGACCGGGGAGGATGTCTCGGCGCTCGCTACCCACCAGGGGGAACCCGTAGCCGTGGAGCAGGGGAACATCGTCGGCCTCTCCTTCCATCCCGAGCTCACCCACGACAAACGCTTCCACCGGTATTTCCTCGAGGCCGTCCGGCGTCACAAGGGCGCACCAGCGGAAGAGAAGGTAGATGCCGCGACGACACGTTCCATCAGGGCAGTGGTGGGAGACAGTCGGTAACCGGGTGACGCAAAGATCATTGCTTCAGGGAATAGAATGAATGAGAAACCTCTCGCTTCTCCTCAAAGGATCGGATCTTCTCCTCATGTTGTAGCGTGAGTTCGATGTCATCCCAACCGTTCATCATGCATTCCTTACGGAACGGATCGACCGAACGGAAGTGGACCACCGTACCATCGGGTATCCTCACCTCCTGGCTCCCCAAGTCGACCGTAATCCTTGCACCTTCTTTCCCTTCTACGTAGGCAAAGAGCTGGTCGATTTCTTCCTGCCCCAGGATCACAGGGAGAATTCCATTCTTGAAACAGTTGTTGAAGAAGATATCCGCAAAGGAAGGAGCAAGAATCACTCGAAAGCCAAAGTCCAAGAGTGCCCAGGGGGCATGTTCTCTACTGGAACCGCAACCAAAGTTGTCCCGGGCCAGCAGGATACTTGCCCCTCGATACCTCGGTTGATTCAAGGCGAAATCCGGGTTTTCCTCTTTCCCTTCGTCGTCGAGGTATCTCCAATCGTGAAACAGATGAATTCCGAATCCCGACTTCGTTATCTTTTTCAGGAATTGCTTCGGGATGATCTGATCTGTGTCCACGTTCGACCGGTCGAGGGGAACCACCAAACCCTCGTGCATCGTCAACGGTTCCAAAGAAGGTCCCTCCCTAGAGGTAGTCCCGTATGTCCACAAAATGTCCCTCCAGAGCAGCTGCCGCGGCCATCAAAGGACTGACCAGGTGGGTTCTGCCCCCCTTTCCCTGTCTGCCTTCGAAGTTCCGGTTGGACGTGGCTGCGCATCTTTCCCCAGCCTTGAGGATGTCCTCGTTCATTCCCAAACACATGGAGCATCCAGCAAACCTCCAGTCGAACCCAGCTTGTCGGAACACGCTCGCCAGTCCTTCCTCTTCCGCCATTCGGCGCACCGTCTCGGACCCAGGAACAATCATGGCCTGCACAGAAGGGTGTACCTTCTTTCCTTCGACGAACTCTGCGACCACACGCAGGTCTTCGATCCGGCCGTTCGTACAAGATCCGATGAAGGCCTTGTCGACTTGGATATCGGTCATCTTCGTCCCCGCCTCGAGCCCCATGTACGCAAGGGCCCGACGAACCGCATCCCTTTCCGCGGGGCTCTCGAACGAATCCGGGTCAGGCACGCTCCCCTCGATGTCACGCACCATGCCCGGGTTGGTTCCCCACGTAACCTGTGGAAGGATCTCCCCGGCATTCATTTCCACCTGTTTGTCGAATCCTGCCCCAGGATCTGAGGGCAAGGTCTTCCAGTAGTCAATGGCCTTCGCGAGTTCCGATCCTTGGGGCGCAAACTCTCTTCCCCGTACGTACTCGAAGGTCTTTTCATCCGGCGCCACCATCCCGGCCTTCGCGCCGGCCTCGATGCTCATGTTGCACACCGTCATCCGGCCTTCCATCGACAGGGACAGGATCGCCTCACCGGCGTATTCGATCACGTAGCCTTGTCCACCCCGGATACCGATCACCCCGATGATCGCCAGGATGATATCCTTGGCAAACACCCCTTTGCCCAAGCTCCCTGCAACCCGTACCCGCATGTTCTTGGCCTTGTATTGTCGGAGCGTCTGGGTCGCCAACACATGCTCTGCCTCGCTCGTTCCGATACCGAATGCCAGGGCCCCGAAGGCACCGTGGGTGCTCGTGTGTGAGTCCCCGCAGACGATGACCGCCCCCGGAAGCGTGATTCCGAGTTCAGGGCCAATGATGTGGACGATTCCCTGATGCGGGTGGTCCAGGTCAAAGGCTCGTATCCCGTAATCCTCGCAGTTTGCGACCAAGGTCTCCATCTGCAACCTGGAGATCGGCTCGGCAGCCTGCATGTCGCGGGTATGGGTAGGAACGTTGTGGTCCATCGTGGCGAAGGTGAGTTCTTTCCGCCTCACCTGCCGGCCTGCATTCCGCAAGCCTTCAAAGGCCTGGGGGGAGGTGACTTCGTGAACCAAATGGCGGTCCACATAGATCAGGGGCGCCTGAACCCCATCATCAAGGACCAGGTGATCATCCCAGATCTTGTCATACATTGTCTTGGGTGGTGATCCTTTATGTTTCATGGCATCTATGTTTCATGGCATCCGTTCCGTCGAAACACCCACCGGCGGGCGCCGCTCGTGGACATCGTCGATTCGCTTCTTTCAGAGAAAGCAATCTTGAATCTTTTCTCTAAGAAAGTCCAGTTCTTGTCGGCCCACTCGTCACCTCGCGCTTGGCAGTGGGATCATCCTCATGAATCGTGGCATCTATTCCTGAAGGAGGAAACATGGAGAAGATCAACCACCGCTTCGTCGAGGCCAACGGGATTAGGATGCACATCGCTGAACAGGGGGAAGATCCCCTGGTCATCCTCTGTCATGGTTTCCCGGAAAGCGGGTACTCCCGGCGACACCAGATGCCCGCCCTGGCCGATGCAGGCTACCATGCGGTAGCGCCGGACCAGCGTGGATACGGCCGAACCGACCGGCCCGAGCCGATCGAAGCGTATCACATCCTGGAGTTAGCCGGCGAAATGGTCGGCATCGTTCGTGCCCTTGGCGAACAGCAGGCCACGATCCTCGGCCATGACTGGGGAGCCCCGGTTGCCCGGCATTTGTTCTAAACACGTTAGGACCTGTGTGAGATGATTCCAGAATCTCTTCCCTCTCTGGCAGCTGGAACCGTCTTCGGCCTCTCCGCCGGGTTCGCACCTGGCCCTCTGCTCACCCTCGTGGTCACACAAACCCTCCAACACGACATCCGGGAAGGCATCAAGGTCTCCATGGCCCCTCTGATCACGGATTTCCCCATCATCGTCGTGTCCCTGTTTCTCCTGAGTAAACTGAGCGACTTCGATCGCCTGCTGGGTGCGATCTCGCTCGTGGGAGGGCTGTACGTCCTGTATCTGGCCTATGGGTGCCTTCGAACAGGCCCGGTGAACCTGGAAGAGGCGCACGATCAGCCTCGATCCCTCAGGAAAGGGGCGGTGATCAATGCCTTGAACCCCCACCCCTACCTGTTCTGGGCGACGGTTGGAGGTCCTTTCGTCTTGAGGAGCAGCCAGGAGAGCCTGCTGACGCCGGTGCTGTTTGCCACGGGATTCTACGTATTCCTTGTGGGGGCAAAGGTATTTCTCGCATTTGTCGTGGGGAAGTCTCGGGCGTTCCTGACCAAGAAGGGTTACATCTGGACCATGCGTCTGTTGGGCTGCCTTCTTGTTGTCTTCGCTTTCTTACTCCTCAAGGATGCCCTCTCCTTCCTGATCCTGGCTTCTCTTTGACACGCAACCGTACCTTTTCTTATACTCTTTCGATCCCAAAGCACGTGCCTGTCGTCTCAGGTCTTCTATAGGTCGATCATTCGTGGACCGGAACATAGGGATTCATGCCATGCGAACAGAACCACCTCGCTTTCTCTTTCTGGATATCAATCAGCGGTGCAATTTGCGGTGTGGGCATTGCCATTACTGGCGCAGGGACGACAGCGACCGGAACCGATATCTCTCACGGTCGCGC
>Ga0180437_10012316_pt1 | contig 10123 bp, 3 predicted proteins | sample SS_ome_4_FD_132410 | JGI IMG/M metagenome (GOLD analysis project Ga0180437, IMG submission 132410) | Hypersaline lake sediment archaeal communities from the Salton Sea, California, USA - SS_3_D_1 metaG | ecosystem: Environmental > Aquatic > Non-marine Saline and Alkaline > Hypersaline > Sediment... | reverse complement strand
CCCGAAGACGATCTCGCCCTCGCCTTCAGCCACAGTGATCACCAGGCCACCGTTCTCAAAGCGCCAGGTGTCGGCGGTATCCAGGATCTCGAGCAGTTGCACGAGCGGTTCTCCACCCGTGCAGGTTATGGCAGAGCTGTCGAGATCAAACGCAATCTGCGCCTGCGGATTGGCGGTGAAGGTTCCCGTCGCTTCGCCACAGTCAAGACTCGATACCGTGGCAGTCCCGTCCTTGGCGAAGGCAAGGACTATTCCGGGTGGGATATCGGCTGTTTCCGAACCTTGCTTGGCCTGCACCCATTGCCATTTCGAGGCATAGATGCCCGGCGCCTGATCAGCAATGGGCAGGAGCGTGACCGGTTGGAATGGCTGTAGGCCGCGACCCTCCAGGATGTTGACGACATTCAGCAAACCATATGCCGAATAGGCAGCCGAGTTGGTGAGGCCGGCGACCGTGATCCCCTTTTCGGGATTCGTGTACCACAGAGATTGGAAACCTGCGGTCTGCCCTTCGTGGCCCCAATACCCGTTCCCGTAATCCTGCAGCGCCAACCCGTAGGCCGCGCCGCCCAGAAGAGCCCTCTCGTCGAAGGCCAGCATCTGCTCGAGGGATTCGGCATCGTTGAAGAGCTCACCGGCAGCCAGGGCGCTTCCATAAGCCGCCAGGTCCTCCGCCGTCATGGCCAGGCCGCCGGCTGCCCAGCCCTGCGACACGTTCCAGTTTGTCGTGTTCAGCCGGGTGCCGTCATCCTGCCACCAGTAGCCCTGGGTGGTGATCTCGCCCTCGTGGGGCACGCCCTCGATCAGCACGGCCGTCTCCAGGCCCAGGGGATCGAAGATGCGCGCTTGAAAAAGGTCGGCCAGGGATTGGCCTGTCGCCTTCTCAGCCACCATGCCCAGAAGGATGTAGCCGGTATTGCTATACTTCCAGCCTTCGCCGGGCGGAAAACTAGGCGCGCCGTTGTCGGCGGCGTACTGCACCAGTTCGTCCGGTGTGTATGCCTGCTCCAGCTTGTCGGGATCGGCTGCCGCCTCGCCGATGATCGGATCGCCATAATCCCAGATGCCGGCGGTGTGTTGCGCCATCTGTCGCAACGTGATTTCCTCCCCATTGGGAATCTGTTCCGCCTGTTCGGGAAGCCAGTCGCCCAGCATGTCATCCAGCGAAAGTACCCCTTCCTCCTGGAGCTGCATGAGCACGGCGATGAGGAAGGACTTGCTGTTGCTCCCGATCTCGAGATGGTCGTCCACCTCCATGGGGTTCATATTCTCGAGACTGCTCACGCCAGCCGCGTTGAGGTAGCGACCCTCGGGGGTGTCCACCAACAGGACGAGACCGGGCGCCGCGCCCTCGGGGTCGCCGCCGTCGCTGTAGACCTGCGATTGCAGGAACGCGTCCAATTGCGCAACCATCTGCTCGGTGAGGGCGCCGGCCATCGCGCCCTCACCGTCATCGGCCATGGCAGCCTCGCCAGCCGGGGCAAAGACCATGGTGCCGCCATCGGCAAACAGGTCGATATACAGATTCGCGTCCTCAAAGAAGTAACGAGCGGCGCCGCCCAAGAGCCCCACAAACTGGTCGCTGCGCGAGTCAGGCGGGCAGGCGGCCATCGTCATCGGCCCGATCTCGATCGTGAGGCTGCCGCCGTCGGCCGTGTAGCTGCCGGAGGCGTTGTTGCAGTCGGCCACGATGGCTACTGCGCCGCTTGCACCGAGCGCAGCGCCGGTGCCCCCGTTGAAGGTCAGCAAGTAAGTCTCGGGCGTCTCGACCTCGAACTGCTGCAGCGGGTCGGTGAACGAGACCCATTGCCAGGGGTTCGCCGTCAGCGCGCCCAGATCGGCTGGCTCAGTGGTCGGGGATAGGGCCGTTGCCTCCGTGGTAGGTTCTGCGGTAGGCAGGGCTGTGGCTGGCTCCTCCGTGGGCTCAGCCGTGGCCGCCGGCGGAACCTCGGTGCCCTGGCAGGTGGCGAGCGCCACAACGGTGAAGGCCAATAGTAGCAGAAACATGATTCTCTTCATCGTAAGCTGGACTCCTCTTTCAGTCGATGCGCTGCCGGCCCGTGTCGTAGTTCCCGCTGGGACACGAAGCACGGAGCAACGAGCCTCGTTGGCCCCGGTCACGGGTGTACTGGCGAATCCTCGCCCGCGGTGTATCGCGATCCGGATGGTGTACCATGGCTCATCTCTCCTCTGGGGGCTCAAGCAGGATGTCGTGCGAAGACTGCAGTTCCATGTACAGGCCGGTGAGACGAACGGTATTCGTCGGTGCGTCGAATGTGAATATCGTTCCCATCAGAAAGACCCTTGTTAGTTTCCCTGCTCTTGCGTCTGCAACGAATGCTTTCAGCAAGTCGTCTCGTCCCTCATCATTGGGAACATATACAGGGAACGACTGCCCCGCTTCATCATCCTCTCTGGCTTTCAGGTTGAAACGCCAGGTTGTGGCATCTGGCCCATCACCGCTCCACCAGTCTTCCAGTATCTCTTTCGCACTTTCATCGCCATACAGGTTGGCGTGGTCGACAAAGCCCCATATCCTGACTTCCTGGCCCTCTATGTCGCGAATCTTTTCGTCCCTGGCAAAGCCGTTCACGCTGATGGATGATGCAGGCTCATAGCCACCAATTTGCCCGTTGCATCCGGCCAGGAACGTGGCAACGACAAGTATGATAACAACACCAAGGCGTTTATTCATCCTGCTTCCACCACCTCGATTCCATGCTGGCAGGGCACCCACGCTACTCGACTGCCCCCAACGCCTGCAGAAACTCCTCACCAAACAAGCCCACCAGGCAGGCGGCAGGCATCGCCTGCCGCCCTCTGCCTCGTTGGGAATCAGATCCGTGCCAACTGCCAACTCATTACGGGTTGACCAACTCGAACAGTAGTGAACCGCCGTCGTCCAACATGATCGACAACCGGCCGTTCTCAAAGCGCCACGTATCCGCCGAGTCCAGGAGGCCAAGTAGCTGCGCTGCCGGCTCACCGCTGTCACAAGTGATGCCCGAGGCATCCAGGTCGAAGTCGATCTGCCACGACGGGTCGACGGCAAAGGTCCCAGGGGCCTCACCACAGGCGTCGCTCTTAACCTTGGCCGATCCATCTTTGAACAGCAGCAAGATCGTACCGGGCGCGACGTCGGTGACGTCCGATTCGTCTGCCATCTGCACCCAATCCCAGTGGGACGCCACGGCCTCGCCAAGGATGCCTTGTTGGTCATCGCCAATCGGCAGCAGGGTCAAAGGGACAAGTGGCTTTGCTCCCTCCCCACCAAGGATGTTGAGTACATTGAGAAGATCGTAGGCACTGTACGTGGCCGAGTTGGTCAAGCCCACAACCATAACCTGCTCGTCCGCATTGGTGTACCAGAGCGTCTGGAAGCCGGCGGTCTGCCCTTCGTGCCCCCAATAGCCGTTGCCAAAGTCGATCAGGCCCAACCCATACGGTGCTCCCACGCTGTATAACGCGCTCCCGTCGAAGGCCAGCATCTGGGCCAGCGAGTCCTCGTCCTGCAACAACTCGCCCGCAGCCAGGGCCTCGCCGTAGGTCGCCAGATCCGCGGCGCTCATGGCCACGGCACCGGCAGCCCAGCCCTGCGACGCGTTCCAGTTCGTGGTGTTGACGACTTCCTCGTCTTCCTCCGTCCACCAGTAGCCCTGGGTGGTGATCTCGCCCTCCTGGGGCACGCCCTCGATCAGGACGGCGGTCTCCAGGCCCAACGGATCAAAGATGCGTTCCTGGTACAACTCGCCCAAGCTCTTTCCGGCGGCCTTTTCGGCGATCATGCCCAGCAAGACGTAGCCGGTGTTGCTGTAGTGCCACTGGCCCTCGCCAGGCGCAGAGTAGGGCTCCCCTTTGTCAGCGGCATACTGCACCAGCTCTTCGGGCCTGTACCCTTTTTCGAGCAGGTCGAGATCGGCGATCCCACCGCCGATAATGTCGTCAGCATAGTCCCACAGGCCGGCGGTGTGCTGGGCCATCTGGCGCAGAGTGATCTGCTCGCCGTTGGGCAGCTGGGCAGCCTGTTCAGGCAGCCAGTCGCTCAGCATGTCGTCCATCGACAGCACGCCTTCTTCCTGCAACTGCATCAGCAGCACGATGGTCATCGACTTGGTATTGCTTCCGATCTCCAGGATGTCATCGGTCTGCATGGGGGTGCCGTCTTCGATGCTGCTCACGCCGGCTGCGTTCAGGTAGCGGCCCTCGAGCGTATCTACCAGCAGCACCAGGCCCGGCGCGGAGCCCTCCGGGTCGCCGCCTTCGGTCCAGACCTGCGATTGCAGGAAGGCGTCCAGTTGGGCGACCAGCTCTGCCGGCAATTCGCCCGCAGACGATAGCGCGCTCTCCACAGCCTCGAACACAAGCCCCAGGGCGCCGCTCTCCGGATCTAGCAGGATCAGCAGCCCGTTGGCGTCGAACTGGAACGAAGTGGCTGCGCCGAGGTACGCCAGGAACTCCGCGCTGAGCGAGCCCTCTTCGCAGGCAGCCGCAGTCGTGGGACCAAGCGTGATCGTGAGGGTCCCATCCTCACCGAGTGTGTACTCCCCGCTCGCCTGGTTGCAGTCCGCCGTGATGGCGATGGTATCATCCTCGCTGAAAGCGACCGTGTATTTCGCCGGATCATCGACAGGGACCTGTTGGGCGCTCCTGTCCAGCACCGCTGTCCACTGCCAGGTACTGCGCTCCAGCATCTCGGCGTTGTGCCGGGCTGCGATCCCGGGCATCGCCGCCAGGGCCGCCTCCATGACCGGGTCCTCGCCTTCTATCTTGGCCTGTTCCGTCTCCAGGGTCACCGGTACCTGGATATCGGGCACCACACCCTTGGCTTCGAGATTGGGTTCGTCCGTCCCAGCAAAGTACGTTCCACCCTTGGTAAACTGGAAGGTGGTGCCGCCCGGCAGCTTGACCCTCTCGATCGGACCACCCGCCCCGGAGCTCGGAAACTGGCCGATCACGGTCGCCCGGCCCAGCACCTGGAGGTGCTGGGTAAAGTACTCGCAAGCGCTGGCGCACCCCTCGTCCACAAGAACTGCCACGGGCCCGGTGTACGCCAGTTCCGGGCGGGGCGCGCTCAGCATATAGTCGACCGCATAGGAGCGCACGTGTTCACCCGTCTCCAGATCATAGGAGTACCAGTCAAAGACATTCGCGGGCATGGGATCGTCCGCCGTGAAAAAGTAGGAAACCATGGTTTCATAGAGCATGAGCCAGCCGCCCGTATTCCCGCGTAGATCGAGGATAGTTCCGCCCGATCCACGGCCCTGCTCAACGGCCAGAGCCTCTTCCAGCACGGCGATCTTGGGGAGCACATAGTCGATGAAGCTGGACCAGCGCACAACCGCATAGTTGCCCATCTGTTCGTAGGTAACGGGGGTCGTGCTTTGCGCTGGCGGACCTGTCGTGCCTCTATCGTAGTCACCGGCGACCATGGTCGCTGTGAGCACTTCAGTTGTATCCGGCAGACGATAGCCGATCGTGACGCTCTGCCCTTCTGCGAAGTTCAGAACGGCTCTCGCTTGCATCACGCGCCGGACCGTTTCCGTGCCAACGCTCTTCAGCAGGGGAATGGTCTCCAACCGCTCGGACGCCGGTTCGCCGTCGATCGATACGATCTCCGTCCCCGGAACCCAGCCCGCTTCAGCCGCCGGCGAATCCTCGCCTACAGCGAGCACGAGGATCTCGTCTCCGACAGCCTCTGCCGGCGTCGATTCGTCGATGGCAGCGAAGGTGCTGGCCCCAACCGAGGCACCAACCTGCTCGAGATAGCGCTTCAGTGGTTCTAAACTCGCCTCTGGATCGTAGTTCGTGGCCGCCACGTGGCTGTCGTGAAGCGACTTGGCCAGCGTGTCGAGCGCCAAAAAGTAGGCGCCGAGATCCTGGTCTGCGTCGGCTTGCTCGATCTGGGGAAGGTACTCGGCGCGGATCTCTTCCCAGTCCAGATTCCGTAGCTCGGTGTAGGCATACCGCTCCGCAAGGACGTCGATCAGCGAATTATAGCTCTCTAGGAGGCCCTGGTCGGCAAAATCAGGGGATACCTGTTCCGCGGCCTCGATGGTGTTGATGGCCACCTCGGGCGAACGATCCAGGGCGACCGTCCCGTCGGCGCCGAGGGTCGCCACCGTGTAGCCGGCGGGTAGGGGTGTGGATGGGTCATCCGGCGTGAACCACTTGCCGTCCGCGCCGGCGCCCGCTGGAAAGCCCTGTTCGGCGTCGGGCGCATAGACCAGGAAGGTACCCTCGGTGATGGCGCCGGTCTGGGAATCCATCAAAATCGAGGTCATACCCGCTGCCTGCTCGAGTTGCTGCAGGTACGAATCATTGATGATGTTCGAGGCGACGGTCAGCGCGTACACCTGGACACCGGCGTCTTTCTGCCCGTCGTTGTCCAGGTCCAGGGTGGCCCCAGTCGGCACGATGGGCAGATTGATGCGAACCTCGGCCGGTAGCGGGAACAGCGGATCGGTGAAAATGCCGAGGATCTGACCCGATTCGGGGACAAAGACCTCCGGCTCGCCGCGGAGGATATTGGTCACATCGATCAGCGCCGCAGTCGGGTTTGGGAACAGGTCGGGTAGAAGAGCAAAGTTGCCGGAACCAGCCTCACCCGTGATGACACGGGGGCCGTCGGCGCAGTCTGCGCTCCAGTCCCCTGCGCTGCAGACCAGCGTGACGCCGGCCTCTTGTGCTCCCGCACTCGCCGGATCGGCAGCAGAATCCGCAGCAGCTTCCGCCATTTCTGCTTCGCCTTCAGGCGCAAAGACCATCGTGCCGCCGTCGGCCAACAGGTCAATGTATAACATCGCGTCCTCGAAGAAGTAGCGAGCGGCGCTGCCCAGCAGCGTGACAAACTGGTCGCTGCGCGAGTCAGGCGGGCAGGCGGCCATGGTCATCGGCCCGATCTCGATCGTGAGACTACCGCCGTCAGCGGTGTAGCTGCCGGAGGCATTGTTGCAGTCGGCCACGATGGCTACCGTGCCACTTGCACCGAGCGCAGCGCCGGTGTCCTCGTTGAAGGTCACCACATAGTTCTCGGGACTTTCCACTTCGAACTGCTCGACCGGACTGGTGAACGAGGTCCACAGCCAGTGGTACGACGTCATGTCGCCGGCTGATTCTTGCTCACCGGCCACGGCAAAGGCCATGGTCCCGCCATCGGCGAACAGGTCGATGTACAGGAACCCTTCCTCAAAGAAGTAGCGAGCGGCGCCGCCCAGCAGTTGGACAAACTGATCGCTGCGTGACTCGGGTGGGCAGGCGGCCATGGTCATCGGCCCAACCTCGATCGTGAGGCTGCCACCATCATCGGCGGTGTAGCTGCCGCTGGCGTTGTTGCAGTCGGCTTTGATGCTGACTGTGCTGTCCTCGTTGAAGGTCAGCAGGTAGCGCTCAGGCTCCTCGACCTCGAACTGCTGCAGGGGGTCGGTGAACGAGACCCACTGCCAGGGATTCGCCGCCAGGGCACCCAGGTCGGCCATCTCAGCAGTTGGCGGCGGAGCCGTTGGCTCGGCGGTTGGCTCCACGGCAGGCGCGGCCGTGGTGGTTGGGTCTGCGGCAGGCGCAGCAGTGGCGGTTGGCTGCGCATCATTGCCCCCGCAGGCGGCGAGCAACACAACGATGAACGTGAGCAGCAGCAGTATGGTGATTCTCTTCATACTAGATCGGACTCCTTTGAGTTCCTTAGTCTAGGACTGGTTAATCCTATGGGTCCCCGTCCCCGGGGGCGGATCCGGCCCCGAGACGGGCCCGGGAGCAAATTCGCACCAGAAACCAGTTTAGGACTGGTTAATCCTATGGGTAGCGATCTTGTTGTATGCACTCCACGGGCCGTGAGCCACATAGCTCTACCCCTGTGAGGTAGTTTAGCACATGCTCGGCCAGGCTGCATCGAGAATCTGGATGAATTCTCCCAAAGAAAAAGATGCCTTCTATGAGGCATCTTCTCATCCGAATTGTTGAGATCGGAGGGTCAGGGGAAGGATCCGTCCGCAGGCGCACGCTGCGTGAAGGGTTTAATCTATGGCCGGTGGGGCTGCTGCAAGGTTATCGTCGCGATTGGTGCAACAACCCCACCTGGTCAGGGTCGTCCAGTTGATCGCTCAGTGCACCCTGCTGCGATGGAGGTACCTGGTCCCAATCGACCGCCGGCTTGGGGCTTGTGGACGAATTGATTGGCGACTTTGGTGAACTGAGGTTGTGGTACTAGCAAGGGAAGGCGCCGAGCTGTTGCATCAGACCGAGCCCGTCCGACGCGCCCCATATCTCCGCGACCTTGCCATCCTCGATGCGCACCACGCTCACACCTTGGAAGTCGATCGGCTTTCCCGTGGCAGGCACTCCCATCAATTCACCGCTGTGTGTGCCCCTAATGGTCCACTTGGCGGCGACTTTGTCTCCATCAGCGAGCATGAACTGAATTCCGAGCTCAAAGCCCGAAATGCCGCCCTTGATCATATTGACAGTCGCTCTGACACCATCTATGCCGGTAGGCCAACCGGGCGCGGCAGAGTGGATAACCACATCAGGGGCATAAAACTCTTCAATGGCGTTGCCGTTGCTGTCGCCGTTGTTCCATACCTTCTCGGTCATGCGGCTGTAAAAGGCTTTGTTGTCTTCAGACATTGGGTTGTTCTCCTTTTCTGGGTTTGTAATCACGCTTACAGTATACACCAAATTGAGTATTTGTCAAGTTAAGAATATATAAATAAAGGAATTTGATTTAAAGAGAGCAGCACGTGAATAGCCTGGGGGAGACTGGAAGGGCATCCGACGTAGCGCGGCATAAGTCTCTTGGGGTACGGATGGAGGTAGACCTGCCGACGTCCAGACCGGTGACCTGCATATCAGGGGCAGGCTACCAGATTGTCCGATTGTAGATTTGGTGATACAATCCTCTCAGGTGACGTTGCGGTCCGCCCAACCTCACGGCCCACAAGGCCGACGAACCAGGCAGAGGAGACAGGTTATGTCAAAAAAGAAGGTGGAAGTCCAGCGCCGCCGGCGCACCGAACCCTCGGATGCTGGCGAACGAGAGCGGGCCGACGCACCCAGCCGCGGAAGGCGTACGCCTTCGACGGGGGCAGCAAGACCCTCGAGCCGGCCCAGCGGCACTGCCCCGCAGATTCCCGTAGGTGGGTTGCTCCCACTGCTGGGCGGGCGCAGGCTGTCGCTGCCCGTACTCGTGGCCATTCTGGGCATCCTGGCCGTCTGTGCCTGCCTGTACCTCTTTGTCCTGGGGCCTTCCGGGCCAGGCGATGACTTTGCCCTCGACGTGGCGCCCCCGTCGACCGCCGCGCCGCAGCCCACCAACCCGCTCGCGCCGACCCGGACCCCCAGGCCGTTTACTCCCCCGGCTGTATCCTCGCAGGGAGGACCAACCTGGTTGGTGATGCTCTACCAGGACGCAGACGACAAGGTGCTGGAAGAGGACATCTACCTGGACCTGAACGAGGCTGAGCGCGTCGGCTCCAACGAGCAGATACACATCGTGGCCCAAGTGGACCGCTTCCAGGCGGGTTACCGGGGGGATGGCGATTGGTCGACGACCAAGCGTTTCTACGTGACGCTGGATCCCGACCTGCAAAGGGTGTACTCGCAGGAGGTCGCTGACCTCGGCGAAGTGAACATGGCCGACGGCGACACGCTGGTCGACTTTGTCACCTGGGCCATCGACACCTTTCCCGCCGACAAGCACGTGCTGATCCTGTCCGACCACGGCATGGGCTGGCCCGGCGGGTGGTCCGATGCCGCGCCTGGCGGCAGAGGGAATGACAACGTCGCGCTGGCCGAAAAGGGCGACCAGCTTTTCCTGATGGAGCTGGACGGTGCCTTGCAGGCGATCCGCGACCGGACCGGGCTGGACCAATTCGAGCTCGTCGGGCTGGACGCCTGCCTGATGGGGCATCTGGAGGTCTTTAGCGCCCTGGCCCCTCACGCCCGCTACGCGGTGGCCTCCCAGGAAACGGAACCGGCGCTGGGCTGGGCCTATACCGGCTTCCTGGGCGCGCTGCGGGACAATCCGGGCATGGATGGCGCCGAGCTGGGCCGCTACATCGTCGAGAGCTATATCCAGGAGGACCAGCGCATCGTGGACGACCAGGCCAGAGCCGAATTCCTGTCGCGTGGT
>Ga0180437_10012315_pt1 | contig 10124 bp, 7 predicted proteins | sample SS_ome_4_FD_132410 | JGI IMG/M metagenome (GOLD analysis project Ga0180437, IMG submission 132410) | Hypersaline lake sediment archaeal communities from the Salton Sea, California, USA - SS_3_D_1 metaG | ecosystem: Environmental > Aquatic > Non-marine Saline and Alkaline > Hypersaline > Sediment... | reverse complement strand
CTTCTTGATGGCCTTCTTGATCTCCTCGATCGCTTCGTCCCTGGGTAACACGCCGCTGATGGCGAAGAAGCAGGTCTGCATGATGGTGTTGATGCGCACGCCCATACCGGTCTCTCGGGCCACCTCGTAGGCATCAATCATGTAGAATTTCAGATTCTTGGCGATAATCTGTCGCTGTACTTGCCGCGGCAGGTGATCCCAGACCTCATCCGGGCCATAGGGGCTGTTGAGCAGGAAGGTAGCACCCTTCTCAGCGGGTCCCAAGACATCATACAGCTCCAGAAAGCCGAATTGGTGCACCGCTACGAAGTTGGCAGTCTGGATCTGATAGGTGCTGAGGATGGGGCGCGGGCCAAAGCGCAGGTGAGATACAGTGCGCGCGCCCGATTTCTTGGAGTCATAAACGAAATAGCCCTGGGCAAAGTTGGGCGTCTCTTCGCCGATGATCTTGATGGAGTTCTTGTTGGCGCCTACGGTACCGTCGGCGCCCAGTCCCCAGAACATAGCACGTACCACATCATCGGACTCGACATCGAAATCGGGATCGTAGTCGAGACTGGTGTGGCTCACATCGTCAACGATGCCAACCGTGAAGTGGTTCTTGGGCTGATCCACACTCATCTCGTCGAAGACGGCCTTGACCATAGCCGGCGTAAACTCCTTGGACGATAGGCCGTAGCGGCCACCAATCACGCGCGGTTGGTCAGCAAAGGGCGCAATGCCACTGGCGAAGCCTTCGCCGAAGGCGGTCACGATGTCCTGGTATAAGGGTTCACCGATCGCCCCCGGCTCTTTGGTACGATCCAGAGCGGCAATCACTTTGACACTAGGCGGCAAGGCATCAAAGAAATGCGGGACTGAGAATGGGCGGTAAAGGCGCACTTTCAACACACCCACTTTCTCACCCTGCCCGACAAGGTGATTTACGGTCGCCTCGGCCGTCTCACAGCCAGAGCCCATCAGAACGACCACGCGCTCAGCATCCGGCGCGCCGACATAGTCAAAGAGGTTGTACTGGCGGCCTACCACCCCCGCGAATTTGTCCATAGCTTTCTGCACGATATCTGGGACTGCCGCGTAGTAAGGGTTTATCGTCTCCCGCGCCTGGAAAAAGACGTCCGGGTTTTGGGCTGTTCCTCGGAGGACGGGCCGATCTGGTGACATACCACGTGCACGATGGGCCCGAACCAGATCGTCATCAATCATAGCCTGCATGTCTTCTTCCGACAGCTTCTCGACCTTCATCACCTCACTAGAGGTACGAAAGCCATCAAAGACATGCAGGAAAGGCACACGTGCCTCCAGAGTACTTGCTTGGGCGATGAGGGCCAAGTCCATCACCTCTTGCACCGAGTTGGAGAAGAGCATGCCCCAACCGGTTGATCGGGCTGCCATCACATCGCCGTGGTCGCAGAAAATAGATAGGGCATGGGTAGCCACAGTGCGAGCAGAGATATGGAAGACGGTGCTGGTCAGCTCACCAGCAATCTTGAACATGTTAGGGATCATCAGCAACAGGCCCTGGCTGGCGGTGAAGGTGGTGGTCAGGGAGCCTGTCTGCAATGCCCCGTGTACGGCACCGGCCGCGCCGCCTTCCGACTGCATCTCCACAACCAGTGGGACTGTACCCCAGATGTTCGTCTCGCCACGAGCGCTCCACGCATCAGCGTGTTCACCCATAGACGAGGAAGGGGTGATTGGATAGATAGCAATCACCTCATTGGTTTTGTGGGCAACATAGGCGGCAGCTTCGTTTCCGTCTATGGTTACCTGGCTACGTGTCATTATATTACCTCCTTAACAGAGAGATCCAATTGCACAAAACAAGTTAGTCCTTGGGAATCAACAAATATGCATAATCTTCCCTGGGGCAGAAAACTGTGGGGGGGTAAACCTAATCAGCCGCACGCACTCAGGGATATGCTTTGCTTGACCCAAGTGGATATTATAATCCCGGCAGCGCATTTGTCCAAGTGAAGTTTGTCGCTATTGTCTCCGACTTTTGACACCTTTCGATTTTGACGATTAACCTCGCCATCGCTACAATGTCGCCTAGCACCCAAAGCAGCAGAAATAGACCTGACAGGCTGTCCGACGTGCCGTGGGTTGACACCTGTCAGGTTAAATCCCATCCGCCTGTTTTGACATGCTATGCAGTACTCTGCTACGCTGGAAAAACCGGTCACGCGCCGGTCAACACCAAGCGTAGCCTTCAAAACAACATCTCGGAGAAACTGACGTGCTATGCCCCTGATACTGTGGATTAACACCGGCATTAGACTGGCACTGCGCCGTGTACTACAGGTTGACAAACCCGTGGAGTCGCGCAGCGACGATGAAATCGCCGCCGAGATGGAGCGTGACTACCCTTGGAACTTCACGGTCAACGTAGTTGATGGTGCCAGCTTTTTCTTCGGAGCCAGTTTTATCTCTTCCAGCACGATCGTGCCGTTGTATATCAGCAAACTCAGCGCCAGCCCACTCGCGATTGGCCTGGTGTCGGTTATCGCCCAGGGCGGCTGGTTCCTACCACAGCTCTTCACAGCAAATGCAGTTGAACAGTTACCCCGAAAGAAGCCAGTTGTTGTCAGTCTGGGGTTCTTTTTGGAACGGCTGCCGATCTGGATGTTGGCAGTTACCGCCTTGGTGGCCAGCCAGTCCGCGTCACTGGCACTGGCGTTGTTCTTGATTTGCTACGCCTGGCACCATCTGGGAGCCGGGCTGGTGGCCACGTCCTGGCAAGACCTGATCGCCCGTTGTTTCCCAGTCGACCGGCGCGGGCGCTTTATGGGTATTTCCTTGTTTCTTGGAACCGGCGCAGGGATACTCGGCGCTACACTCAGCACACGCATCTTGAGCAATTTCGGCTTCCCCACCAGCTTTGTCTACGTGTTTGCCATTGCCGCGATTGCCATCACCGTGAGTTGGGTTTTCGTAGCCCTGACCCGAGAACCGACATATCCGATCACAGCACCCAGGCAGAGCAGCCGCCAGTTCTGGGCCGGCTTGCTGGGCATCCTGCGCACAGACCATAACTTTCGTCGATTCCTGGTAGCGCGGCTGACGCTGGCTATGGGTTACATGGGAGCGGGCTTTGTCACCGTGGCGGCCATACAGCGCTGGGGGATACGGGACAGCACAGTGGGCATTTACACGGCCGCGTTACTGGTAGGCCAGACATTGGGTAATCTAGCCTTTGGCCTCCTGGCAGATCGGTATGGACACAAGCTTTCTCTAGAACTAAGTGCCTTATCCGCATGTCTGGCCTTCTCGATAGCTTGGCGGGCCCAGAAGGCAGAATGGTACTATCTGACGTTCATTCTGCTGGGAGTTACCCTGGGGGCCATCATCGTCTCCGGCATTCTGGTGGCTATGGAATTCTGCGAACCCCAACGGCGGCCCACTTACATAGGCATGGCAAACACGGGTGTGGGGATCGTCAGCGTGGTGGCACCCTTACTGGGCGCATGGCTGGCCAGCATTAGCTATAATTGGCTTTTTGCGCTCAGCGCCGGAATTAGCTTGCTGGCGCTGGTCTTGATGCGCTGGTGGGTAGAGGAGCCACGCTGGGTGAGAGGGAAAACTCAGTTGACCCAGAGGTAGGCCGGGTGGGATTCGAACCCACACTCCCTTACGGGAAGGGGATTTTAAGTCCCCTGCGTCTGCCATTCCGCCACCGGCCCAGGAACCGGCTACATTTTACAACTTTTTGATACACGAAGCAATTTGGGATCGCGGCAGGTGCGCCAGCCCTGTTGAAAGGAGTTCTTCCATGGACACAACACTTGAGCACCCAAGTGCCAAAGAGATAAGGCAACACGAAATACGCGTCGCCGACATCAAACGTCGCGCACAGAATTGGCGCCTGGCAGATTGCGATGAAGATACCCTCAAACAAATGCGCGATGCGTTAACTGAGGAATTGCAGGCCCTCGAAAGCCAACTGGCAGAAGCTGATGAGCACTTCATAATCTACGTAGAAGAAGGTCTGCCTTTAGAGACGGAACAAACTCGACAACTTATCGATCGTTTATCCACGGAATGGGAGAAGCTGAACAAGCACCTGAAAGATGTAAATAATGCCCTGCTGGAGCGCCGTCTGCGCACCCGTCTGGCTGAGCGGCTGGGCGGCGAACGACGTGTTACCTATCTGGATGGTGCTATTTTCGTCTTGATCGTTATCGCCCTGGGGTTGATGATAATCGAGTTACTCTTCCCACTTCCGTACAGAACACTTGTCTGGTTCATTACCGTCGATTTTGTCATCTGTATGTTCCTAATCAGTGACTTTTTCCTGCGCCTGAGCTTGGCGGAGGACAAAGTCTGGTATTTTCGCCGTTATTGGATCGACCTGGTATCGTCAATACCGTACTACGGTATTCTGCGTGTTGGCCGCCTGTTCCGTATCAACCGCTTTCTGCGACTGTTCCGTTTGCTACGTCTCAGCCGAGCATTGCGAGTACTCCTTTTTGCGTTTCGCGGTCTGGACAAGCTGACTAAAACATTTGAGATGAACTTATTGAAGCGGTCGGTGCTGATTGCTTTGGTGCTATTGATCTTCGGCGCACTCAGCATAAGCGCATTGGAAGGCGTAGAAGAGAGATCGCTACAGAAAATGGGTGAGAGTCTGTGGTGGAGTTTCACTACCGTGGTGACGGGGGGCTTTGCCGATTTGCACAACCCCAACACACCCACCGGTCGGGTTATCACCGCCGGCCTGGTATTGCTGGGATTCGCAGTCACCGGTATTTTCACCGCGTCTTTGACTTCGGTGCTGGTTGAGGATGATTCGAGTCGCATCGAGGAGAATCAGCACGGGTTGCAGGCACAATTGAAGGATGTCCACAAGAGACTCGACTTGCTCTCAGGGGAAACGAATAAGGAACTGATCGCAATGGAAAGAGCGGCTCAGTCGTTGGCAAATCAAACCTCGCGCGAAGGCGTGGCTTCGGTCCTGGTAGAGATGATGGTACAGGACTTTGATTGTTTGCAGGCATCGGTACATATGCTGGACTCAGACAAGCAAGAACTGTTTCGGATCACGCAACTGGGGCTGATGGAAGCTACGCCACCAGAACGGCAAGAGCTGGATGGAAGCCTGGCCGGCCGGATCGTCACCAGACTGCTTCAAGAGCCGAATCTGCTCGAGGCTGATTTAGAGCCGGAGACAGAGCTTTGTGTCGCCGTTAAGGGTCTCGCCCTGGCCTGTCCCCTGGTCGCAAACTTGCAGTTGCTGGGTGTATTACACATCGTCCTGCCGGAGAATCTGGCCCGATACTATATGTACAATCGGGTGCCGATGACTCTCTCTCATCACGCAGCAGCGGCCATCCGTGCGGCAGATCTGGCCGAGCAAGTTGGATTTTGACCAAAGGGCAAAGCCCTCACCCCCGGCCCCCTCTCCCAAAGTTGAGACCTCTCGGGAAATGCCGTTCGCATCTGGGGATGCTCACTCCGCCGCACGCAAGAGGAGCGAGGCACCCCCAGATGCCGAAGCGTCTTCCCCGTTTGGAAGGCTTTCCGAGAGATCTCAGTTGGGAGAGGGGGTACCCGCAGCAAACGTGTTGCCCTTCGAGGCGCCGTGGTAGTGCCTGACCCCTCGAAGGTCACATTGTAACCAGACTGTAACCTTGATATAGCCGGTTTTGTGATAAAGTGTATAACGTAGAATGACAGCTTGAGCGAAGATCAAGAAGCGCTTACTTGATCGAGTGACTGGGCACCGATTGGGCACAACGAAACTACAGAGATAAGCACCAAGGAGACGTCCAATGTGCAGAGTGCTCTATATTGAAGATGATACCGAACACTGCCTGATGCTTAGCAACCTCTTGACATCGCAAGGCTTCACCGTTGAGACGGCAAGAAACGGTCTTGAGGGTGTGGAAAAGACCCACGAATGGAAGCCAGACATTATCCTGTTAGATCTGCTCTTGCCTCTAATGGACGGGTTTGGGGTGATGAATACCCTCCAGGAAGACCCCACCACACAAAATATCCCCATCATGGTCATCTCAGCCTGGCCAACCGCCGACAATCGCAAACGGGTGAAAGAAGCTGGTGCACAAGGCTTCGTCACCAAGCCCTTCCAGGCTGAGGAACTGCTCAATGCCATTCGAGAGTGTCTGTCGCAAGCCGAAGAGTTGAAAACAAGCTGAGGAACTGGTATACTTATTCCCAGTGATACCAGGAGGGAATAGAGTGCGGTGAACCATCTGGCCGATGGCGCTGAGAGGATGGGCATCTCGCTGTCCGACGACCAATTGAACTTGTATCAAGCGTATTACGAGACGTTGATCGAATGGAACCAGCGGGTGAATCTGACCCGGATCACCGACCACGAGGAGGTTCAGACAAAGCACTTCCTCGACTCACTGTCTTGCCTGGGGGTGACCAAACGCGTCTGGGGAGTACCAGCCAAGAGAGGAGAGGTGGGTGTTCAGGCAATCGATGTAGGGACTGGAGGAGGCTTTCCGGGCGTGGCGCTCAAGATTGCTTCGCCTGCGTTGCACCTGACGCTACTGGAGGCGACAGGCAAGAAAGTCGAGTTTCTTCAAACCCTCGTCGACCGTTTGGGGCTAGAAGATGTGGTAATCATTAACGCCCGAGCGGAGATAGTGGGACAAAATCCAGTGTATCGTGAGCGATACGACCTGGCGCTGGCTCGGGCGCTGGCCGGGATGGCAACCCTGGCCGAGCTAACGCTGCCCCTGGTGCGGATAGGGGGGCTGGTTATCGCGCAGAAGGGAGAAAACCCGGCGGCTGAGGTAGAGTCTGCCCTGAAGGCGATTGATACTTTGGGTGGCCAGGTACAGGAGATTGCCCCAATAGTAATCCCAGGGCTGGATAGCGCGCGTCACTTGGTGCTCTTGAAGAAAGCCTTTGCCACTCCCGCCAAATATCCTCGTCGGCCAGGGATACCGGCCAAGCGGCCTCTCGACTGAAGGCCGCCACCACGATTTAGTGCGGTGCCACCACCTCTATCTCACCGGATGTTAATTGCAGCAGATGAGCCTGTGCGCGGAACTCCTCCGTGAAATCGGTCCAATCGGTGGTGGTGAGGATTGCCTGCTCGACACCATCGACCATGCCCATCACCCGGGCACGGCGCCCGGCATCTAACTCGCTCATCACGTCGTCCAGGAGGAGAAGAGGCGTTTCGCCAGTTGTCTGGTGCATCAGATCGACTTCGGCCAGCTTCAGTGTCAAGGCGGTGGTGCGCTGCTGGCCACGTGAGCCATAGAGCGTCATATCCACGCCCCCAACGGTAAAATGCAAGTCGTCGCGGTGAGGCCCAACGACGGTCACACCCCGTGCAATCTCTTCGCGACGGGCCTGGCGCAGGTGAGATTTGAATGCCTCGGCGATTTTTGGGGGCGACAGTTGTGTCTGGGCCGACGGTAATAGTTCCTCAAGAGACAGCGGGCGCTGATAGTCAAGCAGCGGGCGATGCTGAGGATCGAAGCTGGGGGCGTAGTGTAAACGAAATATCCCCGGCTCCTCGGTGAGCAGTTGATATCGGTCGTGGCCGAGTTGGTCCAGTTTGGTGATCGCCTCTTGCCGAGTTACGATCAGAATTGCGCCCTGTTCTGACAACTGGTCGTCCCAGAAAAGTAGCTGGTCGTCGTCCCAACCAGGTGAGACCTGGCCCCCAACTTGCTCAGCCAGTTGCTTGAGCAGTGCGTTACGCTGAGATAACACCTTGTTGTATTGGGCAAGAGCACGACAGTAAGTCGGGTCGATCTGGCATAGAGTGGCATCCAGGTAGCGACGACGGATACTGGGTGAGCCGGTCACCAGTTCGATATCCTCTGGCAGGAAGATAACCGCGTTGAGCTGGCCAACTACATCCATGGCTCGCTTCTTGACACCATTGAGCCGCATCTCTTTGCGGACGGTCCCTTTCTCACCGGGCAGAAGGGTTATGTCAACCTGAAGAATATTCCCGTTGCGGATTATGTGCCCTTCGAGTCGGGCAAAAGGGAAGGGGTCTCGCTCCATGGCCTCCCAGTTGACAAGCTGACGTTCGGCCCGGGCAAAGCTGGATCGGGTGGTAGCCAGGTAGTAGATCGCTTCCAGCAGGTTGGTTTTGCCCTGTGCGTTGTCACTTCGCAGCAGGACAGGACCCGGCGGCAGATCAAGCGCCAGCCGGACGTAGCTGCGGAAGTTAGTCAAAGCGAGTTGAGTGAGAACCATGACACGATTATAACACGAGGGAAGGGGGCTACAAAATGTCTGTAGGCTCAGATTGGGTAGGAGTCCACATCCGCGACTCGGTGCTGGAGCTAGCGGAAGGCGACATCACACAACAAGATACCGAAGCAATTGTGAACGCGGCCAATTCCAGCTTATTGGGCGGCGGCGGTGTTGACGGAGCGATTCACCGCGCAGCCGGGCCAGAGCTACTGGCCGAGTGCCGGACACTGGGTGGCTGTCCAGTGGGTGAGGCACGTCTTACGCGAGGCTATCGATTGAAAGCAAAATACGTCATCCACGGAGTGGGGCCAGTCTACAGCGGTTCGCCCCGCGACGCCGGACAGTTGGCCAGTGTCCACCAGCAGGCACTACAACTCGCCTCAGAGCACGGCATCTCCAGCGTAGCGTTCCCAGCCATCAGCACCGGCGCCTACGGGTATCCTATGGAAGAAGCTGCACCCATCGCACTGGCTACGGTCATAAACTACTTACGCCAACACCCAGAGATCACGATGGTCCGTTTTGTGCTCTTTGGGCAACGGGCATACCGGGCATACGAGGCTGCACTAAAAACCCTGATACCGGATTGAAGCTCTTCTTAGGCGGCAGCAGCGGAATGAGGATGCCGCCCTACCCAAAACAAGGGATGCACCCCGTTACTATTGGCCTGTTGCAAATGTGTAGAAAATGTTGTATAATTCCTAAAGCATGCGGGAAGTTAGACATGAGGTTTTCGTAACGCATCCTGTCAGATCTACAATCTGGCAAGATGCACTAGACTTACAGAGGTGCACTTATGTCAAGTAAAGATCTGGGACTTCCACCCAATGTTAAATGGCTCTCTCTACAAGAAGCAAGCAATATGCTTGGTGTGCATCCATCCACTTTGCGTCAGTGGGCTGACTCTGGCAAAATTCCGACAGTGCGCACACCAGGAGGACACCGCCGATTCGCCGAAAGCGACGTGCGGGCTTTGCTTGAACCGGAACCGCTTCAGCCGTCGGGCGTCCAGCTATTGGTGCAAAGCGCGCTGGGCCGCACTCGCATGGAAGTGAGCGGGGGCAAGCTCACTGAACAGAGCTGGTATCAACGCTTCGATGAGACGGACAAAGCTGAACATCGGGAGTTGGGCCGCAAATTGCTGTCGATGGTGACGCAATATCTGTCACAACCTTCCGACCGCGAGGAGATTATGAAAGAGGCCCAAGAGCTAGGCCGCTCATACGGTGAGCATTCTCTGGTCAACAAACTGACGCTCACTGAGGCGGTTCGGGCCTTCCTGTACTTCCACGACTTCTTGACGGACGGTGTCATTCAGATGTCGGAGACAATGGGACAAAAAGTCAGCATTGACTTGATCAGCACCTACCAGCAGATCAACGTCTTCATTGATGAGGTTATGTTGGCTATGCTGGAGGTTTACGAGGAAAAGACGTAACGGCGCGCTGACCATGGTTTTGTCCGTTAATAACGCGCAACTTGCGCATACACATTCGTGCTTGTCATTTACGGACAAAGCTGAAGAGTTGTTTTCGGACAACTCCTGTGAGGGCGGTTTCAACACCCATTGAAAGCAGTTACATGTAGCCAATCCGGCGATGAGATAGGTCGTTGCTTTTCAAAAGACGCTCCTATATGGAGCGTCTTTTTTTCACGCGTCGATCAGTGCCCGCAGCCGCGCCAGGTTCTTTACGTCTTCGTGCATATCGCTTGACTTGGGCGTCTCCAGCAAGGCAGGCGTATCTTCGAAGCGGGAGTCATTCAGAATGTGGCGAAACCCTTCGAGGCCTAGCGCCCCCTTGCCGATGTGTGCGTGCCGGTCGCGGCGGCTACCCAGATCTCGTTTGGAGTCGTTGAAATGGAAGACCGCCAAGCGTTCCAGACCGATGATCTCGTCAAATTGTGTGAATACTTCGGCGTAGCCCTCG